>Ga0075520_1000028_pt1 | contig 40916 bp, 34 predicted proteins | sample NGEPerB_FD_75100 | JGI IMG/M metagenome (GOLD analysis project Ga0075520, IMG submission 75100) | Arctic peat soil microbial communities from the Barrow Environmental Observatory site, Barrow, Alaska, USA - NGEE PermafrostAB12-B | ecosystem: Environmental > Terrestrial > Soil > Wetlands > Peat ... | reverse complement strand
GTACGAGTTCGATTGAGTGTCCGGTCGCGAGAAGCCGATCGCGCCCAGAACGTTCCAGCTGCGGGGCTGTATCGCCTCGGAATTTGGGGTGCAAGCGGCCCTAATGCCTTCGCTCGGGTTCGCACGCTGCAGGCCGATGTGGCTGTACCCAATCATTTTGGAGTTCCTTGATTATGACAACCCCCACCAAGCATTGCCGGCGTGCTTTTGACCCCAGTCGCGAGCAAGGGGCCGCTCTTTTTGTCGTAGTCATGGTAATAACGCTGCTAACCGCAGTGGGGATTTTTGCCGCGCGTTCCACCAGCATGGTAGACGCCGCAACGGGCTACGCGCGTCAGGCGGCACAGACCCAGGCTTTGGCCGACTACGGAAGCAAACTGGTCGCAAGTGAACTCGGCCAAGGACGGGCTGACCGCGTGTTTCAATTGCTATCCAATCCAAATCTGGCGATGACTCAGCTTTGTCCGTCATACGCCGCCACACCCGCGACTCCTGTGCAGCCCTGCTACCCCTATGACTACAGCCAGTTGGAACAACGAGTGTACCAAAACACGGCCAGTTTGGCCGATGTCATCCAGTACCAAACGGCTACAACCGCGGGCAGCCTCGGCCCCAAATTTGCGGATACCAGTATTACGAGTGGAATCGACGGGGTCTTTATCGTTGAGTTATTCGACCCATTCGACATTGCCAATATCAAAGGAGAGAGCGCGTCAAAGCCTTCGGGGAAGGAAGTGACGCTTAACTCAAATGCCCAAGTACGGCCCTTTACGGCCTTGAATGCCCCCAATCAAAATAACTCGCAGTGGTGCAGTAATGGGCCGTCGTCCATCGCAGCCACCTTATTGAGTGTTCGCGCTCAAGTGATTGTTCCAGGCTTGCAATGAAGCCATCAAGGAGCCCCTGTCATGCAACGAATTAGCCGAATTTCACTGATGCTCAGCGCGTTCTGCGTGACACAGGGTGTACTCCGCCCTGCAGCGGCTCAGTCTGACATCAATTTTGCTGCACCGAATGTGCTCTTGCTCGTAGATACGTCAGGTTCCATGGAATTTCTCACGTCATCGACAGCGCAACCCACCTGCGACCCGAATAGTTCCACGAATTCCCAGAAAAGCCGTTGGGTGAACTTGGTTGAGGTTCTCACAGGTAGCATCAATGACTATCGCTGCACCGCGGTCGACCGCACAAGCTCGGCCTTCACGACGGAGTATGCGCTCGGGACATCTCAGCTCCCCGATTACCGCTATTACATTCCGTACCATCGCCCGATGAGTGGTAATTGTTTGGCGGCACCGGCGACGAACGCTCTTGCTACACTTACCAGCAACGCCTATGCGGTGTCGGACAGCGGCGGACTCCCGCTCATTTCGTACCACCAGTACAACAGTGCGGCCGCGTGTAGTACTGCATTCAGCCAAAACCCCGACGGCCTGCTTTCCACTTACGCCTCAAAGGTTCGCTTTGGGCTGATGACTTTTGACACGAAAATAGACGCGGGCACGGGACACGGTTCTAGTGGCAACGCCGCCAATTTCGATACCGGCACCGCTGGCACCTGGAGTTATTTTTTGGGGCTCAACCCAGCTCAGGGAATGCCGGGAGGCTGCACTGCGCTCTTAAATGAGGAGGTCGGTGCGCGCAATGCTGCTGCCCCACCCTGGGAAGGCCGCATGGTTGCCTTTGGCGATCCTTCTCCGAACTCAAATAACGTTAATGACAATCCGACGACTCGAGCTAACTGGATCCGCGATATTCTGCTAACGACGCGGCCCTTTGATGCCACGCCCATTGCAGGGATGTTGGATGACGCCCGGACGTTTCTCTGGAAGGACACCAGCAAAGATCCCCTCGACAGCACAGGAGTCAAGGATTTTGGTCCCTACAATGATCCCTATGTTTTGGGAGGCTGTCGAAAGAACTACGTAGTTCTGCTAACGGACGGCGAACCAAATCTAGAACTTCGACCCTCCTGCGAACAAGCGGGTGGCGTTTGCCCCTACCAACGCAGTTACGAGATTTCCCGCGATCTTTATAATCAAGTCGGCCCGAAACAAGTTCAAACGTTTGTCATTGGGTTTGCCGTGTCACAAGTAACGGTCGGGGGGGTAACCAAGGACTGCCGAACCCTAACGTCCGCAGAGGTCGATCTGACGAATCCCACCAGTTTTTGCTCGCAAAACCAGAGCAATGCCGCTTTGCGCGCTTGCTGCGTCCTCGATCAAATCGCATACAATGGCGGCACGGACCATGCCTACTTCGCTGATAATACGACGGAGCTGCGCTCGGCGCTAAGCGCAATACTCTCGAAAGTGTCCAGCGGCACTACTAGCCGAACTTGGCCCGTTATGTCGGGGGCCGCCGGCAGTACCACGGCTAACGGCGACGCGGCAGGCTACCGATTTTACACCTCATTCAAACCGCGTCTCGATCTGGCCAGTGCCGGGCTATGGTCAGGCGTAATTGAGCGCCAACGCTTTGTCTGTCAAACCCCCACTGGAGGTGGTGCTCCGGTCGCAACACTTATGGATGCCGACAGCGCGGCGGGGGACGAGTTCGCATCCAACGTCAATTCTGGAAATGGCATAAATAGCCGGCATTTTTATACCGTCGTTGGTGATTTGACGGGCACCAAGAGATTGTCTACTGGCATAATACGGCCCGACTTGACGACGAACGACGGCGCAACCGCGGCCCTGTACTCGGGAACGCAGGTAGACGGGCTCTTGGGGGCTTTTCCGGGCGCAGTCGACCCGGCGGCCCTGGGTATTACAGACTCAACCTGCGCGACGGATAGCCCACCGGCGCCTGCGAATGCTGGTGCTTGTCGCGACAACCGGCTTAAGTGGCTTCTTGGTATCAACAACAACACAATCTATTCGAGGTGTGCGCAATTCGGCTCGACCAATTGTAGCCTTGTAGCAGATGTATACCATTCAACCCCCGTCGTCGTAAATCGGCCCACAGAAGCGCCCCGCGATCAGACGTATCAAGCGTTCGCCACGGCTTGGCAGCAGCGCCCCTTGATGCTTTACACGTCGACGAATGAAGGAATGTTGCACGCCTTTAAAGTGGCAACGAATTATACGGTCCCGTCAAACGACACGCTTCGTGTTAATAGCCTAGCGAATAATGAGCTCTGGGCGTTTCTCCCACCCGCCGTGTTGCCCGGGGTTGTTTCGGAATATCCGGGAACGCACCTGGAGTTGCTCGATGGTGCCCCCGTTGTCGCCAATATTGTGGCCACGCCCATTGCGGGGACCCAAAAGTACCTATTCGAGCGCACGGCGTCCACATTTGCGGCGGTAACGTCTGGGAGTAACCTGAACGCAACAACGTGGCGCACAGTGCTCGTGCAGAGTTTTGGTAAGCATCGTGGGGGCTATTTTGCCCTCGATATAACGAACCCGGATCTAAATCCTAGCGGGCCCTATATTAGTTTGAATCCGGGGCCAAGATTTCTTTGGCAACTGACGGAAGATACGGCCATAGCCAATCGTTGGCTGTTTGGTCCAAGCGGAGTCACCCCGCTTATCACAACGTTATTCTTCGAGCCGACCACCGGTGCGGGCGCCCGCGAAATTGCTGTAGCCGTACTTCCTGGCGGCAATGCCGATCCAGACGCTACGGGCGATGTGCCTCGTGGCAACCCAACGCCAAGCGCAATGCAGAACTCGGGATATACTGCCCGAACAAATATAGCCAAGTACAGTTCACCGGATGCATTGGCTGCCCGCTCTTTGACCATCGTTCGACTGGACACCGGGGAAATTGTTCGGACATTTCGGCGCAGCAAGACCGAAGGCAATATCCCTGCTGCCATGCAAAATCGTGTTATTGTATCACCGCTGGACTCGCCAATTACAGGGCAACCTGTCGCCTACCCGGCAATCGTTGGAGCCATTGCCGACCGGGTGTTCGTGGGTGATCGCGACGGGGCACTTTGGCGTGTCAATTTGTCGGCAACCAATCCGGCGAACTGGTCGATGAATCTATTTTTTGATGCCTATGCCGGTCATGGTACAAGGGACGGACAGCCCATTGTGACCCAACCCCAATTGTCGATTGAGGACCATGGGAACGTGACGATTGCCTTTTCCACGGGCAGCCAGGACGATTTCTCCGCCAATAGTGCGATGCTCAACTACGTCTGGTCTTTGACCGAAAACGTCAATTGGACTGCCCAGACCTTCGAGGCCTCGGTTAATTGGTATCGCTTGTATCGCAATGGAGAGCGCGCCGTAGGCCCCTTGCAACTTTTCGGAAGTGGTCTCTATTACGTGACGTATATGCCAGCGGCTCCAACGGCCGCTTGCTCATCGGGCAATAGCACTTTGTGGGGAATGAACTATCTGACGCCGGACCTAAACGCGCCCCTATCGGATACAAGGAGTGCATCCCGAGGCGGCACGGCTTGGCTTCCGAGAGACGGCGACCCTAACAATGCCGATAAGGTCCAATTCTTGGATAATTCAAGTGCTCTGTTAGCTGGGGCGACAGTGTTTGGTGTGTCGGTGGCACAAGTGCCCAGTTGTGTTGACAATTCCACGGCGACGGATAGCTTCTTTGGCTCTGGAGTCGTGCATACGACACTGCCCAACATCACCTCCGCCAGCTTTCAGCTCGTAATGCAAACAGGTGGCGCGGGAGCGCCGAAAAATGGCCTTGCCACGAATGTTACAACCATGACGCTACCTCCGCCGGATAACAGCCCTCGCATTGCTTCTTGGGCAGCAATCATGGAGTAATGCATGCCGCCGCGAAGCCTTGTAGCCCTGCTCTTGCTCGCTACCTGCTGCCAGACGCCGAAAGGCGTCGAGTCGGGGGATGCTGGTTTGACTAAGACTCCAACGGACCGACTCTTGCCAGGGGAGCTCGCCAAAAGTGCGCTGCTCGTTTTTGGATTTCCTATTCCTCAAGGGATGACAGTGCAGCGTCGTTACGCTGATAGTGTTTACCTGGTCGGCTCCGTTTCACTGTCAGCGCTGACCGCCTACGTTCGCGCGCACGCCGCCACCGGGCCAGCCGAGATTATCGGCAGCCGAAAGGTGTTCGCCAAGGTGCGTATTCGAGGCGGCGACCCCAGCCGCCTATACACCATTGAAATAGCTGAACTAGGGTCTGCTCGTGAATTGACAGTGACTGATGTCACACCCCCACCACTGGAACCGGGGCTATCGGAAGCGGAACGCTGGAGACGTGCCGGCTATTTGCCAGACGGGACGCCGATCCCCTCCGCGCAGACATTTTAGCGCCTATCGACCTGACTCGTCGTTTAGGCGCATTGCTTCAATGAGTAGCATGTTAATACGGCGCCTTGGTCGCTGCAAAGGTTCAATCTTCTGCGGTTCGAAGGTATATTTTCCCTTTTTCCACAGAACCACATCCCGCAAAATGTCGATGGGGTCTTTTTCCGTTGTCCCTGATTGGGTCTGAACAATGGCCCCCTCAACGACCTCAATCAAGATGGCAGGCTTTCCCCGTGATTGAACGCGAACTTTGCCCGTACGACGTTCCATTTCCAACATAGTCAGGAAGGTGGGCACGGATATTTGCGCTAAATCGCCATGCACAGCAGCTTCACCCCCCGATGTCGGGGCGTCGGTATGAACGCTATCTCGTCGGGCACGCAGGCGAAGCGCCATCCCGAGCAATGCGTCCATTTGGGCAATTACCTCGTCGTATCGAAACGGCGGCGTCAAAAATACATCGGCGCCAAGCGCCAAGCCTTCCAGTCGTGCCGCATGGTCTTCTTTTTGCGACAGAAGCAAAATGGGCGTGCCGGCAAGTTTGGACTTGTCAGCCCGAATTCTACGTATCACCCAAAAACCATCAATATCAGGAAGGACCACGTCGCAAAGCACGCAGTCTGGCTGACTTGCCACCGCTTGATCGAAGCCAATGCGAGCTGTCGTTGCCACCTGAGTCGAATACCCTGCATCATCAAGGAACTTCGATATGAGTGTTGTCAACCACTCATCGGCTTCAATCATCAGAACGCGACCACGCGACACGAAACCAACTTACCACGATGAGCATCCCCTGTGGAAACGCTGAAGCGCGAGAGACTTCTGCGGGAGCGCTGTCGCCAGTACAGGCAGGGTCCTTTGGCCAGTTCCGTTGGCGTCCCGTTTCGAGCCATCCACGGAAAGCGCATCCGATAAGGCCCGGCCATTGGGTGCTGACCCCAGAAGGCCTGACTCCTCACGAAAGTACTGGCCGAATTGCTGGCGCGCGGTACCAGTTGGCCGCGTGTCAACACTTCCGCTCAGGCAGACCCCTCTTTATAGCGAACACGAGCGTCTGGGCGCCCGCCTCGTGCCCTACGCAGGCTGGAAAATGCCGCTTCAATACGCCGGAATTGTCGCTGAGCATCACGCGGTAAGGAAGCAGGCGGGCTTATTCGATGTGTCGCACATGGGGCGCCTTGAGATCACCGGCCCCGGCGCCCTGGGCGCTGTCAATCGACTTATTACAAACGACCTTTTGAGCATTCCGAATGGGCATGCCGCCTACGCATGCTGTTGCCGCGCGGACGGCGGGATCTTGGATGATGTAATCGCCTACCGTCATTCGCCAGAGCGCATTCTTGTTGTGTGCAATGCTTCAAATCTTGAAAAGATTCGGAATCACTTTGTTCTCCAGCTTCGCGACAGCGCAAGGCTCGTCGACTTGAGTGCCACAACAGGGATGCTGGCACTTCAGGGGCCGTGTGCTTTTGAGATTATCCAGAAAGCCAGTGGTAATCAGTTTTCCAACCTGACAAGATTTTCGATTGCCTCCGGAAAAATTGCGGGGACTGAAGTGCTCGTCGCGCGGACTGGCTATACGGGTGAAGATGGATTTGAGGTTCTAATACCTGCGAATGAAATTGTAGCTTGTTGGCAGGTTCTCCTGGACGCGGGTTCCACATACGGGCTAGCGCCTATCGGTCTGGGCGCTCGCGACACGCTGCGTCTGGAAGCTTGTTTGTCCCTGTACGGCCACGAGATTGACGAGACGATTCATCCTTTCGAAGCGGGCCTAGCTTTTGCGGTTAGACTCGACAAGTCTGAATTCATTGGTCAATCTGCGTTGCGACAATATTTAAGTGACGGCCTGAAGCGGAAATTGGCGGGAATCATGATGAGCGAACGCGGCGTCGCCCGGGAGAATTACCCAATCATGAATGAATCCGGGCAGCAAATTGGCAGTGTTACCTCCGGCTGCCCCAGTCCAACTCTAGGTCGAAATATCGCGTTAGCCTACTTGCCGCCCCAAATGGCGACCGTCGGCACGACGGTCGCCGTCGATTGCCGCGGTAAATCGGTCGCGGCCCAGGTTGTGTCCACGCCATTTTACAAACGCTCCAAGAATCGTTAATTGTCCGACGCCCATTTATCCAAGGCTATGACATATCTCCCGAATATTTCTAAGGATTGATTCATGACAGCTGCGAAAGACATAAAGGTTGATCGGCTTTACACGCAGGACCACGAGTGGGCCCTGTCTCAAGGTGACGAAGTCCTAATTGGTATTACGGCTTTCGCCGTCGATCAACTAGGTGATATTACGCTGGTAGATGTGTCCACCAGCGCTGGGCAACATCTCGCGGCACACCAAACCTTTGGCACAATTGAAAGTGTGAAGACTTTGAGCGACTTATTTTCACCCGTGTCAGGAACGGTGGTGCGAATCAATCAACAATTAACCGACCACCCAGAGTGGGTCAACGAGGATTGCTGGGACAAGGCCTGGATGATTGTCCTTCGTCCCGATGAGCCAATCAAATCCAGTGACGATCTCCTGGATGCCGCCAAGTACGCCGAGCACCTTGAGCAAGCGGGCTAGGCATGACCAGCCCAATCGGAAATTCTCTGCGATTTCTCGAACCAACAACAACCTATGTTGACCGTCATCTGGGTTCCGGGTCATCCGATATTGCTGCAATGCTGTCTTGTCTCGGCTTTTCAAGCCTTGAAGAACTGACGGACGCAGCTATTCCAAGATCAATTGCCCATATTGGCGCGCTGAAATTGCCCAATGGCGCCGACGAGTCAGAAGTTCTCACCGAATTGAGGACAATCATGGCTCAAAATCGCGCCATGCGTACTTTCATTGGTCTTGGTTACGTCCCCAGCCACATGCCCGCCGTTATCCAGCGCAATGTCCTAGAAAACCCGGGGTTTTACACGCAATACACGCCGTATCAAGCTGAAATCGCCCAAGGTCGACTGGAAGCTCTTTTGAACTTTCAGACTCTGGTTAGTAGCCTTACGGCACTTCCGCTCGCCAACGCCTCATTGCTGGACGAGGCGACTGCCGCGGCTGAAGCGATGGTCATGTGCCGCTCGGCATCCAACTTCCCGGAACGGCCAATTCTCGTGGACCTAAGTTGTCATCCACAGACAATAGCGGTCATACACACGAGAGCTCGAGCCCTAGGCATTGGTGTTGTTGTTGCAACACTTACTGAGCCAGAAATTGAACGAAACTTACCCTGTTGCATTCTAGTGCAAGTTCCCGCAACGGACGGAACGCTCAGGGATCCTCGGTCAATCATTACCTTCGCACACTGCGTAGGGGCTCGCGTAATCGTGGCGGCGGACTTGCTCAGCCTAACGCTGCTAGTTCCACCAGGTGAATTGGGCGCAGATGTAGCGGTTGGCTCTACCCAGCGCTTTGGATTGCCGCTTGGTTACGGTGGACCACATGCCGCATATTTGTCGACCACGGAAGAATTGAAGCGGCAAATACCAGGTCGAATCGTTGGCGTTTCGCGCGATGCCTCCGGCAAGTACGCCTATCGTCTTGCTCTGCAGACTCGCGAGCAACACATCAGGCGCGAGCGCGCGACAAGCAATATTTGTACTTCCCAGGTGCTGCCCGCACTTTTGGCGAGTTTTTACGCGATATATCACGGACCGGTTGGTTTGACTGCAATCATGGAACGTACGGCACGTGCGACGCAATGGTTAGCCGCGGGGCTACAACGTCTGGGTTACCCTCTGGACGCAATCGCGGCGATTGACACGTTACGAATCAAGGTATCGTCGGACAAAAAAGAACGAGTGCTTTCAAATGCTCGCGCCCAGCAGATTGAATTGCGCTCGGACCTTAGTGACTCGTTGTGCATAACTTTGGGCGAGACGACAACTGCTCAAGATCTGGTGGACCTATTGGGGCTGTTCTCAGCGACGGGTAATATTCCGTTTGACGTCCAAGAACTGGAGGCGGCTGCACAAATTGCCATTCCGGCCGCGATGCGGAGGAAAAGCCTATTTCTTCAGCAAAGCGTATTCAACAGCTATCATACAGAGCACGAAATGCTCCGATATCTTAGGCGACTCGAGAGGCGGGATTTATCGCTTACAACTTCGATGATACCACTCGGATCCTGTACGATGAAGCTCAATGCCACGGCAGCAATGCTTCCACTAACCTGGCCGGAAGTGGCAACGGCCCATCCGTTTACGTCGACCGATAATGCTGCTGGGTATGCGACAATTATCCGTGATCTTAAGCAATGGCTCGCGGAGATTACGGGGCTACCTTCAGTTTCTCTGCAGCCCAATGCCGGCGCCCAAGGCGAATACACCGGTCTTCTCGTGATAGGAGCTTATCACGCCCACCGTGGTGAGGGCCACAGGCGCGTGTGTCTGATACCTGCGTCAGCGCACGGCACCAATCCAGCAAGCGCCACATTAGCCGGGTTACGCGTTGTTCCCGTCGCTTGCGATTTAAATGGAAACGTTGATCTGTCCGACCTTAGAGTTAAGGCAGAAAAGCATTCGAATGAATTGTCCTGCGTGATGGTCACGTACCCGTCGACTCACGGTGTGTTCGAGGAACATATCGAGGCATTGTGTAACGTCGTGCACCAATTTGGCGGGCAAGTCTATCTCGACGGAGCAAACATGAATGCACAGGTCGGATTATGCCGACCTGGTGATTATGGCGCGGACGTGTGCCATATTAATCTCCACAAGACATTCGCAATTCCGCACGGGGGTGGGGGTCCAGGAATGGGGCCGATCGCCGTAGCCGAGCACCTAGCGCCATTCTTGCCGTCGCATTCTTTCACTCCAATTGCACCTCAATCGATCGGAGCGATAGCCGCTGCGCCTTACGGCAGCGCCAGCGTTTTAACTGTGTCGTGGATGTATATGCGGCTTTTGGGGGCGCAGGGGCTGCGACGAGCCTCACAACTTGCGATTCTAAATGCCAACTACATGGCAAAACGGCTGGAGCCCCATTATCCAATCGTCTTTCGAGGGCTGGCCGGGCTTTGTGCCCATGAGTTCATAGTTGATGCGCGTGGCTTTAAGAAATCAGCAGGAATTGAAGTTGACGATATTGCCAAACGTCTAATGGATTATGGCTTCCACGCGCCAACAATGAGTTTTCCTGTCCCTGGAACTTTCATGATCGAGCCCACTGAAAGTGAATCCAAACGGGAGTTAGATAGGTTCTGCAATGCCCTAATCGCAATTCGAGAAGAAATCAGAGTTGTCGAAAATGGGCATTGGCCGCGCGGTGACAATCCATTAAAGAATGCGCCGCATACGGCATCCGAAGTGACACAATCGGAGTGGAATCACGTCTATTCGCGGGAGCAGGCGGCGTTTCCGGACAGCTATTCGCGTGAACACAAATTCTGGCCCGCTGTAAGTCGGATTGACAATGCCGCGGGCGATCGAAATTTGGTGTGTACCTGTGTGTCAATGGACGAGTATTCCCCTGCGACGGCGTCATAAATTGACGTGCCAAATGCGCCCCTAAGATCCATCAGGGCGAACGGCTGGAAACGTATTCTTCCACCATGAATTCCCGCTTTGACGGTAAACGGTAAGCCGAGCGAGATCGATACCAAGTATCGCTGAGAACCCTTGCGTGTCGTGAGTACCGAGCAAACCGCCCAACTCAAGTTCTAATCCCCAAGGGCCACCTGCAATAAATGTTGCCGTCCCGCCGTACACATCTACGGGTCCCCAAAAACGCGCAAGTCCGCCGAAATCCAGAGCAACACCCCAATTGCCATTCACGAAACCGTAATTGGCCAGTCGCAGCGCGGCAGACAGATCGCTTCCGCGCCCAAAGAGCGTATCCAATCGCGCAAGTCCACCAATTACGAATGGTTTCGCTGGATCTGTGCCCATTCCAGTCGCAAGCCTTAAGGTTGGTTTTTGCACTCCGTCCCCAGAGAACTTGCCAACCCGCGACACGCCACCACCAATAAAGAGCCAAGACGAAACATCCGCTCTGGCGGATCGTTCGTGCATGAACATGATCACTAGATACGCTACTGCGCTAGCAGCCCAAACTGAATATTTTGCACTTCGCACCCGTCTGCGCGTAGCACGGTCAATGTAATAGTGCGAGCTAAGTTGCATTTCAGCCCGAGTTTACTTTCTCTGATTGTCGCGTAGTGTGCGCAGTTTCAAACGAAGTCCATTGAGATTAATAAACCCCGTAGCATCAGCTTGGTTGTAAACATTGTCCGACTCGAAGGTCACAACATCTTCACGGTACAGAGTGTAGGGGCTCTTGCGTCCAGTCACCCAGACTCCGCCTTTGTAGAGCTTTACGCGTACCGTCCCGGACACCACGCTCTGAGTTGAGTCTATCATCGCCTGGAGCATTTCACGTTCGGGCGAGAACCAAAACCCGCGATATACAAGTGTGGCATACTCTGGCACAAGTCCGTCTTTGATACGCATCTGCTCGCGATCCAAAGTTATGGACTCGATTGCCCGATGGGCTTTGTGAAGAACCGTTCCTCCCGGTGTCTCGTACACCCCACGGGACTTCATGCCAATGAATCGACTCTCACAAAGGTCAACGCGCCCCACACCATGCTCCCCGGCAATCTCATTCAATTGGGCTAATAGAGCGGCCGGTGACAGTCGCACTCCGTCAATGGCGACGGGATCCCCTGCGTCGAATTCTATCTCAACCGTGCGCGGTTGATTGGGTGCGTTTTCAGGGTTCTGAGTGAGCACATACATGTCGGAATTGGGCTCGACCCAGGGGTCTTCAAGGATTCCACCTTCGAATGAGATATGCAGAAGATTGCGATCCATGGAGTACGGCTTCTTGACGGTAGCGCTAATGGGAATATTGTTTCTCTCTGCGTAATTCATGCAGTCAGTTCGGCTCTTAAGCTCCCATTCGCGCCAGGGAGCAATTACCCGCACACTCGGGTCAAAGTGCATAGCACCAAGCTCAAAGCGCACTTGATCATTGCCCTTCCCGGTAGCTCCGTGAGCAATCGAATCAGCTCCAACATCTCTTACCGTCTGCATCATTCCCTCAATGATGCAAGGTCGAGCCAATGAAGTACCAAGAAGGTACTCCCCTTCGTAGACAGCATTTGCCCTAATTGCGGGGAAGACGAAACGCTCAACAAAGGCCTCGCGGAGATCCATTTGAACGTAGCTGGACGCACCGGTAGCCTTAGCTTTCGCATCAAGTCCGCTAAGCTCCTCGGCCTGCCCAACATCCGCGCACCACGCCACAACTTCGCACCTGTACTTGTCTTTGAGCCAATGTAGAATAATGCTTGTATCGAGACCGCCCGAATAGGCGAGCACGACTTTGCGTACGGGTTTTGTCATTTTGATACTTTCACTCCCGGAAAGGCGCTTCGGGCGAACGCATCCTGGCGCCGCACAGCCCCTGACGCAAGATCGGGCTTATTCTTCGGCCCTAGCACCTAGGCGCCGAAGCATTGCCTGAAGTTCGGGAAATGCTCTAACACCTGTCCCCCGCCATATTTCGCGACCCGAAGTGTCCAGTAGGACCCAGATCGGAACTACCTCAAGTACCCCAAATGGCCCTGCCCCCGCCATCGTCGCCGGGTCCGGCATTAAAAGCGGATAGGACAGGTGCAAAGAGTCATGAAATACGCCAACCAACACGGCGTGATTGGGAGGTTCCAGAGCAACCCCCAGTGCGTTCACCCGGCGTGACAGCTTGTGAATTTCATCATTCAGAAGCGTGGCTGCAATTTGCGACGTCGGATCATAAGTGGTGAGAAATAGAACAATAGTAACTCGCCCTTTTGCATTTTCCGCCGAATACAACTCCCCTTCGTGCGTCGCAAAAGTCCACGCTGGCAAGACATGCGCCCCCGACGCTATCACCTGTTGATCTTTGGCTCCACTCCCGCAGCTCAACAAAAGAGCGCAGACCCCGAATCCGCGGATTGTCATCGACAAGGCAGCAGTTGGTTTCCGCCCAGCTCTTGCGCGTCGAATAAGTGAGCAAAGAAACTTAGCGCCTCGGGCAGAGGCCGATGTGATCGATTGTGCGCGACAACCGCATGTGCCAGGTCGTCGACGAGCACATTAAGCGGGATTGCTTCTAGCGCAATTCCATCTAGGAATTGGGACTCAACCGGAGCAGCAGTTCGACTGAGGATTGGCTCATGTCGGACCCATTCAAACCCTTGATTGGCACGGTAGCCGCAAGCCAAAACCTGCACAAAATCCAGGTACAATGGGGTAATAACCATGCCAATTCGAAGGCCATTGGCGCCCCTACCACAAAGTCCTCGCGCTCCCAATCTTGGAGTCGCAACCTCATCCGCAGGGCCCATGGATCGAGTAATACGAAGCCTTCGTTCCGGGTCGGATTCCACCGCCAGAAGCGGCGCAAATACGGCCACGCGCGGCACGTCAAGTCGATCCGCATCGTGTTCGACGGCGGCAAGCCAACTATCACGTGCAGGCCCCTCAAGTTGCTTATAAGCCAACGCGGCGGCAAGCGCTGCTTCCGCATTTGTGGCCAACGCACCCAGCCAGGCGCACCATGCGTTAAGCACACGCTTGTCCTCAGAACTCGAAGCGTCCCGAAGTGGAGGGGACGTTTGCTCTACGGTCGCCATGTTCTTTCCCTGTTCGAACGCCATCGAGTCCCGCGTGCGTCCAGGTGACGCTATTCTACATTGTGATTTTGCGCAACTGCGAGTTGCCCATTTTTATGCCTTACGAGCATTAATCGCATAATCGATTTCGAGCGAGAAAACGCCAGTGACCGTGGGTAACTTGGCGTGTAGAAAGGGAAACTTCCCGATCCACTTTGCAGGTTCACAAAGGACGTGGGAGTTGTGCTGTAACGACCCCAATCGATTACGTCGAAGGTTGGCTAGCATCACAGACCAGCACACCGACGAGGTTTCAAACCAGCTCTTCTTGGTCGGCCACGCGGTTCTCAAGTGAAACAAGTGCGTGCTCTGCAACGCCATCAGAGAAATTATAACAAAGTCCGTCTGATGCGAGGCAGGGCCCCTTCATAGTCACAACATTTTCGGTGCGACTTCAAGATTTCAAGCTATCAGACTGGGCTCGAACAATGTTGGGATAATCATTACTTAAACGATGATTGCACTGCTAATGTATTGCGCATATAGCAAATAACACGCCTGAATCTGATGTCCAGCAGAACACGGACTGTACCGGCCCAAGCCAATGGGATGGCGAGTATTTCTCGTAGCGCAGGCAACTCAGCATGTCAAACACGATTGCGGCTGCCCAAAGAACCGCTCCACGAATTGGGCACAAATTAAACGCCAGTCACGATCCGGATGAGGCCGATACAGTTGATCCTTTTCTGGATGAATCGCTAATTGATGAATGCACCGAAACAATCGCGGCCGAAGACGAGGACGGCACTGAGATTGAAATCGGACAATACCTTGTGCCAGTGCGAATTTTGGGCCCGGATAATGGCGAACGCGACGCCGATTTGGATATCGGTGGGTGGATTCAGGAGCCCGAATATGCATTCGGAGCCGACGAACTGGACGGACCGGTCACGGACCCGCTGTGTTTGGCGCTCGAGTCGGAAAACTCAAGCGAAGATAGTGAATTGCCTGAGGAAGGGCCAGCGTCACTTGACATTCCCATAGAAGACTGGAATTTGCCGGCCTTCGACTTGGATGCTCAGTCTGGGGACGACACCTCAACGATGGCCAACGATCTTGGTCCGGGTGATGTCAATGACGCGGTGATTGCTTGGTCGGGGCAACCCTGGTGTGAGCACCAATTGCCTGCAGCTTTCGTGCCTCGCGTTAGCTTGTGCATGGGCCAAAATGTTGTAATCGCCACCGGAGACGCCACAGACGCCTTATCACTCGATGATCTATTGACAATTGATGAAGCTCCAATTTCCAATCGGACTTGTGCGGCAACATTATTGGATGAAGAGGCCAAGCGAATTCTAGTTGTGACCGTAACCGGACAGCTACTAATTTGGAATCGCAACACTCGACTAATCGTATCGGAGGACACAGGTCAACTAAAACACTTGGATCGTGCCGTCGATATTTGGCATGATCCATTCAATTCAGGGTCATTATGGATTCGTCTCGGCACTGGTGAATTGTTGTGTAGACGCGAAGCGTCCAACGAATTCACAGATGTAGGTGTGATAGGACGATGCGTGGCGCTGGGCTCGTGCGACAGGACAATGCGAGCCCTGTTGAATCATTCTCAGAAGCTGTCCCTCTTGATAGAAGACGGGCAGGGCACGCGCACAATTCGATTGCCGTCGGATGTAGATGAACTTGCACATGCCAGAGTCCCATTCCTAGTAACGTCAACTCAATTTGTTGTAGTCGGAGCGCGCGAGTATGGCTTGTGGCTTTCCCCTGACTCCGGCACAACCTTTCGCAAGATAGCCGGTTGTCGCAATGTCACCACTTGCACAATTGGTGTGTTTTCAGGTCGAACCTATGTTTGGGCTGCACTCTTCTTTGAATTGGATGATAGAGCCGAGTTGGTAGGGATTGACTGCAAAACGCTGCGTATTCACAAATTGGCTGAGTTTTGTGTGGTCACTGATTCTTCGGGTCCGGAGGATGATCCACCGGAACGCGCGCGCATCGACTGCCTTATTTGGGACGCGGCTCGTCAGCGCATTTGGGCAGCCGGTTGTTTTGGTTTGACATGCTTTTTGCCAACCCGCAGCATCCAATCCAACAGCTGAGCCCCGCAATGGCTCCTTTGCTTACTACTTGGGTTCTCGGGTGGATGGAGAATGCGTCCGAGGCACGCTGGCCGCCAAACTGGACGCCACCTCGCGGTAAAGAGTATCTATTTCGCTATCATGAGGAGCTACTCGCAATGCAATGGCGAGGTGGCGCTCGGCGCAGACAAGGTCGTGCCTAATTTCGCGCTCGAATATCGCCGCCTCCACTAACCACTTGCCCGCATTACTCGTCTGGTGCCCGAGTTCAACAAGTTCGCGCATCCTCGCCCAAGCAACCGAAGTTCCAACGACGTCGCCCAGCGCCAGTCGCCAGCGAGCCTCCCACAGGCGAGCCTCCACAGCTACGTCGGATCCGGCGGAAATTTGCCGAACTCGAGCAATTGCTTGTGGCAGATCTGCCGTGTGCTTTACGAGCAGGCAAGCGAGGAGCAATTGAGCGTGAGAATCCACTTGCCCCGCAGTGTCAGAAGCAACAATTGCACGTTCAAGCAGGGATATAGCCCGATTGGCTTGCCCAACATTCACGAAGGAACGCGCCAAGCCAACGGCCGCCTTCGGATCGTCCGGGCGATATCTGAGTGCTCGCTCAAAAAAACGCGAAGCTTGCGGGCCGAGTCCAGCCTCGAACAAAGCAAGACCGCAACGCATGCAAACGTCGAACTTTGATCTTGAGCCTGTCGCACAGGTTTCTAGATATTGGGCATCGGCTAGGGCGCCGTCTATGTCACCGCGTTTTGCTCTCGATTCAAAGCGAACCCAACGAACCACTGACAGAGTCGGAGCCGCGGCCACTGCCGCATCGAGCACCTCCATTTGCTTTCTGGCATCGTTATCAAAGGTCGCCTTGCGCAATTGCAGCAGGGCCCTGAGTGGCGCGTAGTGTTCACTTCGTATTGCAGCATCTAAGGCTTCGTCGGCTCCGCCCCGGTCCCCCAATTTCTGCAGAAGCTCCGCGGCAATTCGACCCGCCGCAATTGTGGGCAAAGTTTCGCTTATTAGGCCAAGTGCAGCATACTCCCGTCCGCCGGCCAACAAGTCCAACTCAGCGACAATCAGCACCAACTCGCGATGGCGAGGAGCCAGTTCGAGAGCCCGCATGTATTCTTGGCGGGCTTGATCTAGGTTTCCCTGAACCAGTGCATCGTCTGCCAAAGTGACCAGTTCGGCAAGTTCCAATGCGCGCAAGGCGGATGCCGCAAGGCCGTTTTCCCTGTTGCGGGTGTCGAGTTCCATTCGCACCCTGTCAACGTCTGGTAACAACATCCCAAAATTCACCTCATGGGTTGCCGGTACACGCGCCCCTGCAGCGGGAAGCAGCATTCGTGCAATCTTTTGGCCCACATGTCGACTTGTCCAAATCCGTCCGTGTCGAGAGAACTTTTCCGACAGGGCGGCATCCAATATGCGAAGCACTTGGCCCAGAACCACCTGGCTGGGGTCGATTCCTCGCACCGCATCAATCACGAATCGCGCGTCCTCTCCTTGCGGAACCCAATGCAATTCCCCAGTGATTGCACTCGATTCTCGAACCCAACCAAAACCAAATCCTGTATCAGTTAGCCAAAGATCCAGAGGTCGATCCAGACCACCGACGGCGCTGCGAATTCGCGGCTCTAACCAGCGCCGAAGCCGGTCCAATTCCATCGATAGCGAGATTCGCTGCAATCGTCCCCGTCGATGCCTAAAGGCAGGAACGCCGCCGGATAAATCCAATGGAAACCTGAGATTTTCAAAGACTAGAACTAGACTTTCAACGACTAAAGGACCAATCTCCACCGGTTCGGAAAGCTCAAGCCCCAGGTGGCCCCTATTCGCGCTCAAACAGAGCGGCACGCGATCGTCCGCCGGCAGCGGACGACCTCCCCCTTCGATTGAAGGGTGTTCCACCTGCTTGTGTGGGGGAGAGTTCGAGGGCCCGGGTGAGCGATGCACGGACAACTATCGTACCGTCATAGTGACAAAGCAGGACAAGAAGCCTGCTCAGCCAGCCCAAGTGATGCTGAAACAGGCCTTTTTTTCCCGACTTTCACTAGCAGGTCACTGGAATCGGACAATGGGCCGTTGTCCTGACGAGATTCGCGGAGAACTGCTGAACTGCGCATCAAGGATGCTCAGTCCGTTCCCTTCTCGAGTCGGTGCTTCATGCGAGAAATAAGCTCGCCAAAGCCTTTCTTGCGGATGATTTTGCGAAACTGACTATTGTAATTGCTAACGAGGCTCGACCCTTCGATCACGACATCATACACACGCCACTGACCCTTTATTTCGTGGAGTATATAGTCAATACTGACCGGTTCCTTGCGCTTGTCAGTCTTGTGGGTGGCAATCGTTGGAACGCGCACGCTACCTTCAACAGCCGATGACGGGTTAAACGTCAGCGCCCAGCCCGTCGTCTTGTCCAAGTGTTTTCGGTACGACTGTTTTACCAGCTGCTCAAGTAAGCGCTCAAATTCCTGTTTCTCGGCATCGCTGCGCGCTGGCCAATCATCACCTAAAGATCGTTTTGCCAGCTCAGGGTAGTCGAAAACCTGATCCATGATCGCGCCGATTTTTTGCTCGCGTGCCGTTGTTTTCGACTGTCCTAGCAGAGCAACCAGCTCATCCTGTCGAGACTTAACGTAGTTTTCAGCAGGACCTGCCGCAGCAACAACTCCCGTTACAAGAATTACTACAGCACCTAGTAACAAACTAAATCGGCGAATTCGGCTATTCATGGAGCTTTGACTTCCTTTGAAGTTTTCTAGATCTGACCTTTGCTTACGCAAGTAGCGTGCCGTCACTTCCCGCAATAGCACTCAAAGCTTGTATTAGGTTTTTAGCTCAAGAATCGGCCCGAGGTCCACATGAAAGGTTGCTCCTCTACCCTGCTCACTTTCTACTGTTACGATAAACCCGTGCTCGTCGGCAATCCGCTTCACGACGGCCAGGCCGACGCCCGTGCCGTGGGATCGAGTCGTGAAGAAAGCGTCAAATAGATTTTCTTGGGACGCAGCATCAATACCCATACCTCGGTCGACCACAGTCAAGGCGACGTGACCGCAATCGGGCCGCAGATTCACAGTCACATCATCCCCGGCGCCGCTGGCCTGAACCGCGTTTCTTACCAGGTTCCAAACTAGCTGGCGTAGTTGGGCCGCGTCAGCGCGAACATATAGGCCACCTGGAATGCCCACATATCGAACATTCACGTCTGAAACTGCACGACCGGACGCTGAAGTAAGTTCAACAACATCATGAACCGTACTGGCGACATCAACGAGGTCGAAATTCGGACACCGGGGACGAGCGAGATCCACCATGTCAGTCACGAGATCATTGAGGCGAGCCGCTTCACGGTGAATGATGGAGCATAGCTCTCGCTCTTCGGAGTCAAGACCAGATGCCGATTGCAGTAACTGAATGCAGCCAGAAATGGACCCCAGCGGATTACGAATCTCATGGGCCAGTCCAGTGGCAAGCCGCCCTAGTGCCGCCATTCGCTCGGCGCGTTCCGCTCGTTCTTCGGCGATGACAAGGCGACCACCAGCCAATCGCAGACGTTCGGCAAGGTACCCCGCTAGCAAAGTCACCACTACAACGCCAAGTGCATTTAGACCTAGATGATAGGCGAGATCCTCATTCGTAAATTGGTATGCTATCCGTGATTGATCCGACGGACCTACCAGCCATTGGCGCCAGAACCCAACGGTCATAGCACCATAACTTACGATGGCTGCAGCGGCGGCAAGTGATGCGCCTCGTAGCCCGGTCAGAATTGCACCCGCCACACAAGTTAGACCATAGAAGGGCGTGGCGGCACTATTAATTCCTCCCGAAACATAGATCAAAACGGTCCAGCTGATTTGATCGATAAAGAGGTGCGCGTGAGCGATGGGCTCAACGTGCAAACCCGTTTTCAGCATTGCCGTTGACACGCCCGCTAATCCAAAAGACAGCGCCACCGTAACAAGTGCAAGGCGGCTAGACTGTGTCCCCCAATCAATGTAACGCCCCGCAAATGTCGAACCAATGAGAATTAACAAGAGCGAAAGTACAATGAGCCGCACGAAATTGAGCCACAAAAGACGCCGCGAGAGGGTTGCACCCGCGAGCGACTCGGGCATTCCGAGACCAAGCTTCATGCTGCGACCTTTAATTCGCCTTTATGTTTCCTGCCAAGGAGAAGATTGGTAGGTACATCGACATAAGAACAACTCCGACCATGCCCCCAACACCAACCATCAGGATGGGTTCGATTGCACTAGTAAGCCCAGCCACCGCGATATCTGTCTCTTCCTCATAAAAATCTGCGATTTTATTCAGCATTTGATCAAGTGAACCCGTTTGTTCGCCGACGGAAATCATCTGCACGACCATGTCCGGAAAAACTTTTGTCTCAGCAAGCGGCTCTCCCATGTTCTTACCTTCGCTTATTCGCTCGCGAACGTACATGATCCCTTGCTCGATTATTACGTTGCCTGCGGTTCGAGCGCAGATCTCAAGTGCATCGAGAATCGGCACACCGGACTGCAGCAGTGTACCCAAAGTACGAGTGAAGCGCGCCACGGCAATTTTTCTCAAGACAGGACCAATAATTGGAATTCGAAGCAGTATCCGATGCACATGATACTTGCCCTTAGGCTGCCGATATAGGTAATTTCCTGCTGCGCTCAGCGCGATTATTAGCACAACCATAAACGGCAAGTAACTTACAAATCCGTGTGACAGGCCAATCATTATTTGCGTCAATTTGGGCATACTTTCCTTGCCGCCACCGAAATCCTTGAACATGTTTTCAAAGGACGGAATCACGAAGGTTAACAATACCGTCATAACGCCCATCGCAATTACAATAACAATCGACGGATAAATCATTGCACCGCGTAATTGCCGCTGCAATTTCTGACGCTTCTCGAGATAGATGCTCAAGCGGGACAAGATCGTGTCTAAGATTCCGCCGAGTTCACCAGCTTCGACCAAGTTGACAAATAGTTCGTCAAACACCTTTGGATGGCGCCGCAGCGAGTCACTGAATGATGCACCTTGCTCGACGGCTGTCTTAACGTCGCGAAGTACTCCGCCGAATATCTTGTTGGTCTGCTGACTCGCAAGAATCTCTAGGCACTGCACGATGGGCAACCCGGCATCAATCATCGTCGCGAAGAGCCGCGTAAACGTGACCAAGTCTTTTGTCTTGACGCCAGAACCGAATTGAAAACTGATGGCTCGAGCTTGACGTTTGATGCCAACTGGGTTCAATTGTTGTTGCCGAAGTCGTTGTTCGACGACTTCAGGACCGTCGGCCTCCATTAGGCCCTTACGCATTTCCCCAGTCCTGGTCCGGGCTTCCCAAACAAATTCGGCCATACGTCCCTTTCCGTTGCTTACTTCGACCTTACAGCATAATGACCTGACTGCGTGGACGTCAAAAGCGTGATGAGCCCCATTGCTTCACGGACAGCGGTCGATTTGGAATTATGTCGATTCGCTGAGCACATAGTGGACAATTCGATGGCCCCGGCCGTCTCATTGTGCGTCGGAGTACGTCGGTCCGATGGCTGGCACTATAGCCGCGGGACCGCAGGCACGGTTTCGCGGAGATCGCTAATCCAAGTTACGCCGGACACGCCGTTTGACTTGGCCAGCTTGACCAAACCGTTTGTTGCGGTGGCCACGGCGCAATTGGCTGCGAGTTCCACGATTAGACTGTCCGAACCCTTGGGGTCGTGCTTGCCGGAACTACAGGATTTCCCGATCGGCAGGGCTTCGCTGGAACAGGCACTTTCGCATCGAGCTGGTCTTGAAGCTTGCAGTCCACTGTATGGCCGGTGCCTCGCCGGACGCAACATAAGCAAGCGTCTCATGTTACGTAGAGCCGCCAGCCACATACTTCTCGAGCATTGGAATAGTGACCTGTCATGTGTATGGTCCGCGCATTACAGTGACTTAGGCTACCTGATTGCAGGAGCTGTCCTTGAAATAAAAACGGGGAAGTCTCTGGATTCGGTTGTTTGGGAATCGCTCCTCCGACATCTGAACGCTTCCGTTGGATCAAGCCGCCAATGGCTAGCATCATCAGTAGATTTCACAAATTTAGTCGCACCCACCGAATTCGTATTTTGGCGCGGTGGGACCCTGCGAGGCATCGTTCATGACGAGAATGCTTGGGCATGGGCGGGGCATGGAATCGCTGGCCACGCGGGGTTGTTCGCAACGGCAACTGGCGTTGCGCAATTTGGCGCCAGCGTCCTTGACTCGCTCGCCGGCCGCCACAGCTCCGTGGCGCGATTCGCAGCCCGTTTTTGCACGGCCAATCGTGATGGAGGGGCGCTGCGTGCAGGTTTTGACGGAGTAGCATTCAAGAACTCCAGTGCGGGGCGCCTAATAAGCCGTTGTTCATTCGGCCATTTGGGGTTTACCGGAACGAGCGTTTGGTGCGATCCTGAGCGGGACCTGGTCGTAGTCGTATTGAGCAACCGAGTATGCCCCACGCGACGTAATGTGCTTCTGCCGTTGGCGCGCGCCGAAATTCACGACCGGCTAGTGCAATGGGCCGCAAATCGCGGGGATCCATGAAATTCGTGGCATTGCGCGCAACCATAGCTCTTGGACTAATCCTGTCTTCCCATAGCAGTTTGTGCCAGGTGACAATTCGGGTAGTTTCTCGTCCGCACCTGAGCACAGCGACACAATGTAGTCCATCCCATGTCGAATGTCTGATCAAGGGTTCGCTCTCGGATGAATTGGATGTGCCGCTATCGAACCGGGAACTTCACGGCACTATCGACACACAAGAATTGCCGTCGCCGAGCAACAACGTTGCGATTAGCTCATGCGGCGAATTGGCAAGTGCCGCAGCAATACCGCATAACCATGACTTGACGGTTCAGACGAGCGAAATGGGGGAGTTCTGCTTTCATGTCGAAAGCAACGCAGCCCTGCCTGATACGCGCGTTCATATTACTTATTCAGGTGAAATGGGGTATGATGCGGCGCAAAGTTGGGTTGCACTTGCGGGCAGCGACTCGGTGACTTCTCTGAAAGTACTAGAGTCGCCAGACCCTATTGCAATTGACTCCGACAAGGTAGTCATTGCGGTTCAACTTACCGCTAACGATCGAGCCGCTGTTGCACAGTTGGTCACTCTGGCATTGTTGGAACGCGGCGTCCATGCCCAAGAATCCAAAGAAACGCACTTGGCAACAATCAGAACGGATTCCGATGGGGTAGCCCGCTTTCACATTTCGGGAGCAAGATTCGGCCCTACGGGAATGGCACAGTTATTCGCGCGCTTCGAAAGTTCAAAATCATTGCCCGGTGCCACTAAGGTCTGGCCAATCTTCAGAACTTGCCAAGTTCAACTGCAGATTCATCTCGCTTCTGGGGAAATTGAGGTGGGGGATGACGTCAACATCATAGCGATTGCGACTTCAAAGCACGGCCTGATTCCGGAAGGATCAATTGAATTCCTAGTTGAACAAAACGCACAAGTTGCGTTGCCGTTGGTACACGGTAAAGCACGTTGGGCCTTACCGACGCAACAGTTCGCACCCGGGGAAGTGCATATCGCCTTGCGATACCTGCCAGCGTCGGCAGCTTGGGCAAGCGACGCCAATGCTCGCACCACGTTGCGGGTTAAGCCAGTCAGCCCGGGTCGCCGAGCTGTCTGGCTCGCAAGTGGCCTTATCATAATTGGCTGGCTAGTATTTCGGTGGCTTCGTTCGGACAGGGACCTTAAGTTGTTGCGCGGGCCACCACCCAGGGTGTTAGACCCTCAATCGCTGGAGGTTGAACCCAATTTACATCCGGATTCCGGTTGGCAGGGAATTGTCGTCGATTCACATACTAACTTACCGATTACGGATGCTGCTGTGGCCATTGAGCGGCGTGGATTCGAAGGCAAACTTACGGAATATCAAACCGCGACTTCGAATGAAGGTGCGTTCGTACTGCCGCCTGTTGATTCACTTCAATCGGCTAATTTGGTGATTAGCGCGGCCACCTATTTGGGGGCCCGTTGGGCGATGCCGACTCCCGGAAGACTAGTTATTCGACTCGAGACTCGACGACGCGCAATCATTCGTTCCTTCTTGGCCTGGACCGAAAATTTTAAGCCCCGAAATAAGCCCACACCGGACGCCACCCCAGCCCAAGTCGCTGAATCGGCTAGAACACAGGAATTGTGGCCAATTAACAATTGGGCGACGAAAGTGGAAAATGCGGCTTTTGGTCCGATTGAGCCAGCGGCCCAGGATGAGGAGCTACTCTCGGCTCCAGCAAATTCTAAGTTTTCTACAAAGTCACCAGAATAGGCCAGTTGGCCTTTACAGCGTCGTTGACGAGCTCTTCGAAGCGTTTCTATAGTCCGCCGCATCGTTGCTCAGTGGTGTCTACATCATGGCGGTTCTGCTCATACTATTAACTATTGCGGTTGCAGTCGGCGCCTATGTTTTCCTTCGCGGCAGGCAAACAGAAAGTTCACAACTCCCTGCGCGTGGAAAAATTGCTGAATCTGGAAAATCCGTATCGCCCAAACAACTTGGCAAACCGGTAGGCAAATCCGCACGCCAGCCTGAAGCTTCGCATCGTGAGCAAATAGACCCGTTGGAGGCGGCCCGGGTCGGCGAATCAGCAACCAGTCCTCGCCCCGCCGAAACGAAGAGCGATAGGGCCGCGGCCCCAGCAATTGCCAAACCCGAGCAAGTGCAAGACCGCCAACCAGCGCCAATTCATGACGTTGTTGGCCTGAGACGCGGTCTAGAACGATCACGGCGTGCTGACGGCTTCTTCGGTCGAATCGCGGCACTTCTGCGTGGAAAGAAAGAATTAAGCGCGGATATCGCTGAGCAGATTGAGGAAGTCCTGCTTACTTCGGATGTCGGTGTACAGACCACGCAGATTATGACCGATCGGATTCGCGAGACCTTGACGCGACAGCAGCTATCCGATCCCGAGGTGGTGTGGGAGTCGCTTCGCGCCGAAGCTCGCCGGATTCTTGGAGCCTCAACGCAACATGCTTCGATCAGTTTGCGTGCGAAACCCACGGTGATTCTATTGGTCGGCGTCAATGGCGCCGGCAAGACGACTACGATCGGAAAGTTGGCCACGAGATTTAAGGCACAAGGACGAACGGTGCTGCTGGCTGCGGGCGACACTTTCCGAGCAGCGGCGGTCCAGCAACTTGGGGTATGGGGTGATCGAATCGGCGTCGAAGTCGTTCGCGGCAAAGACGGCGCCGACCCGGGCAGTGTAATATTCGAAGCTGTACGGAAAGCTCAGGAGTTGAATATTGATGTAGTCCTTGCTGACACAGCCGGTCGCCTCCACACCAAGGCGAATTTGATGGCTGAACTGAAAAAGGTCGTAAAGACCACAGCCAAAGCTCTGGAAGGAGCGCCCCATGAGGTGCTCCTCGTCGTTGACGCAACGAATGGGCAAAACGCCGTCGCCCAGGCCCATGAGTTTTGCCAGGAGTTGCCTGTGACAGGTATGGTACTGACCAAGCTGGACGGTACCGCAAAGGGAGGCTTTGTGGTTGGAATCGCAGCCGCATTGCAGCTTCCCGTCAAGTTGATTGGTCTTGGCGAAAAGGCAACTGACCTACATGATTTCGACGCGGATGACTTCGTCGAAGCCCTACTTGGAAACGCTCCAGAGGGCTCATCGACATCCTGAGCCGACCCGGGCCTGTGCTCCGGATCGGAAGTTCTTTTGGAAATTCGAGCAATTGTTGTTGATCGCGCAAATTCGAGCATGATATAGTCCCCCGACACTCGCGCTTGGCAGATTTTGCAATATTTTCACGTAGTTGCAGGGCTCGGACGGGTGGCGGTCGACTTCAGGGAAGGCAAAAGAGGCATCGATGAACAAAACGCGCATCGGGCTCCTCCTTGTAGCTGCGCTAAGCGTGTTACCCGCTGGCGCACTAGCTGCTGGAAAAGCAAAGGCTGAAGCCAAAGCCAACGTAGGCGTCGGAACTGGAGCAGAAGCGGAAGCTTCCGCTACAACGGAAGCCAAGGGCGGCTCCGGCGATGAGGCCGGGGCGGCAGGTGCTGCCGCAGCTGATGATGACAACGAGCCCGCTGACACGGGCGGTGGCGGGCTTGAGGACATCTGCAAGATTGATCCTGAGGCCTGCCCCAAGATTGACTTCGACAAAGAGGCGAAGAAACAGCTCGGTGAGCAAATATTTGCCGTACAGCAAATTTATGCCCTTCGCGTACGCCGTTTTGAATTGAATCCCTATTGGTCTGTATCTCTGAACGACCAGTTTGTGGGTCACCCGGGGCCAGGCCTAGCGATCAATTACTATATTGCCAATGTTTTCGCGGTTGGCATCAATGGAACCTATTTCAATTGGTTCAATTCAGACAGCCGTTTCAATGCCGACGTTCGTCGGGCGGCTCGCGTGGGCGTACCGCTGAATGAGTATGACTGGAACGCGGCCGTCAACCTGACGTACGTGCCCGCCTACGGAAAGTTCGCCGGATTTGGGGATTTTATCTTCCAATACGACGCGTACATCGTGGCTGGCGGCGGGATGATAAGCACGCGGCCGATCCCCGTATTTGATCCAGATTACCGAAACTTTTCGTATAAGCCAAAGCCCGCCGGCAATGTCGGAGTCGGTTTGCGCATCTTCTTCTACCGGTGGATGGCCGCAATTCTCGAATTGCGTGATTACATTTATCAAGAAGAGCTGGAAAACATCTACTCCGGCACCGGTAATGTGGGCGCAAATTGCAACAATGGGCCAGTCTCCACACGTTCAAACCAGAGTTACTGGATTTGCCAAAAGAAGATTACCAACGCTGTGCAGGCGCAAGTGGGCGTGTCGTTCTTCCTCCCAACCAACTTTGACTATAAGTTGCCGAAGTGATGAAGGGCAATGGGCGAGGTCAGGCAACAATGGGCATAAAGACCATGAAAATAGCGGCAACCTCCCGAAACATCGCGTTCGTGCTAGCGGCCGGGTTGGTAGTATGCACGGCGTCGAGAACGGCCTCTGCGCAGGAAGTGGCCGTCACTGGGCCACTGGCAGGCGCACCGGCGGCTCACAGATTGCGCTTGTATCGCGAAGGCCGGTTTGAGCTGCAACCCAACGTATCATTCTCTTTGCTGGATGAGTACCAGCGGACGATTTTTATCGGCGCGACGCTCAACTACAACATCAGTGATTCAATTGCGCTTGGCGTTTGGGGCACGTTTGGTGCGGTCAAGATAACTACGGCGCTCACCGATCATATCCAGGACCGAATCACGATTCGGAATTGTCCAACCAACATCAATAACCCAAACAGCTCAAGTTACCTGGATTGCCAGCTGAGCCGGGTCAATTTGGGCACGAATTTCAAGAACCAACTGGGTTCAATTGATTGGATGTTCGTCCCGCAGTTCACATTTACGCCATTTCGCGGGAAAATCGCATTCTTCCAGAGCCTCTACGTTGATACTGACTTGCACTTCTTCGCAGGCCCGGCATTTGTGGGCCTGTCTGAGCGGAAAGATTGCGTGAATAGTGCGGCTAGCTCGGCTTGCTCTAATCCGAGTGGTTTCAATACTGCATCGCGCATGACGATTACGGGCGCCTTTGGATTAGGTTTGAGTTTCTTCACTCATAAGTGGGGTGCGGTGGCTATCGATTGGCGAGCGGTGCCATTTAGTCGAAACACGGGTGGATTCGACACCGCGGGCTCGGGACCTAATAAGGATTTCCCCGACAACAAGATTTCATCGGATGATCGCCAGTTCCGATTTAACCAATTCGTGTCTGTCGGCTACAGCATATTTCTCCCCTTCGAGTACAGGGTAAGCGAGTAGTCGCAAATACCTCGATTCTACGGAACCGGGGTATTAGCCATTCGCGAAGCAAATTTGGGTTTGGGCGAAGCCCAAGAGAGGTAGGCTAGTGGCGTGATGATGGCGAGGCCGCTCGCCTAGAGGTTCCATAGTTTCGATGAAATCGCGCCATTAGTGGGCTTCGGGCATCGGGTGCACTAGCCCGTCGGCGATGCGAAAGCCCTGCGGCAAGTGGCGCCCACAGGACTCGGTCAGTCCATCGGGAACTGACCAGTGGCGGTCACTTAGCCCCTGGGCAATGCGATTTCTCACGCGTAGTGACTCTTCTTGCTCAAGAGCCGCGACCAATGACTCTGTCGATTGAGCATTCCCCATCGCAAATACCGCGTCGACAGCGGAAAAACGCACGGACTCGCTGGCGTCTTCAAGAAATGGTTCGACTGTCAATCGCACTTCTTCGGACGGGAACGCGGCCAGATGCGAAAGCAACTGAACTTTCGGTTCCGGGTTCCTTACGTATTCGGTGTCGAATTGATCTAGGAGCGTCAACAATTCTTCCGCTAGATGACCCGATGCAACAATTCGCTCAAGTGCCTTGATAGGCCAGGTCAAGCTCTCAGCGCGGCGGCAAAAGTCGCGGATGGGCTGCAATGCCTCGTCGCCCGCAGCAACTATTCCCTCTAGCACCAATTCTTTCTCGTCCTGATCGGTGATTGAAGGATCCATATGCCAGTTGAAGCGCTTGAGTAAGATTGCGACCGCTTCCGTAGAGCCCACGCGCGAAAGCTGATGAATTGCGTCTTGCCGATCTTGCTCCTGCGTAAGTTTATTTGAAACCAGGCGCTCAAATCGACTCAGGTCGACTTTGCCCGACTTGGAATTTCCATCGGACGGCTTCTTGAAACGATCGAACCAACCCATCGAAAATTACCTCAGCGCCAGTATCATCAAACGGCGTCGGGCGGCTTGTACCACGTCAGCGACGTAAGCGCGCGCGTTTCGGGACCGATCGCCGCGTCTGAATTCGTCCTGACCAACCTTCGGCCCAATTAGCCATTTTATGGCAGGTTTTTGCACCACTGACTCGTGAGTCGGACACGTTCGATTATCACGTCGACGGAGCGGTGGCCAATGCTTCGGCGCCCGCAAGCACCAATTTGAACGACATTCGCCGAGTCGCTACTTCTTCTTAACGTCCTCATTCTTTCGAACGTAGCCCCAAGCTTGCATCGCCTGCTGCGCCTCTACTTGTGCGGATTCCGAAAGTGTCACTGCTTGATTGAGGCCGGAATCCCGGGTTATGAAAAGACCAAGTTCTTGGCGAGCAGACACGTAGGGCAGTTGCGACGCCACCAACTTGTCGCTGTCAATTGAATGCAGTCCTTCGGCTAGCTCGGCGGCTAGAATTCCAAGTGGACCCACAAAAACAGCGTTTCTGGGCCAGGGGGCACCGTCTAGTTGCCAATTCCATCTAATGTCCGCATTCGCAGGCTCAAGCAACAGATCAAACCCTACGGTCGACTCTGATTTACTCTTGGTAGTTAGACGATATTCGTTGGTCCCAACGGATGTCACAGTGGCCAAACAGTCCGCCGCCGTCACCGTCAGTTTCCCTTCCCCGACGAGCTTCACGGTACCAATAAGATCGGCAATGCGACCTGCAGTTGCAATTCGAAGATGCACGGTGCCGCTCGAGACTGCAGCTTTGCTCACGGCCGGAGGTTTCCGATCAGACAGCTGATAGCGTAGTTCGTGCATTAGCCGTTGAATCACGTCGTTGTTTCCGGAACTGACATCGTGACGTTCTCCGGGGTCGTCTTGCACATTGTAAAGCTCGACTGCCTTTTCGATTTCGGTGTCACCCCGGCGAAGACGTCGCGCTACGGGGCTTCTGACAACAAGGCGCCAATTGCCTTCCCGAATCGACTGCGCGCCTCGACCTTCAATAACAACGGGGCGTGCCGGCATTGGTTTTCCACTAAGTGCCGGCACCAGGCTAGCGCCGTCCATCTCACGGGGTATCGGTACACCGAGTAAATCCAAGAGCGTTGGTACGATGTCGGTAGTTTGCACGTCATCGGTCAGACGTCGATTCTCAGGGATGCGGCCAGGGAGGGAAAACAGTAGCGGGACGCGAGCCGCTTCGTCCCACATGGTAGACAAGTGAGTGAATCGACCTGAGGGAACTCCTTTGGCCACGTCGACGGCTACCCAGTCGTGTGCCTCGCTCATGGTCTCACCGTGATCTGCCGTCACGACAATGGCTGTGTTTGATGTGAGCCCCAAGTTGTCGAGTTCTTCTAGAACGCGCCCAATAGCCGCATCATCTTTGCGTATTTCTGCTAAATAGCGTCTTACCTGGCGGTTGTCAGGTCTGATACTTGCGCTTTCAATGGGTTGCAAGAACTTGGGTTCCGGAACGTATGGTGCGTGCGGCGATACGTAATTGAGAAACAGCGCAAACCGCTCATCTCGGTGTGCCTTGAGCCAGGCCATCGAATCTTCAGTGATGCGTTCGGTATCCTTTACTTGGTACCGGTGGTCGGTCATAGCTTCAAACCCGGTGTCAACACCCACGCCAACGTACCCACACAGATACATGTTGTTGACAATGGCCCGTGTAACCGCCCCCTGCGTTCTCATGAGTAGGGGCCAAAGCGGTGGATGCCGGTCATAATAGGCTTGCACTTCGTCAGGACGAGGTTCGAGCTCAAGCACAGGCAAGCCAAGGCGATGCGGTCGCGTGCCGGTAAGCATTGCGAGCGTCGCGGGCCGAGTCCACATTGCGGCTGTCCACGCTCTTGTAAACGTGACGCCGCGACCCGCCAATTTGTCCAAATTGGGCGCGACTTCGGGCATACGCGGCAACCAAGCATCCAATGCCGGATTGGCGGCACCTCGAATTGCCGCATCTTCCTTTTCATCGTGCATGGCAGCCAAGGCGTCACCACGCATCGCGTCCACCACGATAAATACAACGTTGTATGGCAGTGAACTCGCCTGCGGCGCCAGCACCACTGGGCTACCCCAGGCAGCCAATGGCGTATCACTGGAGGCCCGCGTCACGAGCTCTAGTTCCACGTCGCCGTGAAACTTCGATAGATCAATTCGCCAATCATCCCAGCTGCGAGATTGCGAAATGTTTCGTTGGCCGAGCACGTGCCTGACACCCGAAGCAATTATTGCAACCTCGAATGTCACCTCCCCTGGTCCATCAAATGCCGCGGGTGCCGACTCAAAATAGCTTCTCTCGCGCAAGCTGACGCGCCAACTCAGCCGCGAAGGTGCCGGAGCCAGCAAGGCTTCCCGCTGATCATAGGTGCCCTCATCGAGTCCCCAAAGTCGGGGATCCGCATGCCATCGACCGTCTTGCGGCTTTTTGGCTTCGGTCTTTACAGTGGGCGCCGCAGTCAATCCGATTTGCTGAATCAGCCTGCCCGCGCTGCCGCCGGCGCCTACTAAGGGCGAGTGCATTTTTCGCCAATATCCGCGCAATAGGCTTCGAACGCGAGTCTCATCCAGCGCAGGTACGCTGATTTGGGCATCACTTAGCAGGTCGACTAAACGACTCACCACACCCAGAGATTCCGCGGACTGATCACCTGGTTTGCTGTCTTTGTTGGGTTGTGACGTCACGTGCAAGGCGCGTTGAGTCGCCAAGCCCTCCTGAGCTTCGACTGGCTTTGGCATCGGGGTGTTCAGCGAACGCTCGCGTTCCACGAGCACGACTCGAACCGACAACACTGCAATCGTGATGCACGAAAGCTCGGCAAACCATGTCCAAAATCGCTTCACCGCGTTGCCCCCGAAGACACAGTGACTGACCGCGGCACAGCCATATCTCCCTGGCGCTCGAGAGACAGGTCCTCCAGAATCCACTGCAACAATTTAGGTTTTAGTTGTTGTACAATTGCACCCTGTGACTCCGCTACATTGTTCGTCTCGCCCGGGTCCTGACTGGTGTCAAATAGTTCGTAGCGCGGACCGAGCCTGGTTGGAATGTAGACAAGCTTAAAGCGACCGTCCCGAATCATGCGGTACTTGGCCGCAATAGTCAGCGGCTCCCACTGTTGACGAATAACGACTTCGTCCGAGTGATTTCTGTCAATTTCCGTCAAATGAATCAGGTCAGGATACGGAATACGCCTTTCCAGAGGAACTTCCGGAACGGTTTCGGTAAACCACAGTCCTGTTTCGGAAAAAATGGGACGTTGCGGTAACGGACGACCCTGCAGAGCGGGCACCAGGGACTGTCCGTCGATATGCTTGGCGCAAATGACTTGGGCCAATTCGCAAAGTGTAGGCGCTAAGTCGATGGAGCTCACCGGCGATTGAACCTGTCGTTGCGACGAGTCGGGGGTCACGACAATTAGGGGCACGCGAAGGCTTTCTTCGCCATACAGATGGTCGCCGTGGCCTTGCCCACGTCCATTTTCATATAGACTCTCGCCGTGATCGGCCGTTATCACTATTATTGTGCGATCGCGCAGCCCGCGTGCCGTCAATCCATCAAGAAGTTCACCCACAGCAGCATCCACGGCGGCAACGGCTCCGTCGAAGAGTCCACGAACGTGCAGCACATCCTCCGATGTTAATGAGGCTTCCGAAGCGAGCGTGTCAGCCTTGGCGTAGGGATATTTCCCTCGATAGGCAGGACTGACAAACTGACGGTAGTAGGGAGCTGGAGCCGCATAAGGGAAATGCGTTGTTGAGTAGAACACGGTCAAGAAGAAGGGATGATTGCCGGCAACGTCGATTGACGCTAGAGCATCTTGAGTCAATGCCTGCGCATCGCTTGCCACATGCATTTCGCGCAGCACTGGGACAGCCCAACGAGCGAGAGGCCCGCGAAGCCAAGGCAAGAGCGCCACATTCTTCTGAAGAATTCGCTCGAGCAACAATTCGCGCATCGTGAACGTCGGTGTCCGCAAATTTCGGAATCCCAAATCGATACGACGAAAGATGTCGCCCGCAAAGTCGCTAACAACACTGGTTTCGTAACCCGCGTGGGCAAAGGCCTTGGGAATTGCCTCAAAATCGCGGGCCCGCGTTTCCCAACGAGGGAACATATTGCGTATGCCGTGGTGGTGCGGATACTTGCCGGTTAAGATGCTCACCCAGGCGGGGAATGTACGCGCCAAAGGTGTATAGGCATGCTCAAAGCTTGTCCCACGCTGAGCTAACGCGAAGAGCCTCGGGGCAGTACTGGCCGTAATTCGATCAGGACGCAGGGAGTCGGCGGCAACGACAAGAACATTAAAACGGTCGCCCCTTGCGGAACCCGCTCGAATGCCGACTATCCGGTGCCAGGGAAACCACGCGAGCAATGTGCACAGAGCGACCGCCAGGGTGAACGCGCCAAAACGTCGCAGTTGGGACTTGGCGTTCGGGCTGCGAATCAGAGGCAGTAGCGCCCAGGCTGCGGTGAGCGCACCGGCAAGGGTCCAAAGGGCAAGCCGTCCAAACTGGCCGGTCATTAATAGCTGTAGCGCGCCGTTGAACCCGCCTTTCGCGTAAAGTGCGTCTTGATACAGCGCCGGGCGAGCTCCGACATCATCAAGCCAGACCACACAGTAAGTGGCAAGGATGCCCACGCTTGAACGCTTTGCCAAACCAAAGAGATCGAGAGGATCTCTCCCAAGCCACGCGTGTCGCAAACGAATTACTAGACCTACAAACAGACCCAATACCAAACCAACCAGCGTACTTAGCGCCAGAACAAGCCCTAGGGCCCGCAGCATTTCCCCTTGGTATTCGCCGGAAAGGAATTGGCGTACACCCGACGCATCGGCACCTTCGTACTGGTCGCTACGCAGGGTGGATACTAGCACCGATGAGCTTATGACCGCTGAGAAGACAGCGCCGATGAACGCCGGCTGCAGCAGCAGCGGCAACGTAGCATCGCGCAGCTGCTTGCAGAAGTTGGCCACTTTCAGAGCCCGTACGCCGTTCAGCTGCGCGTAGTGCAACTCAAACGAACCCGGCCTTTCGGGCGCCCTCCTTGGGACCCTCTACGACCACGGCATAAACGTCTTCAGCCAACAGGAGGTAGAGTTCACCTTGCGCCGTTCGCGCCTCGATCAACGTTTCCCGTTCGCGAATTGTGCGGACGCGGGAAACAGTCAACGATACGCCCCCATGGGCCAATTGCAGTGTTAGCGATCGAGAGTCGGGCATGCTGAGCCAACCGTCCTCACCGGGTACAACACCGGTACTGCTCAGCAATATCTGAAAGTGCGAAACAGCCATGGACGCCCTTTGCCGCGCCGCACGCAAACTGTCAAGCAGAAGCAACGTGGCCGTCACGTAACCACAACGCCGGCACCGCGCCGACAACTACTGAAGAGAGGGCCAACTAGGTGATCCTCAGGCATCGCTCAGCGCCAGGATCCCTGGCAATTGCTTACCTTCGAGCAATTCAAGGGACGCGCCGCCGCCCGTGGAGCAATGAGTAACTTTGTCAATAATGCCGTACTTTTTCGCGGCGGTGGCAGTGTCCCCTCCTCCAATTACGGTCACGGCACCCCGCGCGGTGGCTTCAGCAATCGAATTTGCCATGGCCTGCGTTCCAGCGGCGAAAGGCTCCATTTCAAAAACTCCGGGCGGGCCATTCCACATAATTGTCCGAGCGCGGCTGATTACCTCGTTGAACAAGGAAACTGTCTTCGGTCCTACGTCAAGTCCCATCCAGCCAATCGGTACTCCCGAGGAGTCGTCGGCGGCCATTACCGCGGCGGTTGCCTCAAACTTGTCCCCGCAAATGTAGTCGACCGGAAGATGAATCTTTACCCCGCGGCTCTTAGCCTTCTGCACGAGGTCTTCGACAATCTTTGCCCCTTCCGCGTCAAACAGGCTGTTGCCAATCTCGACACCATCCACGACTTTCTTGAATGTGAAAGCCATGCCGCCACCAATTATGATCTCATTAGCGCGATCCATCAAATTATTGATGAGTTGAATTTTGTCAGCAACTTTGGCGCCACCGAGAATTGCCAGAAATGGCTTTTTCGGATTGTCCAGTACTGCCGCAAATGCGTCCAGTTCCTTCTTCATGAGAAAGCCGGCAGCCCGCACCGGCAGCGCGCAACCCACCATTGAACTGTGTGCGCGGTGCGCCGTGCCAAACGCATCGTTAACATAAACATCCCCGAGCTTGCTCAATGATGCCCTAAATTGTTCAATTGCCTTTGGATCGGCCTTTGTGCTCGTGCCGTCTTGATTTTTGACTTTGCCCTCCTCCTCAATGTGAAAACGAAGATTCTCGAGAAGAACTACGTCGCCCGGCTTTATCACGGCACATTTAGCCTCCACATCTGGCCCTACGCAATCACCGAGAAATGTCACGTTTCTTCCCAATATTTCCTGCAACTTTTCCGCAACAGGTTTCAGACTGAACTTGGGATTTGCTCTCCCATCGGGCCGTCCGAGATGACTCATGAGAACGACGCTAGCGCCCCGATCCAACGCGTATTGAATCGTTGGGAGCGCCGCTGTTATACGGGCCGTGTTGGTAATTGCCCCCGTTTGTTTGTCCTGGGGTACGTTGAAATCAACGCGGATCAGAACACGCTTGCCCTGTAGGTCAACTTGGTCGATGGAGAGCTTAGGCATCCAGAAGAATCCTTTCGGCGACTCGTACCCTATCAAAGGCGCGCCTGCGATGGGTTCGGTGAGTGGGGGTAGCCCCAAATCAACTGACCGTCCAGAATCCCTTCGATTCCAGCAAGCTCGGGCCGACTGGTCGCCAGAGTTAACCGCTGCCCGCGCAGCACGGGCTGCGCGGCGCTTGCCACGAAGTCACAACTAAATGCGCTCGGACTGACCGGCAAGCTCGTCGATTTGTGATGCCATTTTGATTCCTGCCATGGTCGGCGCGTCCGCGCGCAAAATTGCCGTGTAGCGTTTGAGTCGCCGAATATCGACGCATAACACCAACTTTGCTGCGCGCTGCAACCTGGAAAATTGCTCCTGAGAACAAACCGATTTCTCAGCGCAAAGCAGATCAACGGCATAATCAAACCACTCACCCTTGCCGGTCGCTTCGGCCAAACGAAGCCCATACTCAAATGCTTTTTGACGAATTCTGGACGTGCATCGGCCCACACTCTGGGAGTCGATGAGCACCGCGCGCAGATGCATTTCAAGAAATTTTTCGGCATCCCGCGGGTGTCCCGCAACTAATGCGCGATCGGCAACGGCTCCAATTAGGTCAAGATCGTTGGTTGTCTCAGTGCGTTCAGGAACTGACGCAGTCGACGGCTTCAGGATAATGTGGCTAGTATCATCGAGATTACTCAATGATAAGTTCACGTTAGGGGCTGACTCCGTATTTTCTACAAAGACGTGAACCTCCTCCGATCCGATAGTAAAAATATCGCCGTCGGCGAGACCACGCGACTCGCTTCCAATTCGCTTGCCGTTTACAAAAACGCCATTTCGACTATCAAGGTCACGCAGAACAAGCCTCAGAGGCTCTAGGTATGTTAGGCACGCGTGGCGACGCGACACCAAATCATCATCAATGATGACGTGGCAATTTCGGCCTCGTCCAATAACATATTCCCCGGGGAAAACGCGAAGCCCGCGGTTCTTGTATTTCAGGCGCACGACCGCTCCGCTGGCGATACGCTGGTCCCTGGAGCGTTCGGTCATGAGATCATGGTCAATTGTATAATTTAGCCGAGCTCAACCACTCGTTTCAATATGATCCACCCTTTTGGCCTGGATACCAACCCCGTTTCCGATCGCCAGCCCCGACCAACGGTTGGATCGTTTGGGTCTATTGGCCGATTTGTTTCTCATTGCGGGGATGACCAGCGTCCGCGCGCATCGGCAATCGATTCGACGACCCTCACTTTAGCGGGGCCTCCAAAAATATGTCTGCGCTCTACGGCTTTTGCCGGATCTAACACTTCCGAGGCCGCTACTGAGCTCAGTGCGGGATGAGCTGCAATGAGCACCTCAATGGGCAGATCTCGAAGTGCACACTCCCGCTTTTCGGCGTCGCGAACTAAACCTCCCACGAGCTGGTGAGCTTGCCTGAAGGGCACCCCATTGACGACTAAGTAGTCCGCCAAATCAGTTGCACAGATGTGCCCTGCCTCTAGTGCGGCGTGCAAGCGGTCGCGACGAAATGTAGCCGTCGCTATGGCACCGGCAAGTGCCGTCAGGCTTACGCTCACTGATTCAACCGCATCGAGGATTGGGCGTTTGTCTTCCTGCAGATCTCGACCGTATCCAAAACAAAGACCTTTTTCGAGTACGAGCAGGCTTACTAGGGATCCCACACATAGGGCAGACCTGCCCCTCACAAGTTCCGCCACATCAGGGTTTTTTTTCTGCGGCATCATGGACGAGCTCGTAGAAAAAGCGTCGCTGAGTGCTAGAAATCCGAATTCCTGCGACGACCAAAGCACTATTTCTTCCCCGATCCGGGACAGATGGATGGCAAGTATCGCCAGGGAACTCGCGGCTTCCATAAGGAAATCGCGACTGGACGTCGCATCCATCGAGTTGCGCATGGGTTGCTCGAAGCCTAGATCCCACGCTACAGCCTCACGGTCCAATGGATAGCCTGATCCCGTGACCGCACCGGATCCTAGCGGCGATTCGTTGGCCCGTTGTCGAGCAGCATGAAGTCGTCCCCGGTCACGCCAGAGCATTTCCTGCCAGGCCATTAAGTGATGGCTAAGTCTGCTGGGCTGTGCTCGTTGCAAGTGCGTGTAACTGGGCATGAGCGTGTCTATTTCATCGTCACTTCGGTCCATGATTACGGTCGCAAGATTGGTGAGTCTCGCAATAATTTCATCAAGTCTCGCGCGGATCCACAATCGAAGATCTGTAGCGATTTGATCGTTACGGGAACGAGCGGTGTGTAGTTTCCCCCCAATCGGACCGGCCACCTCAGTCAGGCGAGCTTCAATATTCATGTGGACGTCTTCTTTGGCAGAGTCCCAAACGAACTGCCCAGACTCGATCTCGACTGCAACTTGTGATAGGCCGTCGACAATGGCCTTTCCTTCCTCTTCGGACAGGACTCCAGCTTTCACCAGACCCCTCGCATGGGCCGCACTGCCGCGAATATCCTCGCGCCAGAGCACGGAATCGACGTGAACACTTGTATTGATTTTCTGCATTGCTTCGTCGATTGCCGTCGGCAAGCGACCGCCGCGTGTTGAGCTCATCGGTACTCCGCTTTCCTGGGGGTAGACCCTGAGGGACGAGAAGCTTCCGTCCTAGCGCAGTGGCCGCCGGAAGTCAGCCAAGTCACTTCCCGTGGTCATCACCCCCAGGGCATGGCATGCTGCCCAGGTGTCCGACGCTCGGCTAACGCGACAAGAGTTGGGATGGCTCTTGATGCAGGAGGCGCGCGGTACTGCGCAGGCGTTGCGGGAAGGGGTAAGTCAGCTCAAGTCCACCCAGGAACCCCCCGCGGTAGCGGCCCAACCCGTCGAATCGATGTTAGACGCCTTGGACGGAGCGATCGAGATGCTCGGCGAATTGGAAGTGAGTCCTCAAACGGGTAAGGACCGGCGTGGGCGCATAGACATAGCGGCGTTACTCTTTGCTCTGGCCCCGGAAGCCCGAATCTCGCTTGAGCCTGGCGCAGGAACTGAAGTCTTCGGGGTAGAATCGGACCTTCGCCGAATGTTGGGTGTCTTGCTGGGACAGCCAGGTTCGCTGGGATCAAATGCACCCTCAGGTATTGCGATTCGGCGCGAAGGCGAATGGATTCGAATTAGCGTCGAACTTGGCCCAGAAGGCACACCACGACGCGACTTGGAATCACGTTGGTTGAGCCGTATGGCACTTCGCCAGGGCGGGCGTTTGGAGTTTGAGCGAGGCAAACAGTCGCTGCTCTTACCGGCCGATCGCGCGAGTGAAAAGCGTGAAATCGAGCAACTTCGCAAGGAATTGGAGCAAGCTCAACAATTGGGAGCCGTTTACGCCCGGGAACTTGCGGAGGCCTTTGCAAGTGCACAAAGTAGTTCATCGGTACCGCCCGAGTCGACGCGACTCATCGACGGCCGATTAGATGTTCTTATCGCGCTATCTATTCCGCTAAGCCACTTAATTCGGCCGATTGTTGAAGGACTTCGCAGTGACTTGAAGTTGCTGCAGTCCGCTTTGTGCGAGTCGCACAGCATTGCAGTGAACTTGAGCCGTCGAATTACTTCCTCCAATGATCTGCTGTGTGAACTCGATCGGCTTGCCCAATGCTCGACAAACCCAATGCCTGAGGAAATCGATTTTGGCGCTACTACGCGGACAGCCGTAGGCCAGCTGATCGGTCGCGCCAATCGCATCGGGGTACGAATCGAGTCTTCAATCGAAGCTGGAGCCATTGCCCGGACCCAAGCGTCCGTTTCAGAGCTGCTGATGTACTCTCTGATCGATCAAGCCATTTTGGCAACACCAGCGGACCAATGCGTATGGATCCGCGTCAAATCGAAAGTCGATCACATTCTGGTCTGCGTGGAGGACGGTGGTCCGGTGATTCCTAGTAGTGCCTTCAGAGCGCTCCAAAGGGGCATTGGCGCACCGCAATCTCTCGGTCGCCCCATCGGATTGGCGTGGTTGGTGGCGGGCGCTTGTGCCGAGAATATTGGCGCCCGTCTCGAACTCGGCACGTCAGAATCCTTCCGCTCAGAGATCAGAATAATTCTTCGTAAGGTCATGTAGCCAAAGCGACGGGAAATACCCAAGTTCGCTTCGTGCAAGTCCGGTCACGACCTTATTACTATGGTTGGGATTTTTATTCGGCGCGCCGCCGGCCTGAGGTATGATGCACGAGTGAGAATTCTCGTTGTTGAGGATCAGGATTCTATCCGACGCATGATTGAAGCGTTGGTGCAAGCGCGTGGACACAGTGTCACTGCTGTAGGAAATGGCAACAAGGCGTTAGATATTGCGTTGACGGATCCGCCTGATTTAATTTTACTCGACCTCATGCTGCCAGGTCAATACGACGGATTTGAAGTGTGCAAGAGAATTCGTAGCGAAGCGTCAACGTCGCAAATTCCCGTGGTAATAATTAGCGCTCTCGACGACGAGGAATCTAAGTCTAGAGCAACGCAAGCGGGTGCCACTGCGTATTACACTAAGCCTTTCAGTCCGCTGGCTTTGCTCAAGGAGATCGAACGGCTTCGTGAGCTTATGCGCGCCAAAGGCTGATGTCCGCGGTACTGCTGAAGGGGCAACCACCTCAAGCTATTGCGCACTTCAATTCTCGGTCGAATCCAACAAATGTATCAGCGACAATGCTTGAGCTTCCGCGGCCAGCACAATGCGCTCCGCTTCTGCGCTCGGGAGCCGAAGCCTAGCGGCAAGCCGCCGTAAGAAGTCCCGCTCCATATCCGACTGTTCGCGATCAACGAACGTTATCAAAACTGCATAGTGCAGCAGTACTCGTCGATCTTCTGAGCTTAAGTCAGTGAGGGGTACGTCCTCGAGCGTTCGAGGTTGTTCAGCGAAACGACGGATCTCGTGTACTTCGCTGGGCGTGGCTTGAAAGGCCTGCAACAGGCCCTCAATGACTTCCTTTTCCTCGTCGGCTACTTTGCCGTCGGCCCATGCGACACTCACTAAACCTTTGACTATGGCCAGGTTTTGCTCGTGCATGTGAGTGCTGTCCCTCTCTTACCCCAGCAATCTACTGCAAAACACCCCGCCCTTATGGTTTTATGTCCGGCAAAATGCGGACTGGCTCAGGATTCTCGCCGGCCGACAGGCGATTACCGTCGATAGGAATTCGATACCAGCCGCGATCGGACAATTTGACCAGTAACTCGGCCGGCACACCACACGTTAGCTCTCCAATTCGGACTGGGACTTGGCCTGATTGTGCGGTCTCGATTTTTGCGTTTGACCCGCTTTGCGTCACGCGAATCAACGTACCGGCTGGTACTTCGGCGATTTTGAGAATCGCTTTGCAGGGTTTGTTCACTGCAACGTTGGGCACGACATGCGCGGCGGCCGAAACGCTGGCGACCTTACCCGAGGACATCTGTGCCAGTGCAATCGCAAGCCCGGTTGCGCCAATGCCAATGAGGGTCTTCACAAACGTACCGGAAGGAATTGATTTTGGCGCCCCTTGGTCCGCCGCATACACCGTGGGCGGTGGGGTTGCCGTCGGCCCATGCGACACTCACTAAACCTTTGACTAT
>Ga0075520_1000025_pt1 | contig 41665 bp, 32 predicted proteins | sample NGEPerB_FD_75100 | JGI IMG/M metagenome (GOLD analysis project Ga0075520, IMG submission 75100) | Arctic peat soil microbial communities from the Barrow Environmental Observatory site, Barrow, Alaska, USA - NGEE PermafrostAB12-B | ecosystem: Environmental > Terrestrial > Soil > Wetlands > Peat ... | reverse complement strand
GATAAGCTACGAACCCACCGCGAAAAACGGTTGCTTCTGCAACGAGCCAAGGCAGTCGCCTAGCCCCCTAACCCGACATCTCTATGTTGCCAGAATCCCGACATTTCTACTTTGCCTTGACAAATGTGTCGCGAAATATCGGGGTAATTGGGCGACCCGTTGCCACACTGGTGGCAGCAACTTGCTCCCTGTCGCCGTCGAAATCGGACCGAAGATTTATCGACTACCAGTGTCGGGCGGTCTCGGCAGGTCGTCCCAATAGAATTGGTGCATCCGGCTCCCAGTCGTCGACCGGTCGGGTCAAGTGCAACGCCATCAAGTTGCCACCATTGGTCAGCACGAACGCGCGCGCGCCTGCTACGCCCGCTTGTGCGGATATGCCATCCGTTGCGTGGATTCCATCCATAACCCGGCCGTCAAGTGGGTTTACTAGAAAAGCACCCAGCTGAGAGGCCGTTACCAGGATTGCCCCACCAAAATTTTGCGGGCTGTGCACGCCTCCCAGAGGCAAACGGGTGCGCCAAAGAACTGTCCCGTTTTCTGGTTCAAGCCCCCAAAGCCCCGTTGTCCCAGAAGCTGCAATCAAGATTTTCCTCGCAGGCAATTGTGGTGGGCCCGACCTTGGCATGTGCGCGGGTTGCTGCCAAAGCATCAAACCCGTGACACCCGAGGCCAGTGAATTACTCCAAACTTGTGCCCCCGTGTCAGCATCCAGCGAAAAGACCCCGCCTTGGATGCTGGCTACATAGATAACGGGCCCGCCTTCCAACGAATCAGGGACAGGTGTCGTATCTACATCTAAGTATTTTGGAACGTCTCCAACAACCTGCTCGGCTTCCGCGGCTAGATCCACCGGCTGCCAGCGTTCCGCACCAGTATCAGCGTCGTACGCCGTGACAACACCGTCGCTAAAGCCCAGATAGACCTTGTCGCGCCACACGAGGGGCCCCGAATAGCCCGCCACTTCCATGCCCGCTGCGGGCGTTCTGTGCTGCGACCAGTGAATTTTTCCCGATTTTGGATCGATGGCGAGTACGGTGTCGTTGGCGTTGACAAAGTAAAGTTTCCCGTTTGCGAGTACCGGGCGCTCTGCGACTTCCGAATTGGTTTCGAAGCGGTAAATGAACTGCCCATTGTCGGCGGCCACTTTGTACAGGGCGCCATCGTTAGAACCAAAATACACCGCATTATCAGCCGAATCGTAGAGCGGCGACGATTGCACAGCCCCTGTCGTCTCAAACCGCCAAAGCGTTCGACCACTTTGCGCTTCCAGCGCGTATAGACCGTTGTCGCTCGAGCCTACAAAGATCCTCTTCCCAGCTCGATCAATCTCAACTCCGCCGCGCTGGTACGGCTCCCCAAATTGCCGGATCGGTGCCACGAGCGGGACTTGGTACACGACACTCATTGAGCCGCTCGGACGATGGACCCATTGAGGCTGTTCCGGTTGCGCTCCGCCGGAAAGAAACGAGGCTTCACATCCCGTAAAGATTGGAAAAACCCCCAAGCTCACCAAAAGAAATTTGCGCATAGCAGGCTTCACTTTTGCTCGGCGGGCTCGTCGCCCGCCGGGGCTCCGGAACCCCTATGCTTAAGGTTATCGATCATGCGCTGAAGCCGTGTGGGATCCTGACGCATAAGTTCCGACAGATCCGGCGACCCAGCAGCCGCAACCGAGGTCGGATCGATCTGAGCTAGCGCCTCCTGAACTGGACGTTTGAAGTAGGCCGCCGCAGCGTCATCCTGGTTTTCCCCCAGCCGTTTTTGGGCCTTGAGCAAGAGTTCTTTGGCAGGGTTCTTCTTACCTTGAGCAACCAGCACTCGGGCCTGATGATACAGGCCGAGTACGGCAAATTCTAACGAACCCTCTAAGTTCGAAAGCTCCCGGAAGGATTTTAGGGCACCCTCAGGATCCGCCTTGCCCTCAAGGCAAAGTCCAATTCCTTCGATCGCGCGACCGCGGACTTCCAATTCGTCTTTTGCCAAATCGCTCGCTCGGGTCTGACGGTACAAGTTCAGTGCGTCATCGTACGCACCTTGATCGTATTTTAGGCCGGCCAGTTGCAGACGCGCGAACCCTCCTGCACCCGTCTTGCCGAACTTGTCAATCGTCGCCCGGAAGCCCTTTTCCGCCTGCGCCCGGCGTTGCTCGGTGTCGTGGAATATTGGACGGTTGTCCCAACGGCGCATATCTTCGGGTATCGACTTTGCTTCGTCGTCGTCTCCGACCGTCCCTGACTGGGCCAAAGCCCCCTCCATGAGCGAGTCCGTGGAATTTGATGCCTTCTGCCGCTGATAGTAGCGCAAGCCCTGCAACCCGAAGAGCAAGACAACCAGAAACATTAGAGCCCATTGAAGCCAACGAAAGTTGTTGCGAATCCATTGGGTAGCGGCGTGAGTGCTTCGGACGAAAATATCATCCAAGCGTTCCGATGCATCTAAGCCTGAAGCGGTGGCGGCAATTCGCGCTCGGTCACGGTCACGCTTGGTTTGCCGTTCGGTCGCGGCCTTGGCTCTCAGCCTCGCATTTCGATCGCGAATATCTTGAGTCGAGGTCGAAGGTTCTTCCTGAGACGCCTCACTTACCGGGCCCTTTTCAACTTGTTGCTGGATTCGCCGCTGTTCGCGTCGAGTTTTCTGGTCGTTTTCGTTCGTCACCGCGGGCCTCCATACCACGCTTCGGTCTATCGCCCACCCTCATGCTGACGTATCAAATCGCACCGGGACTCTTGCCCGATTCCGGCGCGGTGACCGGTCCATTTCCAGACGACCAGGGCTGCGGTGGTGGTGGCAGCAACTCTGGTGCCAGGGGCACCACTGCCAATGCTTCGACATGGACACCCGTGGTGGAGAGTACATCGAGCTCAAGTGAACGCCCTTCCACCCAAGGGTACTCTGGCGGCACCAACTGATGCATCTCGGTCGCTTCGGAATTCGCAGGGACCGTAAACACGAGGGGTCTAAGCCGGTTCGAGTTGAAATTGCGCAATGTTAGGGATTGAGAGTTCGATGATCTCATTGCGATTTCAGTCACCGGGAGCACCCGCAGTTGGCCTGATTGTGATCCTTGATTCGTCACGCGAACTATCAGGCGCAATCCCATAGATTTATTTGCAAATACACGTGGAATAACTAATCGGACGCGGGCGCCAAGTCCGGCATTGTGAACCAGTCTTCCCTGTTCTCGAGACTCGGGTCCCCCGACATGCTGTAAAACCTTCGCGCGCATCGCATACCCAAGTCCGCCTGGAATTGGGTCCGGTACGCCAAGAAAGCGCAATAAAGGTCGCGCGATTTCCTCGCGCGCGCCGAGGCGTACAAGTGCTTTGGCAAGTGCAGCACGCGCATTCTGGTAACGCTCTTCTGCGAAGGCACGGACCAATGGACCGCGAGCCGATTCATCTCCGATGTCGGCCAGCGTGGAGGCAATGTCGGGCCGCAGTCTGACGTCATCGAGACTTCCGACCAAAGCGGGAACTGCGCTCTTGGCCCGCAATCGGGCGAAGGCGGCGAGCAACCATCGCGACCGTTGGTAATTGCGCGCGGGCGAATCGCGCCACCAGGCTACTAATCGATCCATTCCACGAGGATCCCCCGAATCGGCGAGAGCAAGTGCTGCCAAACGGCTGAAAGTGACATCGCGCCCCGCCAATAAGTCGTAGACCAACGGTGCCCCTTGGCCCTGGCGTGTCAGTGAGAGGGCACACCAAGCCCGCACGGTCGCATCCTCATCGCGAGTAAGCGCCAGACGCAGGGCGGGGGCAATATTGGGACGTCCAAGCTCGAACAGCAGCTCCGCGGCCTTACGCCGGATTGCCGAGTCCGCATCATCCAGCAGGCTCGCGATTTCTTCGGCGGCGTCACCGTCTCCCGCAACACCCCGCAAAATCGCATTGGGCCATCCCCTGCCCTCCGCCCGAAGCCCTTGAGTTTCGTACTGTCCGTGTGAGGCGCTCAGCTCGCGCTGGCGCCGACGCATTCGTTGGAAGCGTTCGGGTTGAGTCTCGGACAAGTCGTGCAGTTCATTGACATCTGCGGCGATATCGAAAAGCTGACAGGCCCCGATCAGCCTGGCACAAATGAGCCGATAATTGGCTTCGGCCAACATGACCTGCTCTTCGGTCTCGGCCAAAGCGAGCCCGGGCCCAGACTGGGACTTGCCCGTTAGCAATGCGCCAATATTTCTGCCTCGCAATCGCGGCGGTTGAGGCACCTCAAGCGCAGCCAAAACTGTAGGAAGTAAATCAATCGTCTGCACCGGCTCATCGACCACTCGCGGGCCGAACAATTGCGGAGCTCTCACGATGAGGGGCACCCTCACCTGCTCTTCGTAGACGGTGGTGCCGTGATATCGCCCGCCGTGTTCACCAAATTCTTCACCGTGATCGGCGCTCAAGATAATCAGCGACCCAGGTCGGTCCTTGAGAAATGCGCTAGTTATATCCCCAATGGCTGCGTCGGCTTGGGCAATCTCGGAATCATAGCGATCGATATCACGCGCACCAAAGTCATAGCCCGCATGCGCTTCATAAGGTTCGTGCGGGGCAAATAGGTGTACCCACACAAAGAGTCGTCGCCCCGCTGATTCCGACTCGAGATAGTGAATCACCTGACTTGCCCGTGCCGGACCTTCCAAAAATTCGACCTTGCGGTATTCAAATCCGAGAAAACTATCGCGAAAGGGCAAGAATAGCAGGGGATCAATGAAAAATACAGCGGGCGGGTAAAAAGCGGCTGTCCGATAACCATAGCGCTGCAACAGCATAGCCCAGGTGTCCGAATCAGCTCCTGCTCCCTGCAAAAGTAGCGGCCGCATGTACTTACCGGTCATGAGGGAAGTCACTGAATAAGACGTGTGCGCAGTGGGCGCGTAGGCGCTGTTAAAACGCACGGCGTCCTTTGCAAGACGATCGATATTCGGCGAGGTTTTGCGGGCGTAACCGTAAATCCCCAGGTGGTCAGCCCGCAGCGCATCGACCGTAATCAACAGTATGTCGCGATTCTTCAGCGAAAACCCGGCGATAGCGGTGCCACGATTCATCTCAACGGCGCCACAAGACTCGTCCCAATTGCTGGGGTCACAGACGGCCAATGGAGCAGGGGGCGCCAAACGAGCAGCCAGCCTCACCCCCTGACCCAGCAGTGGCGCGTTTTGGAGCAATATCAGTCGAAAATTGTCAAATCGAGCCAAGTTGCGCGCGGCAAGCGGAGCAAATCCGAGCAAGGTTGCACAAAGCGCTGCCATCCCCAGCAACCCTGCAATTGTTGGGATATCTTTTTTTGTCGTGACGGCATGCAAACCTCGGGAAATCTCGCCAAACACGATCCCCGCCACAATCGGGGCCATCGTGGGCGTGGCCATCGCAAGCGCGACGTGAAACCCGGGATAGAGTCGAACCAATACAAAACGGTTCACTAACTCCAGACCCAAGATGCCAAGTGCGGCTACCAGACCGACGGCTGCGCGGCGGCTACGGACTAGACGCTTCCAATATGGGGCTCCCCACCAAAGCGACCAGGCGAATCCGCCCGCAACCAGAAACGCAAAGCCTAGCCGCTGACCGATCCCTGATAAGTGTCGGCCCCCACCAACGGCCCATGCAGCAGCGCCGCCGCCCATCATCCCTGCCGAAGACAGCAATATTCGAGGGGTTTTATGGACCTCGCTGGCGTCGAGCCAAACACCTAACAGTGCTCCCAGGACCCCCGCGACGGCAGCCGTGGGCAGGGTAAACGGTAACAGGTTCAACAGACCATGCTGCAGTTCCCATAGACTTGATATCTGTCGCCGAGATTCGAAAAGCGTGAAGATCCCCTCAAGAATCGCGACAAGCCAGGCTGCTCCAATGCCCCGCAACACAGGGGCAGCTATTGATCGCGACACTGAGTCAATTCCCCAGCACTTTGGGCATATCACACATGATCAGTCGTCAATTGATGGTATCGCGCCACTAAGCGTATTGAACGTCCGTGATTTCATACTTGCGGTGCCCAGCCGGCAGTACGACGCTTATTTCATCCCCAATTTCTTTTCCAATGAGTGCCCGCGCCAAGGGGGCGGCAATCGATATGGTGCCTTCGGACAGGTCGGCTTCCTCCGCACCCACAATTCGATAAGTCACTTCTTCTTCCGTGTCGATGTTCAGCAGTCCGACCTTCGCGCCAAAGCGGACTTTTGTGCCGGAGAGGCGGCTGGGGTCAATGATTTCGGCACGGGACAACTTGTCCTCGATATCTTTGATTCGCGCTTCTATCATGCCCTGACGTTCCTTGGCCGCGTGATACTCGGCGTTTTCGCTGATATCACCGTGCTCCCGGGCCGTCTCGATATCGCGAGAGATTCGTGGGCGTTCTTCCTTGTGCCTCACGAGCTCCTCGCGCAACTTCTGCACCCCTTGGGGCGTCATCGGAACCTTTTCCACCTCTGGCATGACTCTGCGGTTTTAGCCCATGTCCACCGACCGGCAAGGTGGGTAAGAATTCCTGTGCGCAGTTGTCTTGCGTCCCGACCGCTGAACCGCTAGCAACAGGACCGCATGCGAGCCTTCCGCTGGTTCATACTGAGCGCATTCCTTGGGGCTGGTTGTGCCAGCCAACAGGCCGAGCCTGCGACCGCCCAACATTACACTGAAAGCGCGCGCCGAGCCTACGAGGCCGCCATGGACGAGTTCAATGACCGTTCATGGGAAAGCGCGACTTCAATGTTTGAGCAAGTCAAGCGGGAGTATTCCTATAGCCGCTATGCACGATTGGCAGAGCTTAGGTTGGCGGATATTGCCTATGATCAGCAGAAATATCCCGAATCCGTAACGGCGTATCGAAGCTTCGTCCACGACCACCCCAACGATGGGGATGTCGGCTATGCGCGATTTCGAGTCTGCAAAGCGTTGTTTGAGCAAACTGGGGAAAGCGTGCTGTTACCTCCCTTGGAGGAGCGGGACTTAGCGGCCGCCAACGATGCCTTTTCGGCGCTTCAGTCGTTCATCAGCGACTACCCCCTCTACGAGCGGCGCCCCGAAGTTGACTATATGCTCGAGTTCGTAACAGGGCTCCTAGCGAGGCATGAATTGTATGTCGCGCGCTTCTATTTGAATCAAGACAAGTTCGCCCCAGCGGCTGAGCGAATCTTTTATGCGCTGAGCCGATTTCACAGTTCCGGACTGGAGCCCGAAGCGCTAGTCCTGCTGGGCGAAACCCGGCTAAAAATGCACCAGTACGCAGAGGCACGCGAAGTGTTCTCGACGGTGATAGCAAAATACCCGGCTAGCGCCTTCATATTGCCAGCGCGCCGGTTCTTGAAATATCTTGAGGAGCATCCTAAGCCAACTACAGTTGCTGAAAAATAATGTGTACTCCAAACGTTCACTCGCGGCGCTGCTACTAGCCGCGCCGGCCGCATAACTAGCCTTTGGGCATTATGACGTCTTCTCTTCCTGATTCATCTAATGTCGCCCAAGCTGGTATTGTGCTTGTGGTCGATGATGAACGAAATATTCGTCGAACGCTCGGCATGGTTCTAGGCGGTGAAGGTTACCAAGTTATTGAAGCCGAAAGCGCCGAACGGGCTTTGGAGTTGCTGCATAAGCCGGAGCAGCCGGTTGATTTGGCGATCTTCGATTTGAAACTGCCGGGGATATCGGGTCTCGATGCCCTGTCGCAGCTGCGCGCCGATGAAGCTACACGTGATCTGCCCGTTATCGTAATAAGTGGTCATGCCACCGTACACGATGCCGTGGCAGCCATAAAGCTTGGTGCCTCGGATTTTTTCGAAAAGCCGCTCAATCGCGAACGCATCATTGTGAGCGTACAGAACTCAATTCGTACGGCGCGCCTTAGCCGCACTGTTGAACAGATGCGCGCGGAACTGGAGGCGCGCTATGAAATGATCGGCACAAGTCCGGTTATTCAGCGATTGTTCCAAGAAATCGATAAGGTCGCGCCAACACGGGCCAGTGTGCTAATTACCGGTGAAAGTGGTACCGGCAAAGAGCTCGTTAGCCGCGCCATTCATCGATTGAGCCCCCGCAAGGACGGGCCGTTCATCAAGGTCAACTGCGCCGCAATTCCCCACGACCTAATCGAGAGTGAACTTTTTGGTCATGAACGTGGCAGTTTCACGGGAGCCCAGGCGCGCAAACGCGGCTTTTTCGAGCAGGCGCACGGTGGCACTCTCTTTCTAGATGAAATTGGCGACATGGCCCTAGCAGCCCAGTCCAAGGTGCTACGGGCCTTGCAGAATGGAGAAATTTCGCGCGTGGGTTCGGAACATGTGCTGCACGTGGATGTGCGCGTTTTAGCAGCTACGAACAAGGATTTAGCCAAGGAGGTAAGCTCGGGAACATTCCGGGAAGACTTGTACTTCCGACTTAATGTCTTCCCTACGCGCGTACCGGCACTGCGTGAAAGGGAGGAAGATGTTCGCCTGTTGGCCCAAGCATTTGTTCAAGCCTTTTGCGCTGAAAACGGGCTGCGGGAAAAAAAGATCGATCCCAATGTCCTTGATTTGCTGATCCGTCGCAAGTGGCCAGGCAATGTTCGCGAGCTCAAGAACGTAGTGGAAAGAGCAGCAATTTTGTCGAGTGACGTGATCACTGTGGCCGATCTTCCTGAAGATCCTCACATTAATCCCTTCGAGGACGAGGGCCTGCCTTCCCTGCCGCCGCCAGAGCTCCCCAATAGTTGTCAGAGTGTTGACGGCGGCCAACGGCTGACTTTGCGGGAATACCGCGACGCAGTGGAACGTGGCTACATTGTCGAGACGCTCGATAATTGCGATTGGAATATTTCAAAAGCGGCTGTAACGCTTGGAGTAGAACGAACAAATCTACACAAGAAAATTCGGGCCTATGGCATCAAGCGCGAATTCCAGTCGTAAGCGTGCCGCCTTTCCACCCGCGTATGAAATTCTCTGGCCAAGTACTTGGCAAAATCGCGGGTCATTGGTTGGCCCCGGACAGCCGGGTTCGCGCCAATACCAAGGTGGCACACCTTCATTGTTAGCGATCCACGGATTCGGCGGCACGCCGCGCGAGGTTGACCTATTGATCGATGTTGCAATAGACCAAGGCCTCAGTGCATCAGCACCCCTACTCCCGGGTCATGGGACACAAGTGCGCAAGCTAGCCACGATGAAATTCGAAGATTGGCTAAACGCTGCGCGTTCTGAATTCGACCAGTTGCGGATCAGAGGAGATGTCATCCTGGCGGGTTTGTCACTGGGAGCCGTAATTGCCGCTCGCCTTGCCGCCGAGTCCGATACTGCCGTCGCAGGTTTGGTAATGCTAGCCAACGCCCTTTGGCTAAAGTCACCCTACCCCGCTCAATGGTTGGCAGCTGCTGAGCACCTGCACTTGCCTAAATCCTGGTGGATACCGAAGCTTGCGCCTGATATTGCCGATCAGGAACGACGAGTCGAGCACCTGGGATATGACGCGCAACCGATTGCCGCCGCCATTGAACTCTACCGTGCTGGCCGTGAAACGCGAAAAAGACTCAGGGACATTACCTGCCCTACGCTTGTGATTCACGGAGCCCTTGACAACGTATGTCCCGTAATCAACGTGCAACGCGTCACTAAGGCTCTTGGAACCCGAGATACGCACTGCGTTATTTTGGAGGAATCAGGCCACATTGTCACGCGTGACCGTGAGCGCGAAACTGTGCGTCGTGAGTTTGCGGAGTTTTTGCAGCGTATTCGTGGTTGAGCTACTCGCCCGTCGACCCATATCCGCCGGCACCGCGTTCAGTGCAGTCGAGTTCACTAACCAATTCGAGCGTTGCCCGTTCGAACCGCGCTATCACTAATTGTGCGATCCGACTAAGCGGTTGCACTACAACAGGTTCAAGACCGTGATTTATCAGTACCACGGCCACTTCCCCGCGGTAATCACTGTCGATGGTTCCAGGTGCGTTTACGATTGACAGCCCATATTTGAGGGCCAAACCGGAGCGCGGCCGAACTTGCCCTTCGTAACCCGCAGGGATCGCCAACGCGAGCCCCGTCGGAATTAATTGCCGCATTCCCGTAAATAATGTGATGGGCTCGGCAATGGCCGCGCACAAGTCAAGCCCCGCGGAACCCGCTGTTTGATAGGTTGGAAGCGGCACGTCTATTTCCCCTACCCGCTGTACGTTTATCGAAATGCTCATGTGTTTCTTTCAGTCTCCTGACCTTGGCCAACTTCCAATTGTCGACGATGACGATCGAAGATTTCATCGGCCATGTCTGCCAGTTTCTTGGCCTCGCGAAGAATATCAAGATTCGCTTGGTAATATGGATTATCAAGCGCGAATCTTGAAAAAGCGCGATAGCTTCTGGCCACCTCAAGCTCGTTACCCAGCTCTTTGCACAGATTGATAGACCGAGTGAAATAGTCCAGTACCTTGTCTTCGTGCCCCGGTCCCCAGGCTCCCGCCGCAGTCACTTCCGCCAACGTTCGCAGGCCAATCGCCAAGTGTGGAATGCTGCGCACTTGGCCAAACAAATCAACGGCGCGCTTCACATTCTCGCGGGCACGCTGCAGTTCGCCTTGTAAGAGGAAGGCCTTGGCCAGACCTCGCCATGCTTCGGCCAAATGCAGGCGATTGCCTAGCTCGTCGCACAGTTCTTCGGCTTGCTGCAAGACTTGAATGGCGCGGGCGGTGTCCCCCCGATGATAGTGGGTCGTTCCAATGTGTGTGAGTAGTACCGCTACTCGATTTCTTTCGCCAACTTGATCGGCCCAAGCATAGGCTTCTTCGAAAAGCCGTAACGCTCCGTCCCAGTTATTTCGGTCCTGTTCCAAACAGCCAAGGTTGGTCAGTGCCTCGGCGATTCCAATTCTGTCGCTGTTCTTGCGACGCAGTTGAAGTGCCGCTTCGAATGCTTCACGAGCCCTCTGCATATCACCATGGTCCATCCAAACGAGGCCCATATTATTGAGGCTCAGAGCAATCGAACGTTCATCGTCGAATTGTCGTCTCATGTCCAATGCGATCTGCATCGCTTTTAGAGCCTCGTCGTATTGGCCTTGTATCCACAACAGCTTTCCAATGTCGTCATTGCTGGCGGCAATTCCCCGCTCGTCAGAATCCATAGCGAACAATGCCAAGCCGGCATCAAGGTGTTTCCGTGCAAGTTGCAGTGACCCCGTGTCTCGGTGCAATCGCCCGATGCGGTTTTGCGCAGCCCCGCCCTTTGCCATGCAATTGAGCCCAAAGGCAAGTGCGTGCATTTCCCGAAATGACATGAGGGCTTCCTCGGTTCGACCTAGGACGAGCAGCACATCCCCGTAGTTGTGCAATGCGTGCAGGCGACGATAGGCATCAGCGTCTGCAAGCAACTCCAAGCCCTTGCTGTAGTATTCGACCGCTTTTTTGGTAGCGTAGGCGATGCGCGCGAGATCCGCCGCGTCAAGATAGGCTAGCCCGGCCCGCGTGGTGGAACCGGCGCGTTCCAAGTGCTGTGCTAACATCGCACAAGTCTCTTCTTGCACGCGCACGTTATCGTGAAGGTTTAGCCAGTCAGCAATTGTCTGGTGGTAGCGTCGTGCCAAGGCGGCATTTGTCAGGCGGGTTATGTGTTCCCTCTCCAAGTTATGCTTGAATACATACTCCTCGTCGTCGGCAATTAAGCTTTCCGGCAATTTCAGAACGTAGTCGCGACGTTCTAAGTCCTCCAGCATGCTGCGCACGGTCGCGACATCTTGAGTATCAGCTGGATTCCAGACTTCAGGAACATCTCCATCGACGCGGCCAAGCGTCACAAGCCCTCTTAGCCAGAAGACACTACCCGTTGCGGCTGCGTACTCAAGCAAGCGCCGATCTGTGGGCTGTAGCGCGGCCACTCGTGCGGCCACCGCGTCTTGGACGTTCATTGGTAAGCGTACGCTTGCCAGACGTTCCACGGCCACTCGCCAGACGGGACGCCCGGCAGGATGCTCAGCTACGTCCTGCAGGACGCCGACATCGTGGAATATGCGCACCATCTGTTCCAATAGACCGGGGTTGCCTCCCGCCAAACTGGCCGCTGCCTCAATAAGCGGCTCGGGAGGCCCACCCTGACAAGGCGCCAGGAGTGACTCCAAGATTTTGCTGGAGCTGGCCTCGCTCATGGGCAAAAGGTCCATTCGATTGTGGCGTTCGCCTCCCAGCTCGAACCAGCCAGGCTCTCGCGCTACTATGTCAGGGCTGGTCAAGCACACGACGTATACGCGACCTTGCAAATTGCGAATCAAATACGTCAAAAGGTCGAGCGAATCCGCATCGCTGGCGTGAATGTCATCTATGATTAAGCACACCGGAGCAAGACGACTTTCCGATTCGACGAATCGTCGCAGGACGACGCGGCGCAGTAGTCCCGCTTCCGCAGGATCATCGGCAAATACCCGGCTCAATGGGCTTTCTGGTACGGCAAGGTCCAACAGTTGTCCCAAGAAATAGCAAACGTCATCGACGTCCCTGGCTGCAATAACTCTTGAAACTTCCTGCTTTAGCCGCAGCCATGCCGCCCTGACGTTTGTCCCCTCTAATAGCCCAAAGCGACTTCGGAGCAGACGTGCGAACAGCCCGTAGCTAGTCGCAGACGACCTGCCCAAGGATCGATAGACGTGACTATACCCTCCCGTAGGTTGCTGAAGATCAAACGCAAAGTCAGATGCCAGGCGTGTTTTTCCAATGCCCGTCGGCCCGACTATGCTCGTGATACGTGTTTGACCGCTCCGCACCGTCGCGGCAACTTCGAACAGTTCGCGCAGTGACTCGTCCCGGCCAATCAACGGCGATCGGAGGCCCAATCCAGTAATGTCGGCACTGCGGCTCGAGTTCATTCAGGCGCAGTGTGGCGCCTCGGAAGCCACACCACAATGAAGCAGGGTCGGCCGAGCAGTCAGCTTCGGATCTGAGTCGACTTTCTTTCTGTTTAAGCGCTCAAGAAGGGTCAGCCACAGTGGAAACTAGGCAACTGGTGGGCCTTTTCAGCTAGGTTGTGTAACGATTGAGCGCCAGTGCTCGGATCAGAAAGACTAGTAGGAATCAAAGTGGGTCTGCCCGACAAAACTCCCGCGAAAAATCAAGATGCAGATAAGCGGTCTATAGGTCAGGGAGTTTTTGGTAAGTGTGCGGGCTGTGCTGCAGTCTGGACCCGGGAACGACTGGCAGAATCGTGGGAAGTCTGCCCCACCTGTGGCCACCATCATCCAATAAACATCAATCGATGGATGCACCTGCTGTTAGACGGCGGTCATCTTGATCGCTGGGCAACTTCATTGCGAACGGGAGACCCGCTCGGTTTCAATGATGGTAAACCATATCCAGACCGTGTTGCACGCGCTCGAATTAACAGCACGGCGGATGAAGCCATTGAAATCGGTCAGGCGCATGTGTATGGGGTTGCCATTGCCTTCGGTGGATTTGCTTTTAACTTCATGGGTGGCAGCATGGGAAGCGTTGTGGGGGAACGAATTGCAATTCTATTCGAGACCGCCCAAGAGCAGCGTTTGCCAGTACTATTGTTACATTCTTCCGGGGGTGCCCGAATGCAAGAAGGTATTCTAAGTTTAATGCAGATGGCGAAAGCCGTAGCTGCCCGCGCCCGATTTCGCGCGGCCAATTTGCCCTATTTGAGTCTCTGTGTACATCCTACCACCGGTGGCGTGGCAGCTAGCACGGCACTCCTAGGCGATGTGAACGTGGCCGAGCCCAACGCCCTAATCGGTTTCGCAGGGCCGAGAGTTATCGAAAATACCCTAAAGACCAAATTACCTGCCGGTTTTCAGCGTTCGGAATTTTTGCTCGACCACGGCATGGTAGACTGTGTCGTTCCCCGAGCCCAATTGAAGCAGACATTGCACCAACTTATGATTCACCTCGGAGGAAACGCCGCGTGACGAACAGTTCGGATGCAATTAGGCGGTTGTACTCATTGGCCCCACGCGGACGAAAACTTGGGCTCGAACGCATTCATAAAGCTTGTGAATACTTTGGCCGGCCTGAGCGAACATTCGACGTTGTCCATGTTGCAGGCACAAACGGCAAGGGCACCGTCTGTGCATTTGTAGCCAGTATGGCACAAGCCGGTGGGAGGCAAATCGGTCTCTACACTTCACCCCACTTAGTTAATTTTTCCGAGCGTATTCGCATCAACGGTAATCCCATCGAACCCGAAAGTCTGTCCGAGCATCTGAACGCGGTCATGGACGCGGGTCCAGAACTCACATTCTTCGAAGTTGCCACGGTAACTGCTTTTTTGGCGTTCAAGGAGGCGGCCGTCGAACTGGCGGTACTTGAAACCGGGCTAGGTGGACGCCTGGATGCGACAAATGTAGTGCCTCAACCGCGAGTAGTGGCCATCACTCGAATCGCATTCGATCACATGGATGAATTAGGCGACACTTTGGCCGCGATTGCCGCAGAAAAGGCGGCTATTATTAAGCCAGGCTCGACGGTGGTCACCGGTCGTCTTCATCCCGACGCAGAGCAAGTGGTTCAAAATCGAATCGCGGAAGTGAATGCTCGTCTGGTATCGATTGGCAGTCCGGAACCTGTCCCGGGAAAGCCGTTAGCATATCCGCGCATTGCCATGTTCGGCACCAATTTGGCGGTGGCGACCACGATTGCGCGGGAACTCGGGATTAGCCCAGAAGACATGAGTCGGGGCATCGAAGCAACCACTTGGCCCGGGCGCAATGAATTACTCCACCGGAGCGGGCGGGAGCTTACACTGCTCGATTGTGCGCACAACCCCGACGGTGCCGTGACGTTGTCCCATGTGCTCGATCCAGGATTGTTGGGAGAAATTGAGTCAAGACGAGAAATCGCCCTCGTATTTGGCGCACTCGAGAACAAGAATTGGCGTGCCATGTTGCGTCGCCTCGAGCAGGTGGCGGGGCATCGGGTGTTTGTCGCGCCGCCCATCGCAGATAAGGCGGCCGATCCACGCGCGATGGCAGCAGTGCTCGCCGGCGAAGTCGCGGAAAATGTGCAACAAGCGCTGGTCCGAGCCCGATCGATGGTGGGTCCCTTTGGCGTAGTAGTTGTTACTGGTTCGACGTATCTGGTGGGGGCTGCGCGCGCGCTGCTCTTGGGTCTCCAGCCCGATCCGCCAATTGATTTGTGAGCGTCAACGTCTATCGCATTCCATGCCGTCATTTGACATCGTATCCAAATTAGACTGGCCGGAAGTGGGCAATGCTCTGGACCAAGCGCGGCGCGAAGTTGCGCAACGCTTCGATTTCAAGCGAACCGACGCCTCGTTGGAACGAGTTGAAAATTCAATCGTGATCCAAGCGAACGCTGAAGACCGAGTCAAAGCGGCGATCGAAGTCTTCAAAGAGAGATTGGTGCGTCGCAAAGTCAGCCTCAAACATCTTGATGTCGGGGAGATTTTGCCGGGCCCCAAGGGTGCTTCGAAATCAACTCTTACCTTGCGTGAGGGCATCGATACTGATCATGCCCGAATACTGGCAAAGAAAATCAAGGATTCTGGTCAGAAGGTACAGGCAACAATACAACAAGATAGCGTTCGAGTGACCAGCAAAAAACGCGATGATTTACAGGCAATTATTGCGGAGCTGCGAGCGGTTTCAGAAATTGACATTGAACTTCAATTCACGAATTTTCGTGAATGAGACGTAACGCCAGACATGAATGGCACCGACAACTGATCGACTAGTGGTTCCATTCTTGAGAATTGACCTATGACGCACCACGAACAACGCAAGCTCTTCGGAACCGACGGCATTCGCGGTCCGGCAAATGTGGCACCCATGACGCCTGAACTGGCCCTAAGGCTAGGACGTGCTGTTGCTTTGGTGGCGCGCCGAGGGCAAGAACGGCCGCCCAGAATCGTCATTGGCAAAGATACTCGACTTTCTGGCTACATGCTTGAGACTGCGATGGCGTCCGGCATCTGTGCGATGGGCGGTCAAGTGCTACTTTGCGGTCCGGTACCCACGCCCGCGGTAGCGAACATCACCCAGAGCATGCGGGCGGATGCGGGGGTGGTTATCAGCGCAAGCCACAACCCTTTTGACGATAATGGCATAAAGCTCTTCGGACCCGATGGTTTTAAATTGCCGGATGCCGAGGAGCTTGCAATCGAAGTATTACTTACCGACAGTTGTTTGGATGCTGGAGCTACGGGCAAGTACATCGGTCAGGCAAAGCGAATCGATGACGCTACTGGACGCTATGTCGTGTACGCCAAGAACACGTTTCCTCGGCACCTTTCCCTTGACGGAATCAAAGTTGTCATAGACGCGGCTAACGGCGCTGCGTATAAAGCCGCTCCGGCAGTGTTCGCTGAACTTGGAGCGACGGTGACCTCCCATGGAATCAAGCCCAATGGGACGAATATTAACAAGGCTTGTGGAGCACTTCACCCAGAACACGTTGCCCGCGAGGTATTGCGCCAGGGTGCTCAAATTGGTGTGGCTCTCGACGGTGACGCCGACCGCGTTATCATCGTTGATGAAAGGGGTCAGGTCGTCGATGGTGACGCCGTCATGGCGCTTTGTGCAACACGGATGCTCAAATGTGACAAGTTGCCTAAACGTACGATTGTGGCAACAATCATGAGCAATTTGGGTTTGGATCGAGCATTGGCTGCCGTGGGAGGAGTAGTGCACCGCACTCCCGTCGGTGATCGTTATGTGGTTGAAGCCATGAGAAAACACGGGTACACTTTTGGAGGGGAGCAGTCAGGACATCTAATATTCTTGGAATATGGGACCACCGGAGATGGACTCATAACAGCACTCCAGGTATTAGCGACAATCGTGGAGGAAAATCTGCCATTGAGTGAATTGTGCCATGTCATGCAGCGCGTTCCTCAGGTCTTAAAGAGTGTGAAATTGCCGAGCAGGCGACCTCTTGAACAGATGCTGAATTTGGGAAAGGCAATAAAGGCCGCAGAAAATGAACTCGGCGAGGGCGGTCGGGTCATTGTGCGATGGAGTGGTACGGAACCAAAACTGCGTGTAATGGTAGAAGGGCCTGACCCCACACACATCGAATCCTTGGTAGGTGGCATGATTGCCGCAGCGAATGCAGATCTTGACGACGCTGCGCCATGACCACATTGGCTCCCGCACCGCCGGGGTTGGAAGTTATCGAGCGGTTAAGTTTGCCTCAGCTATGCGGGCAGCTCCTGGTGGTTGGATTTCAGGGAACTACTCTGCCGAGTAGTTTATCCGCCGCACTTTCGGCCGGGCTGCGAGCGGGGGTCATTCTTTTCCGGACCAATATGCCAAGCATCGAAACAACTTGGTCATTGTGCCAAGCAACGCATCACGCGGCTGCTGCTGACCTACCGCCAATAATTTCTTTGGATCAGGAAGGTGGACAAGTCACGCGTTTGCCACTTCCAGCCCGATCGCTCCCTTCAATGCGTACCCTGGGAAGAATTGGTGACGTTGACTTGGTCCAAAGGGCAGCAAACATAGTAGCTCGCGGACTTGCTGCATTCGGATTTAATTGCAATTTCGCGCCTGTCCTTGACGTGGACAGCAATCCGAACAATCCGATTATCGGCGACCGAAGTTTCTCAAGTGATCCTCACTTAGTGGCCCACTTGGGCTTGGCCTTTGCGCGCGGGCTTTCCCGGGCGGGCATACTGGCTTGCGGTAAACACTTTCCGGGTCACGGCGACACAATTCACGATAGCCACCTCGAATTGCCTATAGTACGTCGATCGAAGTCGCAGCTACACAAGGTGGAGCTGCTTCCATTTCGGGAGGCAGTAGATCAGCAGATTGACGCAATCATGACGGCTCACGTTGCTTATCCGGCCTTGGACGGCAGGGCCGTTCCTGCAACCCTAAGCAAGCCAATTATTACCGATTTACTTCGTGGCGACTGGGGATACAGAGGCGTCGTGTTTTCAGATGACTTGGACATGAATGGCGTAAAGCTACAGCAGTCCCTCGAATCCTGCGCCGTAGATGCAATTCGTGCCGGGTGCGACGTACTTCTAATTTGTCATAGCACAGAAGCAGCGGACCGCGTGCTGGACGCTCTGGTGCGGGAGGCGGAATCGGATCCGGCATTTTGCAACCGAGTAATAGTGGCCGCCCAAAGAAACCTTGCAGCTCGTTACCGTTGTCCGCCACGACCTGCGCAGCAACTATGCTCCCTGGAATATGTCCTGCTTGGCGAGGACGTTCAACGGCTCTTCAGTGAGATTGATGAAAGAATATCGCCGCCCGATTAAATGGAACGGCCCCGCACTTTGCGAGGCCTTTTCCAAGGATCTTCCGTAGCTGTTAGCTGCGACTAGTCCTACTTCGTTCCAGCTTCAGCGCTTGCTGATGCGCTTGCCTTGACTGACACGTTGATCTGAACAGAGGCATCCGCCTGAGCTTTCAGGGAGGACGCAAAGCAGGCGCCAACTTTCAATGCCGCTGCGCCACCACTCTTGGCCGCTGCTTCGGCACCATCTAAGGCAACCTTGACGTTCGCAGCTGCCTTCTCAACGCGGCCCTTCATGCCCATCGTTACCTTAAGCAGGGCCGGCAGGTCTTTCTCTAGAGCAGCCTTGAGCTTAGCTGCCGCGGCCGCGTCGGCCGAACCTTCGAGCTTAACGCTCACCTGTGCGGGCTCGCATTCCACTTTCGCGTTTACTTCTGCGTCGCAGTTTGCCTTGCACTCCGCGCTCATTTCTGGGGGTTTGACCTCCCCGCTGCACTTGGGAGCTTCAAAGTCTACGCTACAGCCGCCCGAGCATTCACCCGAACACTTCCCCTTGGAGTCCATCTTGCAGCTTGCGCTGCACTCACCCTTGCAAGTACCGCTGCAAGTTGCGCTAGTCTTGCCTGCGCACTTCCCGTCGCAGACGCCCGCACACGGCTTGCCTTTGGATTCCTTACCGTCGCATTTGCCTTCGCATTTGCCTTCGCATTTACCGCTAATCGAACCTTCGCAATTGCCCGAGCAGCTGCCGCCGCAGGTGCCTTCGCATTTTGCACCCGCCTGAACGGTGCAAGTCCCTTTACATTCGGCGCTGCATTTCCCGCTGATTTCCCCGCCCTCGCAAGTGGCTTTGACGCTGCCTGGCTTTACCGTGGCGTCGCACTTTCCAGCACAATCTGCCATGGCTTTAACCGATGCCGAGCACTTGGGGGGTTTTGCTTCAACTTTCAGGGAGCCCTTTGCCTTAGCCTTTATTTCTCCCAGCGCTTTCGCTGCCGCGTTGCAAGCGGCTTCTGCACGCTTGCCCGGGCCCTTGTCTTTGCCTTCTATGTCGGTCGCGCCGAGATCTTTAGCCAAATTGCCACAAGCCGTAGCCGCCTGAGTCTCGAGATCAGCTGCAATTGCTTGCAGGTTGGCTCCGGCAGCAAGGGCAGCTTTAACTTTGCCCTCAAGTGCTACGTCAAGGCCAAATTTTGCATTCATAATGGCCGACGCATTGCCAATATCAGCGGGGCAGCTTGCACCCGGGATCTGTGCCAATCCGGGAAGTCCACCACCAGTGGGATTGTTACCAGCTCCCCCAGGAGTTGGCAGCTTGCCGCCGCAGTCTACGAGTAACAGCGCGCCACCTACGGCGGCAATGCCCACGACTAAACCACGGGTCTTGCGGAATTGCTTCGAGATCATCGAATTCTAACCTCCTCAGGTGTCCCGCACTCGAGTAGGCCGCCAATTAAGCGACACTGAAAACTCGGAGGTCGGAACTGGTAACGGTACGTTACCGTCGCAGTGGCTCACCACCACCATCAGCGGCTATGGCGAACGCTCCCGCGTATCACCGAAAATTGCGCTTCAATCAAGCACAATCGACGCTTGTTACCCCCAGTTTAGCCTGCAACTCCTGCCATTAGTCGAATTAATTCAAGGAGTTAACTTGAAAGATCGCGATCCTCTGAAGCTACTTTTCCTTGGTGTCTTCGACCTCAAATCGGAGGTCCATTTGGTAACCGGCCACGGGATTTTTTCCCGATTTGATCCCCGCTTTTCGCAGGAGCGCAAATTCTCGGGCCTCCTCTGCTTCCATGACTTCGGGGTTATCTAGAGCAAAGGCCAAGGCATCTAGAACACGTGCCGCTCCCAGCTGCGGAAAGCGTCGCAATAACGTCTCGACCTTGGTTCCATCGCGATAAAAAGCAAATATCCGACGCACCGGCACCCGTGAGCCGCTCACATGTGGACTGCCGCCTAGTATGGTTGGGTCGACTCTCACGTGGGGGTGTGGAATGAGAACAACGGGTAACGACGAAGAACTGGTCTGCATTGACAGCACCTTCATAGTCCCTGGGCCCACGGTCGGCAATTATTCAGGCCCCGCAAGGGACCGATCACCGCGCCTTGGATGTTGCCCAGGAGCCAGGTACGAGCTGGACGCGATCGTATCAAAATCTTAGCTTTTCGGCCAAAACCGCGCCGCAATGCGACGCGCTACCTGCTCTGCCGTAAAACCAAATTCGGTTTGTAGCCGTTCCCAGGGCGCCGATTCGCCGAAGCGGTCGATGCCAATCGCCAGACCGTCTAACCCGACAACACCCCTCCAGAATTTGGACGCCCCGATTTCGAACGCAGCTCGTCGTACTCCGCGCGGTAAGATGGACTGCTGCACTGACTCGGGCTGTTCCTCAAATTGCTCCCAGCAAGGCGCTGAAACGACGCGTACGCGACGGTTCTCGCGAGCCAGAATTTCGTGAGCTTTGACGGCAACGCCCACCTCACTCCCTGTCGCGATTAGTACCAACTCTGGGTCGTGTGCGTCCACCAATACATAGGCGCCTCTCAGTATTGATTCAGAGTCAAAGTTGGCCGGGCGTTCCAGCTTGGGTAACCCTTGCCGACACAGTACCAAGACCGTGGGTCCATCGATCCGACGCAGCGCATGCGTCCAGGCAGCGGCACATTCCAATCCGTCTGCTGGACGAAAAACGTGTACGTTCGGTATTAATCGAAGACTGCTTATCTGCTCTATCGGTTCGTGTGTCGGGCCATCTTCTCCAACGTAAATGGAGTCGTGGCTAAACACGAAGATCTCTTGACGCTTCATCAGCGCGCTTAGCCGTATTCCCGGTCGCATATAGTCGCTGAAAATGAGAAAGGTCGAGCCAAAAGGCACGAAGTAACCGCTCAGGGATAGTCCGGTGACAATGGCCGACATCGCGTGTTCACGAATGCCGAAATTCAGATTTCTTCCCAAATAATTGTCTTTCCTAACGTCAGTCGAATCCGATATTCGCGTCAGAGTGGACGCATTCAAATCGGCCGAGCCTCCAATGATGCACGGCACAAGCTCGGCGGCCTTTTGTTCGACGACGCTGGCAAGTTTTCGCGTGGCACCAGTACTTTCGCCAACAGCATTTGCCAGAGACTTGAATAGGTCTGCGGGAACCTTCCGATGTGTAAATTGCTCGAACTTCGAGCGCTCAACATCGCTAAGATTCGATACCATTGCATGCCACGCATCGTACTGAAGATTCATCCGGGAGACATGTTCAATAAACGGCTGGTAGGCATCGACAGGAACGAAAAACGCGGGCTCAATTGGCCAGCCCGCCTTCTGTTTTGTCGCAATGGTCTCGATCGGGCCCAAGGGGGAACCGTGACTACCCGACGTGTCCTGTTTGTTCGGTGCTCCGTAACCGATGTGCGTTCGCGCAACGATAATCGTCGGTGAGCCTCGATTGGCGGAGGTGGCGTTGATCGCGCCGCGAACCGACGCCGTATCGTGACCGTCAACATGCTGAGCAACCCAGCCGCAACTCTGGCAAAGTTGAGCCACATCGTCGCTCAGCGAAAGTTCAGTCGATCCATCAATGGTAATGTGATTGTCGTCGTAAATCACGATAAGATTGTCGAGCCCCCAATGTCCCGCCAGACTGATGGCTTCCCTCGTAATTCCCTCCATGATGTCGCCGTCACTAACAATGGCATAGACTCGATAGTCAATGAGCGATCGTTCCGGCGTATTGAATCGCGCTGCCATCATCTTAGACGCCAGAGCCAGACCTACGGCATTGGCCAACCCCTGCCCTAGCGGTCCCGTTGTGGTCTCTACCCCGGGTGTTCTTCCTAGTTCCGGGTGCCCCGGAGTCTTGGAATTCCATTGCCGGAATTCCTTAAGATCTTCAATTGAAACATCATAACCGGCCAAGTGCAGCAAAGAGTAAAGAAGTGCCGAAACGTGGCCGCAGGACAATACGAATCGATCCCGATTAGGCCAGGAAGGGTCCTTTGGGTTGTAACGCAAGTGCCGCGCAAAGATCTCGACGCCAATTGCCGCGAGAGCCATGGCCGTGCCAGGATGACCACTATTAGCTTTCTCGACTGCGTCTACGGCCAGGAAACGCGCGGTTTTAATCGATTGCTCTAAGTCGCTCATCGTGCGCAGGCTACTACCGTAAGGCTCGGCTTTTGAAAAGGAGCGTCACGGATTCTGAGAACAAATGGGCGTGCCTTCGGGTTTTTGGCCAGAAGTTGCGGGTCAGCTATTGTCCCTTATGCCTCCAAATCAAATTACATCAGCTCGTGATGTAAGTCGGCCGCCGGTCAGGTCAGGACGTGCGTTGATTCGATATCCGTTACTCTGACGAGCCACGAATGGCTGATTCATGTTCCGGCAAACTGCGCGTAAAAACATGTCTGCCATTCTTAGCCACGAAATACAAATAGTCTGTTTGTACCGGCGTCATGACCGCACCAATTGATGCTTCGCCTGGGTTGGCAATCGGCCCCGGCGGCAACCCAGAATGTCGGTAGGTATTGTATTGATTCTGCGCATCACGAAGCATGGCAGGCGTCACGCGCCCGCCGCTGCCAGTGCAAGTAGTGATTTGACTGGGCATTGACAGGCAGCCATAAATTGCCGTTGGATCCGATTGAAGCATTCGCCGCGGACGAAAATCTAGGTTGTCTAGGCGGTTGAAGAATACGCCTGCAATGATGGGACGCTCGTCATCGTGGCTAGTTTCTTTTTCGATGATTGAAGCCAAGGTTAGTAATTCGTGCTCGGTCCAGCCCCGTTGTGCTGCGAGCCGAGTCAATGCCCCGTTGTGCTGTCGGTTCAGTTTGTCGATTCTTCGGCGCGTTTCAGCAATCCAATTGGAAATTAGTACTTGCGGGTCCGAATCGATTGCCAATGTATAGGTTAGAGGAAACAGGTAGCCTTCCACGGTGGGCCCCTTAATTTCCAGCGCTTTCAGCAATTCTGGCCTCCTGCCGGCAGCTAGAAACTCCTCCGAATCACAGACACCGAGCGCCTCAAGCCTACGAGCGGTTCGAAATTGGTCGAACCCTTCAGGTATTGTCAATTGCACCTTCGGTCGGCTACTTGATCTTGTCAAACACAGCGCAAGTTCCCGCGGAGCCATTCCGATTCTCAGTAAATGCCGACCAGCGGTCGGCTTAGTCCATTGACCGGTAAGCCATAGATAGGCATTGAATAAAAAGGGCTGCTTGATAAATCCGGCCCGAGTTAGCCGTTGACTGATCGATGGGCCATGTTCGGAGCTTTCAACGACAAAGGACCTGGCGTTACCCTTGCCTTCAGCGGGTAAACGCGACCAGACGAATAGCAGCAACACCGCACTGAATAGCGGCGAGAAAACCACAAGCGCAAGCCCTCGGCGAAGGGATTTCCGTCGCGACCTTGGGCGTTGCCTTTCCGTCTCGCGTCTCGTTTGTCGTCGGCGCGAACTCATGACTTAAGCTTTATGTCCAACGCGTCAAGGTAGGCTTGCAACAACAGCGTCGCAGCGACTCCATCAATCACAGATCGTTGCTTTCGGGTGCTGCGCCCGACTGACTGAAGCTGGAGACTCGCTTGCCTAGTCGTCAGCCGCTCGTCCATTAGAATGACTTGCTTTCCAGTGCGTAGTCGCAACTTCTGGGCGAACACCCGGGCACGACGAGCCGGGGCACCCTCGTGACCGTCCATTGTCCTTGGCAGCCCGACTACGAAGACATCAATGCTCTCCACCGTTGCCAACATTGCAAGCACGTCGACTACGTGGCCGGGATTGCTTCCGTCCAGATTGGGGCGTGCGTGGGCCAAAAGGCCAAGCTCGTCACTCACGGCAAGGCCCACGCGCACCTTACCCAAGTCGATAGCAGCGCAGCGCATCTGCGGACGCTTAGCACGATTGTCGCTATTGGCGTGACTTCGTGAATTGCCGCCTCATTTCCGTACTTTGCACTGTTGCGAGCTTGACCAGACCCCAAACGGCGAGCATAAGCGCGGTCGGCCACAGTCCACTGTCCCCCTAACTAAGAGTCATGGCATTTCGCGCAGTCAAAGGGATGAATGACATCCTACCCGATGAAGTAGAACGCTGGCAATTTGCCGAGGCGGCGTTTCGCGATGCAGTTCGCTGTCACGGATATGCTGAGGTGCGTACTCCAATTGTCGAGCCTACTGCACTGTTCGTGCGTTCAATCGGAGAGAACACCGACGTTGTCGATAAGGAAATGTACACATTTGAACGGCACGACGATTCATTGACCTTGCGGCCTGAGGGAACGGCCGGAGCGGTCCGTGCTTACATCGAACGAACGACACACGCGAGGGAGCCCGTTTCGCGTTGGTACTATCTGGGACCGATGTTTCGAGCGGAGCGCCCGCAACGGGGTCGATATCGGCAGTTCTATCAGGCTGGTTGCGAAGTGTATGGGGACAAAGGTCCAACTGCAGATGCCGAGATGATCACGATGCTGTACGATTTCTTCCTGAGCGTAGGAATCACTGGGCTTGATGTGAAAGTCAACAGCTTGGGCGGCGCGGTTACCCGCCAGCGTTATCATGAAGCATTGACGGAATATTTTCGACCTCGGTTGGATCAGTTAAGCGCACACGCGCAGACCCGAGTTGAAGACAACCCGCTCAGAATTCTAGATTCCAAAGATCCCAAAGATCAGAAGGCCGCTGAAGCGGCGCCATCGATTCTGGATATGTTAGATGAGACGGATCGGGATCACTTCTCGGAATTGTGTAAAAGTCTCGACGATCTGGGCACACCCTATCGAGTCGATTCTCGCCTCGTCCGGGGGCTCGATTACTACACTCGTACACTTTTTGAGATTGCATCGACCGCCGGTGAGTTAGGCTCGCAAAACGCGTTGGCGGGTGGTGGTCGGTATGACAACTTAGTTCAAGCGCTGGGTGGGCCCTCTGTACCTGCTATAGGATTTGCGCTTGGACTGGAACGTCTAATACTGGCTATTCCCGCCAAGCCCGCCACAAGCTCGTCCCTCTGTTTTTTTGCGCCGCTGGGGGCTGCCGCGGCGCGACGCAGCCTGGTGTTAGCGCGCGACCTGCGCCGGCGGGGGTTGGTTACCGAGGTCGACGGGCGCGGCGGATCACTCAAGAGCCTTCTGCGTCGCGCGGACGCGCTGGGCGCTCGTTGCGCGGTGGTGATCGGCGACAGTGAATTGGCTCGTGAGGCCGCTATTGTCAAAGATCTGGCCAATCACACACAGGGGCTGGTCAATTTATCGATATTAGCTCAATTCGTAGAGAAGCTACTTAAGTCAGCCGCAAACCAGTCCTCGGGGGAAGTGAATTGAGAACTGGGCAGTTTGCCACCATTGCCATCACGTGCGCTATCGCGGTGGGACTCAGTTGGACATCGCCGGCGTTTGCCCAAATGATGCCTGGAATGGGTGGCGGCATGGGCCCCATGCCTTCACCTGGCGGCAATCCGTCCTCCGCCAAAAAAGGCAAGAAGCCTAAGAAGGCCGCAAGCGAAGACGAACCCGAACTTCACGCGGCACCAGGCGCCAGCGACACAGTACTTGGAAATGGTAGTGAACCCTCGTTACCCGCCAATCCTCTTGCCATGTCACAGCCGACCTACGACAAGATCGGCACGGATATCCCACTTTACGACCAACAGACAGGGCGCAACCTTGAGGTCAAGCGCCGATATTACGGTCTTTACTACTCAGAGTCATCGGGATCTCACCAATTTCAGCTAACGCTGCCTCCACTTTGGGCCCGGCGGAGCCAGCCTTCCTATACAAACGCGAAAGTTCGCGATGACGCCTCTGTCTACGGCCTATTTTACTACCATCGTCGCAGCGCCGAACATGCGGACGACGTACTATTTCCACTAGTCTGGAATCTGCGCGATCCGCGTTCCGCGGCACGTACTACGATAGTGGGTCCGTTCGTGAATCGGGTCATGAAGGACGGCCGCGATGACTGGTTCGCTCCTTTGTGGTTCACGGGCAGACACAAGGATGCCGGCTATACACTGATCCCACCGCTTCTTTATTATCACGATTGGAGCAACAATGGCGGACTCACCGTTGCCGGGCTCGGATTCTGTACCTGGTCGGGTGGCAATGCTTGCGACACGCGATCGGCCAAATCGATCGATTTTGGAATTGCACCCCTCTATTTCTATGGGCAGACTAGCGAACGCGCCTATGAGCTGATTCCACCCCTTGTTCACTACTACGACTATGATGACCGCGACCTGTCGTGGGTAAATTTGTGGGGCCCGTACTATCGATCACACACGCAAGAGCGCGATCTGCTGCACGTATTCCCCATCTATTGGTCGCTGACGAGACCGGGTGCCCGCCACACAACAATATTCCCTCTATTTCATTACGGATATGACAAGGACGCTTGGCTTTTCGCCAATCCGCTATTTGTGCTAGGTCGCGGTCAAAACGGCGAGAGCACGTTCGCAACCTGGGCATACGCGCGTTACCGCGGACGGACTGAGCTGGACATGATCACGCCACTCTACTGGGACTATCGAGACCCAGACGCGGGTGTTCGCCAGAAGTTGCTGTTTCCGTTTCTGTATACTCGCCAAAGTCCTCGCGAGTCAACCCAGGCCTTCTTTCCGTTTTGGGCTCACAGTGAGCGGTACGGCATCAGTAAGTCCACCTGGATTACCCCGGTTTTTCAGCATACTCATGACCTGACTGGGTGGAGCACAAATTTTAACCCCGTTCTATATTTGGGGAGAAACGGCAAGCAGTCGCACATGATCATTGTGCCGTTCTTCTACGACTTTGTCGGTACTGAAAGCAGAACGACCGTTGGCTTTCCTTTCTATTGGCGATTCAGCGATTTGAGGAGCATCTCCCAAGTCGTAGGAAACATATATTACCACGAGAAGAAGTTGCACTCGGGCAAAGAGTGGGAGATCCACGCTTTCCCTGCTTTTAGCTACGGGAACACCCCGCAAGGGCATTTCATCAACGTGCTGTACGGATTCGCCGGGTATTCACGGCGAGGATCCGAAACAACCGTGCGCTTGCTCTGGATTCCCATTCGTACCGGCAGCCCTCCTAATAATTAGTGGAAGTCCTCCCAGGGAGCCCCTACCCCAAAAACGCCATTCTGAAATTTTGACTCAAAGGCCAAAACCTTTTCGCCTTTAGATCGCCTGCGGGCCTTCTCCCATTACTTCACTATGATGCGGGGGACTTAATTGTAGTCGGATTGTCAATCAATCGCGCTAATACATCGTCCAAATCTCGGGTCAATTGCCCAGCGGCGACGGCCTGGGTAATGGCTTCAGTGGCCCGCACCCGATCGTCGAGACAAAGATAGGCACGAGCTGCCGCTACAGCATCGTTCGGATCATGGGTTCGTTCAAACAGCGCCAAGGACAATTCAGCGCTTGGCTGGGCACGGCCACCGTCCAAAGCTTCCCTAGCCACGCGACGGGCATCGTCCAAAGGTACGTCATCTAGAATCTGCTGAGTAACCGTGGCGGCTTCGCCAAAGCGACCAGCTTGGAGCAAGACGCGCACTAGAGAAGCGCCCACTTGAGGGCGTGGATCACCTGCTTCCCTGGCTTGACGCAAACATGCCACGGCTCGCTCAGTATCCCCGTGGGCCTCAAGGACCGCGGCTTGAAGGAGCACGTCAACAGGGCGTGGCGAAAGTACACGCAACGAATGGCGCGCCTCGGCGTGTTGGCCAATTGCCAAGGCCGCCCAGGCTCCAAGCTCCAAAGCACGTTGTTGTTGCTCAGGAGTAGCAGGTAAGGCGCCGACCATATGCACCAACTGAAGCGCACGCCCCCCTTCGCCTTCGTCGAGGGCACGCTGCGCCTCGACTAGTGCGCGTTCAATTTGCTCCGGTGTAATGGCTAGGGCCGCCCGCCGCGCGCGTTCCATTGCACGGTATTCCATAATGCCGGACAGCCCAAACATGACAGCAGCGATTTTCCATCCAACTTGCCAAAAGCCCACCGCGGCTGCAATCCCAATTAGTGCAGATATCGTCGCACTCATACGGCGACGCTTTGGCCCTAGTGCATGGGCAAGTAATTGACCTCCGTCGAAAGGCAGAACTGGCAGTAAATTGATGACCGACCAAATTGCGTTAACCTGCAAAATGGTTCGTAGCACGTCCTGGATCGGGAGCGACGCTACATGACGAATCAGTATTGAATGCGGAAAATACTGTAGGGCCAAGAAACTTGCCAGTGCAAGCACGACGCCCCCAGCCGGTCCGGCTACGGTTATTCCGATGAGATTAGGTTTCGAAAGAGGTCGATTGGGAATCCATCGTGTCAGACCACCAAAGGCGTGAATCGTGATTTCAGGCTGCTGTCCAGCCCTTCGTGCGGCAAATGCGTGACCAAGTTCATGCGTCAGCAATGAGACGAAAATTACGGCAGCATAAATGAGTTGAGAAGGCAGGCCTGACTTGGACCCCGAGACCAACAGATACGCCACTAGCCAAAACAGGGGATGAACTTGAACGGGAAAACCGAACAACGTGAACTTCATCACACCCATTGGACAATCGAGATAGCGCAGAGGTACAGCCGCGCCAGCGGTCGGCCCGTCGGGCTACTCGCGAATTACAACTGCAGTCCCCTCTCCCATGTCAGTGCCGACATTTATCCCGTGCCATCCGGAAGGAACGGGGGGCTCCGTCCATAAGAAAACAACGCGAGCATCCACCGGTGACAAATTCACACAACCATGACTTCGGGGGATCCCGAATGAATCATGCCAGTAAGCTCCGTGCAGAGCATAGCCCGAGGCAAAATACTCAATCCAAGGAACGTCCCTAAGCTCAAAGCCGGTGGCACCGCGTCGCTCGGTAACTCCGTACTCTGGATCCCGGCCCTTCTTGATATTTAATAGACGCCGTTGGTCGTCAGTACTCAATTTGGCGCCCGCGCGTTCTGCGGACTGTAAACGTTCGACGGTTGTTTGCTTGTCAGTCGTGGCTGTTCTGGAGTGGATGCGTGAAGCGTTTCTTCCCTCACCTTCATCACCCAACGTTGCCGCTTCCGAATCCATGGCAGCGGCAATTTGTTTGCTTTTCAATCGAAACGTGCCTTGCGGCGTAGCATAGGAGGTTTTTGGATCGCCCAATCGATCTCGTCCTGTCGAAACCAATGTCGTGTAAACGGGATGCTTGCCTTCATACAAAATCAACGTTTGCTGTCGCAACGATATATCAATCCACTTCTCGCCGCGCTCGGCAAACTCCGGCCAACTGGGAGGGCTTGCTATGATGCTAATATCGTCAACATTCAACCATCGTGTGTTGTCTTTACGGGTCTGATAGTATCTTCGGCCTGTTTTAATATGAGCCTCACCCGTTAGCGGCACGACCACGCGCTTCGGCAGAATCTCAGCTGGTCTCACTTCGTCTTTACCGCGAATTAACTTATAGGTTTTTGCGTCGTCACGAATTACCCAGGCCAAAGGCATTCTTACATCCGACTTCAGTTCGATCCCGTGAAAGGCCGAACCGGTATCGGGTTTAATTTTCGTGGCTGGAATGAGACGCAAATCAACAGTAATTGCAAAGCGACGTTCGAAGCCCGATTCCTTCGCATTGAATGTGCCGACCAGTGATAGCCCGGTTTTGCGCCGAACCCGGTTCGCAAAAATGGCAGACGCCGGCACGTCAAACCCCGACACATTGGGAATTAGTCGCCGACCTCCTTCAAGCCAGAATGGCACAGGATCGTCCGGCGAATTGCCGCCGAGAAGCTCACCGAGACTCAATTCCGTGGAGGCGCGATAGCCGGAAGAATGCACCGCTCCATTGGTTGGGAAACCACGCACATCCAGCGCGACATCATTGGCACCCAGTAGCGCTTTTTGAACTTCTTGCTCATGTTCGCGGTACCAGTCCAAGTGTTCGACTAGCTGCAGCTCGCTTTTTTCCTGTTCCGCGTGCGATGGAATCCGAATGTACTGCGGTGCCGTGGCACGAATGAAACCGTACCGATAAGGCAGGGGTTTGCTCAAATCGGGGCCCTTTGCCGCCGCAAGCACTAGTGGCAATTTGAGATCGGTCGTAAACTCATCGGTGCAAGCGTAACCCTGAGGATACACGCGGTACCAGCTGCCCTGACATCCGATCCCGTTCGTCGGTGTTTCATCACGCTGCACTTGTCCACCGAGGCGCACATAGCCCAGCCGTCGTGCTTGCACGTTCGGAAGCTTAAATATTGTCGCCGCAAGAACCGTTGCAGCAAGCCTCGGAGATCCACTGGGCGCTTGAGTGTCGAGATCGCCATGGCTCACTGACGCTGAAATGCTTGAGTCAGGGGTCCCACTATCATTGCGCTCGTCCGTGATTGAGGTGTGGCGTCCACACGCTCCTAACGTGAGTGCCGCCAGACCAATTACCAGGCTCGGAGCGTTCAGGCACATCGACACCAAGCTGGTATTGTGCGGGTTAGCCCCATGTTCAAGTCGCCGCTGCGAAGCGGCTGGCGCGTCGGAAGCCCCCATCGTATCTTATGCTCCGCTATGCAAGTCACCATCAACGGAGATATTCAGACCGTTCCCGAGGGTTTGACGGTGCGCGGCCTGCTGGAACACTTGGGAATGACCGAGGGCCCCGTAGCAGTTGAGCGCAATCGCGACGTCGTTCCGCGCGCGGAGCACGGAAGGGTTACCCTTAGCTCAGGAGATCTGCTCGAAATCGTTCATTTCGTTGGAGGCGGGTAGATTTACCCTTAAAGGGTTCCCTATGCAATATCGTCTTTTGGGTAAAACAGGCTACAAGGTATCCAGCGTGAGTTTTGGCGCCTGGGCAATTGGCGGAACTTGGGGGAAAACGGAAGACCGCGAATCGATTGCTGCACTTCATCGCGCCGTAGATCTTGGCGTCAATTTTATCGACACGGCAGACGTGTACGGTGATGGAAAAAGTGAGCGTCTTGTAGCTCGACTGCGAAAGGAGCGAAGTGAACCAATCATCGTCGCTACCAAGGCGGGTCGTCGCTTGGACCCTCACTGTTCAGCCGGATACACTCGCGACAATCTTACGGAGTTCACCGAGCGCAGCCTGAAAAATCTTGACGCAGAAGCTCTCGACCTTTTGCAGCTGCACTGTCCGCCTACTTCGGTCTACTACGAACCTGAAGTATTCGGCATTCTCGACGACTTGGTCGTTCAGGGAAAAATTCGACAATACGGCGTAAGTGTCGAGCGCGTGGAAGAGGCTTTGAAAGCCATTGAATATCCAGGGGTTGCCACGGTGCAAATCATTTACAACATCTTTCGGCAGCGGCCCGCCGAGCTCTTTTTCCGTGAAGCACAACGTCGCAATGTGGGCATCTTGGCGCGGCTTCCCCTTTCGTCGGGTCTGCTCGCAGGTAAGATGTCAACCGATTCGCATTTTGCCGACGACGATCATCGCTTCTTTAATCGTCGCGGTGAAGCCTTCGATCGGGGCGAGACATTTTCCGGCATAGATTTCGAAACAGCGCTGGCCGCAGTCGAATTACTACGTCCTCTGGTTCCAGCAACAATGACCCTTGCGCAATTTGCGTTGCGCTGGATTCTAATGAAAAGTGAAATAAGCTGCGTCATTCCCGGCGCGAAACGCCCTGCTCAGGTGGAGGAAAATTGTGCAGCGGCGGATATGCTGGCATTGCCGACGGACACGCTGAAGGCCATTGATGCCGTTTACGACAACGGCATCCGCAATCTCGTTCATCACTACTGGTAGAAGTCTGAGAGTCATCCCCTCATTCTACTCTAAAGAACCGCCGAATTGCCCGAAGCCCGTTACAACTGGATTCGCCAGCTGCACAAGCGTCATGAACACTCTTGGTGCCGGTAATAAAGCGAATCCGGCGTCGTGAATGCCTGGGTCAGGGGCTACTGGAACCCACTACAGGTAAGACAACAAAGAGTAGACCGGAGTTGGAAGTAATCGATCGCGACCCGCGAGAGATTCAAGCTCTATAACAAAAGCAAAACCGGCTACGTAGGCCCCTTGCCGATGAACAAGATCGGCCGCGGCAAAGGCGGTGCCTCCGGTTGCGAGCAGATCGTCCATAACGATGACGCTCGTGCCTTCCGGCAATGAATCGCGATGCATCTCGAGCTCGCTTTCGCCATACTCAAGTGAGTAGCTCACGCGATCGACTCGATGTGGCAACTTGCCGGGTTTTCGGACCGGGACGAAACTTGCATTCAAACGTGCCGCCAAAGCGCCCCCAAAAATAAAACCTCGAGATTCAATTCCAACCACCGCATCAACATGATCCCCTACGAATTGTTCAGCTAGCGTGTCGAGAACAATATGGAAAGCTTTGGGATCCGCAAGCAGAGGCGTAATGTCACGAAACAAAATACCGGGCTTCGGAAAATTCGGAATATCGCGCACCAGGGATCGAAGATACGTCAAGCGATCAAATTCGGGTTTCTCGCTAGCGACGCGCCGCTCCGAAACTTTGACTGCCGGCGCCACTAATTCTCGACCTACCCCGCGCGGTGTTGGGGCACGACGTGCTGGCCCGTGATTTGGATCAAGCAATACCCCTCGTTTTCGGACAGTCATGACGCCAAGAGACTATCACAACCGCGAGAATTGGGCGGTCCGTTTACGCCCCCATTCCTTCGAGGATACTCTGGGTCCGGGCCGTTTCATTTACTGACCAAAGAGACAGGGTTAGCGGTGTCACGCCCACCAAACCGGCGTCAAAAGCCGCTGTGTCAGAGCCATCGAATGTAGCATGCCAAGTACCGGGAGGTCCGCCCAACCACAAGTACTCGCGCCCGCGTGGATCGTGACGAAATTCCACTTCATCGTTGTACAATCGCCTACCGAGCTGCGTAGCAACGACGGGCCAATTTGACCCTGACGGGAAGTTAATATTGTACAGTAATGGATCCTTGCCGGCGCGTTCGAGCACGCGAATGACGAGCCGAATTGTCATTTCAGCCGCCGCTGGCATCGAAATGTCATCCGCGACAGACAAGGCTAACGCACGGTGGCCGCGGAGGGCACCTTCCCTAGCGGCAGCGACGGTTCCACTATAGAACACATCATCACCGAGGTTGACACCGTGATTAAGCCCCGAAAGCACGAGGTCGGGACCTTTGGGCAAGATTCGTGACCCAGCAAACAGCGCCACATAGATACTGTCCGCTGGCGTGCCGTCTACGGAATAAACGTTGGCCTCGTGAACTTTCAAGCGGAGAGGTCGGTGCAGGCTAATCGCGTGGCTGGCGGCGCTTTGCTCGAATTCTGGCGCGCATACGATCACGTCGGCAATCTCGAGGAGGGCCGCACGTAAACAGCGCAGGCCTGCTGCCTGGAAACCGTCATCATTCGAAAGGAGTATCAGCGGGCGCGTCATCCGGGCTAACCAAAAATTGCGTGATTTGTTGAAGGGGGTCGTACCTCGATTCCTCAGAATCGAGGTACTGTAAATTTGCGGAGCGAACTTGGGGTTGGGCGAAGTCCAAAAAAACAGGCTAGTGGCGCAATGGCGGCCGCGCCACCAACCCGAGGGGTCCATCGATTCGGTGGAACCGCGCTATTAGGGCGGCGGGAAGATAGCTCTGCGTGGGCGCCACTCCAAGCCCCGCACAACTCCTGGTTGCCGGGACTTGCACTTTGAGGCTAGCCTGTCGCATTGACGTGGTCGAGACGGGATGGCGAGCCGAGCTGGGCGCAAGAACAACGGAAATTCTAGGACGTTTCGGCGTTGCCGGCCGTGTCGAAGTCGAAGGTCAACTGGTGTGGTTGATTGGCCACGGACCGACGGTCGAAGTGGCTCTGCCCGAGTTAGCCACCACAAGTGCGGCACAAACGCCAGTGGAGTTGCAGCGGCTAGCTGAACGTCTGGCGCGCGATCTTGCTACCGCCCGACGTCACGCGGCCGGCAAATCTGATTTGGGTTCAAACTGGATCGGGTGGCTAAGAATGGCGCCCCCCATTTTAATTGCGGTCGGGTCCATTTGGGCGGCCACTCGCTATTTGTTACCGAAGCCCAATCGGTCGCATTCCCCAACGAAGCTTGCTCTATCCGCGGCATCACGACCCATGGACCCCTTGGGGGCTCTGCAAGCCGATAAACTCGATCGTGATTATCGCACTTGTTTGCAGTCAGTCAGTCGAATTCAACGGGGCGGAAGCTTCACGCCCTTGGACGCCGATGGGTGGGTCGTAGAGCTTAGTCTCCTAAGCGACAAACTTGATCTTGAACCCATGTCACCGCTGTTGCATGATTTCTTCGATAATCGCCCGGGCGACATCGAACGCACACAGCATTGGACAGGGGCCCCAATAATGAGCCAAGTCGACCCGACCCGGTCAGGTGTATTAGTGTCAAAGGATCCTCTGGCCGACGTAGCACCTGGCGCTAGCTCAGGAATCAAAGTCACTTGGAGAGGCCAATATGCAACTCTGTACTTCAAGGAACTTGAGCGAAGCGAGTTCGCGCATCTGGCAGACGCCCTGTATCGGACTACAGGTTCGCGGTATGGAGCACTTTATGCTCGCTGTGCTCAAGGGCAAGCACGGTACCTGGGCTCTTGGTTTCGCGGCCCCGACGTTGGCGGCGCGGTCTGGTCACTAATGGCCGAAATGGGAATGTTCTCGGACGTGCCGCAGATCCCTAATGTGAAACCAGGCGATGGACCGCAGCAATGGTCGATTTCGCTAAATCGACTCGCAATTTCGAGCCGATTAATGACACGTAAGCAGGCGACGTTTATTTTAGCCAGCACCTCTGCTAGCGTGTCAGAGCGACCCGGACAATATGCAACCTTGGAATTTCCCTTCGCTGAAGGATCCCGAGCAAATACCGCCAGCACAAAGTTAATTCGTGCTTTGACGACACGCAGCGGCGGAATATTAAAGTCGACTGATCAGACTGGGTTCTAGGAGAGCCACATTTATCCCTGGTCTAGTCTCGCGGCGGCGGTGCGCTGGTAACTTTCAGATCGTGAATGGCGTCGCGAAATCGAATTTGTTGTTCCCGCGTCACTACGCTAAGTTCAACCAAGCGTTTTTGGACCTTGTCAAAGCGTGAACGTAGATTCGTCCAATTTTTTTGTCAGTTTGCGCCGCAAATCTGCCGCCTGCTCGTTTTTCCGTAACGCCTCCAGGTTTGCACGGAGCTCCTGTTGGCTTCGTACCAGTTCATCGCGCTCGCCCGTCATGACAGATTGCTCATCATCGTACTTCTTCCATTGTTGACGAATTTGCCAAGCATTGGTCAAAGAATCCCGCTGGGTCCTATTTGCGCGGTCGTCTTTGAGAAACGCGGATACCGCCTCATCAGCAAGAGCACTAAGCCAATCGGCGTTTTGCTGGGCTGCAGCGCGTTCGTCCACAATTAGTTCAGCGCGCCCTGTGGCGCGCACTTCCATAGGCACAAGTGCCGTGCCCGCACCTGTATTGTCTTCGGTACCCGGCGGTGGATGGTACAGCCTTGTGCCCGGGCGCCGCCCATGACGCACCAGCAATTTTGCGGCATCTTGTGCACCATTTTGTATCTTGTACGTGGTTCGAATTACCGTGTCGCGCTCAATGATGAGATTCCCCAGTTCGATTCGCGATAGCCGGGCGCCTCGCTCATCAACATGTACTTCGCTCTGGACACCAATACCCCGCTCTAGCGCAAAGGGAACGGTCGCCGCCCCGCCAGGGGGAAGCGCTTCCAGTAATCCTTGCCCCAGAAACGACCCCTTTTCGAACACGGCAATCGGTCCACGCTCAAGCAGACCTTGGGTGGCATTCGTAAACCTCGCCACTCGGAATGGGTGCGCCGCGGAATCAGAAACGCCGCTGTCCGGTGCGAAAAGAAACACGGCTTCACCCGGCACAGATCGCTGCATGAGCAACACCATTGTGGCGCTCTCGTTAGGCACAGTCACCGGGTAGGGAATCGCATAACGTGTGGTGCCAGATTGAACGGCCACGGCGGCCAGTGCGCTCACATTTCGCGGCTGACTGGGGGCACCAGCTAACATTTGTTTTGCCACAGTGGCCGGTGCGGAGGAAATTGCGCCTTTTGACAATCTTGACATGCTCGGGGCGGGCTTGTTCGGAGCGACGGATCCATCATCGAGTTTGTATCCGTAGCCCCCCAAGCTTGCTCCCTCCGTATTCGCACGCCCAGCACTCCGATTAATATATTCGCGCTTGTCCTGCTTCTTGGCTTCGGACACGGCGGCTTCCTCGCTCGGCTCATCTGCCGCCGCCGCGGCTGGTGCCTGGGCTTCCGGTTCATATCGATCAACCGGACCGTTATTGCTGCCCACGCTTGTGACACCTTGGGGCATAGCATCTATCACCTCGCCCGTATCCGAAACTAGCGGCCTTGATGGCGTCACGGGTTGTCCGAGGTTCGACTGAAACGCGAGCGGTGCCCCCGCCACCAATACTAAATCTACATTTTCCCAGTTCTCTCCGGATAGGTTTTCAATAATGCCCCAGGATTGCAATTCGGCTTTGCCGGACTTGTTCAACACGACTCGATACGACGGCCGCCACACTGGCGTTTCGGCAACATAGCCCACGGCCAGATCATGTTCCCTTCCGTCGAGTCTTAATACAACATTACGAAGAGGATTTTTTTCCTTCGGCTTGCCCGTGAAATCCGAACGCCACAATTCCTGAAAATCCTTCGCTCGCGGATCCATCCGATCTTCTAGCTCAATAGGAAACGACGCGGAACGCACACTGCTGCCCCCCCGCTCTACGATGGCTAGCGTAGCCAAGAAATCTCCTATCATCTGTTGCCGCATTCGGAATTTGACTTCTGTCGCTTCGATGTGACCCGCTCGTTCGTAGTAACCGACGCCATTTCGGTACACCACAACCCGACGCAGGGGTAGTTGCTCCGAAGTGACGTTGGGACCCCGCGCGCAGGCGGACAACAGCAGTAGAGTCACTGAACCGAGGATTGCCCTTTGCATTGCCCTGCATCGTTGCCGGTTTTTGACGGAATGACAAGCGGGTACCTAGTTTTAGTGCAGTACATTCTGGAACACCCACCCGCAAGGCCAGATTGCAGCCGAAGTTCTCGGCGAGCAACTTCGCTTTGCGTACACTTTTGCTTGAGCACAGGGGCGCAGCGAGAACGCAGATCTCAACTACGATTTGCGGGCGTCGCGGCAGAAATCATTTGGCAGCAGTGCTAGGGGTCTGCATTTCCTAGTTCTACGGCAAAGCTAACTCGAGCCACTCCGGCTCCGAGCATAACTAAGGGATTAAAAGGCGGGTTGATGACGCCCAATTGTGAGGATTCGTCCAGAACGATTACGTAATTTCCAGCGCCAAGAGGCACTCGTTGCTGATTGGTTCCAGAATTTAGAACAAAACTGGCGACGGGTGGCTGCGGAGGCGAGCTGAGAGGCATTCCAGTTTGAAGACCTTCGCGCCAAGGATCTATTACCGTTCTCGGCCAAATAAACGCTTCTAATGCCGGACCTTCGACCTGAAAACGAAGATAGAGGGCCTGACGGTTCTCGGTCACTTCGAACGGACCTGCAATGTCGATTTGGCCCGGGTGCAATTCCGCCGTTTCGCTAGCGTACAGAAGCCTGTCATTTCCGGACAATCCAAACGGCTTTGGCGGATGCGCCGGAGGGTCCAAATGTCCCAGCGCAAATTCATCGCCGTTGTCAGATCGAATCGCCGTAAAGCCCGCGGCCAGCTGACTAATTAGGATTTGATTGCCAAAGGCATTGGCGAGGTAACCGACGGGGGTTTTTGCGGCCCAAGCGACGACCTTGTTCTCCACTGCGCCTAATTGAAACTGTGGAGGCGAAGGCGAACTGGCCGGTACGCCGAACACATAAATGGCATCATCAGTGAGCCTAAAATCCATTCGATATTCTACCGCCGCTTGAGCGGCGAAGCCGACTCGACCAGCCACCAGCGTCCACGCAAAACCCGTGCCCGCAAAGGATACGATTACGGTTTGATGCGTATCGTCGACGCGCTGATCGCATCGATTGGGGAAGAATCGGCCAACAATGTCGCCGGCGTTGTTAAATCGTAGTCCTATTCCAGAGGACATTACGCGAGGACAAATCTGCTTTGCTCCAAAATTGGAGAACAGCCACCAGCGAAGACCTGGACTGTCATTTATCGAGCTGCGCAACCAGCCGCAGCCAGCTAGACCTAGTGTGGCAAAAGTCCAGAAACTAACTGATTTACATAAATGCATGATTCAGCGCCTTGGGGTGGAGTCGATGGGCCTGGTGATCGATTCGCTTGCATCAAGTCGAACCGGATGAAGCCGAAAGTGAATCCGCACGCCGGAAGCTTTCTCTCACCAGATCTGCCATCGCACCAATGAGTCGGGGGTGCACATTCAGAGCGGGAACGCGCCTCAAGGTCAAACCCAAGCCAGTTGCCTGTTCTTGTGCCTCATTATCTAAGTCGTACAAAGTTTCGACGTGTTCACTCAAAAATCCTATCGGCACTATGACGACTTGTTCGACACCCTGCGCAGCCACACAAGCCAAAGTCTCCCAAAGGCCCGGACCTAGCCATTCATTCTGAGCTTCACCTTGATTTTGAAAGGCAAGCTCAATTGGCCTTCCTAGGGCTCGTTTCAACGCACTTGCGGAATCCTGCACTTGTTCGGCATAGGTGTCACCTGCCTCAAGGATGCGCAACGGCAGACTGTGTGCCGTAAGTATGACGCGAGTATTTTCTGGAATTTGTCCGCCCAAATGAGCGAGGATGGACTGACGGTGCGCCTCAATCAATTGTTCATGAGTTCCCCAAGGCTCCACCTGTAATAATTCGAAACCTACGGAGTGACCCTCCGATTTCAGGCGCGAATAGGCGCGCTGAGCTTCAGACATGTAAAGTTCGACGCTGTAAGGGGCTACCGGTAATATTACGAGGCGGTGTAGCTTTAGCGCCGCAGCACGCAGAAACGCATCTGACAGCCGAACCTCTCCGAATCGCATCCCTAACAGCACCGGCATGTGGAGCACGTCGGCCAAAGCTCTTGCCTGCCCTTCGGTAATTCGAATCAGCGGCGAACCGCCAATCGTTTCATAGCGCCGAGTCATTTCCTGAATCATTTCACTAGTCGGGGGTCGTCCACGTCGAATTTCTGTCAGGAAAGCAGTCAAATTGCCAAGATCGGTAACGGTACCGTGGGCGATCAGCAGCACGCCGTCGCTCTCTTCTGATCTCATATGAAAAAGCATAGATCCGATACCCCTTCACTGGGTGATCCGCTGTGTCGGCCGAACCGCAAGCTCATTCCGAATAATTATGCGAAGGTATCTGCTGACATTGTGGCCCGTCGGCCCATTAGCTCAGATACTTCTTTGGGTAGCAGCGCCTATCCGGGCCTTTCCAAGGCGCGCCCAAACCCGTTGAGCCGATTGGCCTATTTCGATTTAGTGGAAAAGAACCGTTTCGGAAGTGCTTGACATTATTCGATAATCTCAGCGCCTATTCGCTGCGCGACCTTAGTCATTGTACCGACCATCGATACATACCAACCTAGCTTGATCCGTCCAATTCTTGTCGGGCGGATTGTTCGTTCGCTACCCTCATGTCTCACTCACTCTCCTTGTTCTTTGCCTATGCGACCTAGGACTGGTGCCATTGAATCGTTGGTCATGCTGCCGCGCACGGAGAGCTCTGCGGAGCGACGCGCGAATTGGCGACAGGCAATTGCTACGTTAGGACAAGGCATACGCATCGAGGGACCATCACCCCTCGATAGTATTGACACGGAAACAGTCCTCGAAGCTGTTCGCGTGGCTCTTGATGCGGGTCTGGTCGACGATCTGGATTGGATTGAACCGCGTCAAAGTGCGGTGGCCCTCTACGAGTTAACGTCGGCGCTGCCAGCCGGTCGCGAACGACGCGATTTGGGTCGAAGGGTTTTTACACGTGTATACGAGGGCACTGCGTCCACGTTCAATGCTGTGGCTGTTCGAATCGCGTTGAGTGCCGCGCGGTCTCTCGACACACCCGCGCTGCGCGCGCGCGTAGGTCTACTCTTGGACCTGCCTACAGGCACAACAGTCAATCCGGATGCACTTGCATTGGCCCTTGTCGTACGTCGCGAAAACTTCGAACGTTGGGTTGCGCGGCCCAGTGGCGGCGCTTTATCTGCTCGCCGACTTGCTGCAAAAACCCTTGAACATGCGGCTCGCGAAGCTACCTTACGGGCACAGCAGGGTGATTCATATCCACGCCGCTTGTTGATGAGTACTGATGTCCAGCGTATATTTCGACGACTGTTGGCGGATCGCGAACCCCTGGTTTGGCGCCACGCCGCGGTTGCGCGAGGCCTTTTGGCCGCTGTTGACGCCAATTTGCGGGAAGAGATAGAAAGCGCCCTCGACCCCGGCTTGTCTCCGACGGAATGGCGCCGCGCCGGTGTATCGTTGGTTGCGCTGCTGCCAAGTGATCCTCAAACGGTTCTAAAACAGTGTCGTAGGCTCATCCAGGGCGATATTGGTCAGGCAGACCCTGGAATCGCTGCCGCGATGGTCGCCGGACTTCCACGGGTCATTGAAGCGGAGCCCGAGGGAGCCGAATCCGTTCTCGAGATTCTTGCAGAGGGTCGACGCCTTGATGTGGCCGAAGCAATAGGTTCACTGTTTGCCGGCATGGCGAGTCGGTCCTTTGGAGAACGGACGGCGCAGGCATTGCATCACGTGCTTGATGGTTCCAAAACCGTGGAAGCCAGCGCAACGACTGCCATAAAGCAACGAATTCTTGCTGTCCTTGACCGAACTCGAAGTGACAACAGCCTGGCTGAAAGCTTGCGACAGGCGCTTGTTGCTTACGAAACACAAGGGGCTCGGGCTGCTTATCAAGCGGCCATTTCAGCCATCGAAGCGGCACACGTGTCGGCGGAACGTCTTGAGAGGCTCGATGCCTCGGACGAGACGATGCTTTCCGAGACCGTATCCTTGCTCTTAGACCTGGACATTAGCTGCCTAGAACGCTCGACGCTGGTTGACCTGTTGCTGCTCAACCGCCGGCCTGGTGATAGCGACGCCAGTGTGCCTCAAATGGAGCGTCTCTATTTCCGACTAGGTAATTGGCTATTGGATGCCGAAGCAAAAGTCACGGCTTGTACCTTCAATCCTAGTGCGCCGGTAATGCAGCAACGGCGGCTGCGCACACTCTTGCACCTAATGGACGCCGAAACAATTCAAAGCGAAGCCGAAGATGTCGGACAGCGAGTACGCGCCCGAATTAGGCGCGCGCTAAAGGAATTGTTGAAACATTTAGCTGACGGCCCGGATGCCAGTGTGCATCGTATATTGTGTGCAACACTGGCTCGGAGTTTTGACGCAGCAGTCCGAGAGAACGTATGTGACCCGAGTGACCTACTACTACTCGTTGCCGCCAGACTTTCCGAAAAGGAAAGTATCGAAGCGATTGCCGAAGCCTCAACCGACCAAGATGTCGCAGGCCCCCTTGCGGCGTATGCCGCATTTCTTGATGCGAATGGCTCAGATACGGCGGACTCCGCCCTTGAAACTC
>Ga0075520_1000024_pt1 | contig 43446 bp, 42 predicted proteins | sample NGEPerB_FD_75100 | JGI IMG/M metagenome (GOLD analysis project Ga0075520, IMG submission 75100) | Arctic peat soil microbial communities from the Barrow Environmental Observatory site, Barrow, Alaska, USA - NGEE PermafrostAB12-B | ecosystem: Environmental > Terrestrial > Soil > Wetlands > Peat ... | reverse complement strand
CGTCCTTCCACTCGGTCCAGTGGCGGTAGAGGAGGGAGTCCGCGAGATGCGCCTTGATCTTGTTCGCTTCGCGGGCGCCTGCGGCCTTCCTGTTGCACGCGGCGTCGGCGCCGCAGTTCCGGTACACGTCCGCCGCGAAGACGACGAAGCGGCCGTCCTTCGAGAACGAGGGCGCGTCGATGCCGCCGGTGAAGCGCGTCTTCTGTTCGGCTTCGCCGCCCGCGAGCGGCAGGAAAAAGAGCTGCGGCTCGCCCGTGCGCGTCGAGACGAAGGCGAGCGTCTTTCCGTCGGGCGAGAAGAACGGGTGGTCGTCATTCCCGCCGGAGAACGTCAGGGGGCGGGCGTTCTTCCCGTCGGCGTCGACGCGCCAGAGGGCGACGGTTTTCTTTTTCGTCGCCCAGTCGTTCGTCGCGACGCTGTAGACCACGGTCTTCCCGTCGGGGGAGATCGCGGGCGCGGCGACGATCTTCACGCGGTAGAGATCGTCGAGCGTGAACGCGCGGCCCGACGAGGAGGCGAAGGCGGGGGAGGCGAGGAAGAGGAGGAGGGCGAGGGCGGCGGACCGTTTCGGCATGTGCCGAGTCTATCGGCCGGGCTCCCCCGGTGCCCCCGGGATCAGCTCGTGAGGCCGTCCCTCTTCTGCAGGATCTCGTTCAGGAACCAGCGGCTCTTCTGGTGCACCTGGACGAGGCGCGTGTAGAGGTCGGCCGTTCCGATGTCGCCCGCTTCCGTCGCGACCTCGCAGTCGTCATGCATCTCGGCGATCACGAGGTCGAGCGAGGCGCGGGCCTCGGCAATCATCTCTTCGAGTGAGAGCTTGCCCTTCGAGGGCTTCACGCTCGCGCTCGGGAGATAGTCGGCCGGGTCGCCCAGCGGAGCGCCGCCGACCATGATGGCACGTTCGGCGAACTCGTCGATCGTGTCGTACACGAGCGCCGCCTGCTCGTCGAGCATGAGGTGGATGTCGCGAAAGAGGGGCCCGTACGAGAGCCAGTGGTACTTCTTGTAATTGAGATACGCGACGAGCGCGTTCGCCTGCTGCCGCTGAAGGGTGGCGACGACGGCCGCCGAGCCCTTGCTGCCGTTCTTCTTGCCGTGTTTCTTGTCTTTCTTGGCCATGGAAAGCCTCCGGCCCCTAGATTAGATCACGTCTAAAGTAAGGTCAAGTCCCTTCCTGTTACATTCCCGCCCCCATGGCCGAGCAATACATCTTCACGATGCAGAACCTCCGGAAGGTGGTCCCGCCGCAGCGCGAGATCCTCCGGGGCATTTATCTTTCTTTCTTCCCGGGCGCCAAGATCGGCATCCTCGGGCTCAACGGCGCCGGCAAGTCGACCGTGCTCCGCATCATGGCGGGGCTCGACAAGGAGTTCACCGGCGAGGCGTTCCCGGCCGAGGGGACGCGCATCGGGTATCTCTCGCAGGACCCGCAGCTCGACCCGAAGAAGACCGTCCTCGAGAACGTCGAGGAAGGCGTCGCTCCCGTCAAGAAGCTGCTCGCGCGGTTCGACGAGCTGGGCGAGAAGATGGGCGAGAGCCTGCCCGACGCCGAGATGGACAAGGTCATGGCCGAGTACGGCAAGGTGCAGGACGCGATCGAAGCCGCGAACGGCTGGGATCTGGATCGCACGCTCGAGACCGCGATGGACGCGCTCCGCTGCCCGCCCCCCGACGCGGACGTTACGAAGATTTCGGGCGGCGAAAGGCGCCGCGTGACGCTCTGCCGCCTCCTCCTCGAGAAGAACGACATGCTCCTCCTCGACGAGCCCACGAACCATCTCGACGCCGAGTCGGTGGCGTGGCTCGAGCAGTTCCTGAAGGAGTTCCCGGGGACCGTCGTCGCCGTGACGCACGACCGCTACTTTCTCGACAACGTCGCAGGCTGGATTCTCGAGCTCGATCGCGGGGCGGGCATCCCCTGGAAGGGCAACTACTCCTCATGGCTCGAGCAGAAGGAGGCCCGGCTCGAAATCGAGGAGAAGACCGAGAGCGCGCGCCAGCGGTCGCTCAAGCGCGAGCTGGAATGGGTGCGCCTATCCCCCCGCGCCCGGCAGGCGAAAAGCAAGGCGCGCCTGCAGGCCTACGAGCAGCTCGTCTCGGAGAGCGGCGTCGAAGCGCGCGGCGAGACGAACGAGATCTACATTCCGCCGGGCCCGCGCCTCGGCGACGTCGTCGTGAGGGCCGAGGGCGTGAAGAAATCCTTCGGCGACACGCTTCTCTTCGAGGATCTGAACTTCGACCTTCCGAAGGGCGGAATCGTCGGCATCATCGGCCCGAACGGCGCGGGGAAGACGACGCTCTTCAAGATGATCATGGGGCTCGAGAAACCCGACGGTGGCAAGCTGCAGGTCGGCGAAACCGTCGTCCCGAGCTACGTGGACCAGAACCGCGAGAAGCCCGACGCGAAAAAGACGGTGCACGACGAGCTCTCGGGCGGCCAGGACCTCGTGATGCTCGGCAAGCGTGAGATGCCGAGCCGCGCCTTCTGCGCGATGTACAACTTCAAGGGCGCCGACCAGCAGAAGTTCGTCGCGAACCTCTCGGGCGGCGAGATGAACCGCCTCCATCTCGCGCGGACGCTCAAGAAGGGCGGCAACCTGCTGCTCCTCGACGAGCCCACGAACGACCTCGACGTCGACACGCTGCGCGCCCTCGAAGAGGCGCTCCTCTCGTTCGGCGGCTGCGCCGTCGTCATCAGCCACGACCGCTGGTTCCTCGACCGCGTCGCGACGCACATGCTCGCGTTCGAGGGCGACAGCAAGGTCGTCTGGTACGAAGGCAACTACCAGGATTACGAGGCCGACCGCCACAAGCGCCTCGGCGCCGAGGCCGACCGCCCGCACCGGATCAAGTACCGGAAGCTCGCGTCCTAGCGGGGCGGCTTGTCCACGCGAACTCTGGCGCGGTTCTTGCTCCACGTTCGGACCGGAGGACACTCATGAAAAAGGTACTGGCCACAGCCTCGGCCGCGCTCTTCGTGTTTCTGATCGCCGCTTCGGCGTACGCGGAAAAGCGCCCCCATGAGGGCAAGATCACAGCGATCGACCAGACGGCCATGGTGCTGACCATCCAGGGCGAGAAGGGCGACTCGTGGGACGTCTACTGGACGGAGACGACGAAGCTGAAGAAGAACCTGACGTTCGGCGAACTGCGTCAAGGCGATTCGGTGCACTTCGACTTCGTCGAGAAGGACGGCAAGAAGTGGGTCACCGAGCTGCGCCGAACGAGCAAGGCCAAGGACTGACACATCGCATCCTGGGCTTGCTGCGGGCGAGGCGGAGTTTCAGCGCAGCGATAGGATGGCGGGCACATGCTCGCCCCCGGAACGGACGTACCGGCGCGCGCTGGCGCGCCGCGGCGTTCTAACCTAGATCCCTCGCCCGAGCACCATCGTCCTTTTTAATGCCTCCGGCAGGCCCCAAATGTAATTGCCGCGGGTGGAAGCTGGTTCCATCGCGCCCATATAGCCCCGGCTCGTGACCGCATAGGCCAGCCTCGCATGGCTGTTTCCTGGGGACTGCTGCTCGACGAACATGAAGTAGCCTGAATCTCCCTCGAGCAGGTCGCCGACGACAGCCGCGGTGAGCTTTCCGGCGTTGAAGAACTGGATGCCCAGGTCATGATCCATGACGAACTGGGCGAATTTCGAGCTGCCAGCATCCAGGGCGCCGTTCGTACTCCCGTACTGCTGAACGAAAACTTCCTGCGCCTTGTTAGGCCAATCGCCGACCATGTAAGACCACGATTCCATGCAAGCAGCCCAACACCTCGCTTCCACACCCTGCTTCACGACCGGCGGCGTCATCGATCCCATGCTTTGCTCCTTGAGTCAGAATCCAAAGAGGCCGATGTTAGCGCACGTTCCTGCCACCGTCGAGACGGAGTCTCAGCGTAGCGATAGGGATGAGCTTCCTTGGATCCGCTCTCGAACCGTTAAGGAGCGAGCGCGATGACGGCGAAGGTCGCGCCCTCGCGGTCGGTCAGGAAGGCGTAGCGCCCGACCTTCGCGATGTCATCGGGTTCCCGGAGGACACGCGCTCCGAGCGTCTTCGCTTTCGCAACGGCGGCATCGCAGTCGGCCACGCGGAAGTACACGCTCCACGCGGGCTCGATCGCGCCGCGCTCCTTCCCGATCGCCGTCATCCCGCCCGCGGGGCCGCGGCCCTTTCCAGAGCTCCGTATAGGCTTGGGGGCCCCTCTCCTGCCTCTTGATCGCCCATCCGAAAAGGCTCGCGTAAAAGTGGCCCGCCGCGTCCGTGTCGGTCGTCGCGAGCTCGGGCCAGCAGAACGTGCCGGGCTCGTGCTGGATGACCTCTCGCATCGATGACCTCCGGGTGAGGCCGAATCATAAGGGCGGACGGCGCGGCGTGCCCGTGGAGGGTTCAGGAGTCGGCGGTCGTCCGAAGTTCGCGAAAAAAACCCTTCACGAGCGCTGAGGCGACGTGCGCCCGATAGGCGGCCGTCGAACGGAGATCGTCGATGGGGGCGATGTCCCGGCGCGTTGCCGCGTCGAGCTCTTCGTCCGAGACCGAGGCGAGGCTCGGGGCGAGGCCGAGCGCACGCACGGTTGGGAGGGAGACCGTCACGGGAGCGACCGAGGCCATGCCGAATCCGGAGCGGACGCCGCGGCCCCGCTCGACCTCGGCGACGGCCGCGAGCGCGACCTTGGAAATCGCCTGGGCGGCGCGCGTGCCCACCTTTCTCCAGACCTGGTGGGCGCCGGTCCGCGGAAGGGTGAATTCCACCCGGACGATCACTTCGTCCTCGGCACGCCGGGTGGCCCGGTAGCCGGTGAAGAACTGGGTCAGGGGCACGCGCCGCTCGCCGTGGATGCTCGCGAGGACCACGTCGGCGTCGAGGGCCATGAGCGCCGCCGCCCCGTCGGCCGCGGGAGACGCGCTCGCGAGGTTGCCGCCCAGGGTGCCGCGTGCCTGGATCTGGACGGCTCCGACCTCGCGTGCCATGGCCGTGAGGACCGGCGCGCGCCGCGACAGCACGGGATGACTCTTGATCTCGAGAAACGTCGCCGCGGCGCCGATGGTGGCGATCTCCCTGGCCACCGTGATGCCGCGCATCTCGGGAAGGCGCGACACGTCGAGCACGAGCGGCAGGTCGTTCGGGTCCTCGGGCGGGGCGAGACGGCGCTCCACGATCCAGTCCGTTCCCCCCGCGAGGAGCACGGTTCTCTCTTTGCGGCCTGCGCGCGCCGAGAGAGTCCGGCACAGCTCGGCGAGCGTCCCCGGGCGTTCGAACGGGTAGAGCGCGATCTCAGCCGGATTCACGCGCGGCCTGCTCTTTCGCGGCGTGCCGGATCGACTCGACGATGCGCTGGTAGCCCGTGCAGCGGCAGATGTTGCCCGCGATGCTCTCGCGAATCTCGCCCTCGCCCGGCTGCGGGTTCGTCGCGAGGAGCGCGTGCGCGGCCATGAGGATGCCGGGCGTGCAGATGCCGCACTGCGCGCCGCCCTTCTTCACGAAAGCCTCCTGCAGGTCGGAAAGCGTGTCCCTCGAGGCGAGCCCCTCGACGGTGAGGACCGTTCGCCCGTCGCATTGGCCCGCCACGACAAGGCACGCGTTCACGGGGACGCCGTCCAGGAGCACGGTGCACGAGCCGCACTCGCCCTCGCCGCAGCCCTCTTTCGTGCCGGTGAGCCCGAGAGGCCCTCGGAGGATGTCGAGGAGGCGCGCGAGGGGAGGCGCATCGAGCGTACGGGAACGCCCGTTCACGACGAAGGTCATTCTCATGTGCCCGCCCTTCGCGCCTCGAAGAGGTCTTCCGGAAGAAGCGGCAGGTCGTCGCGGACGATTCCCGTCGCGTGCTCGATCGCGGCGGCGATCGCGGGCGCGCCGCCGTTCATCGGCAGCTCTCCGATGCCCTTCGCGCCGCCTCCGGGCCCCTTCGAGTAAGGATCCTCCACGAGAATCGTCGTGAAGCGGGGCGCGTCGAGGCTCGTGGGCACGACGTAATTCGTCATGCGGGCATTGAGGATCTTCCCGTCCTTGAAGACGACCTTCTCGTTCAGCGCCCAGCCGATCGCCTGCAACGTTCCGCCTTCGATCTGCCCCTTGCACATGACGGGATGGATGGCCTTGCCGACGTCCTGCGCGGCCCAGAAACCGAGGACCGTCGTCTCGAACGTGTCGAGGTCCACCTCGACCTCGGCGATGTCGCAGCCCCAGCCGAAGACGGGATAGGCGTCGCCGCGGTACGTCGCGTCGTCCCAGACGACATCCGCCGGTGTTTCGTAGGTCTTCTCGGACACGACGGTCCCGTCGCGCGCGATCAGGCGGAGCGCGGCGTCGTCGAACGAGCCGCCGTGTTCCTGCCGGTCCTGCTCGATGCGCGCGAAGAGGTCGCGCGCGGCGTGCTCGAGGATCGAGCCGACGATCATCACCGTCCGGGACGCCACGGTGGGCCCCGAGTCGGGGACGGTCGCGGTGGACGGCGTCGCGAAGTCCACACGATCCATCGAGACCCAGAGCGCCTCGGCCGCGATCTGCCGGAAGACCGTCTCGGTGCCCTGGCCGATGTCCGTGGACGCCGTGCGGATCCGGAAACGCGGTTTCTTCTCCGCGAGAAGCCGGAACATGTCGATCGCGACGCGGCCCCTCAGATTGCGCTCGCCCGAGCCCGTGAAGCCCGCGCCGTGGAGGAACACGCTCGCGCCGATGCCGCGCGCCTTTCGGGACGCGGAGCCTCCCGGGGCGGGCCGGCGAAGAATCGCCGACACCGGCCGCGCCGCCGCGGCCGGACCGAGCGTCGCGCGCTTCCTTTCCCAGCCGCTCGCGCTCCTGGCCTCCTCGACGCACCGCTGGACGCCGACCGACTCCTTCAGGAACTGGCCCGTCGGCGTCGTGTCCCCGACGCGGAGGAGGTTCTTCTCGCGCAGGGCGAGCGGATCGGCCGACAACTCGCGCGCGATGCGGTCCATGTGCCTCTCGATCGCCCAGATCGTCTGCGGGGCTCCGAAACCGCGGAAGGCGCCGTTCGGAGGAGTGTTCGTGGCGACGGCGACGGCCTCGATCGCGACGTGCTCCCAGCGGTAGGCACCCGCCGCGTGGAGAGCGCCGCGCGAGAGAACGACCGGGGTGAGCGTGACGTACGCGCCCCCGTCCATGACGATCCTGATCGACACGGCCGACAGATGGCCCTCGCGGTCACAGCCGGATGAGATCGTCACCTCGCAGGGGTGGCGTTTCGTCGTCGCCTCGATGTCCTCCTGCCGGTCGTAGATCATCTTCACGGGCCGGCCGCTCTTCTTCGCGAGCAGGAGCGCGTGAAGCGCGAGAAGCGTGGGGTACTCCTCCTTCCCGCCGAATCCGCCGCCCGTGACGGCCTGTGTCACGTCCACGTGCGCGTCATCCAGGCTGAAGGTGCGCTTGACACCCTTGTGGACGTAGAACGGGCACTGCAGCGAGCCCACGAGGTGGGCCCCGCGCCCGTCCCAGAAGGCGAGCATCCCCTGCGGCTCGATGTAGAGCTGCTCCTGGTGATGGGTGCGATAGGTTCCGGTGAGACGAACGGGGCTCTCGGCGATGGCCTTCGCCGCGTCGCCCTTCGAGATCCGGTAGGTGGCGAAGATGTTGTCGGGGCCGTGAATCTGCGCCTTGCGTTGGAGCGCGTCGGCGACGGTCAGGATCGGCGGGAGCGGGTCGATCTCGGCCGTGAGGGCGCGAAGCGCGCGGGCGAGGCGCACGGGATCCTCGGCCGCCACGAGCGCGATCGGCTCGTACGCGTGGCGGACCTCATCCGATGCGAGGACGGGCTGGTCCTCCTCGATGAGCGCCACGACGTTCACGGGCACGTCTTCGGCGGTCACGACCGTCACACCGGTCCAGTCGAACGAAGGATCCCGTCGGATGCCGCGCAGCCGGCCGCGCGCCACGGGGCTGCGGAGCGTCACGCCCAGGAGGACGCCTGGCCGCGTGAGATCGTCGACGTAGCGGGCCGTCCCGGTGACCTTGGCCGGTCCATCCACGCGCGGAACGCTCTTGCCCACGAGCGGCATGCGGTCAGTTTCCCGTGACGTCCCGGAGGGCGGCGTCGACCTCGGTGAAGCGGAATTTGAAGCCGAGCCCTTCGGCTTTCTTCGGGACGACCCGTTGCCCGTCGAGTACGACCGTGGCCATCTCGCCGAGCAGAAGCCGCACAGCGGCCGCGGGCGCGGGAAACAGACTCGGCCGGTGGAGGGCGCGGCCCAGCGCTTTCGCGAACTCCTTCATCGTGACCGGATTCGGAGCGGTGCCGTTGATCGGGCCCCTTGCCTTTGGGTTCTCCATCGCGAAGACGAACAGGGCCACGAGGTCGTCGCGGTGGATCCACGACATCCACTGCTCTCCGTTTCCGATAGGTCCGCCGGCGAACATCTTGAACGGCGGAAGCATCTTCGCGAGGGCGCCTCCGTCTCCGCCGAGCACGACCCCCGTCCGGATCAGCGCCACGCGCACGCCGAGCGCCTCCGCCTTCTTCGCGGCCTCCTCCCACGCCACGCACGTCGTCGCGAGGAAATCGGTTCCGGGCGGGCTGTCCTCGTCGAGGGTCTCGTCGCCGTGGGGGCCGTAGTACCCGACGGCCGCCGCATTCACGAGGACCGAAGGCTTCACGGCGGCCTTTTCGATCGCGGCAGAGAGCCGGGCCGCCGCGTCGACGCGGCTCGCGACGATCCGCTGTTTGGCGGCCTCCGTCCAGCGCTGGGCGATGTTCTCGCCCGCGAGGTTCACGATCGCTCCGGCGCCGTCGACCCAGGATTCCCACGCCGTGCCGGGCGCCCACGAGACGACCCGGATCTTCGGATGGATCTGGTCCCGCGAGCGGGACGCGTCGCGGGTGAAGAGCACGACCTCGTACCCTTTTGCGACGAGGTTCTCGCAGAGCTTCGAACCGATGAACCCGGTTCCGCCCGTGACGATGACGCGCATTCCGCTCTCCCTGTCTTCCATCGTACCCAAAATGCGCCGCCGTATAGTCCGAACGTCATGGACGCGCGTTTTGGGACTTGCGCCGCCCTTCTCCTCGTCTTGGCTGCGGGGACGGCGGGGGCCGACACGGCCGCGCCCGGAACGCCGGACGTGGACGTGCGGGAGCTCGTGAAGCGCGTCGTGAAGAGCCAGCGCCGTGTCGAGGCCGCGTTCGCCGGCTCGACGTTCGACCAGCGCGAAGTGAAGATCACATGGGGCGCCGACGGCCGGGCGAAGGAGGTCGCGTCGCGGCTCTTCTACGTCCTGTCGGGCGACGACGACACGGAAGGGTCGCGCGAGCTCGTCGAGGTGGATGGCCGTCCGGCGACCGGGGACGAGAAGCGCAAGGCCGCGGAAGAGGACGAGAAGGGCCGGAAAAGGCACCTCATAGAGAAGGCCGCTGGCGAGGCCCGCCGGGCCGACAAGGTCTCCGGCGACGAAGACGATCCTCTCGTGGGCCGTCGTCGGCTTTCGGAGCTCATCGGCCGCTTCGTGATCCGCGTCATAGGGGAGGAGACCATCGAGGGCCGCCTCGCGTACGTGCTCGACTTCTCGCCGAACCCCGGGGCGCCGCCCGCGAAGAGCCTCGGAGATCGCGCGCTCAACGCGTTGGCCGGCCGCGCCCTTATCGACGCCGTGGATTTTCAGGTGCGTTCCGTCGTCGCGCACCTCACGAAGCCCGTAAAAGTGGCCGGGGGGATCGCCGTCAACGTGAAGGAGGCCGAGATCGTGTACACCGGCCAGCCGCTCGGGGGAAACCTGTGGTTTCCCTGTACCGTCGAGCTTCGGCTGACCGGGAAGACGGCCCTTTTCTTCCGCCTCGATACGTCCTTCCGCTTCGAATTCGCAAATCCGAGACGGTTCCGCGTGGACACGGAAAGCAATGTCCGTCCCGCCGGGAACCAGGGGAGCGCTCCATGACACCATCCCGCCGCCGCACGGTCCTCTTCGGCGCCGTTGCCCTCTTCGCTGTCGCATTCGCGTGGGCCTACTGGCTCTCGCTGGTTCCGGCGACGCACCCGGATCACGACCACGGGATGCTGAGCCTCGACGGCGGAGGGCACCTCAACGTCCGGACACGCGACGGCAAGACGCGCAACCTCGTGGGGCGCCCGGGGAAGACGCTCGTCATTCACTTCTTCTCGACCTCGGCCGAAGGGGCGGCCCCGGAGCTGGCCGGGATCTTCCGGACGCAGGAAGAGCTGAAGGCGGATGCCGGTGTGGAATTCGTCCTCATCGCCCACGACCGCGATTTTCAGGCTCTCGATGCGTGGCTGAAAGAGAAGGGGCTCACGCCGCCGCTGCCGGCGACGCTCGTGCTCGATCCCGACGGGGACGTCACGAGCAAGATCAACTCGAAGCGCCCCCTCGAGACGATGTTCTTCAACGCGGACGGGAAGCTCTCCTCGCAGGCGCGCGGCTCGCTGGAGTGGCCGGACGGCGCCATGGGTCACCTCGCGCGCGCCCGCGGCGGAGAGACGATCGAGTAGCGATCGAGTCGATTATTTCTTCGGGGCCGGGGCCGGCGGATCGCCCGACGCGTGATCCGAGACGTACTTCCAGACTCCATCCTTTTCGGCCGCGACGGCGCAGAACGTCCCTGTCTCCGTCTTCGCCGCGCCTCCGGCTTTCGGCACGGTCGTCATCTTCCACTGTCCCCAACCCGCCGAAAGGTGGCCAGCCGTCCGGTAGTGCGTGTCCGAGAGCACGATGTCCGCGACTTTGACGTCTTTCAGCCAGCCCTCATAGGCCTCCGCGATCGCCTTCTTGCCCTTGATCGCCGACGACCCGGGGAGGACGAGGACGGCGTCGTCCGCGTAGAGGGCCGCGGCAGCCGCCGCGTCCCCGGCCAGCATCGCCTTCGTCCAGGCAGCGTCGACGGCCTTCGCCCCGGTGGGCGCCACGGGGTCGGCCGCCATGGCGACGCCGGCCGCCAGGGACGCGAACAAGATGACACACACCACAAACGCTTTCTTCATGGAATCTCCTCCTTTTCCGGGGTTGATACGGAGAGTCTATCTCAGCCGGATCATCGGCGCATTTCGGCGCGCGTGATCAAGACCACGGCCCACACGATCACGGCCGCGGCCAGAAGCGTTCGAAGGGTGACCGGCTCGGCGGCGAGAGCCCAGCCGAGAAATATGGCCACGGCCGGATTCACGAACGCGTACGTCGAGACGAGGGCCGGGGACGCCGTCCGGAGGAGCCACATGTAAACCGTGAAGCCGAGGAGTGAGCCGAAGACGAGAAGGTAGAGAAGCGCCGCCCAGGAGCGCGCCGAGACGTGCGCGGGCGAGAAGCGGGCCCACTCGCCCGTCGAAAGAGACAGCGCGAGAAGAAGGACTCCGCCGGCGAGCATCTGCAGCGCGGTCGCCTGAAGCGGCGACTCCGGCGGCGCGAAGCGGCGCGAGAGAAGGGACCCCAGTGCCCATGCGAACGCGGCGAAGAGCAGCGCGGCGGTTCCGAGGGGGTCGATGCGTTCGCCGCCGAGCCGGGCGGGGCCGAGAAGCAGCGCGACGCCCGAGAGGCCGAGGGCGACTCCGACGAGGGCGCGGCCGCTTGGCGCGTGTCGCTCGGGAGGCAGCGCCTGCAGGAGGACGATGAAGAGCGGTTCGGTCGCGACGAGGAGGGCGGCGAGGCCCGACGAGACGCGCTGCTCGGCCCAGACCACCCCGCCGTTTCCGCAGAGGATCAGCAGCGCCCCGCAGGTGAAGGCCGGCACGAGGTCGCGCGCCGCGATGCGGGAGGCGCCCCTCGCCTTCGCGGCCGCAAGGAGGATCGAGCCGGCGGCGGCGTATCGGAGGCCTGACATCGCGAACGGCGGGATCGTCTCGAGTCCGTATCGGATCGCGAGGTACGTCGAGCCCCAGACGACGTAGAGGACGAGAAGGCCGAGGCCGACGCCGCGCTTCACGGCGCGATCATCGCCTCCCACGCGGCGCGCGACATCTTTTTTGCGGCCACGTACACGCGCTCGCGGCCCTCCTCGTTCGCGCCGAAATCGCTCGCCATGAGCACGAGCACGTACTCGCGTCCGTCGGGCAGCCGGACGATGGCGGCGTCGTGCTGAACGGACGAGATCGAGCCCGTCTTGTGGCCCACCACCGCTCCCGACTGCGGATGGAGGCCCGCGGGGATCTCCTCGTTGAAGGTCTGGCCGATCAGGATCTCCCACGCCTTCGCCTTTGCCGCAGCCGAGAGCCTCGGCGACCGCACGGCGGCTTCCATCACGGCGCCCATCCCCGCGGCGTCCGTCTCGTTGTTCAGGCCCTTGTCGAACGCCTTCGAATCCTCCACGCAGCGGCGCACCTTGACCGTGGGCGCGCCGAGGGACTCCGTGAAGGTCTGGACGTTCGCGGGACCGACGAGCGAGAGGACGAGGTTCGTCGCGAGGTTGGAGGACCGGACGATCATCTCCGTCACGAGAAATTCGAGAGTCGCCGTTCCGCCGAGCTTCTTCATCGTGGAGCCGTCGCTCTCTTCGAGGCCGATCGAGAATGGCGATCCGTCGACGAGGCTCTTGAACTCGTTCTTCACGGGCAGCTCGTCCGAGAGCTTCATCGTCCCCGCGTCCACGCGGCGCAGCACCTCGAGGAGGACGGGCGTCTTCATCGTGGAGGCGGCGTGCATGACGATCGAAGAATTCTTCGAAAGCGTCCTTCCGCTCGCAAGGTCCTTGAACCAGATGCCGAAGCGCGCCCCGCTGCCGTCGGCGATCACGTCGAGGGCGCGCTGCAGGTCGCGCGCCTTCGCCTCCGTGAGCTCCGGCCCGCTCTTCTCATTCGAAGAAGTCTTCAATCTCCGGGCGTACCGGAAGAATGGCTTGAGGAAAGGACTGTCGAACGGCTTGATCTGGACGCCCGGGACGTTGTGGCGCGTGGACTGGAGGACCGTCCCATCGCCGATCCACATCGCCTCGTGGTCGATCTTGTCCTCGGTGCCGAAGAAGAGGAGGTCGCCGGGCTGAAGCTCTTCGAACTTGACGGGGACGAGCTGCTGATCCTGAAACGCCTGCTTGTAGCTGTTCCTCTTCAGCGTGACGCCGTGCTCCGAGAAGATCCGCGTCATCAGCCCCGAGCAGTCGAACCCGAGGGGCGTCGTCCCGCCCCATGTGTACGGCGCGCCGAAGAAGCGCTTCCCGAATGCAAGCCATTCGGAAGGGGAACGAAGAGGAGGAGTTTCTTCGAAGGAAGACAGGGCGACGTCCGGACGCGCGACAAAACCGATGCGCCCATCCGGCAGCGCGACCCGCACCCATTCGAAGCCGTCCTTCTCTTCACCTTCTAAGAAAATCATCCTCGCCCCAACCGGAACGCTGAGGAGCGGACGTGACCTCGTGAAAGACGGCGAAGAGTAAACGTGCGCGAAATTCGAAATCACGCGCGCGATCTTCGCGCTCGTGGCGGCCGCCGGGAAGGCGCGGTGCAGCGCGCGTTCGGGGATCCACGCGACCTCGCCGGCGGCCGTCCGCACCTTCGCGAATCCGGCGGCGTCCTCGAGGAGCTCGACGCGATCGCCGAGGATGACCTGGTCGTCCACGCTCGACGTCTCGTCCGGCCTCACGAAGAGGTCCTGCACGGCGACTGCAACGACTGCCACGCTGGCTGTCTTCGGCGGCGGGGGCGTGGTCGGGGAGGCGAAGAGGAAAAGGGCCGCAGCGAAGGCGTGCATTCGGGGATTCTCACACCATAATCGGGCCATGACGCACCTCCTTTCCCGCCGAGGACTCATTCTCTCGTCCGCTGCCGCCGCTGCCTCTTCCGCCCTGCCGTCCGCGCTTTCCGCCGAGGGAATGCCGAAGGCTGCCGGTCGTTCCGACGTGACCGTGTCCTATCGCCCGCTTCCTCTCAAGCTCGCGCACACGTGGACGATCGCGCGCGGCTCTTCGGACACGAAGACGAACGGCCTCCTGACGCTCTCGGCCGAAGGCGTGACGGGCTATGGGGAGGCCGCCGCGAACAAGCGCTGGAACCAGAGTTTCGAGACGTCGGAGGCGGCGTTCGCGAAGGTGAAGGCGGCCGTCGCGGGTCTCTCGCCCTGGGAGCACCTGACGTGGCTCGAGCGCGCGGAGAAAGAGGCCGGGCCCGACAGCGAGGTCGTGGCCGCCCTCGACCTCGCGCTGTGGGACTGGAAAGGCAAGAAGCTGAACCGCCCGGTGCACGAGCTTCTCGGAGTCCCGAAGGGCCGCATGCCGATCACGACGTTCTCGATCGGCATCGACACCGCGGAGGTCATGAAGCAGAAGGTCCGGGAGGCTGCGGCATTTCCGAGGTTGAAGATCAAGATCGGTCTCCCGAACGACGAGGAGAACATCGCGGCGATCCGGTCCGTTACCGACAAGCCGATCACGGTCGACGCGAACGAGGGCTGGACGAGCGTGGACGAGGCGAAGAAGAAGATCGCGTGGCTGAACGGCGTCAAACCCCTCTTCCTCGAGCAGCCCATGCCCGCGGCGATGGACGGCGAGATGGTGAAGCTCAAGGGCCTCGCGGCGTTTCCGATCCTGGGCGACGAGGGGGTGCTGCATGCGTCCGACGTGGCCGCGAAGGCCGGGCTGTTCGACGGCGTCGTCCTGAAGCTCGCGAAGTCGGGCGGCATCACCCGCGTCTACGAGATGGCGGCCGTCGCGCGCGCCGTCGGTCTCAAGCTGATGCTCGGCTGCATGATCGAGTCGTCGCTCGGCATCGCGGCTGGCGTCGCCGTGGGTCCGCTCTTCGACTGGCTCGACATCGACGGCAATCTCCTCCTCGCGTCAGACCCGTTCAAGGGACTTTCGATCGCGAACGGCCGATGGGCGCTGCCAGATGGACCGGGGCTGGGCGTCGTTTCCGTGGGCGCGTAGAGCGCGGTCGCGCAGGCCCTCGGGTCGACCGCGGACCGAAGTCAGATCCGCGGCACGAGGACGAACTTCGGGCGCTCGCCCGAACGCGTGAGTCCGCGCGAGTGCAGGAGGCGATGGTCCGCGCGCGCGATCGTCCTCTCGAGAGTCTCGCCGTCGTCGCGCGCCGCCCAGCCGAGAGAGAACGGCACGAGAAGCTCGCGATCGGCCATGACCTTCAGGCGCTCGCTCGTGTTCTCGGTGGCCTGCGCATCGGCCCCGTCGAGAAGCAGCAGGAACTCGTCGCCCCCCATCCGCACCGTGGATTCCTCGGCGCGCGTGGCGCGCATGAGGAAGCGTGCGACCCGGTTGAGCACGGCGTCGCCCGCCTCGTGCCCGAATTCGTCGTTGTAATGCTTGAAGTGGTCGATGTCGACCATGACGCAGCCCCACGAGCCGCCCGCGTCCTGGTGGCGCGCGACGAACTCGGCGAGGTAGCGGCGGTTCCAGCAGCCCGTGAGCGGGTCGCGCAGGGTCTGGTCCAGGAGACGGTCCTCGAGCTGCTTGCGGTCCGTGATGTCGATGAGAATGCCCTGGAAGTAGACCTCCCTCGTGTCGGGATCGACGCAGCGGTACGCGGTGTCGATGACCGTCCGAATCTCTCCGTCCGTGCGCCGGATCTGGAACTCGAAGTCCCGGATGGCCCCGTCGCGCTCGAGGACGAGCAATTCGGCCTCGCGCCGTGACGGGTCGAGGAAAAAGTCGACGCTTTCGTGCTGCCGCGCTTCCTCGAGGGACGGGACGCCCAGCATCGCGAGAAACGCCGGATTGCCATCGACGATCCTTCCCCTCTCGTCGGTGACGTAGATGCCCTCACGCAGGTCGCGCACGAACCGGCGCAACGCCTCAGCGTCGTCGAGACGGGAGAACCGGCTTGGCATGGTGGCGGCGCATCCTATAACGACGAGTGAAACGGCGTGTCAAGGCACGGTCGAAACCGAACCGGCGTTCAGTTTGTGTGCGACAGCGAGACCACGTCTCAGGACCTCGTTCCACGGGAAAAGGGCGCCGGGGTCGTTCTTGCGGTCCGGCGCGATGTGCTGATGCCCGGCGATCCACGGCGATTCGAGCTCGAACATCGCCGTGAGAACGCCCACGAGCCGGACGACCGTCTCCACTTGTGCGGGCGTGAACGGATACCGGTTTCCGTCGCCCGTGATCTCCACGCCGACGGACGTGCGGTTCAGGGCCATCCGCCCGTGCAGGAGGGACGTGCCCGCGTGCCATGCCCGGTGCTCGAGCGAGACGAACTGCACGAGGCGGCCATCGCGTTCGACGAGAAAGTGCGACGAGACCTTGCTCTCGGGTTTCTGGAAGAGGGCGATGCACTCTTCGTCGGTGTCCTGCGCCGTGTGGTGGAGGACGAGGGCCGAGAGCGGCTCGATCTTCCACGGCATGTACCCGTCCCACCAGGAGTTCGGCATCGGGATGAGGCAGGCATCCGTCTCGTTCCCGCCGGCGGCCCGCCAGAGGTCCCAGAACCGTCGGTCCGCGTCCCGGAAGACGCGGTCGAGGTGCAGCGCGCCGGGGTTTGCGCGGGCCTCGGCGAGCGTCGTCTCCGCGCGGGGAACGGGCGGCAGGAGGACAGAAGGGAGAACAGGCTCGACGAGGGGCGGAAGGTCCGGCAGCGAAGCGGACCAGTCGTTCACGATCCCGGCGGCGATGTCGCCCATCGCGCGGATCGCGACAGCCGCCCTTCCCTTCGCGTCCGGGATGCGGTCAGCGAAGGCGACGAGGACGAACCGGCCCTTTTTCGTCGTCAGGATGCCCGAGTCGTTCCGCACACCCCCGTAGCTGCCGGTCTTGCCGGCCCATGACGAGCCCTCCCCGTCGAGGAGCAGCCGCGGCAGGCGGTCGTGCGTGTGCTGCGCTGCGAGGAGCGTCGCGAGAAGGCGATCGCCCGCGGGGCCAGTGAGCGTGCGCGTCGCGACGCGCCGGTAGAACTCCGCCGTGTCGCGCGGCGTCATGCTCCCGAGGGGCGGCCACTTCGGCGGCTCATTTCCCCGGCTCGGGATCCGGCCCACGAGCCGGATTCCCGGCAGGCCGAGAGCGGCCATGCGGGCGTTCACGGCTTCGGTACCGAAGAGGTCGATGAAGCGGTCGGCCGCCGTGTTGTCGGAGATCGCGATCATGAGCTGCAGGAGGTCGCGGTTCGTGGGCGTGAGACCGGGGTCGAATTCGTCGAGCATTCCCGAGCCCGCGGCCACGTTCTTCGCGGTCAGCTTCCAGCGGTCCGTCATGTCGAAGCGGCCCTCGCGCTCGAGGGCGGCGGCCTCGGCGAGGAGAGCGATCTTGATGACGCTTGCGGCCTCGAACTCGTCCGCGGCGTTCAGTTCGAGGCGTCTGCCGCTCTCGACGTGGATCGCGACGATTCCCATGCGCGCCCCGCTGCCCGCCGCGAGCTTCGCGACGCGGCGGGCGAGGGACGCGTCCGGCGGCGACACGCGGAGCGAAGGGGGAATGCTCGTGCAGGAAGAAAGAAAAAAAAGAATGCTGCTTAGAAAGAACGCGCGGGCCTTTCGCATCGATGCCCGTTCTAACATGCGCGAATCGAAAAGGAACAGCGCCTCGCCGCCCTCGACATGTTTCGCGGCCTGACGGTCGTGGGGATGATCTTCGTCAACAACCCCGGCGACTGGGGGCATCTCTATTGGCCATTCGACCATGCGGAATGGCACGGCTGGACGCCGACGGACCTCATCTTCCCGTGGTTCCTGTTCATCGTGGGTGTCGCGGGCGTGTTCTCCCTCGAGAAACGGATGGCCGGAGGGGCCGACCGGTTGGACCTCGCGCGTCACGCCTTTCGGCGCGGGATGACGATCGTGGTGGCGGGCTGGCTGATGGCGTTCTATCCGTTCATGCCGTTTCTCGAGCGCCTCTCACGCCTGAGGATCCCGGGTGTGCTGCCGCGCATCGGCGTGGTGTTCGTTTTCGGGACGTGGATCGTCCTCGCCGTCTGGGGGCGAAGGGTCGCCGGCGTCGCGACCGCAGTGGTCGTCCTCCTCGCGCTGCACACGTGGATCCTCCTCGGGACAGGCTATGACCTCACGCCCGCGGGAAACGTCCAGCGCGCCGTGGACCTCGCCGTGCTGAAGGGACATCTGTGGAAGAACGCCGCGGGGTGGGACCCCGAGGGGATCGTCTCGACGCTGACCGCGATCGCGACGATGCTCACGGGCACGCTGACCGGTTTTCTCCTGAGGGGCGGGGCGCCGGTGCGGCGGAAAGTCGCCCGGCTCTTCGCGTGGGGGGCTGCCGCGACCGCGGTGGGCCTTCTTCTCGGGCGCGCGCTTCCGATCAACAAGAACCTCTGGACGGCGTCGTACGTCGTTTTCACGTCGGGCGCGGCCCTCCTCGCGATCGGCGTCTGCGTTCTCGTGATCGACGGGCTCGGCTGGAAGAAGCCTTTCGCGGTTTTCTTCACGTTCGGCACGAACCCGCTTCTTGTCTTCGTCCTCTCAGGCCTCCTCGCGAAGACGATGGGCCTGATCAAGCTGACGGACGTCGCCGGGAAGGCGATCACACTCCACACGTGGCTCTATCGCGGCGGCTTCTCGTGGATCGCGGATCCCACGTGGCGCTCGCACGCGTTCGCGCTCGTCACGATCCTCGGGTGGTGGGCCGTCCTGCGCGTCTTCGAGAAGCGCGGCTGGTACTGGAAGATCTGAGTCACTCCGCGTCGAGGATGCGGCGCGGGACGTCCGCGGCCATGCGCCGCGCGGAATCCGCGGGAACGCCGATGGACGCGAGCCGGGTCACGCAATCGTCGAGGAGCGCCGTGGAGCCCGCGAGCGCTCCCGCCGCGTTGCGCGCGGCGCCGTCCTTCACGGTGAGCGTCTCGCCCCAGACGGCATAGCCGCCGTCGGCGAGGCTGGCGGCGGGCATCGCGTCGCTGATGAGAGCTACGCGGCTCTCGCCCTTCGCCTTCAGGACGAGGCGCAGCATCTCCGGCGCGAGGTGGTGGAGGTCGGCGATCACGTCCACGGTGACGCCGTCCGCCTGCAGTCCCCAACCGATCGGGCCGACGTCGCGGTGGTGGAGCGGCTTCATCGCGTTCCCGAAGTGCGTCATGTGCCGCGCTCCGGCCGCGAGCGCCGCGTCGAGCGTGGACGCGTCGGCCTCGGTGTGGCCGAGAGAGACGACGAACCCGCGCTTCACGAACTCCTTCACGACCGCGATGCCACCGGGGATCTCGGGCGCGAGCGTCGTCATCCCGCGTCCCGGCGCGCCCGCGGCGATCTCGAAGAAGGCGCCCATCGCGCGGGCATCGGTCCCATCGAGGAAGTCCTTGCGGTGGAGGGCGCCGCAGCGCGCCGCCGACACGAACGGCCCCTCGAAGTGAATGCCGAGCGGCAGCGCGCCGCGCCCGTCGCCCGAGCGCCGCGGCTTCATCCAGGCCGAGAGCCGCGCCACGGTGACGGCCATCTCGTCGAGCGGCTGCGGCACGAGCGTCGGCAGGAAGCCCGACACGCCGCGGGCGGCGAGGCCCGATGCGAGGCGGTCCATGTCGGCGGCCGAAGCCGTGAGGACGTCCACGCCGAATGCGCCGTGGAGGTGGAGATCCACGAAGCCGGGGAACGACGAGGAATTCTTTGCTCCCTCGCTCATGATTCGCCTCGCGAAGGAGGCGAGCTCAGAGCAGCCGACACGTTCGAATTCTTCTTGGAAAGGTAATTTGCCGCCGCCTCGGCTGAAAGTCCCCATTTCGCCGAGATGAGTGCGGTGGGCAGCCGCCAATTACACCTTCTAAGAAAATTTTCGGCGTTCTCTTCGGACGTTTCTGCAATGTCCCGCACGATGCGGATCGCGCGTTTCCGGAGCTTCTCGTTCGTCGGTTGCATCGCGACCATCTCGCCCCCGTAGACGAGGCCGCGCTTCGCCATGACGGCCGTCGAGAGCATGTTCAGGGCGATCTTCTGCGCGGTTCCGGCCTTCAGGCGGCTGGACTCGGCGAGGACTTCCTTTCCGGTGTCGAGGAGAATGCCGATGTCGGCCAGTCTCTCGAGCGGCCCGTTTGGCCGGCACACGACGGCGACCGTGAGCGCTCCCGCGCGCTTCGCCTGTTCCAGCGCGCCGATCACGTACGGCGTCGCCCCGCTCGCAGCGATGCCCACGACGGCGTCCTTTCCCGAGAGCCCCGCCGCGACGAGATCGCGAGCGCCCGCGCCGGCGTCGTCTTCCGCGCCCTCCACGGCCTCGAACATCGCCGCGCGCCCGCCCGCGAGAAGCGCCACGACGAGCGACGGGTCCGTCCCGAACGTGGGCGGAAGCTCCGCGGCATCCAGCGCGCCGAGGCGGCCGCTCGTTCCTGCTCCGGTGTAGAACCAGCGACCGCCCGCCTCGAGCCGCTCGGCGATCGAGTCGGCCGCGCGCGCGATCGCGGGAAGTGCGGCGCCGAGCGCGCCCTGGACCGCCCGATCGGCCTCGTGGAGACGCGTGACGAGCTCGAACGAAACGGTCATGAGGTTTTCCGGCCCGTCGCGAGGGCGAGGCGGATCGCGCCCATTTCCGGAGGATGGGCGGCGGGGCCGATGCGCGCGAGCGGGGCCACCCGCCGGACCGCCTCGGCGAGCGGGCCAGTGACGAACTCGCCGGCCGCGAAGACGCCCCCGATGGTCGCGACGGGGAACGAGGCGTTTTCGAGGCCCAGCTTTTTCACGACCGTCACGACGTCGAGCGCGAGGTCGCGTCCGGCCTGCGCGAGAATGCGCCGCGCCTCGGCATCGCCTCCGCGAGCCGCCGCGAGGACGACTGGAAAGTACGCCGCAACGTCGGCGGCGCCGCCCTCGGAACGATAGATCCTCTCGAGCAGCTCGGGAAGCGACGAGACGCCGCCGGCGGAGAAGAGAAGCTCGCGGATGGCCGTCGGGGGGCCGCGGCCGTCGATCTCGCGAACGACCGCGACGAGGCCCTGCCGGGCGATGGCGTATCCGCCGCCTTCGTCGCTCAGGAGAGGTCCGAACCCGCCGGCGCGCGCCGTGGCTCCGCCTTCGCCCTGCCCGAAGGCGATCGTTCCCGTGCCCGCGATGACCACGACCGCGGGCGCATCGACGCGATCGGGAGCCGCGCCCGAAAGAGCGATCTGGGCGTCGCTCGTGAGGAGGACGCGGCCTTTCCCGAAGACCGCCTCGAGAGCATTCAGGAGGGGCTGGCGGTCCGGGATCGAGTCGACGCCGGCCAGGCCCACGACGACGGTTTCGGGAGGCACGTCCTTTAGATTCGCCGTGGCGAGCGCGTCGGACGCGGCTTCCTGGACGGACTCCACGACGCGGGGAAGAGGGCAGGTGGCCGCGTTCGCGGGACCGGAGGCGCCCCGGCCCAGCGGCGCGAGGTCTTTTCGAGCCACCACGGCGCGCGTGCGGGTGCCCCCGCCGTCGATTCCGATGAAGAACGGCCTCACGGGACCAGCTTAGCAAGGGCGACCAGATTCACCCGCATCAGTTCCGGCGCCCCCCGGGAGGGTTAGATTGACGTCATGACCTTCGACGCCGACTGGAAATTCCGCTACGCCCGCAAGATCGCGACGGCCGAAGAGGCCGTGCGCGCCATCCTCCCCGGCCGCCGCATCCTCATCAGCTCCGGCGCCGGCGAGCCCGGGCGCCTCGTCGAGGCGCTCGTGTCGCACGCCACGCAGCTCCGGGGCAACGAAATCGTCCACCTCATGACGCTCGGAGCGGCGCCCTACGTGGCGCCCGGCCTCGAGGAACGATTCCGGCACATGGCGTTCTTCATCGGCTCGAACGTGAGGAGCGCCGTCCAGGAAGGCCGGGCCGACTTCCTGCCGGTCTTCCTGTCCGAGATCCCGCAGCTCATCACGAGCGGACGTCTGGGCGTGCACGCCGCGCTCATCCAGGTGAGCCTGCCGGACCAGCACGGCTTCGTGAGCCTCGGCGTCTCGGTGGACATCGTTCGCGGGGCCGTCGACACGGCCGACATCATCCTCGCCGAGGTCAATCCCCAGATGCCGCGCACGCTCGGCGACTCCTTCCTGCACGTGGACCGCATCGCGCACCTCATACCCGTGGACGACCCGCTGCCCGAGCTGAAGCCCGAGCCGCTCGACGACGTCTGCCGCCAGATCGGGCATCACGCCGCGCAGCTCATCCACGACGGGGCGACTCTGCAGATGGGGATCGGGCGCATCCCGGACGCGGTCATGAGCGGCCTCAAGGAGCGCAGCGACCTCGGAATCCACACGGAGATGCTGTCCGACGGCGTCATGGCGCTCGCGAAGGCCGGCGTCATCACGGGACGGAAGAAGACGCTCCTCCCGGGCAAGATCGTCACGTCCTTCATCATGGGGACGCGCGCGCTGTACGACTGGGTGGACGACAACCCCGCCGTCGAGATGCGCCCTTCGAGCTTCACGAACGACTCGTTCCAGATCGCCCGGAACGACCAGATGGTCGCGCTGAACTCGGCCCTCGCCGTCGACCTGACCGGGCAGGTCGCGGCCGACTCGATCGGGGGGCGCTTCTTCTCGGGCATCGGGGGCCAGGTGGACTTCATTCGGGGCGCCGCGCGCAGCAAGGGCGGCAAGCCCATCATCGCGCTGCCGTCCACCGCGAAGAGTGGCGAGATCAGCCGGATCGTCCCGGTGCTCGAGGAAGGGGCGGGAGTCGTGACGAGCCGTGGAGACATCCACTACGTCGTGACGGAGTACGGGGCGGCGGACCTGTGGGGCAAGAACATCCGCCAGAGAACGGAAGCTCTCATCGGCATCGCGCACCCGGACTTCCGCGGAGATCTTTTGTCGAGCGCGAAGGCCCGGAAATACGTGTTCTCCGGCTGACCCGCGCTAACCTCGCGGCGTGCGCCGCCGGCTTTTCCTTCTTCTTTTCGCCGCTTTCGCCCTGAAGGCGGCGGTGCTCGCGCGTTTCGATGCCCACCCGCTCCTGCAGCCGACGGGGGGCATGGACAGCGGCGTCTACGCCCGGCTGGCGGCGGACGTGGCGCGCGGCGACGTGCTTCTCCGGGGGCCGGGTCCCGTGCCGTATTTCGTCTCGCCGCTCTACATTTATTTCCTCGCCGCGGTCCACGCGCTCTCAGGGGGCTCGCTCCTCGCGGCGAAGGTCGTCCAGATCGCGCTCGGGACGGCGGCCGTCGGGCTCGTCTGGGGGATGACGCGCCGGCTCTTCGACGACCGCGCCGCGCTCGTCTCGGGAATTCTCTACGCGCTCACCGGCGTCGTGTCGTTCCACGAGATCCTGATCCTGCAGGCCGCGCTGGACCCATTCCTGACCGCGCTGTTCCTGTACCTGATTGCGGTCGGGCTGACGGAAGGCAGTGTTTCTTCGAAGGTGTGGCTGGCCGCGGGTGCTGCCGGCGGCCTCCTTGCCCTGAACCGTCCAAATGCGCTCCTGTGCGTCGCGGCGGTCGCCGTGGCCCTCGCCGTCGGGCGGGCTCGGCCTGCCGTGGCGCTGCTCGTGGGAACCGCCGCGATCGTCGCGCTCCCCCTCGCGCGGAACCTGATCGTCTCCGGCGAGCCCGTCCTGATCTCGTCCCACGGCGGCCTGAACTTCCTCGTCGGCAACGGGCCCGGCGCGAACGGCGTCTACCGCGCGATCCCCGGGATCACGCCGGACATCGGGGGACAGTCCGCGGACACGAAGCGCCTTGCGGAGGCGGAGGAGGGGCGGCCGCTCTCCACGCGCGAGGTCTCGGCGCACTTCGCGCGGAAGGCGTGGGCGTGGATCCGGTCCGAGCCCGGCGCGGCGGCCGCTCTCTTCGCGAAGAAGGTCCGCTTCGTCCTCTCGGGCGACGAGGCGCCGCTCAACTTCAGCTTTCCCTGGTATCGCGAGAGGAGCCTCGTGTTGAAGCTCCTCTTCGTCGGGCCCGGACTTCTCGTACCGCTCGCGGGCGCGGGCTTCGTTCTCGCGTTCTTCGCGTCGGCAGGTACGGCGCGCCGCGCCCTCCTGGTCTGGGCGGTCTTCGTCCCGGCGTACATCCTCGCCGTCGCGGCCTTCTTCGTCGCGACGCGGTATCGCCTCCCGCTCCTTGTCGCTCTTGCCCCGCTCGGCGGCGCCGCCGTCGCGCGGCTCCCGGAGGCATGGCGGGCGAAGGGCGCGCGCCTCGGGGCCGCCGTCGCCGCCGCCGCGGTCCTCGCGGCGATCTCACTCTGGCCGACGGGCCTCTGGGACGGCGCACAGGACGAGGAGATGCACCTCGTCCTCTGGGAGATCGAGCGGGGCGACATCGGGGCGATGCGGCACGCGGAGGCGGCGGCGCCGAGCCATCCCGATTCGGGACTTTTCTGGTTTCGCGTGGGCCGGTCGTTCGAGGCGGCGGGGAAGAGTGACGAGGCGATCACGGCGCTCTCCCGGTCGCATGAGATCGACTCGAACCGTCCCGGTACCGCCTCGCTTCTTTCGGCCCTGCTCGAAAAGAGGGGGCTCGCGCGCGTCCTCGCCGGGGACGCGGCGCGCGCGCGCCCCGACCTCGAAGAGGCCGTCCGGCTGGACGGCAAGAACGCGACGGCGCGCGTGAACCTCGCCGTGGTCCTCGCCGATGCCGGGGAGACAAGCCGCGCTCTCTCTCTCTCGCGGCAGGCGCTGGACCTGAAGCCCGACTACGAAAAGGCCCGCGGGCTCCTGCAGGCGCTCGAGCGAATGAAATGAAAGGGCCCGGCGTTTCCGCCGGGCCTTTCAACTGAGGCGAGAGAAAGAGGCTCTTAGAAGTCGAGACGAGCCGAAAGAACAAAGCGCCGCGGCGCGGCCCAGCTCGTGGGTGTCCCGTAGAGCGGGTTCGGCTGCGAGGTGCCCTGCGCTCCGTACGTGGGGGAGCTGGCGGGGGGGCCGTCCACGTACGGGTCGAGGTACTTGGTCGAGTTGACGCTGAGAACCGTCTGCGTGTCGAAGACATTCGAGACGCGCGCTTCGAGGCGAATGCCGAGGCTGTCCGACGGCTTGAACGTGTAAGCCGCGAGGAGGTCGACGGTCGTCCAGCCCGAAAGGCGGTTCGTCCCGGCCGGCTCGAGGTAGCGGCCGTCTGAGGTGCTCGGCGTGGCTCCGCGGGCCTCCCATGGGGTCCCGCTCTGGTAGCGGAAGAAGCCGCCGACAGTGACGCCGAAGGGGAGATCGTAGGTTCCCATCAGCTTGAAGATGATCGGGCGGTCCTGTCGCAGGAGGCCGTAGCGGTTCGGATCGTTGGTGTAATAGCCCGGCTCGTCCTCGAGAAACGAGGAGGTGTTGAAGAGGGCGAGGCCGTAGTCCTCGTCGAAGTTTCCGGAGAGCTTGCTGTACGTGATGTTCGCGTCGGCGTACCAGCGGTCCGCGTACCGCTTCGAGACGTCGAGCGTGACGGCGCGGTAGACGCGCCGCGCGTCCGGGAAGTTCGCCGCCTGGAAGCTGCCGAAGTAAGTGTTCGAGTCGTAGATATTCGCGCCGATCCCCGTGTCTTCGAAGGCGTTCTTCATGTTGCGGTACTGGTAGTAGACGTCGAAGGTGACGTCCTTCGTGGCCGCCGCGGAGTAGCCGAGGATGAATTCCTGATAATGCGGCGGCTTCAGGTCGGTCGGGATGAGCTTCCCGCCCGAAGAGCCCCGGTACTGCGAGCCGAGGTACCCACCGTAGGGCGTCGAGCCGCAACCCGCCGGCGTCCCGCAGAAGTAGGCCTGGTCCTGACGAATCCGGAAGGGAGCGAAGGACCGCGCCGTGGACTTCTGGTCCATGCCGGCATACTCGCCGTAGGTCGAGTAGAACTTGTCGCCCTCGATCAGGTTCGCGTTCCACGTGATGCCGAGGCGCGGCTGGATCTGCTGGCTCCAGTTGAACGTCATGAAGTTGAAGCGGGTGTCCGACGTCTCCGCGGGCGTCCCGGTCGGGCCGCAAACGCTGCCGGCGGGGCACATCTGGGCGAAGTCGTCCTTGTTCGTCAGGACACCCACGTAGATCGTGAGATTCTTGAGCGTGATCGTGTCCTGGATGAACGCCGAGTACGTGCGCGCCAGCGAGTTCTGCGTCGGCTGCGACGTGTAGTACCGGGCGCGGGACGTGTTGGAGTACGACGCGCCGCAGACGGAGGCCGGGCAGGTCTGGCCCGTGGCCCAGAGGCCCCAGCCGTTCGTCGCGCGGACGGTGTCGTTCGTGTCGTCCTCGTACCCGCCGCCCACCTTGACCTGGTGCTGCGTCGAGCCGAGGTCGAAGTACTGGCTGAGCGTGGCCTTGATCTCGTTGCGCTTGTACCGGTCGCCGGTCTCCTGGAACTCGTTGATGCCGGAGTTGCCGCCGTTGCGGGCCGGATCGCCGTACGAGCCGTACGCCCCGAGATTGTCGTAGCACTTCAGGGCCGGAGCCGTCTTGCAAGGGTTGATCGTCATCGGCGAGAAGGGCGCGAGGAGCGTCTGGCCCACCGACGTGTCGTTCTCCTGCAGGGAGACGAACTTCGCCTCGAGGATCGTGTCCTTCGACGCGAACCAGTCGACGGAGAGATTCCCGACGTAGTTCGTCGTGTCGGCTCCGTACGCGGCGGTGGGCGCGTCGTAGACCGAGTTGAACTGGTCAGTCGACTTGGCCGGCAGCGCCCGGAAGCCGGCGTTGACGAGGAGGGACTGGCCGACGAAGCCGGTCAGCTTTCCGAAGTAGTCGCCGCTGTGCGACTTCGAGTCGGGCTGCGTCGTCGTGATCCCGCCGATCGTGGCGGATTGGCCGCTGACCGTCGTGTCGTAGTAGGCGCCGGAGACGTATCCGAAGAGGGCGTCCTTCAGGATCGGGAACCCGAGGTTCGCCTGACCGTTGTAGGTGCTCGTGTCCTGCGTCGTTCCGAAGGCATTGTTCGACTGGAAGGAGCTCGGGGAGACGTTGACGAGGACGGTCCCGGCGATCTGGTTCGTCCCCGACTTCGTGACTGCGTTGATCATCGCGCCCGATGTCCGGCCGAACTCGGCCGAGATGCCGCCCTTCTTGACGTTGAAGTCCGCGATGTCGAGCTGGTTCGTGTCGATGCCGAGGAAGCCGTAGCCCGGGTTCGTGATGTTGACGCCGTCGAGGAGGTATTTGTTGTCCTGCCGCGTTCCGCCGGACATCGAGACGAAGCCCTGTCCGCTCGAGGCGGCGGCACCCGGCACGATCTTCAAGACTCCCTCGTACGTCCGCGAGAGCGGGAGGTCCTTGATGACGTTGTCGGTGAAGTTGAAGTTGACCTCGGAGGCCTTCTTGTCGATCTCGGCGGCGGCGCCCGTCACGACGACCTCGGTCTTCGTCGTCTGAACGAGGACGAGCGTCAGTTGCGCGTCGTTGTCGACGAAAACCTTGACCTGCTGGCTCGCCGTGCCGAGCCCCTTGAGCTCCGCGGTGACGACGTAGCTGCCGGGCAGAAGGACGGCGAACTTGAACGCGCCGCCCGAGCCGGTGACGGTGTCGCGGGGCGCCTGCGCGCCTTTGACGTTCACGGCGGCGCCCGGGACGCCGACGCCGTTCGAGTCCTTGACGGTACCCGAGATCGATCCGGTCTCACCCGCCCACGCCGCGGTGGCCGCGACGAGAAGCGCGAACGAAAGAAGTGTTCGAGAGATGAACCTCATTCCAAATCCTCCTCCTGAAATCAATATGAACTAGTCGGAGTTTTTACCATGAATAGGCGGTGGTGATCGAGTGTTTTGCTGCCATCCAATTCATTGGAGACGCGGCTCCGGCCGTGGCTTCGCGGATAATCGGGCGGAAACTTCCTTGAATAACTCCACGCGAATCCTCAACGGGACATGCGGACTCCTGGGCAAAGTGCGCGCGGGCCCAGGGGCCGCATGAGGTGGGGCATCGCCGCCGGGGCGGCGGTGGTTGTGCTCGCTTCGCTGCTCTTCTGTTCGCGGCGCGAGGATCCGCAGGCGCCGCGGCCCGCGCCACCCGTCTCGCCTGCCACGCCGCGCGTCTCGCCCGCCGCGGTGCCTAAGGTGCCCGGCGTGGCGAAGGGCGGGATCTCGTTCGTCGCGCTCCCGAACGCCGACGTCCGTGTCTTTGCTGCGAGGACGTCGGAAGAAGTTTCCCTCCCCGGGCATACGACGCCGCTGTACGTCTCTCTCGCGCCGGGCATCTATCGGATCGAGCTTACGTTCCCGGGCGCACGGCCGGCCACCCGAGACGTCACCGTGGAGCCGGGGCGCTCGATCGCGGTGCACGTCGAAGACCCGAGGTTCGACATCGAGAAACTCGTGGCCAGCGGGGCGGCGGTGCCGGAGACGCAGACCGTGCTCCGGAACGGCGTCCGCTCTTTCTTTCGCGGCGACTACGACGGTTGCGTGAAGACGCTCTCGGGTCTTTCCGACGCGGGCAACGAGACGGCGCGCCTCTTCACCGCCTACGCTCTTTCGGGGTCTGCTCTCGCAGGCGGTCGGGAGGCGGGTACGGAGTTGCCGCGTGCCCGCGCTCTCTTCGAGAGCCTGCCCGCCCGCGCGCGGCCGAAGAACCCGCCGGGCGTATCCCCGCGGATTCTGGAGGCGCTTGCCGCCCCGGGGCCGCCTCGTGTCCGGCTCGCGGGCTAAACCGGCTTCCGGCCCACCGTCAGGTAGTAGACCGGGACTCCCGCCGCGACGACGCCGAGGACGGCGAGCGTCGACATGCGGCTCTCGGGCTGGACGATCGCGTTCGCGAGGAGATAGAGGACGGATGCGAGGAAGAGGATCGGCACGAGCGGGAAGAGCGGCGCGCGGAAGGACGGCGCGTAGCCCGGGACGCGCCGGAGCCGGAACACGGACGCGACCGCGAGCGCGTAGAACGGCAGGGACGCGGTCACGAACGCGTCGGCGAGCTGCTCGAAGCTGCGCGACAGGACGAACACGATGCCGAGAGAGGCCGTCATCGAAATCGACACCCAGGGCGTGCCCCAGCGCGGGTGAATGGACGCGACGGGCTTGAAGAAGAGGCGGTCCGACGCCATTGCGAAGAAGATACGCGGGCTCGTGAAGAGGACCGTGTTGAGCGTGCCGAAGGTGGAGATCATCACGGTGACGGACACGAACGCGACGCCGACCGGCCCGAGGACGGCCTGCGCGACGTCGGCAGCGACGAGCTTCGAGACGCGGATCTGGTCGATCGGAAGGACCGCGAGGTACGCGAGGTTCGCGAGGAGGTAGATCGCGACGACGGCGAGCGTGCCCCCGATGAGCGCGCGCGGGAGGTTCTTCGCCGGGTCCTTGACCTCGCCCGCGTTGTAGGCGAGGTCGGCCCACCCGTCGAACACCCACAGCGTCGAGACGAGCGCTAGGCCGAACGCGGCGAGCGTGAAGCTGCCCGCGGGAACCGCCGGCGTGAAGTGGCCGCCCGTCGCCGGGAGGCCGAGGCCGAACGCGACGAGGACGATGAAGACGAGCCCGCCATATTTCGCGAGAACGGTCACGTTACTGACAATCGCCGCGAGCGTGACGCCGCGGATGTTGAAAAAAGCCGTGAGGGCGATCGCGAACGCCGCGAAGATCCGCACGCTCCAAAGGTTCGTGGGGTCCTGAGGATTGATCCCGATCACGCGAAAAAAGTACTCTGAGAACACGATCGAGATCGCCCCGAGCGAGGCGGATCGGATCATGGCGAACTGTCCCCATCCGAAGAGGAAGCCCGCGAGGCGGCCCCAGCCGTCGCGGCAGAAGACGTACATACCGCCCGTCTTCGGCAGGGCGCTCGCGACCTCGGCGAGCGTCAGCGCGCCGCAGATCGCGAAGAGCCCGCCCGCCGCCCACACGCACAGCATGGGAAGCGGTCCGGGGAGTTTCGCGGCGATGTCCGCCGGCGAACGGAAGATCCCGGAGCCGATCGTGGAGCCGATGACGACGGCGACGGCGCTCCAGAGCCCTAGAGTGCGTTGCAGCTCGCGCGGAGCGCCCGGCGCTCCCGGAAACGTGTTGTCCGGCATCGGGGGATGCTAACGCTCCGCACGCGTTCGCGCCCGCGTTTTCAGCGGCGCCGCGAGGTGGCACCGAAGAGGAAGCCGGCCAGCGTCTCGGCCGCGTAGAGACCCGGCAGGACGCGCATCGACGCCCCGATCGACGGCTCACCGAGGCAGAGCCACAGCCAAAGCAGAGTACCGGCACCCACGATCGCGCCGCGCGCGGCGTCGAGAGGATCGCGCGTCAGAAGACGCACGGCATCGCGCAGAAGGATGAGACCCGTGACCCCGAGCGCCGCGAGCGGGTAGAGCGCCAGGATGAGCGCCCGGCGCGGCCACTCTCCCCGCACGACCTCCCCGGGCGCGAGCGCGGCCAGAAGGGGAAGCGCGATCCACAAGACCACGAGGAGGAGCTTGATGGCTCCCTGGAGCGCGCGCCTCACGGGCCGGCGGCCCCGGCCCGCGGCCTTCAGGTCTTTCGCCGCGCTCTTCGCGAGGCCGGTCTCCTTCGTCAGACGCGAGGGATCGAGGAGGTCCGCGATCGAGAGGCGCAGGAGGAAAAGCGCCCAGAACGTCGTCGAAGCCGAAAGGCGCCCTTCGCGGAAATAGAGGAGGGCCGCGACCGTCGCAAGCGCAAGACCCGCCATCTCGAGCGCCCAGCGCGCGCCCTCGATGGCGCGGGCCGCGGCCCCTTCGCGGCGCCTGGGCGCGAGGGCGCGGTGGACGAACCCGGCGACGAGAAGCGTCGCGAGGACGCCGCCCCCGAAGGGCCGCGCGAAACTCCCGGGCACGAGGCGCGCGGCAAGCATCGGAAGCGCGCAGCCGAGGAGCAGCGTCACGACGCGGAAGGCACGCACGGCGCGGTCCGAACCGGCCGCGAGGGCCGCATAGAGGAGGAGAGCGGCTGTGCCCGCGAGGGCGAACGTCCAGGCGAGGCGTGCGTCGAGAGCCATGGCCCCGGGAAAAAGCGGCGAGGAGGCGAACGCACGCGCCGCGCCCGTCCGGTCGAGGACGAGCGCCGCGAGATCGAAGATGCACGAGAGTAGGCGTGACATCGAATCCGTCGCCGCGGACGATACCGGCTCCGGTGCGCCGAGGCGTTACACGCCTTCTGACCCTCGTGCTACCTTCATGGGCGAATGGCGTCCACGACGTACACCGCCCGCGACATCACCGTTCTCGAGGGGCTCGAGCCCGTCCGCAAGCGCCCCGGCATGTACATCGGGGGCGTCGACACGCGCGGCCTCCACCATCTCGTCAATGAAATCGTCGACAACGCGATCGACGAGGTCATCAACGGCTACGCGACGCGTCTCGAGGTGACGCTCTTCGAGGGCGGGCGGGAGATCGAGGTCGTGGACAACGGGCGCGGCATCCCCGTGGACATCCATCCGAAGTACAAGAAGAGCGCGCTCGAGCTGATCCTGACGACCCTTCACGCCGGCGGAAAATTCGATCAGGGGAACTACGTCCACGCGGGCGGCCTCCACGGCGTTGGTGCGTCCGTCGTCTGCGCGCTCTCGTCGGAGATGACCGTCACCGTCCGGCGCGACGGGCACGAGTGGTGCCAGACGTACGCGCGCGGGAAGGCGACGTCGAAGGTCCAGAAGGTCTCGGGCGGCGAGAAAGTGCGCGGCTCGGGCACGACGATCCGCTTCCGCCCCGACGTCGAGATCTTCGGGAAGCTCGCCTTCGACGCGCAGGAGATCCGCGAGCGGCTCGAGGCCAAGACGTATCTCCATCGCGGCCTCCGCATCGTGTTCCTCGACGAGACCGAAAAGCCGGCCCGGCGCGACGAGTTCACGCACGAGGGCGGCCTCGCGGACTGGCTCACGCGCGTCGTCCTTCAGCGCGAGAAGGGCACGACGGGTGGCGCTTTCAACTTCGCGCGCGAGGGCGAGCCTCGCCTCGAGCTCGCCCTCGTCTGGACCGAATCCACCGAGGAGCTCGTTCGCTCGTACGTGAACGGCATCCCGACTCCCTCCGGCGGCACGCACGAGAACGGGCTTCGCTCGGGTGTGACGAAGGCCGTGCGCAACTACGTCGAGACGCACGAGCTCCTCCCGAAGGGCGTCAGCGTCTCGGCGGAGGACATCCGCGAGGGCCTCGTCGTCCTCCTCTCCGCGTACGTCCTCGAGCCGCAGTTCCAGGGCCAGACGAAGGACCGGCTCAACAACCCCGAGATCGCGGCGCAGGTCGACGGTGCGGTGCGGCCGGCGCTCGAGAAATGGCTTAACGAGAATCCCACGCTCGCCGAGCAGATCGTCGGGCGCATCGTCCTCGCGTCGCGCGCCCGCGAGGCGAGCCGCGCGGCGGCCCGAGAGGTCACGCGCAAGACGGCGGTCTCGCACCGGCTGAACCTTCCGGGAAAGCTCGCGGACTGTTCGTCCACCGACCCCGCCCAGTCCGAGCTCTTCATCGTCGAGGGTGACTCGGCCGGCGGCTCGGCGAAGCAGGGCCGCGACCGCCACACGCAGGCGATCCTCCCGCTGCGCGGCAAGGTGCTGAACGCGGAGCAGGCGAACGCCGCGAAGGTCACGGGCAACCGCGAGCTCTCGGACATCGTCTCGGCTCTCGGCTGCGGCGTCGGCCAGGACTTCGACATCTCGAAGCTCCGCTACGGGAAGATCTTTCTCCTGATGGACGCCGATGCCGACGGCCACCACATCTCGACGCTTCTCCTGACGTTTTTCTGGCGCCACCTGCCGAAGCTCGTCGAGCGCGGGCACGTCTACCTCGCGCAGCCGCCGCTCTACCGGATCGACGCCGCGAAGGAGACCTACTGGGCGCTCGACGAGAGGGAGCGCGACGCGATCCTCGCGAAGCTGCCGAAAAACGTGAAGCCCGAGATCATGCGCTTCAAGGGCCTCGGCGAGATGATGCCCGAGCAGCTCAAGGCGACGACGCTCGACCCCTCGCGCCGCCGCGCGCTCAAGGTCACGGTGCCGAGCGTCCTCGAGGTCGAGAAGACGCTCGGCGAGCTCATGGGCAAGGACGCGTCGCTGCGCTACCGCTTCATCATGGAGCGGGCGAGGGACGCGGACAACCTCGACGTCTGACGGTTACTTGCCTGACGGCGATCGAGCGCGACAGCGACGCGAGAGCCCCGAGAAGCAGGGTGACTTCACGGGACGTCGGTTTCCCGCGGCGCAGGAACGAGTCGATTTCGTGGAGCACTTCTCGGGAGTGGCCCCGGCCGGGGTAGCCCGCGGAAGAGAGAGTCTCTTTGAAAGAAGCCAGGAGGCGGCGCACCTCTCTCGTGGCGGCCGGCTGTTCTTCGGGATTCGGCGTTCCTCGGCTTCGCCGCGGTGCTTCGAAGGGTGAAAGAAGGGCGAGCGCGATCGCGACGGACTGCGCGAGATTCAGCGTCGGAAAGTCCGGCCGCGTCTCGATCCTGAGACGCGCGTCGCAGAGCCGCAGCTCTTCGGTCGTGAGCCCGCCGCGCTCGGGGCCGAACACGAGCGCGACGCGCCGGCCGCGGCGAAGAGAAGAGGAGACTTCTTCGAAGGTGACGGGAGGCGGCAGCCCGCGCGAGACGCGGCCGCGCAGCGACGAGAGGGCGATCACGTCGTCCGCTTGCGCGGGCAGTTCGTCGAACGAGCCGAGGGTCTTCGCCTTTCTAAGCAAATCTTCTGCTCCGGAAGCGAAGGCCACGGCATCGGGATGATCGAGAGGGGTGCGCGGTCCGAGCAAAGCAATCTCCGCCCCGAAATTCTTCGCGGCGCGCGCCGCCGCCCCGAGATTGCCCGGGTTGTGGGTCCTGACGAGGACGACGCGGAGCGTCATGACGCGCGATCGTGGTCCAGAATGGCGCGTATGGCAAAGCTGCGGTCGGAAGAAGAGCAGAAGGCGGTCGAGACGATCCTGTGGGCGCTCGGCCACCGCCTCACGCGCCTGAAGGACGAGTACACGATGAAGGTTCAGCGCGGCGAGGAGCCCGCGGGCGTCACGAAGGGCTTCGAGCTGGCCCTCCGCGAGATCAACGACATGCTCCCCCGGCGCAAGCGCCTGAAGGGATAGGTAAGGATTCATGCTGAAGCCCGTCGAGCTGGAGATCGAGCTCTTCTGTCTCGGGATGCGTATCGACGAGTCCTGCCACGTGGACGAGGACGGGCGCCGAATCTCGCGCACGCGCGCCGGCCTCGGCTCCGGCCTCGAGCTCGTGCTGCCGTCGCCCAGGAAGAAGATCTGGATCAACGTCCCGGTCGTCGAGCCGTTTGCGGCGAAGTCGCCTTTCCTCCTCCTCAAGAGCGGAAGCGGCTACGCCGTCTCCGACACGCGCACGGGCGACCACTATCCCGTCGAGGTGCCGCCAGAGCCCGAGTGGTACTCGTGGAAGACGACGTCCGGCACGGAAATGAGCCGCGTCGGCGTCCTCCAGGGCACGTACCTCGGGATCTACGTCTCGAACTCCTGCCTCTATTGGAACCTGCCCGCCTCGCCCGCGTGCGCGTTCTGCACGACGGGCCGCAACGTGGGCGAGGCGGAGGAGTCGCGCAAGAAGGTCGAGGACGTCGTCGAGGTCGCGAAGGCCGCGCGCGACCGCTCCGGCTCGATCTTCACGCACCTGAACACGGGCTACCACTTCGAGGACGTCGACAAGCTCGAGTCGCTTCACGGCCTGAGGCAGTGCGAGCCGTTCGTGAAGGCGATCCGCGCCGAGGTCGGCGGCTTCATCGGCGTCCAGGCCGTGCCCGTCCCGCGCCGCAAGTTCGCCGAGTACGACGACCTCATCGAGGCTGGGACCGACCACTTCTCCTTCTGCTACGAGTTCGAGGACCCGGAGGTCTTCGCGAGCCTCTGCCCCGGCAAGGCGCAGACGGTCGGCCAGAAGGCGTTCTTCGAGGCGATGGAGTACACGGCGAAAAAGCTCGGGCCCGGCAAGGTCTCGGGCGAGATCATCGCGGGTCCCGAGCCGATCGACGCGACGAAGCGCGCGATCGACCGCATTGTGAACGCGGGCGCGTTCCCGACCGTGTGCATCTTCCGGCCCACGCTCGGGAGCGCGATGGAGCACATCGACCCGCCGAAGCCGGACGACATGAAGGAAGTCTTCGCGTACCTCTGGCGGGCGGTCACGCGCGTGGGCCTGCCCGTCGGAATCCTTCCTGGAATCCAGGTTTCCCTCGTCGTGCAGCCCGAGGAGGCCGCCGAGCTCGTTCCGCAGACGCTCGGGACGCGCCTCTACGAAACGAAGCTTATCGCGCTGCGCGCGCTCGCGAGGCCCTATGTCGCGTGGAAACGCCGGCCGCGAGGAAGCCGCGCCGCGACGGTCTGAAAACCGCCTCTCGGGGGGAAAGAGGCGGCCCCTATGACGCCCGTCATAACGGGAGGGCGCTACCCCGGAACAACGTGGAGCTCACATGGCCATTCGCGTCCGGTTTCCCAACCTCGACCACTGGAAGGCGCAGGTCAAGTGTCAGGCCGGCTGCCCGGTCGCGACGGACTGATGAGGTTCACACGAACGTCCGTCGTCACCGCCGCGAAGGTCGCGCTCGCGAAAGGGATCACCCATCACATCGAGGAAGGGATCCGGGAGCGGCTCGCGCGCGCTGCCGCCGCGAAAAAACGGTCCGACGCGGGCGTGGCCGCCGGCCGCGAGTTCGTCGAGGCGTACGTGGAGTTCACACACTATGTCGAGCGCCTGCACCTGGACGCCACCACGTCGGCTGCCCACGGCGCCGGGGCGCCCGCGGCCGAGCACAAGCACTAAACGTGGCGGGCCGCTGGGAGGACGCGGGGGTCGTCCGGGGCTTCTCGACGGCCTCCGCAAACGAGAACCTCATGGTCTTCGTTCGCGCCGAGCTCGCGCGCCGGCCGCGGCTGCACGTCCTCGACGTGGGCTGCGGTGCTGCCCGCAACGCGGCGCCCATGGCGGCGCAGGGCGCCACGGTCGTCGGCACCGACTTGGCGTGGCCCATGCTGGAGGCGGCAGGGCGCCGGGTTGTGTTGGAAGGCGTCGCCGAGCGCGTCGCGCTTGTACGCGCGCCCATGGACCGGCTGCCGCTGCGTGACGCGAGCATCGACCTCGTGGTCGCTCACGGGATCTGGAATCTCGCGCGGTCAGCCGCCGAGCTCCGGCGCGCGATCGCCGAGGCGGCACGCGTCGCCCGGCCGGGCGCAGGCCTGTTCGTCTTCACCTTCTCCCGCGCCACGCTCGCCCCCGATGACCAGCCAGTTCCGGGCGAGCCGTTCGTGTTCACCCAGTTCGCGGGCGAACCCCAGTGCTTCCTGACCGAGGCGGAGCTCAAGGGGGAGCTCCTTCGCGGCGGGTTCGAGAAGGACCCGCCGGGGCCGCTCACGGAGTACAACCGCCCGATCGCCGGCCGCACATTCACGCGGGGTGGCCCTGTGATCTACGAGGGGACCTTTCGCGCCGTCCGGCAATCATGAAAGAGTAATCAGCCATGTCGACCGACCCGTCGGAGAAGCCTCTCTCGCCATGGTGGCGCCACGCCGTCATCCTCGTGATGGCGCTCGGCTTCAGCCTGCTCACGCTGGTGACCGTCCTCACCTACACGAACGCCCCGCCCATCCCCGAGCGAGTGACGGACGTCGCCGGGGCGACCCTCTTCACGCGGGAGAACGTCGAGCATGGGCAGGAGGTCTTCCTCAAGCACGGCCTCATGGAGCACGGTACGCTCTGGGGCCACGGGGCGTACCTCGGCCCGGACTACAGCGCCGAGTACCTGCACCGGCTGGCGGAGATCGCCCGTGACGCGCTCGCCCGCGAGCGTCACGGCCGCCCGTACGCGGAGCTCGATCCGGACGCGGCCTCGGGCGTGGACGCGGCCGTACACCGCCTGCTGAAGGAGAACCGCTACGACCCCGGCACCGGCGCGCTGCGGTTCTCGGCGGCCGAGGCGGCCGCCTGGCAGACGCAGAAGGCGGAGTGGGCCGAGTACTTCTCGGGAAAGACGCCGGCGCCGGGCCTGCCCGCGAAGTACATCCGCGACAGGGGCGAGCTCGAGGACCTCACCTCGTACTTCGCGTGGGCGGCTTGGGCGACCGTCGCCAACCGCCCCGGCAAGGACTACTCCTACACCAACAACTGGCCCTATGAACCGGCCGTGGGCAACCGGCCGAGCGCCTCGACCTATCTCTGGAGCGCGCTCAGCCTCGTGACTCTCCTCGCGGGACTCGGGACCATCCTGTTCGCTTTCGGCCGGTTCGACTACCTCGGCTGGCACGGCCCGTCGTCGGCGAGCGGGCACGTGCATGACAGCGCCCTCGCCCGCTGGACCCTGACCCCGAGCCAGAAGGCGGTCGGCCTCTACTTCGGCGTGGTCGCCCTGCTGTTCCTGCTGCAGACGCTGGCGGGCGGCGCCCTCGCCCACTATCGTGTCGAGTCCGGCGCCTTCTACGGGATCGACCTCGCGCGGATCCTTCCCTACAACCTGCTCCGGACGTTCCACCTTCAGCTCGCCATCTTCTGGATCGCCACCGCGTGGGTCGCTGGCGGCCTCTTCCTCGCGCCGATCGTCGGCGGTGCCGAGCCCCGGGGGCAGCGGGCGGGCGCCCTCGCGCTGCTCGCGGCCCTCGCCGTAGTCGTCTTCGGGAGCCTCGGCGGCGAATGGCTGGGTCTCAACGATCGCCTGGGCACGCTCTGGTTCTGGCTCGGCCACCAGGGCTCGGAGTACCTGGACCTCGGCCGCTTCTGGCAGCTCCTGCTGGCGGCCGGGCTCGCGGGCTGGCTCGTCCTCATGTACCGGGCGCTGCGCCCGGCGATCCGGGACCGGCAGCGGTCCGAGCTGGCCTCGCTCTTCCTCTACGCCGCGGCCGCGATCCCGCTCTTCTACCTGCCAGCGCTCTTCTTCGGCCCCCGCACGAACTTCGCCGTGATCGACAACTGGCGCTTCTGGATCATCCACCTGTGGGTGGAGGGCTTCTTCGAGCTGTTCGCCACCGTGCTTGTCGCCGTGATGTTCGTGATCCTGGGCCTGGTTACGACCCGCACCGCCACGCGCGTCATCTACCTGGACGCCATCCTCTATCTGGCCGGGGGGATTGTGGGGACCGGGCATCACTGGTACTTCACCGGCCAGGGAACGCTCAACATGGGCCTGGCCGCGTGCTTCTCGGCGCTGGAGGTGGTCCCGCTCACCCTTCTCACCCTCGACGCCTGGGACTTCATCCGGCTGCGGGACCGGAAGTGCGAAGACTGCCATGCGAACTTTGCCGACCGCCACCGTTGGGCCATCTACTTTCTGATGGCGGTCGGCTTCTGGAACTTCGTCGGCGCGGGGATCTTCGGGTTCCTGATCAACCTGCCGATCGTTTCCTACTTCGAGGTAGGCACCTCGCTGACGAACAACCACAGCCATGGGGCGCTCTTCGGCGTCTTCGGGATGCTGGCGCTGGCCGTGCTCGTCTTCTGCCTGCGCTCGCTGGCCGAGGACGCGACATGGGCCCGCGCTGAGCGCGGGATCAGGGTGGGCTTCTGGGGGCTGAACGCGGGGCTCGCGCTGATGATGGCGATCGATCTCTTTCCGGCGGGCGTCCTGCAGCTGTGGGACGTCCTGCAGAACGGCTACTGGCACGCGCGGCGGCTCACCTACCTGATGAGCGGGACGTTCCACGCGCTCGAGTGGGCACGCGTCGCTGCCGACGGAGTATTCCTGGTGATCGGGGTCGTCCCGTTGGTCCTGGCGGTCGCCGTCCTGCTCCTCGGCTCGCGCAAGCGCGGACAATCCGTGTCGTAGTCCGGGGCATCACGAGCGCCCCGGCGTTCGTGACACATGCGGCCTGTTATGACGGCCGTCATGGCGGGAAGCCGGCCCCGGGCCGAACCTTCCCGAATGACGACACTCCTCGCTCCTCTCACGCACGATCTCTCCGGGGCCGCTCCTCGTACGGAGGACGTCCTTTCGCTCGTGGACGCGCTCGTCCCGGGGCAGCTCCTCGCGCTGCGCCTCTCCGCCAAGACTTCCCGGGCGCTCCTCGCGACGCTCACCGCGGAACGAAAAGGCCTTTTCGAGTGGAGCCCCGAGGCGGACGGGAACGCCGTCCGAGTCGATGTCGTGAGACGGGACGCCGCTCCGGGCTCGAAGCGCGGCGTCTTCGAGGCGCTGAGCTGGGACCACGACCGCATCGACGCGTTCGAGCAGGGCGCGTTTACCGCCCGCGCGGCGGGCGACTTCGAGGCCGCGCGGGCGCTTTTCGACCGGTTCGCCCGAGGCCTTTTCCGGCACATTGGATTCGAGGAGGACCTCCTCTTTCCGGCCCTCGAATCGGCGGCGGGGCTGTCCCCCCATGTCGGGCCCACGGCGGTGATGCGCGCCGAGCACGTCGAGATCCGCGCCGCCGTCCAACTGCTTCGTGACGCCATCGGCGATCCGTTGGTCGACCCGACCCCGCTGCGGCACCGGCTTCACGGCGCGCTCGGGCCCCACAACGAGAAGGAAGAGCGGATTCTCTACCCGATGGCCGACCGGGTCCTTTCGGGGCCCGGCTTGGACGAGCTGGTCGCCGCCATCCAGGCGTACGAAGCCCGAGGGGAGGCGGAAAGCGGATCTCCGGCGATCCCCACATGACGTCCGTCATGGCGGATCGACCGCGGAGGGAACAGATTCAGACATGGCCGACTCCCTTCCTCCCGACACGCTCCTCGACGTGAGGCCGGACCTCGCGCGCGGCGAAGAGCCGCTTTCGAAAATCCTGACCGCGGCGCGCGGCATAGAGCCGGGCCGCCGGCTCGTCGTCCGGGCGCCTTTCGTGCCGGTGCCTCTCTTTGGCGTCCTCGCGAAGCTCGGATTCGAGAACGAGACGGAAAACCTCGGGCCGGAGGGATTTCGCATCACGTTCCGGCGCCGGACCGCGGCAGAGGCGGCAGGGGAACCGTGACCGAGGTCCTCGCGATCGTCATCTCCCACTTGAAATGGCCGCGCGCCTTCGGGGCGGCCGCCGGGAGTCAACATGCCGCTGCCCACTGAGTCCGACGTCCTCGACGCGCTCCAGCCGGTCATCGATCCGGAGCTGGGTCTCTCGGTCGTGGACCTGGGCCTCGTCTATGGAGTGTCGATCTCGCCCGAAGGAGCCGTGCATGTGACCTTCACCGCGACGACGCAGGGCTGCCCCGTGACACCGATGCTCGCGTACGGGATCTTCCGGGCGGCGTCGGCGCTCCGTGGCGTCACGTCGGTGTCGACGGAACTCGTGTGGGAGCCGCCCTGGGATCCGTCCCGGATCGCGCCCGAGGCCCTCAAGCGGCTCGAAGAGCGCTGATCAGCCCCCGACGCTGCCCGGTCAGATCCCGAGCGCCATCACGACGACGCCGGTCGCGGCGATGAGTCCGCCCGCCAGCGCGTCGCCCCAGTGGTCGAGCCACGGGAACCTTAGCCGCGAGATACCGGCGCGCGCCGGCCGGCCGCGCGCTTCAATCCCCACGCCCCGTACGCGAGGCCGAAGCCGATGAGGAGAATGCCGGCGACGGCCTCCATCTTCTGGCCGGCGTTCTCGAAGACCGCGCGCCCGAACGCGAGGCCGAAGAAGCCGAGGAGCGCCGAGACCGTCACGTGCCCGAATCCGCAGAGGAAGGTGACCCGCGCCGTCTTCGCGGCCGACCATCTCTGGGTGCGCGCGAGGGCCGCGAAGGGCACCCAGTGATCCGGCGCGAGCGTGTGGAGCGCGCCGACCGAGGCCGCCGCGCCCGGCGCGCGAAGGGCTCGCCCGCCATCGCGTCTAGCTAGCGAACCGCTCCGCTGTCGTACACAATCGTCCAGAAGCGTTCTCGATCCAGCTCGCTCTGATGGATCAGAATCTCTTCGGACGCGACGTTTCGGACGGCTTCCCGCTGGATGGCGGGAAACGATGCCATCGCTTGCGCCCACGCTCGCCATTCGTCGCCCGAGTTAGACAGGGAATACGCACCGGCCACGGAGTCCACGACGTCGCCGGCGTTCCCCGGACTCGACGTCGCGAGCGAGAAGAGCCCCTGGACCTGTCGCACACCCAGGAGAACTCTCGCCCCCGCCAGGTCGCGGATGATCTCGCGGATTCTGGCCAGCGACCTCCTGCAGCACAGAGCCGGCTGGAACGTCAGCGTCGTTGACGGACGCGGTCCGCTCGGCGGCGCCATCACCGACGTGTCCGGGGACCGGGTGAGCTCGATGGAGATCACGCCTCCCTCCCGGCGGGCGAAGCCGTTCGCGCACCACTCGCTGCGACGGTTCGAATCGACCAGGCGGAAGGCGAAGCCATTGAACGGCGAAACGTGAATCTCGAGCGTCAGATCCCCTTCGGCCGTCGTCAGCGACAGGTCCACGTGTTCGGGCCGGCCGCCTCCCAACTTGGACCATGAGCGTCTGACGACCGGCGCGGCTCCGCTCCGGACCGCGGCCGGATACGTTATCCGGATGTAGCACATCACGAGCCATGCGAGCCAACGGCTCACGGCTTCCTCTTCCGTAAGCCCCCAAATCGACGGCGAAGTCGGGCCCGCGTTCGCGGCGAAAAGACTATTCAGGAACTCCTCATGAGTCATGGGCTCCTCCTCGCTCAGATTCCCAAGGCTGTCACCAGGACCCCGGTCGCCACGATGAGTCCGCCCGCGACCGCGTCGCCCCAGTGGTCCAGCCACGGGAGGCGGAGACGCGACGCGCCGGCTCGAGCGGGCAGGACGAGCGCGATCATCGTTCCGATCGTCGCCGCCTCGTAGAGGAGGACGATGCCCGCCGTGGGCGCCGTTCCGAGCGGCGCCGCCGCGAAGAGGAGCGGGATGACCGCGACGCACGGGTCGGCCGAGAAAAGCACGAACAGCGACCACGCCGTCTTTTTCGAGGTTTCGTGGATGTGGTCGTAGTGCGCGTGGACGTGGCCATGCACCCGCCGGCCGGTTGCGCGCTTCAATCCCCACACCCCGTACGCGAGGCCGAAGCCGATGAGGAGAATGCCGGCGACGGCTTCCATCTTGTGGCCGGCCCTTTCGAACACCGCGCGCCCGAAGGCGAGGCCGAGGAGCCCGAGCAGCGCGGAGACCGTCACGTGCCCGAACCCGCAGAGGAACGTGATGCGGGCCGTCCTGCCGGCGGTCCAGCCCTGCGCGCGCGCGAGCGCCGCGAACGGCAGCCAGTGGTCAGGCGCGAGCGTGTGAAGCGCGCCGACCGAAATGGCGGCTCCGGCGAGGGCGAGGAAGAGTCCGTGCTCCATTTCAGTTCATACCGAGGCGACACCGGCCGGCGTCTTCACGCGCTTGCCGGCGAGTTTCTCGGTGAGAAGGCCGAGCCACGCGTCCATGCCGGCACCGGTCGTGGCCGAGACTTCCAGGAGCCTTCCTTCGGGATTCAGGGAACGCACCTGCTCGCGCGCGGCGGCGAGGTCGAAGGGCACGTACGGGAGGAGATCCGTCTTCGTGACGACCGTGACGGCGGCCTTCGAGAAGATCGCTGGGTACTTGAACGGCTTGTCTTCGCCTTCGGTCACGGAGAGGAGGACGACCTTGAAGTCTTCGCCGAGGTCGTACGACGTCGGGCAGATCAGGTTCCCGACGTTTTCGATGAAGAGGATGTCGAGGCCGGCGAGGGCGCGGCCTTCCGCGGCCAGCGCACGGTCGACGAGGCGGGCGTCGAGATGGCACGAGCCGCCCGTTAGGATCTGCCGCGCCGGAATGCCCATGCGGCGCAGGCGTTCAGCGTCGCGCTCGGTCGCGATGTCGCCCTCGAGCGCACCGAGGCGCAGCGAATCCTTCAGCGCGGCGGCGGTCCTCTCGAGGAGCGTCGTCTTGCCCGAGCCCGGCGAGGAGATGAGGTTCACGACGAGCGTGCCCGACGCCTCGAACCTCGCGCGAAGCGTCGCCGCAGCGGCGGCATTCGCGGCGAGCACCTTCTGTTTGACGTCCACCTCGATCATGAACGTGCTCCTCCCGCCGGAACCGTTTCCTCGAACACGACCCTCAGGACGTCGAGGTCGTCGCCGCCCGAGACCGTGAGCGCGTCGCCGCAGCGCGGGCAGAGGCGGAGCCACGAGCCCGGCGCTCGGCCCGCGATCTCGCCGCAAACCCGGCAGGTCTGGCGGGCGGGCCGGAAGTCCACCTCGAGCTTCGACGCCGCATCCTCGGTGCCGGCCACGGCGGCCTCCCATGCGAACTCGAGGAGGTCGGGCTCCACAGCGGAAAGCTCACCGATGGCGACGCGCACGATCTCGAGCCGGCCCGGGCCGCGGTCGGCGACGGCCTCGCGCGCGAGGCGGCGGATCTCGACTGCCAGGCCCATCTCGTGCATCAGCAGATCCTCGGGAGCTGCTCTCCCGTGAGCAGGTCGACGATGCGCAGGCCGCCGATGCGGCTCTTGAGGAGGACGGTGCCGCGCGGCTCCGCGAAGACCTCGCCGATGGCCGCGGCGCTCCGACCGAGCGGGTGCGCCTTGAGCAGGGCGAGCGCTTCGTCCGCGGCCTCGCGCGCCACGATCACGAGACACTTGCCCTCGTTCGCGACGTAGAGCGGGTCGAGCCCGAGAATCTCGCAGGCGCCGCGCACCTCCTCGCCGATCGGAAGGCGCACCTCTTCGAGGCGGATGCCGACGCCGGCCTGCGTGGCGATTTCATGGAGCGTCGACGCGACGCCGCCGCGCGTCGGGTCGCGCAGGACGTGGACCTTCTCGCCGAGCGCGCCCAGCAAGACCGCGACGAGGCCGTTCAGCGCCGCCGTGTCGCTCGCGAGCGTCGTCTCGAAGCGGAGACCCTCGCGCAGCGACATGATCGCGATTCCGTGCACGGCGATCTCGCCGCTCACGAGGACGACGTCGCCGGGGCGCGCGCGCTTCGGCGAGATCACGATGCCCGGCGCCACGAGGCCGACGCCGCTG
>Ga0075520_1000023_pt1 | contig 44458 bp, 42 predicted proteins | sample NGEPerB_FD_75100 | JGI IMG/M metagenome (GOLD analysis project Ga0075520, IMG submission 75100) | Arctic peat soil microbial communities from the Barrow Environmental Observatory site, Barrow, Alaska, USA - NGEE PermafrostAB12-B | ecosystem: Environmental > Terrestrial > Soil > Wetlands > Peat ... | reverse complement strand
TCTCCGCCGCCATCTCCGCCGCCAGCAGCCGTCCCCTGCAGCCCCCTCCGACGATCATTATCCGCGCCACCGCGCCGCATGTTAGGCGCCCGCCGCCCGGTGCCGTCCGCCCGCGCCCACCGTCCCCGCCCGCGGGTCCGATCCGGGCACGGGAAGCCTCCACTACCATCCGCAGCCCGCCATGACCGAGCAATCCCCAGTCACCATGGAGAAGGTCGTCGCGCTGTGCAAGCGGCGCGGCTTCGTGTTCCCCTCCTCGGAGATCTACGGCGGAGTCGGCTCGACCTACGACTACGGCCACTACGGGGTGCTGCTGAAGAGCAACGTGAAGAACGAGTGGTGGCGGGCGATGCTGCAGGAGCGCGACGACATCGTGGCGATCGACTCGGCCATCCTCCAGCACCCGCGCGTGTGGGAGGCCTCCGGGCACCTCGCCGGCTTCACCGACCCGCTGGTGGACTGCCGCACCTGCGGCCAGCGCTTCCGCGCGGACCATCTCGCAGACCTTGCGTGCGGGCGCAAACCGTCCAAGCACCCGGGCGAGACGGACGAGTGCTCGCTGACGGAGGCGCGCGACTTCAACCTGATGTTCGAGACCACCATCGGCCCCGTCAAGGAGTCCGGCGCGACCGCCTACCTGCGTCCGGAGACCGCCCAGGGCATCTTCATCAACTTCAAGAACGTGTTGCAGTTCTCGCGCAAGAGGCCACCGTTCGGGATCGCCCAGGTGGGCAAGTCCTTCCGCAACGAGATCACGCCCGGCAACTTCATCTTCCGCACGCGCGAGTTCGAGCAGATGGAGATGGAGTTCTTCGTTCCGCCCGCGGACGCGCAGAAATGGTTCGAGCACTGGCTGCTCGAGCGCGAGCGCTGGTATGTCGAGCTGGGCATCCGCCCCGAGAAGCTGCGCCTGCGCCCGCACGACGCGGACGAGCTCTCCCACTACTCGTCTGAGACCAGCGACGTGGAATACCTCTTTCCCATCGGCTGGTCCGAGCTGGAGGGGATCGCCAACCGCGGCGACTTCGACCTCAGCCGCCACGCGGAGTTCTCGGGGCAGAAGCTCGAGTATTTCGACCAGGCCACGGGCGAGCGCTACGTGCCACACGTGATCGAGCCGGCGGCGGGCGCCGACCGCGCGACGCTCGCCTTCCTCATCGACGCATACGACGAGGAAGTCGTCGAGCGCGAGGGCACGGGCGCGGGCGAGACGCGGACGGTCCTGCGCCTGCACCCGCGCCTGTCCCCGGTCAAGGCGGCGGTGCTGCCGCTCGTCAACAAGGACGGCCAGCCGGAGCTCGCCCGCGAGATCCACCAGGCGCTGCGCACGCGCGTGCAGAGCGAGTACGACGACGGCGGCGCGATCGGCAAGCGCTACCGCCGCCAGGATGAGATCGGAACGCCACTCTGCCTTACGATCGACCATCAGAGCATCGAGGACCGCACCGTGACGTTGCGCGATCGCGATTCGCTGGCGCAGGAGCGGGTGCCGATCGACGGCATCGCCGAGGAGATAGAAAGGCGCATCAATGCCCCGTGGAAGACACCAGAGTAGCCCGAGAGGAGAGCGATGGACTTCGACCTGACCGACGAGCAGCGCCTGATCAAGGCGACCGCGCGCGAGTTCACCGACAACGAGATCGTGGTGCAGTCGCGGGAAAACGCCCGCAACCACCACTTCGATCTGGAGATCGTCAAGAAGCTCGCCGACCAGGGCTATCTCGGCGCGATCGTCCCGCAGCAGTACGGCGGCGCGGGCCTGGACTACCTCGACTACGGCATGGTCGTGGAGGAGATCGGCCGCGGCTGCTCATCCGTGCGCACGGTCGTCTCCGTACAGACCTCGCTGGTGTGCTCCGCGTTCCTGAGGTGGGGCACGGAGGAGCAGAAGCAAGCCTACCTGCCCAAGCTCTGCTCCGGGGAGTGGCTGGGCTGCTTCGGGCTGACCGAGCCGGACACGGGCTCGGACGCGGCCAACCAGCGCACGCGCGCTGTCAAGACGGACTCGGGCTGGGTGATCAACGGCGCGAAGATGTGGATCTCGATGGGCAACTACGCCAAGGTCGCCATGATCTTCGCGCAGACCGATCCCGCGCTCGGCTACAAGGGCCTCGGCTGCTTCCTGGTGGACACCGACCAACCAGGCTTCAAACCGCAGCCGATCGAGCACAAGATGGGTCTGCACGCTTCGGACACGGCATCGATCGCATTGGAAGACGTCGAGGTCGGCGATGAGGCCCTGCTCGGCGGCATCGGCGACGGCTTCAAGGTCGCCATGTCCTCGCTGGACTCCGGTCGCTACTCCGTGGCGGCCGGCTGCGTGGGCGTCTGCCAGGGCTGCGTTGAGGAGTCGGTGAAGTACGCCAAGGAGCGCCAGCAGTTCGGGCGCCCGATCGCCAGCTTCCAGCTGGTGCAGGCGATGATCGCGGACATGGTGCTGAAGACGGACGCCTCGCGGATGCTGGTCTGGCGGGCGGGCTGGCTCAAGGATCAGGGCAAGCCCAACACGCTGGAGACCTCGGTGGCGAAGCTCCACGCCTCGGAGGCGGCGGTCGAGTGCGCCAACACCGCCATCCAGGTCCACGGCGGCGCGGGCTACGTCGACGACCACCCGGTCGAGCGTTACTTCCGCGACGTGCGCGTGACCACCCTCTACGAGGGCACCTCTCAGATCCAGAAGCTGATCATCGGACGCGCCATGACCGGCATCAACGCGCTCGTTCCCGCCTGAGACCGGCGGCTGCGAAGCGATCGATGTCAGACCACGAGCGCGTCCAGGAGGATGAGGAGGCCGCCACGGCCGGCCGGGTGGGTGGCGCAGCGTCGGTCATCGGCGTGCTGGGAGCCGGCACCATGGGTGCCGGCATCGCCCAGCTCGCCTGCCGCTCCGGCGCGGTCACGCTGCTGCACGACCCGATCCCCGATGCACTGACGCGTGGACTGGAGAAGGTCAACGACGGCTTTCAGCGGGAAGCCGCGCGCGGGCGCCTGAGCGCCGAGGAGGCCGCGGCCGGCGCGGCGCGGCTGCGGGCGGTGGAGGACCTGGCCGCGTTTGCGCCCTGCGAGCTGGTGATCGAGGCGGTCCCCGAGCGCCTGGATCTCAAGCACGAGCTCTACCGCCGCCTGTCGGAGATCGTGGCCGCGGACTGCGTGCTCGCCACCAACACCTCCTCGCTGCTCGTGACCGCCATCGCCGCCGCCGCCGGGCACCCCGAGCGGGTGGTGGGGATGCACTTCTTCAACCCCGCGCCCGTGATGCGCCTGCTGGAGGTGGTCGCCGGCGAGCAGTCCTCCGAGCGGGCGCTGGCCCTCGCCCACGCCACGGGCGAGGCGATGGGCAAGACGGTGATCCGCGCCAGCGACGGGCCCGGCTTCCTGGTCAACCGCTGCAACCGGCCCTTCGGGCTGGAGGCGCTGCGCCTGCTGCAGGAGCGGATCGCGGACGTGGGGACGATCGACCGCATCTGCCGCATGGAGGGCGCCTTCCGCATGGGCCCGTTTGAGCTGATGGACCTGGTGGGCGTGGACACGGGCTTCGAGGTCTCCAAGAGCTTCTTCGCCCAGAGCTTCGGCGAGCCGCGCTGGCGCCCATCGCCGATCGCCGCCCGCTACGTCGCCGCCGGGCTGCACGGACGCAAGACCGGACGCGGCTACTACACCTACCCAGCACCGCAGGAGCGCGACGCACGTGCCGGGAGCGGCCCGCGCCATCGCGCCGAGGACCCCGACTCCACGCAGCTGGCGGCGCCCGTCCGCGGCGAGGGCGTGGTCGTGATCGCGGGCCGCGGCCGGCTGGCGGAGGAGCTGCGAGGCGCGGCCACGGACGCCGGCTTCGAGGTGCGCTCGCCGCACGATCCCACCGGCGGCGTGCTGCCCGCGCTGTTCGTGGACTGCACGCGCACGCCGGCCCCGCGCCAGCAGGCTCCCGCCGCCGACGCTCAGCGCCCCGACCGCCGCGGTCAGGGTCAGCGCCTGCCACAGGGCGGGGCGCACCTGGTGCTGTGCGCGACCGGATCGCTGGGCGCCCTGGACCCCGACGGCAGCGCCGTCGGCTTTCACGTCCTGCCGCCGCTGGGCGAGGGGAGCCTGGTCGAGCTGACCCGCAGCCGGAGCTCCTCGCCGGTGGCGGCCGCGCGCGCGGAGCGCTTCTTCAACACGCTCGGCAAGCACGTGGCGTGGGTCGGCGACGCCCCCGGGCTGGTGCTCGGGCGGATCGTCTGCCAGGTGATCAACGAGGCGGCGTTCGCGCTCGGCGAAGGCGTCGGCGCCGCGCGCGACATCGACCTCGGGATGGTGCTCGGCCTGAGCCATCCACACGGCCCGTTCGAGTGGGCGGACACGATCGGCCTGGATCACGTGCTCGCGGTGCTGGAGGCGCTGTGCGACGAGTACCGCGAGGAGCGCTACCGCCCCGCCCCGGCTCTGCGGGAGCTGGTGGCGGCCGGACGGCTCGGACGCGCGGCGGGCGCAGGCTTCTTCGACTACGGGGCCTGAGCGACCTCACGTTTTCCAGGACTGCGCGTTAACCCACTGTGAGCGACGCGCTGCCCCCCTTTCAACGCTTCCTGGACGGCCACCGCGACATCGTCTGGCGGTTCCTCCTCTCCACCGTCGGCTCCGCCGAGGCCGAGGACTGCTTCCAGGAGACCTTCATGGCCGCGCTGTGCGCCTACCCCCGGCTGCGAGCCGACTCCAACCTGCGGGCGTGGGTCCTGACGATCGCGCACAATAAGGCACTGGACGCCCACCGCGGGCGTGCCCGCAGGGCGCTACCCATGGCCGAGCCCGCCGCCGTGGACACCCGCGCGGCGGCCGCGCCGGAGGACCCACGCGACGAGACGCTGTGGGGCGCCGTGGGCGAGCTGCCCGCGCGTCAGCGCTCGGCCGTGGCGCTGCGCTTCCTCGCCGATCTGCCCCACCGCGAGATCGCCGCCGCGATCGGCTGCTCGGAGGAGGCGGCTCGGCGCTCGCTGCACGAGGGGCTTGCCAAGCTGCGAAAGGTCGTGCCCGCATGAGCGACCGTACGGAGATCGAGAGCGGCGCTGTCGCGGAGGCGCTCAGGCGCGCCTGCGACCCCGCCGGCGCCAACGGCCAGACGGCCGGCACGCGGGCGGCGGCCGCTGCCGCCCACCGGTTCGCCGAGCGAGCCGCCGCGGAGGGAGCGGCAGAGGTGAGCTACGCACCCGTGGACTCGCCCTTCGGGACGCTGCTCGCAGCCGCCACCAGGCGGGGCCTGGTGCGCCTGGCGTTCCCCGAGGAGAGCATCGACTCGGTGCTGGACCGGCTCGCGCGGCGGCTCTCGCCGCGGATCGTCGAGGCGCCCGCGCAACTGGACCCCGTCCGCCGCGAGCTCGAGGACTACTTCGCCGGGCGCCGGCGCTCGTTTGAAGTTCCGCTCGACTGGTCGCTGATCGGCCCCTTCGGGCGACGGGTGCTGCACGCGACCGCGGAGATCCCCTACGGAGGCGTGCTCAGCTACGCGGAGGTGGCGTCCGAGGCGGGCAGCCCGCGCGGCTCGCGCGCGGCGGGCAACGCGCTCGGCTCCAACCCGATCCCGATCGTGATCCCCTGTCACCGCGTGTTGCGCACCGGCGGCGCGCTCGGCGGCTACGGCGGCGGCCTGGAGCGCAAGCGGTGGCTGCTGGAGCTGGAGGGCGCCCGGATCGGGTGATGGCTACGCGGACTCGGCGGCCGGCGCCCACTGCGCTTCGGCGGGGTCGCCCACAGGCATCCCCGCCGGCGTGGGGATCCCGGGCGTGTCGCGCAGATACCACTCCGCGTCCAGCGCCGCCTGGCATCCGGTTGCGGCGGCTGTGATCGCCTGGCGGTAGGTGTGGTCGACGAGGTCGCCGGCCGCGAACACGCCGGGGCGGTTGGTGCGGGTGGATCGGCCCTCGGTGATCACGTAGCCGTTCTCGTCCACGTCGATCTGTCCGCGCACGAGCTCCGACTGGGGCTCGTGCCCGACCGCTATGAAGGTGCCGGAGACGGGTACCTCCAGCGCTGCGCCGGTCTCCGCGTTGATCAGCGACGCATGTCCCAGCGCCCCGTTCTCGCCGGCCACGAGCTCAGCGACCCGATAGGGGGTCAAGAACTCGATGTTGGCCTGCTCGCGCGCGCGCTCGAGCATGATCCTGGAGGCGCGGAACTCCTCGCGGCGGTGCACCACGGTCACCTTGGAGGCGAACTTGGACAGGAAGATCGCCTCCTCCATGGCCGAGTCCCCGCCGCCGACGATCATCGTTGGCGCGCCCTTGAAGAAGGCGGCATCGCAGGTGGCGCAGTAGCTCACGCCGCGCCCCGAGAGCTCCTCCTCGCCGGAGACCCCCAGCTTCTTGTGCTCGGCGCCCATCGCCAGCACGACCGTGCGCGCCTTGTGCTCCACGTCGGCGACCCACACGCTGTGCAGGGCACCCGGCTCGCTCGCCAGCTCGACGCGATCGGCCTGCTCGGTGAGCAGCCGCGCGCCGAAGCGCTCGGCCTGGTCGCGGAACTTCTGCATCATCTCCGGACCCATCACGCCCTCGGGGAAGCCCGGATAGTTCTCCACGTCGGTGGTCTGCTGGAGCAGCCCGCCCCAGGCGAAGCCCTCGACGAGCAGCGGACGGAGGTTGGCGCGGGCGGTGTACAGGCCCGCCGTGTACCCGGCGGGGCCGCTGCCCACGATGATCACGTTCTCGACCTCGCTCATCTCATCTCCAATTATCGCGCCTTTCCAGCACGCGCGCCGTGCTGTCTCTATACCACTTCACTTTGTAAAGTTTAGCATGGCAGCTGGCTTTGCGTGCTCATCCCGAGCCCTGAAGCGCACCCGCCGGCTCCGATGATCCCGCATGCCCGGCGCCTGCGCGCAGCGCGCTCTGCTCGTCGCGCCAACGCGCCACCGTGCGGCGCAGCTGGAAGTAGGCCACCGCGCCGGGGAGCGTGGGCAGCCAGAAGGAGATGCCGCGATAGGAGAGCACCGCCAGCACCGCCAGGTTGAAGTCCACCCCGAACGCGGCCAGCGCGCCGATCATGCCGCCCTCGACGCCGCCCAGGCCACCCGGAAGCGGCAGCAGATTGCCGAGCATCCCCACGAAGTAGGCCATCCAGATGACCGTGAACGGCGGTGGCGAGCCAAACGCGTGGAACATCGCCCACAGCACCGAGATGTCAAAGCCCCACCACGCCAGCGCGCCCAGCAGGCCCGCGTCGCGCGAGCGGATCAGGTCGATCGCGGTGCGCACCCCGCTCGCCGCCAGCGCGGGCACGGTCACCGCGCGCGCCACCCAATGCGCGAGCCGCCCCGACCCCGACGCCCAGCGGTCCAGGCGACGCTCCAGATCGCCCGGCAGCAGCGACATGGCCACGGCGACCGCGAACAGGACGCCGGCCACGATCGCCGGCACGATGGTGATCGCGAACGACCCGCCGCCGGGGAACAGACCGGTGCCCAGGCCGATGCCGTCGATCAGCAGCGAGCCCGCGTAGATCACGTAGAGCAGCACTATGAACGCCACCATCCGGCAGGCCACCAGCCGCGGCTCCATCCCCGAGCGGCGCAGCGCCCAGGCGGTCAGCGCCACGCCGCCGGCGCCCGCCGCCGCGAACAGCCGCGTGGCGACGAGTCCGGCCATCGTGATCTCATAGCTCTCGCGCCAGCCGATCCGCTCCTGCCCGCGCACGAACACCGAGCGGAACAGGACCACGTAGCCCGAGAACGACGCCACCTCCAGCAGCACGCCCACGGCGATCCACCAGGTGTTGCCACGCTCGATCCGGTGCACCGTGGTGCCGACCCCGGCCAGCTTCGGCAGCACGAAGTAGAGGAAGGCGATGCTCGACAGGATGAAGACCACGAACGCCACGATCTGCCGTCGCGTGAGCAGCACGTGCGGCATCTCCTCCTCGACGCTGCTCACCCGCTGCGCGCGCGCGGCGTCCTCGAGCTCCCCCCCAGCTGGTTGCCGCCCCGCCATCTTCTTTGCACTCACCTCCCCAGGTCTCAGACCGTCTCGTGGGCCATCTCCTCGAGCGCTGCCACGGCGCGCCCCACCCCGGCGATCGCCGGCCCAGCCCGTGGTCCCCATCGGCGCACCGCCAGCGTCAGCGCCGTCCCCGCGAGCAGATCCACGACGTAGTGCTCACCCAGGTACACGAGCGCAAAGCCGAGCGTCGCCGTGTAGGTGAAGCCGAGGGCGCCCGCCACCGGGCCCACCTCGGCGAGCAGGAGCGCGGCCATCACGGATGTGGCGAAGTGCAGAGAGGGCATCGCGGCCAGGGGATTACCTCCGAACACACTGTAGAGCGAGCCCCAGCCGTCTCTCCAGAACAGCTCCCCGTACTCGACCATCATCCGTCGCACCGCCGGCAGATGCGGCCCGTGCTCGCCCGTCAGGCTCGCCGCGTACCACGGTGGTGCGGTCGGCAGGAGCCAGTACACGCCCGCGCCCACGTTGAAGACGGCGTAGGTCATCACGGCGGCGCGCGTGAAGCGCCCGGGAGTGCGCACCAGGATGAACAGCAACGTTCCGTGCGGGATCAGAAACCAGCTCCAGTGCGCCCACACGAGCACGCGATCCAGCGCTCCCCACTCCGCTTCCGCAGGCCCGCGCCGGGCCAGTGCGCGCTGCAGGCGCACGGTCGGCAGCTCGCCGAGCCCGAGCACCCTGTCGGCCACGATCGGGTAGTTGACGTGCACGCGCCCCTCCTGCGCGTCGGGATCGTCGTGGGGAGCCTTGTAGGCGGCCAGGTAGGCCCACATCTGCAGCGCGCAGACGGCCACGTCGCGCCTGCGCGAGCGACGCACCGCCACGCACAGCCCGATCGGCGCGCCGTAGGCGACGCTCTGCAGCACCAGCGGCGGAGTGTTCACCCGCTTGCGCACCAGCGGAGCGGCCACGCCCGCCGCGACCATCCCCCATGCGGTTGCTCTGATCGCCTTCGACAGCCGCACTTGGCGGGGAGTATATGAGGGGCCGCTACTCGCGGGCCAGCGTCGTGTCGGCCCGCGTAGCCGCGCGCACGAGCGCGCCGACCACCGTGCTGCCCTGATCGGCCTCGGGATGCCACTGCACACCGAGCACGAAGTGCCTGCCGGGCAGCTCGATCGCCTCGGGCAGATCCTCCATCGCGGAGACGCCGCTGACGAGCAGGCCATCCCCGAGCCGGTCAACCCCCTGATGGTGGTGGGACTTGGTGACGTGCGCGACCTCCCCCGCGGCGCCCGCCGCCAGCGAGCCCCCAGCCAGGATCACGTCGTGCTCGGCGCCGTCGAAGGATCCGACCACGCGCCTGTGCTCCTGGTGGCCGAAGCGATCGGGCAGGTGCTGCAGCAGCGTCCCGCCGCGCGCGACGTTGATCAGCTGCATGCCGCGGCAGATGCCGAGCACCGGTATGTCGCGCTCGATCGCTGCGCGCACGAGCGCGATCTCGAAGGCGTCGCGCTCGGGGACCGTACCCACGGTCTCCGGGTGGGGCTGCTGGTGGTATGCGGCCGGGTCGATGTCCGCGCCGCCCGCCAGCAGCAGCCCGTCGATCAGCTCCAGCACCTGCTCGGGGTCCTCGGCGAGGCCCTGATCGGGCGGGATCATCAGCACGAGCCCGCCCGCCCGCTGCACGGCCTCGACGTAGCTGAGCGGCAACAGCGCCGCCTGCTGGTCCCACACGCTCCAGCGCGCGCGCTCCAGCGCGGTGCAGATGCCGATCACCGGGCGTCTCATCCTCCACACCATAGGATCAACGCGGGCAGGGCGCCACTCGACTCCCGGAGAAGCCCCGATCACGACCTGGCACGAGGAGAGGACAGCCATGAGCGAGCCGGACATGGAGCTTGCGACGGTCAACGCGCGCGTGCGCGACGGCGTCGCCACGATCGAGCTGAACCGGCCCGAGGCGCTCAACGCGTGGAATGCCCAGCTCGGCGCGGACCTGCTCGCGGCGCTGCGCCGCGCCGGCCAGGACGATGCGGCGCGCGCGATCGTGATCACCGGCGCCGGGCGCGCCTTCTCCTCAGGCGCGGACCTCAAGGACTTCAGCGGCGGGGACGCCACGCCAGAGGGCCGCCCGGACGTCTACAAGATGCTGACCGAGCGCTACCACCCGATCATGCACGCGATCCGCGACGTGCCCAAGCCGGTACTGGCGGCGGTGAACGGACCAGCGGTGGGCATCGGCTGCTCGCTGGCGCTCTGCTGCGATTTGATAGTGGCGGGCGAGAGCGCCTACTTCCTGCTCGCGTTCGTCAACATTGGGCTGGTCCCCGACGGCGGCTCCTCGTTGTTCCTGCCCACGCGCGTGGGGATGGCGCGTGCGAGCGAGCTGTCGATGCTGGGCGAGCGCCTGCCGGCCCAGCGGGCCCTGGAGTGGGGACTGATCAATCGCGTGGTCCCAGACGAGCGCCTGCCGCAGGAGGCGGCGGCGCTGGCCGCGCGCCTGGCCGCCGGCCCCACGCGCTCCTACGCCGGGACCAAGCGCCAGCTGAACAGCTGGCTGTACGCGCGCATGGAGGAGCAGCTAGAGCTCGAGGCGAGAATCCAGCAGGAGATGGCCGGCAGCGAGGACTTCGTCGAGGGCGCCGTGGCGTTCGTGGAGCGCCGTCCAGCGCGCTTCTCGGGCCGGTAGCGAGCTCGTGGCAATCGTCATCAAAGCGCGTCCCGTCCAGGGCTGAATAGAATCCCCGCCGCCTTGGGCCATCTGCTCAACTCACCGCTCGCCTTCTTCACCCCGCTGTCGGGCGGTTCGCCCAACGCCGAGCACATCGACAGCCTCTACAAGGTCACGCTCTACATAGCGCTGGCGATCTTCATCCTGGTCGAGGGCGGCCTGATGTACGCGCTGATCAAGTTCCGCGCGCGCAAGGGCGCGGTCGCGGCGCAGATCCGCGGCAACACCCGCCTGGAGATCGGCTGGACGGCCGCCGCCGCCGTGATCCTGCTGGCGCTGACCGTGCTCACGTTCGCCAAGCTCGGCTCGATCCAGGATCCGTCCAACTCCGGGGTCAACGGCGACACGCTGGCGAGCCAGAGCGGCCTGGTGTACGCGAGCACCGAGCGCAAGCTGCCGCCGAACGGGAAATCGCTGAACATCCAGGTGATCGGCCGTCAATACATCTGGCAGTTCTTCTACCCGGGCGCCACCGAACCCGACGGCCTCGGCGCGCCCTACTCCTACGAGCAGATGGTCGTCCCCACCGACACGACCGTCACGCTGGACATCGTCTCCAGCGACGTGGTGCACTCGTGGTGGATCCCCGAACTGGGCGGCAAGTTCCAGGCGGTGCCCGGGTACCACAACTACACCTGGTTCAAGATCGCCAAGCCGGGCATCTACCGCGGACAGTGCGCCCTGTTGTGCGGACGCGGGCACGCGCGCATGATCGCCACCGTCAAGGCCGTCCCGCCGGCCCAGTTCGACGCGTGGCTGGCCAGCCAGAAGCAGCAGATCGCGCAGGCGAACACCGATGCGAAAGCGGAACGAGCCAAACTGAGCTCCCAGACCGGCGCCGGACAGGTAGAAAACCCCTAGGACATCGAGGAGCGCAGCGCACGAAATGGCCACCTTCCTAGCCCCGGTCCCCCAGCTGAACGCCCATCGCGCCGAGCGCGAGGCGAGCGGCTGGACGAGCTGGATCACGACCACCGATCACAAGCGCATCGGGATCATGTACATGGTCACGACCTTCGTGTTCTTCTGCCTCGGCGGCGTCGAGGCGCTGATGATCCGCCTGCAGCTGGGCGCGCCCAACAACACGCTGGTCACGCCCCAGACCTACAACCAGCTGTTCACCATGCACGGCACCACGATGATCTTCCTGTTCGTCGTGCCGATGATGGCCGGCCTGGCCAACTACTTCGTGCCGCTGATGGTGGGAGCGCGGGACATGGCCTATCCGCGCCTGAACGCGCTGTCCTTCTGGCTGCTGCTGGCCGGCGGGATCGTGTTCTACGCCTCGATCTTCTGGAACCCGCCGGAAGCGGGATGGACGAGCTACGTGCCGCTGTCAAACTCGACCTACTCCCCCAGCGGCGGCCAGGACGCCTGGATCTACCTCATCCACCTCACCGGCATCTCCTCGATCCTGGGCGCGATCAACTTCTACGCCACGATCGCCAACATGCGCGCGCGGGGGATGAGCTGGGGGCGCCTGCCGCTGTTCGTGTGGGCGATCCTCACCTACTCCGTGCTGATCATCTTTGCGATGCCGGTGATCGCCGCGGCGGTGACCATGCTGCTCACCGACCGGCACTTCGGCACCCACTTCTTCGACCCCTCCAGCGGCGGCTCGCCGCTGCTGTGGCAGAACCTGTTCTGGTTCTTCGGGCACCCCGAGGTCTACATCATGGTCCTGCCGGGCTTCGGGCTGGTCTCGGAGATCCTGCCCGTGTTCGCGCGCAAGCCGATCTTCGGCTACAAGGCGATCGCGGCCTCGACCGTGGCGATCGCCTTCCTGGGCTTCCTCACGTGGGCGCACCACATGTTCACCGCGCCGCTGCCCGAGGCGATCCTGGTGTTCGTGATGCTCAGCTCGTTCCTGATCGCGGTGCCCACGGGCGTGAAGATGCTCAACTGGATAGCAACGCTGTGGCGCGGCACGATCGAATTCAAGACGCCGCTGCTGTTCTGCGCGGGCTTCATCGCGCTGTTCCTGATCGGCGGCATCTCCGGCATCTTCCTGGCGATCTTCCCCGTGGACTGGCAGGTCAACGAAACCTACTTCGTGGTCGCCCACATCCACTTCGTGCTGATGGGCGGCTCGGTGTTCACGATCTTCGCGGCGATCTACTTCTGGTTCCCCAAGATGACCGGGCGCATGCTCAGCGAGGGTCTTGGCAAGCTGAGCTTCTCCCTGATGTTCGTGGGCTTCCTGGCGACCTTCCTGATCCAGCACGTGATCGGCCTCGACGGCATGCCCCGCCGCGTCTACGAGTACGACAACGTCGGCCACCTGGCGCTCTACAACGCGATCTCCACGGTCGGCTCGTTCATCCTCGCCGCGGGCGTGATCGTCACGATCGTGAACGTCGCACGCAGCCTCAAGGTGGGCGTCGTCGCGGGCCCTGACCCGTGGAAGGCGAACACGCTGGAGTGGTTCACCACCTCTCCCCCGCCCGCCAACAACTTCGACGTGATCCCGCTGGTGCGCTCGGCCGAGCCGATGAAGGACATCCGGCGCGAGATCGAGCGCCGCAGCGGCGGCGGACCTGCCGCGGGCGCGGCGATCGTCCCGAGCGGCGCCACGCAGGTCGGTGTGTAGATGAGCGCAGCGCCCCCCACCGGTGCGGCGCCCGCAATTGACGCAACCGCGCTGGGCCTGGCGACCGATCGAAGATCGGCCAGCACGCGCCAGCTGCTCAGCGACTACGTCGAGCTGACCAAGCCAAAGGTCCAGTCGCTGCTGCTGCTGACCACGATCACCACCATGTACGTCGCCGGTGACCCCTCGCCGCTGCTGGTCGCGCTCACGTGTCTTGGCGGCTACCTGTCGGCGGGCGGCGCGGGAGCGGTCAACCACTGGTTCGACCGCGACATCGACGCCCGGATGGCGCGCACGGCCACGCGCCCGGTCCCCTCTGGACGCGTCTCCCCGCGGGCCGCACTGGCGTTCGGCTGCACGCTCGCCGCGCTGTCGCTGCTGGAGCTGTCGCTGACCGTCAACCCGCTCGCCGCCGCGCTCTCCTTCTCGGGCTTTCTCGGCTACGTGTTCATCTACACCATCTGGCTGAAGCGGCGCACGCCGCAGAACATCGTGATCGGCGGCGCCGCCGGCGCGGTGCCGCCGCTGGTGGGGTGGGCGGCGGTCACGGGATCGGTCGGCGGCACGGCCGTGATCCTGTTCTTCATCGTGTTCTTCTGGACCCCGCCCCACTTCTGGGCGCTGTCGCTGCTGATGAAGGAGGAGTACCGCAAGGTCGGCGTGCCGATGCTTCCCGTGGTCCGGGGCGAGGATGAGACCCGCAGGCAGATCCTGCTCTACTCGGTGCTGCTCTACGCCGTCACACAGCTGCCCTTCTGCGCGGGCGGCTTCGGCGCGATCTACCTCGTCTCCTCGCTCGTGCTCGGGCTCGGCTTCATCGCCGGCGCGATGCGCCTGTACCGCCGGGCCGACCGCGCCTCCGCGCTGCGCCTGTACCTGTTCTCGCTCGTCTACCTCGCGCTGCTGTTCTGCGCGATGGTCGCGGACACCCATCTATAGAATGCGCACCTGCCGATGATGACCCGCCGCCTCGCACGCAAGAACATCCGCACCGGCCTGATCGTGGCCGGGATCTGCATGTTCATGTTCGGCCTCACCTTCCTCGTGGCCGCCGTCTACGTCTCATGAGCCCGATCGATCCGGACGTGCCCCCCGCCGGCGAGGAGATCCACCTCCCCGGACCGACGATCCTTCCGGTGCTCACCGCGCTGGGGATCACCCTCCTGCTCGTGGGCGTGACCACCTTCATCGAGCTCACGATCATCGGCGGGCTCCTGACGGTCGGATGCGTCGTGCGCTGGATCAAAGACACGCGGCGGGAAGTCGACCAGCTCCCGCTCGACGTGCACGGCGAGAGCTGACGCGAAACCACCTCGTGCCGGCGTGCGTCTCGGCCCCGGGACGCTGTACGGCGCGCTCTTGCGCCTAGAGCAATGGGGCCTTATCGCGACGCTGCTCTGCGGGGCGCGCGCCCCCGGCGACCCGTCAGCGGCGTGCCCGCGCCAGGCCGTGGCGAGACGGGCGCGGTCCCCACCGCGCCCGGCCGCCGCGGCCAATGCCATGCCTGCTCCCCCGGCAGGCATGGCGCCCTCTCACCCCACGGCCGCCTTGTCCGGCACCGAACATATCGCGCCATCCTCGGTCCAGCAGCGCACGACGTCGCGGACCGACAGGATGCCGACAGTCTCGGACCCGTCAAGAACGATCAGATGGCGAAAGCCGCCGCGCACCATCGCGCCGGCGGCCTCCTCCAGAGACCAGTCGGGCGCGGCGAACACGACATCGCGGGTGAGATGATCCGCCACCGACTCGCGATCGGGATCCTGACCTGCACCGATCGAGATCAGGATGTCGCGCTCGGTGATGATCCCGGGGCCGTGCCCTTCGGGATCCATCACAACCGCGGCGCCCACCTGCCGCTCGGACATCAGGCGGGCGACCGCCCGCAGCGTGTGTCCGGGCCCCACCGTGAGCACCATCCGACTCATGCCTTCGTGAACCTGCATCCTCACCTCCGGCTCTCTGTCAGATATCTCGTCGCGGTCGCACCGCGACCCTCAACTGCGCGGAAGACCGCTCGTCGAAGCGTTAGCAACTATTGCCTCAATCTAGTACGTGGGGACGCTGGCGTCAAGGTCCGAGCGGTCCGGGGACTGAGGCATTAGGATCACGCTCCCGATGGAGAGGATCGCCGCCGAGAACTTCCCCCGCGCCCGCCGGAGCTGGCGCCCGTGAGCAAACAGCGCTCGATCGGCGTGGCGCTCCTGGCGGCCCTGGTAGCCGTGGCGATCGGCGTGGTGCTCAGCTACGCGATCCACTGGTTCCCCGCTCAGGCCTCCAGCCAGGCGCGCAACACCGACCGCCTCTACCACGTCCTGGTGCTCGCCTCGATCCCGATCTTCGTGATCGTGGTCACGGTCATCCTGTACTCCGCCTGGCAGTTCCACATGAAGCCCGGCGAGGAGCTCAAGGACGGGCCGCCGATACACGGCAACACCCGCCTGGAGGTCTTCTGGACGGCCATTCCCACGGTCCTGCTGCTGGGGCTCGTGGGCTACTCCTTCGTCGTGCTGCACGAAAACGAGAAGAAGCCCGCCCGCGAGATCCAGATCGGCGTCACCGGACAGCAGTTCGCGTGGTCCTACCAGTACCCGCCGTCCGTCACCGGCAGCGCCCCGTTGAGCAGCGCGCAGCTCTACGTCCCCGAGGGGGAATCGGTCGACTTCGCCCTGCACAGCAAGGACGTGATCCACGCCTTCTGGATCCCCGCCTTCCGCCTGCAGGAGGACGTCGTGCCGGGGATCACCACCCACTACCGGGCCACGCCGGTGCGGCTCGGCACCTACCCGGTGGTGTGCAACCTGCTGTGCGGACTGGGGCACTCGCTGATGCGCTCGACCGTCCACGTGGTCACCAAGACACAGTTCCACGCCTGGATCAAGAGCCAGACCGCCGCAGGATCGAGCAGCACCGCGGGCGGCGCCACGACCGGCGGGACTACGGGATAATGTCCGGCGAGTCGATGACCGGTTCAAAGGGGACAAGCTGATGGCCGCCCGGCTGCGCGCTCCGGGCTTCTATCGCGCCGGCATCATGATGCTCGGCGGCGTCGCCTTCGCGACCGCGCTGACGTGGCTGATTCGCATGGCCACCGGTCACGCGACCTTCCACCACTACATCTCCGGCGACGCCATCCTCACGGTCTCGCTGATCGCGGTGCCGCTGGCCTTCCTGGTGGGGATCGGCGGCTTCGACTACTGGTTCTACTGGGCGGCCGGACGCGCCACGCGCCCGGAGGACCACTCCGGCCACGGCGCCTACAGCTGGAAGGACTACTTCCGGATCAACACCGACCACAAGGTGATCGGCGTCCAGTACCTCGTCAACTCGTTCTTCTTCCTGCTCGTCGGCGGGCTGCTGGCGATGCTGATGCGTGCCCAGCTGGCCGCGCCCGGCTCGCACTTCGTGGACGCGAACACCTTCAACGGCCTGTTCTCCGTCCACGCCTCGCTGCTCATCTTCCTGTTCATGGTCCCCGTGTTCGCCGGCTTCGGCAACTTCGTGATCCCGCTGATGATCGGCGCGCCCGACATGGCCTTCCCGCGTCTGAACGCGCTGTCGTTCTGGCTGCTGCCGGTCGCCGGCATGCTGATGCTCGGCAGCTTCTTCGCCCCCGGCGGCGCCTTCGCCGACGGCTGGACGGCCTACGCGCCGCTGTCGGTCAACGCGCCGATCGGGCAGACGTTCTTCTCGTTGGGCGTCCAGTTCGCGGGCGCCTCCTCGATCATGACCGCGCTCAACTTCCTGGTGACGATCATCACCATGAGGGCGCCGGGGATGAGCTTCTTCCGCATGCCGCTGCTCGTGTGGTCGAACTTCGCCACGTCGCTGCTGGTCGTGATCGCCACGCCGTTCATCGCGGCCTCGCAGTTCTTCGTGCTCCTGGACCGCGCACTCGGCTTCAACTTCTTCAACGCCGCCAAGGGCGGCGACGTGCTGATGTACCAGCACGTCTTCTGGTTCTACTCGCACCCTGCCGTCTACATCATGATCCTACCCGGCTTCGGGATCATCAGCGAAGTGATCGCCGTCAAGGCGCGCAAGCCGATCTTCGGCTACCGCATGATGGCGTTCTCGCTGCTTGCGATCGTCGCGCTCGGCTTCACGGTGTGGGCACACCACATGTTCACCTCCGGGATGGCCGCCTGGATCAGGATCCCGATGGCGATCACGACCGCCATCATCGCCGTGCCGACGGGCATCAAGGTCTTCTCGTGGCTGGCGACGCTGTGGCGCGGGGTCCTGCACCTCGACACCGCGATGCTGTTCGCGCTCGGCTTCATCACCACGTTCACGCTCGGCGGAATCAGCGGCATCATGCTGGCGATGGTGCCGTTCGACATCCACGTCAGCGCCACCTACTTCATCGTCGCGCACATCCACTACGTGCTGTTCGGCGGCTCGCTGATGACCATCTTCGCCGGGGTCTACTACTGGTTCCCGAAGATGACCGGGCGCATGTGCGACGAGCGCCTGGGCAAGTGGCACTTCTGGACGACGTTCCTGTTCACCAACCTGACGTTCGGGCCGATGCACGTCCTCGGCCTGCAGGGCATGCCGCGACGCGTGGCCACCTACGCCAGCCAGTTCGCCGACATCAACCTGTTCATCTCGATCGCCAGCTTCGGCCTCGGCCTTTCGACGCTGCTGTTCGTCTACAACATGGTCACCAGCTGGCGTGGTGGACCGCGCGCGGTGCCCAACCCCTGGCGCGCGCTGACCCTCGAGTGGCAGGTCAGCTCGCCGCCGCCGGTGTTCAACTTCGACCGGCTGCCAACCGTGGTGGGCGGCCCCTACGAGTATGGCGTCCCGGGCGCAGTCCACGGGATCTTCGCGCCGGCGCCGTCACCCACCGTGGCCGGAGCCGGCGCAGGCGTCGTGCGGACACCGAGTCAATGACCGGGAGGCACAAGCGTTGAGGGAAGTTCTGGTGGTGGCCAACCGCACGCTCGGCGGCGCCAAGCTGCTCGAGGCAGTTCGCGCGCGCGCGGCCTCCGGCGACGTGCGCTTCCGCCTGGTGGTGCCGCAGAGCAAGCCCTCGGCCGGCTTGGTGATCTACGACGAGGCGGTGCGCGAATCGGCGCAGGTGCGCGTGGACCTCGCCCTCTCGGCCGTGTCCGCAGAGGGCATCGAGGCGACCGGCGAGGTCGGCGACGCTGACCCGTTCCTGGCGACCATGGACGCGGTCGCCGAGCGCCGGCCGGACGAGATCATCGTCTCCACCCATCCCGCCCTCCAGTCCGGTTGGCTGCGGCGGGACCTGATCGAGCGCATCCACAACGCCTCCGGCCTGCCCGTGGAGCACATCGTCGTGGACATCGAGCACGGAGGGCTGCAGTTCAGCGTCACGCTCGTGCTCGCCAACAAGACCTCCAGCGGCGAGGAGCTGCTCAATCACCTCCGGGCGCAGGCCGCCCGCGGCGGCGAGCATCTGTTCATCGCCGTCGTGCCGCAGACGGACGGCAGCGGGCGCGCGCCCGCCGAGGCCCGTGCGCGGCTGGCGAGCATGCTCGACCGCCTGAGCGCCGCCGGGCTGCTCAGCTCGGGCATGATCGGCGACCCCGACCCGTACACCGCGGCGATGAACGCGCTGGAGCTGTTCAGGGTGGACGACGTGGTCATCTCCACGCTGCCCGGCGAGCGCTCCGGCTGGCTGCGCTCCAACCTGATCGAGCGCGTCCGCGGCGCCACCTCCGCACGGGTCGAGCACGTCGTGGTCGACGGGCAGGCCCCCACCACAGCGACCCCGGCCGCATAGCGAGGAGCAGATGGAGGCAGCCAGCATCACGCACGCCCACGAGCATCACGGTCCCCCGCCGGCCAACCGCAGCTCGCGGGTCGAGCCGCCGCTGCTCGGGATGCTGCTTTTCATCATCTCGGAGATCATGGTCTTCGGGGCGTTCTTCACCGCCTACTTCTTCATCCGCGTCGCCCAGGGCAACCCCTGGCCGGCGCACGGGACGACCCTCCCGGTGCAGGTCGCGGGCGTCAACACGGCGATCCTCGTGTCCTCCTCGTTCACGATCCACTGGGCCCAGACGTCGATCAAGAACGGCAACCGCTTCGGGCTGAAGGCGGGAATGCTCACCACCTTCCTGCTCGGCTGCAGCTTCCTGTTCATCCAGATCAACGAGTACGCCAACATCGGCTTCGCTCCCCAGGACGCCGCCCAGCAGACGATCTTCTACTCGCTCACGGGCCTGCACGGCGCCCACGTCCTCATCGGCCTGCTGCTGCTGCTGTTCGTGACGATCCGCGCGTTCCGTGGCCACTACTCCCCCGAGGAGCACCAGGGCGTCGAGGTGCCGGGCATCTACTGGCACTTCGTGGACATCATGTGGATCATCGTCTACACGACCGTCTACGTCCTCTGACGGCCGTGGACACGGCGCGTTCGTCGTGCTGAACCCGCTGCGCTCCGAGGACGAGGCGTTCCGCTTCCTGCTCTACGCGATCGCGGTGATCGTCGCGATCGTGGTGCTGGTGCTGATCGCCCGCGCGATCTTCTGAGCGGCGCGGCTACTTGACCGTCAGCGTGCCGTACATGCCGGCGGCGCGGTGCCCGGGGGCCTCGCAGAAGAACGTGTAGGTGCCGGGTTTCAGCTGGACGGTGACCGAGGCGGTGCCCTTGGTGGTGAACTGGCTTGCGCCCAGCCTGGCGCCGGCGGAGCTCGCTCCATGTTCGCCCGCTTCGATGGCGATGTTGTGAGACACGCCGGAGGTGTTGGGCATTTCGATGGTGACCGATCCGGGGGTGGCGCTCGCCTTGTTGGTCACGTATGCGAGCTGCCCGCTGGGGCTGGCTGCGATTGCGAGCTTGCCGGCCTTCGCCACCGCGGGCTTGCCCGCCCCGGGCGCTTCCACGGCGCTCGCCAGCAGGCCGCTGTCCTTGCCCGTCCGGTCGGCCGTCTGCGCTATGTAGGCGGCGATGTCCCTCAGCGTGGCCCCCGTGACGAGGTCTTTGCGCATCGCCCCTTCGGGATTCGGGTTGCGAATCTGCCCTTCGACGACCCCGCGAACGGAGTCGCGCTCGAGCCCTTCCGCGAGGCTCGCGCGGAAGGCTTCGTCCAGGTTCGGGCCGACGATCCCTTTGGTGTTGGCCCGCGCCAGGGTGTGGCAGGAGCCGCACTTGGCGACGAACGCCTGCTTGCCGAGGATCAGGTTGGCGTTGTCGGCGCCCTTGACCGAGCAGCCCGTGGCGCCGATCGCCAGCGCGAGCAGCAGAGCGCCCGCGGCCCCGCGCGCGGGAAGACCGCGACGGCGCGCACCCGGCGGGCGGCGCGAGCGGTGGTCGGGGTGCGCAAAGCTCATGAGCGGGCGGAACACTATCCGAAGGGGCGGGTGGCTCGACGGCCGCCCAGGCGCGGTCCTGCGCCGCTTCTCATGGCTCCTGCAGGCCGTCCAATTCGCCGTGGGCCGCCGCGATCACGCCGCGCGCCACGCGATCCCAGGACCACCGTTCGCGCACCGTGGAGACCAGCCCGGCACGTGCCCGCGCGCGGAGCTCCGGGGCGAGCTGCAGCCAGTCCGCGACGCGCTGAGCGAGCGCTGCCACCGCGCCGTCGTCCACGGGGAAGGACAGCGACGCGGCCGCCCCGTCCGGTACGGCGCGGGCTAGCTCTTCGCTGACCTCCAGCAGCCCCGAGTGGGCGGCGCTCACAGGCAGCGCCCCGCACGCCGCGGCCTCCGCCGCGACCATCCCGAACGCCTCCGGGAAGGTGCTCGGCACAACCAGCGCCCGGCAGGCGGGGAGCAGCTCGGCCAGCTCCTCGTGCTCCAGGCGTCCGGTGAACACCACGCGCTCGCCCAGCGCCGAGGCGGCGGCCACGTAGCGCTGGCGCTCCGCTCCACGCAGCCCTTCGAGGAACGCCAGCAGGTGCCTGAGCGGATGCGCCGGGGCGGACTCCTTCTCGAGCGCCCGGCCCGCGAGCGCCACCTCCCGCGCCCCCTCCACCTCGCCCGCGGCGAGCGCCGCGCACAGGCGCTCCAGGCCGTCGCGGTAGGCGCCGAAGCCGACCACCACGAGCCGCGCCTGGGGAACACGCTCCAACACCAGCGGCCAGGCGGCGAGCAGCAGGTCCACGCCCTTGCTGACGATCAGCTTGCCCACGTAGGCCACCAGCAGGTCCCGCTCGGGGTCCAGGCGCTCCAGCGCGGCGGCCGCCGCCAGCTCGTCGCGCGCGAACGCGCTCTCCTGGCGCTCGGGCCCGCCCCCGCGGCCGGCCGCCCGCAGGCACTCCGCCAGGCCCCGCACCCCTGCCGCCGCCTCCGCCGGCTCGCGCGGCGCGAACCGCCTGACGTCCACCCCGGGAGGACCCAGCCGCGTGCGTGCGGGCAGCTCGCGGTCCCCCAGGGCCTCCCACAGGCTCGCAGCCGTGTGACGGGATCCCACGAGGATCCCGCTGGCGCCGGCGAGGCCCTCCCGGGCAGCTGCCAGGAACCGCTCGGGGTTGGGCTTGACCGCGTACTCCAGCGCGCTGCCGTGGATCTTGACCGCATAGGGCACCTCGCCACCCAGGCCGCGGGCGAGGATCGCCGGCCCCATCACCAGATGGTTGGCAAGCGCCGCCTGTGGGCGAACGCGCTCGACCAGCTCCCGCACGGCTGCGACGTTGGCGTCGAGGTAGCGGGCGATCTCCTCTTCGCTGCACTGGGCGAACGTGCGCGCCTCGATCCCCTCGTAGCGGTCCGCCACGTACACGGGCAGCAGCCCGCCGATGTTCGGCCGGTAGACCACGCAGCGCCCCGTGGAGCCGGCGTTCGAGGCGTCCTGCGAACCGAGGCCCACGTCCGCATCCGAGCCGGCCGGCGCCCGCGCGCGCTCAGGCGAGTGCAGCTCAGCCGAGTGCAGCTCGCGCACGCGCAGCGTGCCGTCGTCCCAGTCGCCGACGGCGTCCACGAACGGCTGCTCCTCGGGGTGGCGGTCCTGGCTGAGCAGGTGCACTTCGTGCCCGAGCCCCACGAGCGCTTCCGCCAGACGGGCGTTGTAGACGTTGGACCCGGTGCCGCCCAGGAGGTAGCCGTGGAAGATCAGGACGCGCACGCACGCCCAGCCTATCCGCGCACGCACGCCCAGCCTCCCCGCGCAAGCATGCCGCGCCCCGCCGGCCGATCTGCCGCCCACCCGCTCAGGTAAAGTCCCGTGCGTGAGCACGAGACAGCGATACCGCCTGCGCAACCCCGCCACCGGCCGTGAGATCCTGGTGGAGGCGGAGCCCGGTGAGATCTACCTCGACCGCGAATCGGACGAGCCGCTTGAGGTCGTCGGCAAGGTGCTGCCGCTGGCGCCCTCACCGTCGCGACTGCCGTGGTCCGTGGAGAACCTGCGCTTCTGCCCATGGTGCGACCAGCTCGCGCAGAAGGACCTCAACGACTGTCCCACCTGCGCGCGGCGCATGGGGCCGCTTTGACCGCTCGGATCGCGCTCGCGGCCTGCGCGGCGCTGCTCGCCGTGAGCCTCGGCGCGTGCGGCAGCAGCAGCGTCTCCGACGCGGTGCCCAAGAGCGCCCCGGAAATCACGCCGCCCACCGACACCAGCGCCGAAAAGGCCGCCGTGCAGACTACCTCGACCTCCACCACGGCCACCAAAACCACCAGCACCACGGGCACAGGCTCCTCCAGCGAAACCCCCAGCAGCGAAGGCAGCGGGGAATCCTCCAGCGGCGAAGGCTCCAGCGAATCCAGCCCCTCCGGCGGCGCTTCGGCGGGAGAAAAAGAAAAATCGGGGTCCGGGGAAAGCAGCACCAAAGGCGGCAGCGAATCCTCCGGTAGCTCCAGCCCGACCGGCGGCGCCAGCGCCCCTTAGCTCACCCCGCGGCATCGCGCCGCCCAGCGGGGCCCTAGGCGGAGACCTAGGGGGTGGAGATCAGCGTGGCGCTGTAGGTCAGACGGGCGGTCTGATACAGGCAGAAATACGTCACTGGGCTGCCGACTTCGGTGTGGTCGGTCTGGGCGCTGGTGCTGGTGCACTGCTTCTTCGGCCGGCTGGCGCGCCAGGAGGTGTCGTTGCCGAAGCCCAACGCCAGCGCGGGCGCCCACGACGGCACGGTCAGCGCGATCACGTCGCCCTTCTTCACCGGGATGGTGGTTTCCAGCGGGAACTGGGCGGTCTTGCCGAAATACGGTTCCAGTTTGACCAGCGGGCTCTGAGCGATCAGCTTGTAGGTCAGGTGCGGGGTCTTCAGCGCGCGCAGGATGGCGATGCCGGCTTCGGACGGGCCGCCCTCGTTGGCGTTGAAGAACTTGATCTGGGTGGCGTTGGGCCTGCCGAGCGTGATCGTCCAGGCGACGATGGTGCCCGAGCGGATGGAGCTCAGCGGGTTGCTCGCCGCGCCGACCTTGACCTGGAAGCCGGTGGTGCGGCTCAGGGCCAGGCACGGGCTGGCGGGGCAGCTGGGGACGGTGGCGGGCGTTGTCACCCCGATCACGCCCACTTCGGCCAGCGTGGCCGGCGCAGCGGCCGGCACGAGTAGCGCGAGCGAGGTGCTCACGAGGATTGCAGTGTTTATGCGTCTCATCTGGTCATTCAACACGCGACCGCCCTGGATGTAGCGGTTGGTCTATTTCGCTACCGCCCGCCGAGTTCCTGCGCGGTGGCGGCGATCTCCTGCTGATCGCCCGCCCCAGGCACCCACGGCAGGCGCAGCGGATCGTCCTCGTAGCGCGGGATCACGTGGACGTGGAAGTGGAAGACCGACTGCCACGCGACCGCACCGCAGGAGTTCAGGAGGTTGACGCCACTGGCGCCGAGACGCTCCTTGACGAGGCCGGCGAGCCGCCTGGCGGCGAGCGCCACCGCCTGCAGGTCCTCGGCCGGGACGCTCAGGAGGTCCGTGGCGTGGGCGCGCGGGATCACCAGCGCGTGGCCCCGCGTGGCGGGAGCGATATCCATGAAGGCGATCGTGCGCTCGTCTTCGTCCACGATGCTGGCGGGAATCTCGCCGGCGAGGATCTTGCAGAAGATGCAATCGGGATCGGCCATGCGGCGAAGCCTAGATGTTCTGCATCAACCCGCGCGCGCAGGCGAGTGCCTGCTCGCGGGTGCAGAGCTCGCCCGCGTACTGCGCCGCCGCCAGCTGCTCCAGCAGCTCCCCCACGATCGGCCCGGTCGGGATGCCCAGCTCACGCGCCAGCTCGTCGCCCCGCAGCAGCGGCCGGCCGGGGCCCTCCGCGCGCCAGCGCAGGGCGTCCGCGAGCAGGCCTCGAGCCACGCCCAGATGCGCGTCGATGGCCTCCTGCGCGCGATCGCCGCGCGTGGCCAGCCGGTCGGCCACCGACAGCAGCGTCACGTCCACCTCGACCGGGGAGCAGGCGCGCAGGTAGGTGAACGCCGTCCGCCTGGACAGCGGCTGGGGCTCGTGGACCAGGAATCCAAGGCGCAGGTGATGGCGCACGAGCGCGGCCACGTGTGCGCGCAGCCGCTCGCTGGCGCGCAGCCGGCCGAGCAGCGCACGGGCCATCTCGGCCCCGCGGACATCGTGTCCGATGAACGTCACCCGCCCGTCCTCGGGACGGATCGCGCGGGTCAGCGGCTTGGCCGCATCGTGCAGCAGCGCGCCCCAGCGCAGGGCCTCGCCGCGACTCATCTCATCCGCCAGCGGCTCCGCCAGCAGCGCGCGCACCTCGCCTCGGTGCGGCGCGATCGCCGCGTCCAGATCGGAGCCCTCGGGGGGCCCCCCGTCGGTCAGCTCGATCGTCCTGTCGAGGACCTCCAGCGTGTGGCCGTGCACGTCGCGGTGGTGGAAGTGGCTCTGCTCGACGCCTCGCATCGCCTCCAGCTCGGGCAGCACCACGGCGGTGGCGGACAGCTCGTCCATCATCTCCAGGCCGCGCCGCGCCTGCGGGGCGGCGAGGATCCGTCGCAGCTCCGCGAACACGCGCTCGGCGGAGACGCCGCTCAGCGCGGCTGCCTCGGCGCCCGCGCGGCGCACGGTCTGGGCCTCCGGATCGAAGCCCAGCTCGACCGCCACCCGCGCCAGGCGCAGCACGCGCAGGGGATCGTCGGCGAACGCTCGTGGCCCGGCCATGCGCAGGCGGCGCGCCTCGATGTCCGCCAGGCCCCCCAGCGGGTCTATCGGAGCTCCCCCGGCCACCGGCTCGGCGATGGCGTTGACGGTGAAGTCGCGCAGCGCCAGGTCGGCCTCCAGCGTCGCTCCCCGCATCGGCTCCACGTCGATCTGCCACGAGCGGTCGCGCGCCACCACCCTCCAGGACCCGAAGTCCTCCGAGAGGGCAAAGCAGGCAGCGCGACCGGCCGCGCGAGCGAGTGCACGCGCAGCCTCCGCGGGATCGCCCTCGACCACCACGTCCAGATCGGCCGTCCGGCGACCCAGCCGGCGGTCGCGCACCGCGCCGCCCACCACCCACGCGCTGCGGCCCGCCAGGGCCGCGCGAGCCACCTCCAGGCCGGCGCTCTCCAGGCCGGCGCTCGCCGGGTCGACGCTCGCCGGGTCGACGCTCATGTCACCCGCACGCGCATCCGAGCGTTCACCTCGCCGCGGGCTCGCCGATCACGGCGCCGTCGCGGTGGTAGACCCGCGGCACGCGCGAGGTGAGCGCACAGGTGATCTCGTAGTTGATGGTCTCCAGGCGGCGCGCCACCTCCTCGGCGGTGATCCGCTCGCTGCCCTGCAAGCCGATCAGGATGGCGCGCTTGCCACGCAGCCTCTCGGCCCGCGCGTCCGCGCCCAGATCGACGGTGATGCTGTCCATGCTCACGGTGCCCACCAGCGGGTGGCGGTGGCCGCCGATGAGCACGTCCGCATTGTTGGACAGGCCGCGCCGCCAGCCGTCGCCGTAGCCGATCGGGACCACCGCGATGCGCGTGTCCTGCTCGGCCACGAACTGGCGCCCGTAGCCGGCGCTCTCCCCCGCCTCGCACAGCCTGACCTCGGCCACGTAGGAGCTCAGCTCCAGCGCCGGCTCGAGCGCCCGGGCGGCGGGATCCTTGCCGAATGGGTCCATGCCGTAGATGGCGATGCCGCAGCGCACCATGTCGAACTGCGCCTCCGCGTCGCGCAGCACAGCAGCGCTGTTGGCCGCGTGCACCAGCAGCTCCGGCTGTTCGGCCTTGACGGTGGCAGCCCAGCTCTTGAAGGCCCCCAGCTGGCGTGCGAAGAAGCTCGTGTCGCTGAGATCGTCAGCGGTGGCGAAATGGGTCATCACGCCCGCCAGCTCGATCCCGGGACTCTCCCGCGCGGCGCGCGCCACGCGCGATGCCTCCGCCGCGTCGCGCGTACCGAGGCGGCCCATGCCCGAATCGAGCTTGACGTGGACGCGCCCGCCGCCCGCGTCGGCGACCGCCTGCAGGTAGCGCTCATTCCACACCACCACGTCGGCGCCTGCCGCCAGCGCCTCCTCCAGTTCCACCACGCTGAGCGCGCCCATCACCAGGATCCGCACCCCCCGCAGGCCCGCCTGGCGAAGCTCGCGCACCTCGCTGCCGCTGGCGACCGCCAGCCAGCTGGCGCCGCCGGCGAGCGCCGCGCGGGCGCTCTGCACGGCGCCGTGGCCGTAGCCGTCGGCCTTGACCACCGCGCACAGCTCCGCGCCGCGGCGCAGCTCGGTGCGCAGACGAGCGCAGTTGCGCTCGATCGCCGCCACGTTCACGCGCGCCTGCGCGCGGACTGGCGCCGCGTCGTCGGCGTCAATCGGCTGGGCTGCGAGCAGATCAGCCATCCTCGCCCCCCTCCCCGCGCGGCGCCGGCGAGCGCGCGCCGGGCAGCGCGGCGATCACGTCGGATGCGACCACGCCCTCGGTCGAGCCCACCCGGCGAGCAGCCAGCCTGCCGGCCTGGGCATGCAGCCAGACGCCGGCGGCGGCGGCCGTGAAGGCGTCCAGCCCTCGTGCCAGCAGCGCGGCGATGACACCGGTCAGTACGTCCCCCGTGCCCGCTGTGGCCAGCGCGGGACTCCCGCCGGGACTCACCGCGACGGTGCCCCCGGGCTGCGCGATCAGCGTGTCGTCCCCCTTCAGCACCACCACCGCAGCGGCCTGCTCGGCGGCCGCGCGGACGTGCTGCAGGCGGTTGCGCTCGATCTCTGCGCTGTCCAACTCCAGCAGCCGGGCCAGCTCGCCCGCGTGCGGCGTGAGCACCGTGGGCGCGCTGCGCCCCGTCAGCTCGCCGAGGCGCCCTGCGTGCGCGTTCAGGCCATCGGCATCCAGCACCATCGCCATGTCCGCCCGCTGGGCGAGACGGCGCGCGAACGCGCCCGCGCCCTCGCTGCGGCCGAGCCCCGGGCCGAGCGCCAGGGCGCCGCCGCGACCGCCCGCGTCGAGCACGCGCTCGACGGCCTCCAGCGTGAGCGCGCCGTCGTTCTCCGCGAGGCCGATGGTCATCAGCTCGGGTGTCCCGCCGCCGGCCATGATCGCCTGCAAGGAGGCGGGCACGCACGCCGTGACATAGCCCGCGCCCGCCCGCATGCTCGCCCGCGCGGCCATCGCCGGGGCACCCGTGAGCCCGCGCGAGCCGCCCGCCACGAGCACGTGTCCGGAGGTGAACTTGGTCCCCGAGGGCTCCCTGCGCGGCAGCGCCGCCGCGATCGAATCCTCGATCAGGCCGATCGAGGCGTCCGCCGGCGCGCCGCGGGGTATGCCGATGTCGATCGCCTCCATAGCGCCCGCGCACGCCTTGCCCGGCCGGATCCACAGGCCGGGCTTTGCAGCGTGGAAGGTCACGGTGACCGCCGCGCCCACCGCCCGGCCCGAGACGACGCCAGTGGAGGCGTCCACGCCGCTGGGCACGTCCACGCTCACGACCGCCGCCCCCGCCGCGGCCGCCGCGTTGATCGCGTCGATCGCCTCCGCAACCGTCCCCCGAGGCTCGCCGCGGAACCCCGTGCCGAGCAGCGCATCCACGATCACCGCGCCAGCTCCCAGCGGATCCGCGCCCGCACGCTCCCCCCCGCTCCACGGCGAGCCGTCCAGGCGCACGGGAGGCTGGCCGGGCAGCCGCTGGAGGTTCGTGCGCGCGTCGCCGGCGAGCTCCCGCGGCGGCGCCACGCACAGGACGCTCACCCGCCTGCCCGCGTCGCGCAGCAGGCGCGCCACCACCAGGCCGTCACCGCCGTTGTTGCCCTTCCCGCACACCACCGCCACGGGGCCGTCCGGGGCCACGCGCTCCACCGCTCGCGCGACGCCCGCCCCGGCGCGCTCCATCAGGTCGAGCCCCTCGATGCCGCGCTGCTCGATGGCCCAGCGGTCGATGCCGCGCATCGTCTCAGCGTCGGGCAGCGGCATCAGCCAGTCGGGCAGTCCCCTCACGAGCAGCGATGCTAGATGGTCGCTGCGCCCTCGGCACGCCGCGCCGGCACGGCGGCCGGCGGCTGACGGCATCGCGCGGGCGGCCAGGCAGGGCCGCGCGCCGGCGAGGAGGCGCTACTCGACGGTGACCGTCTTGGCCAGGTTGCGCGGCTGGTCCACGTTGAGCGAGCGTCGCCGCGCGATCTCGTAGGCGAGCACCTGCAGCGGGATGATCGCGAGGATCGGCTGGAGCATCCAGTCGATGGCGGGCAGGGTGATGACGGAGTCGGCCTGGCTGGCCACACGATCATTTCCGACGGTGGCAATGGCGATCACCCGCGCTCCCCGCGCGCGGACCTCCTGCATGTTGGACGCCACCTTCTCCAGCACGGGCGAGTCCGTGGCCACGCACACCACGGGCGTGGAGTCGTCCAGCAGGGCGATCGGGCCGTGCTTCATCTCCCCCGCGGCGTAGGCGTCGGTGGCGATGTAGGAGATCTCCTTGAGCTTCAGCGCGCCCTCCAGCGCGACCGGCAGGCCGACGTGACGGCCGATGTAGAGGAAGAACTCGTTCTGCCAGTAGGTCTCCGCGATCGGGCGCACCTGCTCGTTGACGCTTCCGAGCACCTCGTCGATGCAGTGCGGCAGGCGCTTGACCTCCCCCACCAGCTCCGCCAGCCGCGCCGGCTCGATCGTGCCCCGCAGCTCGGCCAGGCGCAGGCCCAGCAGGTACATGACCGCCACCTGGCAGAGGAAGGTCTTGGTGGCGGCCACCCCGATCTCCAGCCCAGCGCGCGTGAACAGCACGCCGTCCGCGTCGCGCGTGGCCTGCGAGCCCATCACGTTCGTGACCGCCAGCACGCGGGCGCCGCGCTCGTGCGCCAAGCGCATCGCGGCGAGCGTGTCCGCGGTCTCGCCCGACTGGGTGATCCCGAGCACCAGGTCGCCGGGCCCGACCACGGGGTTGCGGTAGCGGTACTCGGAGGCGATGTCCATCTCCACGGGCACGCGCGCCCACTCTTCGATGGCATAGCGCCCGATCAGGCCCGCGTGGTAGGAGGTGCCGCACGCCACTATCACGATCCGGCGCACGTCCTGCAGGATGGACTCGTCCAGCGCGCCCTCCTCCTGCAGGTCCACCCCGTCGCCACGCGCGGTGCGATCGGAGATCGCGTCGGCCACCGAGTCGGCCTGTTCGTGGATCTCCTTCAGCATGAACGTCTCAAAGCCGCCCTTCTCGGCGGTCTCCTCGTCCCAGTCCACGGTGTGCTCGGGGCGCTGCACGGCCTGCCCTGCGGCCGTCATGATGGTGACCCCCTCCGGCCGGAGCACCACCACCTCGCCGTTCTCCACGTATTGCACCCGCCGCGTCTGGGCCAGGAACGCGGGGACGGCCGAGGCGACGAACTGCTCGCCCTCGCCGCGCCCCACGATCAGCGGGCACTCCTTGCGCGCGCCCACCAGCACCTCGGGCTCGTCCAGGCTCATGGCCACGAACGCGTAGTGGCCCTCCAGCTGCGCGTAGGCGGCGCGCACCGCCTCGGCCAGGTCGCCGGCGTAGAGCTCGGCGATCAGGTGCGCGATCACCTCGGCGTCGGTCTCCGAGGTGAACACGCTCCCCTTCGCCGTCAGACGCTCCTTCAGCGCCATGTAGTTCTCCACGATGCCGTTGACCACCACGTGCACGCGGTTGCCGCTGTCGTAGTGCGGGTGGGCGTTCTCCTCGCTGACGCGTCCGTGGGTGGCCCAGCGCGTGTGGCCGATGCCGGTCGTGGCCGGGCGCTCGGCGACGGCGACCGCGCCACTCTCAGCGGCGGCCCGCGCGCCGAGGTCCAGCTTGGCTTCCAGCGCGCTCAGGTTGCCGACCGCGCGAACCGCCTCGATCCGGTCCTCGGCGATGACGGAGATCCCGGCGGAGTCATAGCCGCGGTACTCCAGCTTGCTCAGGCCCGCGAGCAGCAGCGCCTGGGCGGGGCGCCTGCCGACGTAGCCAACGATGCCGCACACCGGATCGAAGATATCAGCGGAAGGCCGGTGCGGCCGCGCGAGCTGCTGCCCGTCAGCCGAGCTCGCGCTCGACCAGCGCGACCAGGCGCCCGCACACCTCCCGCGCCTCCTGCGCGGTTGGAGCCTCCACCATCACCCGCACCAGCGGCTCGGTTCCGCTCGGGCGCACCAGCACGCGGCCGCGACCCGCCAGCTGCTGCTCGGCGGCGCTGACCGCCGCGCCGAGGTCCTGCGCCTGCCCCAGCGCTTCGCGGTCGCGCACGCGCACGTTGACCAGCCGCTGCGGCAGCTTGCTCATGGCGTCGCGCTCGCTCAGGTCCCTGCCGTCGAGCGCCTCCAGCGTCAGCAGCGCGCTGGCGATGCCGTCGCCCGTGCGGTTGAAGCCCATGTCGATGATGTGCCCCGACTGCTCTCCCCCCAGCGCCCATCCGCGCGCGCGCAGCTCCTCCAGCACATAGCGGTCCCCCACCTGGGTGATGCCCACGTCCACGCCCTCCCGCCGCATGGCGGCATGGAAGCCGTAGTTGGTCATCACGGTGACCGCCACGCCGTTGCCGCTGAGGCGCCCGCGGTCGCGCAGGTGCAGCGCGACCAGCGCCATCAGCTCATCGCCGTCCACCACTTCGCCGCGAGCGTCCACCGCGAGCACGCGGTCGCCGTCGCCGTCGAAGGCGAAGCCGATCGCGTGGCCGCCCGCCACCATCTGCTCGGCCAGCGCCTGGATGTGCGTGGATCCGCAGCCCGCGTTGATGTTCCTCCCGTCTGGCGCGTCCGCCACCACCGACAGCTCCGCGCCCAGCCGCCTGAAGATCTCCGGGGCGACTTGGCAAGTGGCGCCGTTGGCGCAGTCCAGCAACACGCGCACGCCCCTCAGGTCGAGGTCGGCGAAGCGCGTGTGCAGCTCGCGCAGGTAGTCCTCCGGCGCCCCGCGCAGCTCGCGGATGCGCCCGATCCGCGGGGCCGCGTGCGCCACCTGACCGCCCGGCTCCAGCTCGCGCTCGATCGCCCGCTCGGCGTCGTCGGAGAGCTTGTAGCCGTCGGCGGCGAAGAACTTGATGCCGTTGTCCTGGTAGGGGTTGTGCGAGGCGGACAGCACGGCCGCCAGGTCGAAGCCGTAGCGCCCGATCAGCAGGGGAGCGGCGGGCGTGGGCAGCACGCCGCCCAGCAGCGCGTCTCCCCCGGCGGCGCTGACGCCGGCGGCGAGCGCCGCCTGGAGCATCTCGCCCGACTCGCGCGTGTCGCGCAGGATCAGCACCTGCGGGCGCTGGGATCCCGTCTGGCGGGTTGCCGCGCGCCCGAGCGCCAGCGCCAGCTCGGCCGTGAGGAACTCGCCGGCCACGCCGCGCACGCCGTCGGTACCGAACAGCTTGCGGCCCATTCTCTGCTCGGGGACGGCGCGGCCTAGCGCTTGGAGAACTGCGGCTTCTTGCGCGCCTTCTTCAGGCCGGCCTTCTTGCGCTCCTTGGCGCGCGAGTCGCGCGTCAGAAAGCCCCTGCGCTTGAGCTCGCCGCGAAGGTTGGGGTCCGCCTCCAGCAGCGCCCGTGAGACGCCGTGGCGCAGCGCCCCGGCCTGCGCGGAGATGCCGCCCCCGTGCAGCCGCGCCACCACGTCCATGCGCTCCTGGTAGCCGACCGTCTCAAGCGGCTGGCAGATGTTGCGCTGCAGCGTCTGGCGGGGGAAGTGCTCCTCCAGGGTGCGTCCGTTGACGAGGTAGGTGCCCGTCCCCGGTCGCAGCGTCACGCGGGCGATCGCGGTCTTGCGCTTGCCCGTCGCGCGGTAGCGCGCGCCCGAGGCCAGGTCGATGGCGGCGGTGGCGATCGGCTCGGCCAGAACCTCCTCCTGATCCTCTGAGGCGGGGCGCTCGGCCTGCTCGGCGTCCTCCCCCACCGCGTAGGGGTCCTCATACTCCCGGCTGCGACCGAGGGGATCCACGCCCTCGGGGACGATGTCCACCTCGAGGTGCGCCCCCGGAACGGACGGTTTCTCGCGCGGGGCCGGCTCCTCGCTCTCCTCCTCGCCAGCGGGGGCCTCGGCGGCCTCCTGCGCGGCCTCCAGGGGAGCGTCCTCGGCAGAGCCGGCGATCTCCATGGCGTCGTCCGTCGGCACAGCGTGGCCCTCGCCCGCGGCCTGCGCCGTGGCGGGCTCCGGCGGGGTCAACCCACCTGGTGCCTCCTCGGCCTCCTGCGCGGCCTCGAGCGCGGCGTCCTCAGCGGAGCCCGCGATCTCGGTGGCGTCCTGGCTGGGGACGGCGTGCTGCTGAGGGGCCTCCTCGCCGTCGGTGCTCTGCGTGTCCTCATCGGCCATCAGGCCTCGATCTCCAAAGGTTGCGGGTTCTGGGCGACGTGCGGATGCTCGGGCCCGGCGTAGATCTTGAGCTTGGTTATCTGCTTGCGGGCCAGCCGGTTGCGCGGCATCATGCCTTTGACGGCCAGGCGGATGATCTCCTCGGGGCGCCTGGCCAGCATCTCCTCGAAGGTGCGCGAGCGCAGCCCTCCGGGATAGCCCGAGTGGCGGTAGTAGCGCTTGTCCTGGCGCTTGTTGCCGCTGACGTGGATCTTCTCCGCGTTGATCACAACCACGAAGTCCCCCGTGTCGATGTGCGGGGTGTACTCCGGCTTGCGCTTGCCGCGCAGCACGTCGGCGATCTGCGTCGCCAGGCGGCCCAGCGTCCTGCCGTTGGCGTCCACGATCAGCCAATTGCGCTCGCGGTCCGTCGGCTTGGCTACGTATGTCTTGGTGGAGGGTGCCATGGCGTGAAAAAGCCACGCTGGACGATCTACGATCGGTCGCGCGGCGGAGCGAACATCATAGGCGAAGTCGTGCGCCTTCGCGGGTTACTCCCACTCGATGGTTCCCGGCGGCTTCGACGTGATGTCCAGCACCACCCGGTTGACCTCGCGCAGCTCGTTGATCATGCGCGAGGCGATCGTCTCCAGCAGGTCGTAGGGCAGCCGCGCCCAGTCGGCTGTCATGGCGTCGTCGCTGGTGACGGCGCGCACGACCACCACGTATCCGTAGGTGCGCTCGTCGCCCTGCACGCCCACGGTGCGCACGTCGGGCAGCACGCAGAAGGACTGCCACAGCTCGCGGTAGAGGCCCGCCTTGCGGATCTCCCCCTGCAGGATGTGGTCGGCCTCGCGCAGCACGTCCAGGCGCTCCTTGGTCGCTTCGCCGCCCACCACGCGGATGGCCAGGCCCGGCCCGGGGAAGGGCTGGCGCCAGACCAGCCGCTCGGGCAGCCCCAGCTCGGCGCCCACGGCGCGCACCTCGTCCTTGAACAGCGCCCGCAGCGGCTCCACCAGCTCGAACTGGAGGTCGTCTGGCAGGCCGCCCACGTTGTGGTGGGACTTGATCGTCGCCGCGCCCGTCCCGCCGCCCGACTCGATCACGTCGGAGTAGAGGGTCCCCTGGACCAGGAATCGAATCCCGCCCGTCCGCTCGCCGCCGCTGGCGCTCGCCAGCTTGGCTGCCTCCTCCTCGAAGACCCGGATGAACTCCGCGCCGATGGCCTTGCGCTTGGCCTCCGGCTCGGTCACGCCCTTGAGCTTGTCCAGGAAGCGCGTCTCCGCATCGACGGCCACCAGCGGCACCTTGAAGGTGTCGCGGAAGGTCTTGACCACCTGCTCGCCCTCGTCCTTGCGCATGAGCCCGTGGTCCACGAACACACACGTCAGCTGCTCGCCCACCGCCCGGTGCACCAGCAGCGCGGCCACCGATGAGTCCACGCCGCCGGACAGTCCGCAGATCACGCTCGCGCTGCCGATCTGCTCGCGGATCCGGCGCACCTGCTCCTCGACGATCGACGCCGCCGACCAGGTGGGCTCGCAGCCACACACCTCCGTCAGGAACCGCGTGAGGATCTCCTGCCCGTAGGGCGTGTGGACGACCTCCGGGTGAAACTGGATCCCGTAGATCCCCCGCTCCGCGTGCTCCACGGCCGCCACGGGCGAGCCGCTGGAGGATGCCAGCGCCGTGAAGCCCGGAGGCGCCTCGTAGACGGTGTCGCGGTGGGACATCCAGCAGGTCTGTTCGCGGGGCATTCCCCTCAGCAGCACCCCCGAGTCGGAGACGAGCAGCTCCGAGCGGCCGAACTCCCCCACCTCCGCCTGCTTCACCCGGCCGCCCAGCGTGTGGACCAGCAGCTGCATGCCGTAGCAGATGCCCATCACCGGGACGCCCAGCTCCAGCAGGCCGCGGTCCAGCGGCGGGGCGCCGTCCGCATACACCGATGCGGGCCCGCCAGACAGGATGATCCCTCGTGGTTTGCGCCTGGCGATCTCCTCCAGCGGCACGTGATGGGGCAGCAGCTCGCTGAACACCCCGCAATCGCGCACCCTGCGGGCGATCAGCTGGGAGTACTGGCCACCGTAGTCGAGGACGATGACCTCTTCCGCCCCCGCCGCCATTGTGGCCCCCCGCTCGGCGAGGGGCTCGGGCGCCGTGACAGCGGCCTCAGTCATTTACGAGGGCGGCCACCTTGCCGTTGGTGGCACCCATGCCCACGCCCTGGTCGCGCTGCAGGGCCTTGCCCTCCGTTTGCAGCGACGGCGCCACCACGACCTCCGCGCGGTTGAACTCCGCCAGGTCCTTGTGCCCGCAGGTGGCCATCGAGGTGCGCAGGCCGCCGAACAGGTTGAAGGTGCCGTCGTTCTCGCGGGCGGGACCCACCAGGATCTCCTCCAGCGTGCCGTTCTGCGTGGTCGCCACCCGGGCGCCGCGGGGCAGCGTGGGATGGAAGGTGGCCATGCCCCAGTGGAAGCCGCGGCCGGGCGCCTCGTAGCCGCGTGCGAGCGGCGAGCCGATCATCACTGCGTCGGCTCCCAGCGCGATCGCCTTGGACAGGTCGCCGCCGTTGCGCATGCCGCCGTCGGCGATCACCTGGCTGTACTCGCCCGTCTCCAGCATGTGGGTGGAGCGGGCATGGGCCACGTCCGCGATGGCGGTGGCCTGGGGCACGCCGATGCCGAGCACCCCGCGCGTGGTGCACGCAGCGCCGGGACCCACGCCGACGAGCACGCCGGCGGCGCCGGTGCGCATTAGGTGCAGGCCCGTGTGGTAGGAGGCGCAGCCGCCCACGACCACGGGAACGTCCAGCGAGGGGATGAACTCCTTGAGGTTCAGGGGCTCGGAGACGGTGGAGACATGTTCGCCGGAGACGACCGTGCCCTGGATCACGAGCACGTCCAGCCCGGCCTCGAGCGCGATCTCGTGATAGGCGAGGACCCGCTGCGGGGTGAGCGAGGCGGCGACGACGACCTTCTGCTCCTTGATCTCGCGGATCCGCTGTGCGATCAGCTCCGGCTTGACGGGCTCGCGGTAGATCTCCTGCATCTCACGTGTGGCGAGATCCTTGGGGAGCGCTGAGATGCGCTCGAGCTGCTCGTCGGCGTCCTCGTAGCGGGTGAAGATCCCCTCGAGGTTGAGCACGGCCAGCCCGCCCAGGCGGCCGATGATCCCGGCGGTCTCCGGCGAGACCACGCCGTCCATGGCGGAGGCGAGCATCGGCAGGTCGAACTGGTAGGGCCCGAGCTTCCAGGAGATGTCGATGTCGTCGGGGTCGCGCGTGCGCCTGGAGGGCACGATCGCGATGTCGTCGAATCCGTATGCGCGACGGCCCTTCTTGCCACGTCCGATCTCAATCTCCATGCTCACATCCTCGCAGTCGCCGCGGACGAAGAGACCCCGCGCTCGGCGGGGCCAAAGTGGGAGCGGCGGAGCGCCGCGAAGGCCTTGTCGAGGACGGCAGCCAAGTGACGCTGAGCATAGCAATGGTCACACCGGTGGCAGGGGCCTTGGATATGCTCGATTGCTATGAGCGACGGGGCCAAGACCCGGTATGACCCGCATGCCCTCGAGGCCCGTCGCCAGGCTGCCTGGCGGCAGCGCGACGCGTTCAGGACACCGCCGCTGGCGGAGGACCAGTCGCACCTCTACATCAAGCCCTCCGCGCCGTTCACGTCGGGGAACGTGCACATCGGCCACGTGCGCAGCTACTCCGTCGGCGACGCGTACGCGCGCTTCCGCAGGGCCCGCGGCGAGGCGGTGCTGTTCGCGTTCGGCTTTGACGCGTTCGGCCTGCCGGCGGAGCTGGGCGCGATCGCGGGCGGCGAGCCGCCGAGCGACTGGGTCAACCGCTGCGCCACGCACATGACGGGGCAGCTGCAGCGCCTGGGCTTCTCCTTCGACTGGGAGCGCTCGTTCCTGAGCTCGGACGCTGTCATGTACCGCTGGTCTCAGTGGCTGTTCCTGACGCTGCTGGACGCGGGGCTGATCTACCGCGGGACGGGCACTGTGGACTGGTGTGAGCACTGCGAAACGACGCTGGCGTCGATCCAGGTGGAGCCGGGCGGCACCTGCTGGCGCTGTCACGGCCCTGTCAGGCTGATCGAGCTTCCTCAGTGGTATCTGCGGATCAGCGCCTACCTGGAGGAGAACGACGCACGCCTGCACGAGCTGGCGGCTGGCGGCATCTGGGACGAGGTCTCGCTGGCCTCCCAGCAGATAGTGCTGGGCCGCATGGACGGCGTGGAGCTGGAGCTGAGCTCACCGGAGCGGGAGACGCTGACGGTGTTCACCCCCCACCCGGACGCGTTGGCGCAGGCGCGCTTCGTGCTGATGTCCGCCCGCCATCCGGACGCTGAGCTGTGGGCGGCGGACCCGGCGGTCACGGAGCAGCTCCTGAAGCTGCGCTCGGGCGGGTGGGAGCGAAGCTCGCGCGAGGCTGAGACGGTGCCGGTGATAGACACGGGGCGGGTGGTGCTCGGCCCGGATGGGAGCGCGCTGCCGGTCCTGGTCTCCCCGGTGGTGGACTCGCGCTTCGGCGTGACGGCCGTCCTGGGCGTTCCCTCGCGCGACCGCACGGACGAGGTGATCGCCCGCCGCGTGGGGATCGAGCTGCCGGAGCGCGCGCCTGATGAGAACGAGGTCTCTGCCGCCCCGGCGGGGTCCCTTGGGGGACGCCAGAACGGCTCCGTCGAGGCTGGCGCGCCGGGCGCGCGGGCGGCGGTGCGCTATCGGGCGTTCGACTTCACGATCTCCCGCCAGCGCTCGTGGGGCACACCGATCCCGATCGTCTACTGCGAGGCGTGCGGGGTGGTGCCGGTGCCGCGCGAGCAGCTGCCGGTGGTGCTGCCGCTGGACATCACGCCCACGGGCGCGGGCAACCCGCTGGCCGAGCTGGAGGAGTTCGTGCAGACGAGCTGCCCCACGTGCGGCGCTCCGGCGCGGCGCGAGACGGACACGCTGGACTGCCACTTCGACGCCTTGTGGCTGTGGCTCCCCGCGTGCGTTCCCCCGGAGGCGCGCGAGGATCCCCTGGAGGACATCCTCGCGCTGGCGGACCTGCGCCACTGGCTGCCCTCGGAGCGCCTGGTGGCGGGCTCGGACAGCGGCAACTTCGTGTTCGACCAGCGGATCGTCACCAAGGCGCTGCGCGACATCGGACCGCTGGCGTTCCTCACCGACGGCGAGCCGTTCGCGGGCTGCCTGTTCCACGAGATGGTCATCCGCGACGGGCGCAAGATGAGCAAGCACCTGGGCAACGTGGTCGATCCGGACGAGCTGATCGAGAAGTACGGCGCGGACACGGTGCGCCTGGCTGTGCTCTACGCCGCCCGCCCGCAGCGGTCGCTGAACTGGAGCGACTCCGCTGTGCTGCGCTGCCACCGGTTCCTGACGCAGGTGTGGGAGTACTCGCAGCGGAAGATCGCCGACGCTCCCGCCGATTCCGACGGGCGCCCCGCAGGCGACGGCTGGCAGGTGAGAGACACCACCGAGCACCTCAGGCTGAAACTCTCGCAGTGGTGCGAGAACGCGGTCAAGAGGACCACCGAGGACATGGAGAGCCTGGAGATGCACAGCGCCGTGCGCAACGTCATGCGCCTCTTCGACCGGATCAAGGACTTCGAGAAACGCGTTGCCGCGCGGGACGGCGAGCTCACCGGCGCCAACCGGGATGCCCTGCTCGAGGCGCTGGCGCTGCTCGCCCAGATGCTCGGCCCGCTCGCTCCGCACATCGCCGAGGAGCTCTGGATCGCCCTCGGCCATGACGAGCACAGCGCACAAACGCCGTGGCCGGGCGTATCGTTCGGGGTACCCGCATGAGCACACAGACCGCCCAAAGCCCCCCGGGGTCAAGTCAGCGGACGCGCTCGTGCGCGACCGGGCTGGCCTGCCACCGCTGCGACAAGCACTATCCGCTCCAGGACACCATCTTCGCGTGCCCGGATTGCGGCAAGGGCCTGGACGTGGTCTATGACTACGAGCTGGCCGCCCGCCACTTCAGGGATGTGCCCGTCTCCGAGCGCCCGCAGAACATCTGGCACTTCGAGGAGCTGCTGCCGATCGTCGACGCATCGGCGCAGGCTCGCGTGGGACTGCACTCGGGCTACACGCCGCTGATCCGCGCGGACCGGCTGGGCGCGGAGCTAGGGCTGGGCAACCTGTTCCTCAAGGACGACTCCACCTCGCGCCCCAGCCTCTCCTACAAGGATCGCGTGGTGTCCATGTCGGTTGCGCGCCTGCTGGAGCGCGGCAAGACGGAGATCGGCTGCGTTTCCACGGGCAACGTGGGCACGGCAGTGGCGTCGATGGCGGCCAAGGCGGGCGTGGCCGCGTACGTGTTCTACCCCAACCGCCTGGAGAACACCAAGGCGCGGGCTTGCATGGCGCTGGGCGCGAAGGTCTGCCAGGTCGAGGGCAACTACGACGAGGCGAACCGCCGCTGCAAGGAAGTGGCGCAGGCCACGGGCATGGACTTCGCCAACATCACCCTCCGCCCGTTCTATGCAGAGGGCGCCAAGACGGCGGCGTTTGAGATCGTGGAGCAGCTGGACTGGCAGGCTCCCGATCACGTCGTGACGGCGGCCGCGGGCGGCACGCTGTCCTCGCGCCTGCACAAGGGCCTGTGCGAGCTGCAGCTGCTGGGCCTCTCGGAGACCGACTCCACCCGCATCCACATCGCCCAGCCGAGCGGCTGCAACCCGATTGCCACGGCGATCGTGGCGGAGGAGGCGGAGGTCCGCCCGGTCACCCCGGAGACGGCTGCGCACTCGCTGGCCATAGGCGCGCCCGGCGACGGCTACCTGGTGATCGACGCGGTGCTCAAACGCGGCGGCACGGGCGGCTTCGCAAGCGACCCGGAGATCTTCGCGGGCATAGACCTGCTGGCGGCCACGGAGGGCCTGCTGACGGAGCCGGCGGGCGGCACCACGATCGCGGTGCTGGAGAAACTGGCGGCGGCGGGGCGCTTCAGCCCCGACGAGACCGTGGTGGCGATCATCACGGGCAACGGCCTGAAGACGCTGGACGACCACCCGCAGAAGGACTGGCCGGACAAGGTGGACTGCGAGCTGGACGCCATGCTGGCCGCGCTCAGCGATCTCAAGGCTGGCGCCACGCTCATAGACAGCGCACGCGCGCAGCTGCACGCCTAGCCGGCGAGCGGCAGCTGCGCGACGCCGAGTAGTCTTGGCGCATGGACGACTCCGAGTCTCACGATCCAGCTCGCGATCTCGATGCGCGCCGCCGCGAAGAGCGCCGCGCCGTGGAGGAGTCGGGAGGAGGCGAGTCAGAGGGCTTTGAGCTCGCCGAGGCGGAACTGATCGAGCACGCGTCACACGGCGACGAGCACACGCCGTCGCGCATCATGCACGACGCGGCGCCCGCGGAGGAGGCGGCAGACCACGTGGACGGCGAGGCCGACGAGGAGCACAAGCCGGACTGAAGCGGGCAGAGCCCTCTAGATAGGTTCGGGAGCTCTCACGCGACGGGGTCGGTCAGCCGGACACTCACGCGCAGCGCACGGAGCCGGTCAGAGCGATGTCGGGTAGGTCTCGGGTGGCTCTCCCAGCTCCCACTCACCGGTGCGCTCGAGCGGCTCTACCGCGCGGGTCACATCGATGTGCACGAGCGCATCGAACTGCTGGGAGACGCAGGCGGCGAACCAGTGGCTGGCACGTTCGCTCTCGGGCCGGTAGATGACCCCGATGGCGCGCTGCAACCGCGGCTCGCGCAATGCGCGACCGCTGCTGCTGGAGCCAAGCGGGCACAGCAGGAACGCGGGGATGCCGGTCGCGTGCAGAAGCGCCTCATAGCTGTCCGCCAGCGCTGGGCGCACACGCTTGCGCTCGGCCTCCCCGCCCCACTCCGAGGCGGCGGTGACCGTGCCCGTGTTGGTGGTGAAGCCTACGAGCACCGTGTCGCGGCCGTGGCGCTCGCGCACCAGTTGACCCAGGTTCAGCTCACCGCGCTGGGTCATCGCCGTCGAGCGGGCGTCGCCGACGTGCGAGTTGTGCTCCCACACCACGATCCTGCCCTCGCCGCCGTGGCGCGCGAGGTGGACCTGCAGGCGGTCTAGCGTGTCGGCCATGTGGCGGTCGCGCAGGTTCCAGGAGGGGGCGGGACCGCCGAACATCGTGCGGTAGTACTCCTCGGCATCGGCCACGACCGTGGCGTTCTGCTCGGCCAGGAAGTAGCTGTCCTCAGCAGGCAGCCCGTCCGTGCGAAGGTAGTCGCCGGCGTGGCGGCGCAGCTCGACGAGCTGCTCAAGCACACGCCTGCGGCACGGCTCGCTGGCGCCGAGCAGCACAGCCTGCCCGTAGCCGGAGCTGTCCTGGGCGAACGGATGCAGGCACTCGTAGCGCGCACGTGCCCGCGCCGCGGCACCCGGGTCCACCTCATCGAGGTAGGCGACCACAGCCTCCATCGACGCGTTCAGGCTGTAGAGGTCCAGGCCATAGAAGCCCACGCCCGCCTGATCCGACGGGAGCGATTCGTTGTGGGCGCGCAGCCAGCCGACGAAGTCCAGCACCTCGGCGTTTCGCCACATCCAGGTCGGAAAGCGGCGAAAGCCGCGCAGGGCCTCCTCGGCGTCGCCATCCTCGCCGGCGCCCTGCACATAGCGGCTGACGCGATCGGCGTCCGGCCAGTCGCCCTCGACGGCCACAGCCGCGAACCCGAGCTCTCCGATCAGGCGCTTGGTGATCCGCGCGCGCTCCCGGTAGAACTCATGCGTCCCGTGGCTCGCCTCGCCCAGCAGCACGAGGCGCGCGTCGCCCACCATCTCCAGCAGCGCGTCATAGTCCGAGTCACCGCCCCGCAGGGGCCGCGCATCGAGGCGCACCGCCTCGATGACCGCGCTCTCGCCAAGCGGAAGCGCCAGCGGCGCGGCCACGACTCAGCCCACCCCGGCGGGCGCCGTGTCGGGTGGAGCCGACCTCAAGAGCCCGCTCACTCGCGCTCCGCGGGCGCCATCTGCCCGCCGAGCGGAGTCGCCAAGGCGACGCGCTGTCGCATGGCGTCGAGGATGTCGATGGGGATCGGCAGCACGATTGTGGAGTTGTGCTCGGTGGCAACCTCGGCGAGCGTCTGCAGCGTTCGAAGCGTGAGGGTCCCGGGCTCGCGCGCGATCACGCCGGCGGCCTGAGAGAGACGCTCGGCCGCCTGGAACTCGCCCTCCGCCGCGATCACCTTTGCGCGACGCTCGCGCTCGGCCTCGGCTTGACGGGCCATCGCGCGCTTCATCGTGTCAGGGAGGTCGACGTCCTTGGTCTCGACCTTCACGACGTTCACGCCCCACGGCTCGGTGGCGGAATCGATGATCTGCTTGAGCAGCTCGTTGATCGCGGCCTGGTTGGCAAGCAGGTCGTCGAGCTCGTGCTGGCCGAGCGTCGCCCGCAGCGTCGTCTGCGCGATGCGAAGCACGCCGTGTTGGTAGTCGCGGATCGCGACGACCGCCTTGATCGGGTCCACCACGCGGTAGAAGACGGCGGCCTCGACGCGGACCGTGACGTTGTCCTTGGTGATCACATCCTGCGGTGGAATGTCGGCCGTGTCGATCTGCAGGTTCACCCAGCGCGTGCGCTCGATCAGCGGGATGATCAGCACCAGCCCCGGTCCGCGTGCGCCCCGCAGACGGCCGAGCCGGAACACGACGACACGCTCATACTCGCGCACGATGCGGATCGCGCTGGCCAAGAGCACAAGCGCGGTAGCTGCGAGGACTATGAGCACCACGACTCCGATTGACATCTCGCAGCCAGGTTCACGCCACGTCCGGCGCCGCGCATCCGTATCCGACGCCTGTCCTGGTTCGGAAAAGTACGCCCTCCTCATGTCTCGCCTCCGGCGGCTCGGCCGGCGCTCGCCCGCCAGGCCATAGAAAAGCCCCGCCGGAGCGGGGCCTTTCCTTAGCGGGTCGATAAGCCGGATTCTGTCGTTGAGCGGCCATCCATCTGAGCGGCCTACCTGGACCTCGGCGGGCAGCCTGCAAACGGTCCGTTTTGGCCTTGCATCGGGTGGGGTTTGCCCAGCCGCCGCGTCACCGCGACGCTGGTGCGCTCTTACCGCACCATTTCACCCTTGCCGGCCCGCCGTTCACGTGGGACGGCGGACGTAGGCGGTTTGTTTCTGTGGCACTTTCCCGCGGGTTTCCCCGGGTCGATACCTCGACCACCCTGCCCTTTGATGTCCGGACTTTCCTCGAAGGCTCTCGCCTCCGCGGCCGTCTGACCTGCGCATTCAACTTAGCGCCTGGGAGCAGTCCTGTGAAGGCTTGGGCGTGAGCGCCGCAGCGGTGCTCAGCGATCGCAGGTCAGACGCGCCTGAGCAGGCCGACCACTCGACCGAGCACTTTGACCTCCTTGCTGCGGATCGGCTCCATGGTCTCGTTCTCGGGCTGCAGTCGCACGTGGTCGGGTTCGCGGAAGAAGCGCTTGACGGTTGCCTCCTCGCCGAGGAGGGCCACAACCACGTCGCCGTTTGTGGCGGTCTCCTGCGGATGCACCACCACGTAGTCGCCTTCAAGAATGCCCGCTTCCTTCATGGATTCCCCGCGGATTCGCAGCAGGTACTCGCCGTCCTTGCCGCCGGCGATCTCCGGTACGGACACGTACTCCTCGATGTTCTCCTCCGCCAGTATCGGCTGACCGGCCGCGACCGAACCGAGCAGCGGGAGACCTTCGGCGCGAACGATGCCCCGAACGCTCTCCACAGCGCTTCCCACCGCCCGGTCGAGCAACTCGATGGCGCGCGGCTTGGAGGGATCGCGGCGCAGAAGCCCGATCTTCTCGAGATTGGCCAGATGTGCGTGTACGGTCGAGGAGGAGGCCAAGCCGACCGCTTTGCCGATGTCGCGCACCGTGGGCGGGTAGCCGTACTTGGCCGAGTACTTGCGGATGAAGTCGAAGATCTCCTGCTGGCGCTTGGTCAGATCCATGCCTGGATGCCTCCGCGATTGGGGGAACGGTGCGCTACAACGAACATGTGTTCGTAATCTAGCGCCGGCTGTGGACGGATGCAAGTCCGGGCACCGCCTGCCCGTGCGCGGAGAGGCAGGCCCGGGGCTATACTCGCCCCCCTGCGCCCGTGGCGGAATTGGTAGACGCGCAAGGTTGAGGGCCTTGTGGGGAGATTTCCCCGTGATGGTTCGAGTCCATTCGGGCGCATTGGGCCAAGATCGGCCCCCGTAGAGGCAACCAGCGAGTTGCACGGCCGCTTCTGATTTTCTTCCGATGCAGCCGTGTGAGCAGCGTCCGCTGACGCGCTCGGGTCGACGCGAAGGCGACGCGGCCCGCCTGTGCTCTCTACAGCGGCCAGGCGGGACTGGAGACCGAGCCGGGCATCGCCTTCTCCCACAGCTCGCCCAGGCGTTTCAGATCTCGCTCGCTCAGGCGGTCGAGCAGCAGCCGGCGGACGACCGCGTGGTGGGTGACCTGCACGGCGCGCAGGCGGGTGAGGCCCTGCGGCGTCAGTCCGACGAGCAGGCTGCGCCCGTCGGCCGGGTTGGCGCTCCGCTCGACCAGCCCGATCTTTGCGAGCCGGTCGACCGACCTTGAGACGCCGCTCGGGCTGAGGTTGCGCCGCTCGCCCAGATCACCGATCGTGAGCGTGCCGCCGGGCGCACTGACCAGTGTGATCAGTACTCCGTAGGCGTCGACGCCAAAGCCGTGATCGGCAAGCAGTGCGCGCTCGAGCTC
>Ga0075520_1000022_pt1 | contig 44584 bp, 39 predicted proteins | sample NGEPerB_FD_75100 | JGI IMG/M metagenome (GOLD analysis project Ga0075520, IMG submission 75100) | Arctic peat soil microbial communities from the Barrow Environmental Observatory site, Barrow, Alaska, USA - NGEE PermafrostAB12-B | ecosystem: Environmental > Terrestrial > Soil > Wetlands > Peat ... | reverse complement strand
GTCTTTGGTCCCCTTGAGCGCAACGATATCGGTAAAACTGCCTCCCTTGGGAACGTCAAGATCGTAGTGCTTCTGGCTCTTGGCCTTATCCGAAACGTACTTGACGAACAACAACACTAGCACGTAATCCTTGTACTGCGATGCATCCATGCCCCCGCGAAGTTCATCGCAGGATTTCCAGAGGGAGGAGTAAAGTTCGGATTTTTTGATGGGCATGGGCGGCGGTTTTACGGCGAGGCGAGGATCTTTCGGGCAATACGGGTCCTCGCTCTACGGTCTTGACCGGCGACCGTACGACAGCCGATTCACGGGGACAACGGTGGCCGCGGGATTTGCCGAGATTCGCGGATATCTGTTGCTAGGACGGAGACTTGGTGCATGTCGTAGCTGCACGGAAACAGGGGAGCGGAACCGGAACCCCACTTTTTCGTTGCCAGCCATCGAGGATGCCGGCAAATTGCCGCGAATTCATTCACGAACGGACCAGGAGACACGTCCCATGAAATCTCTCACGATTCTTCCAACCTTGGCGCTTTCCTTTTTGGCCTGCACGGCGCGGTCTACAGTTCCGGTTGCAGGCGCGCCCGCGGCGTCCGGCGCGAATCCTGCCACCCAGGGCGCGACGGCACCTGGCGAGCCTGCGGGCAATCCCTTCCTGGGAGCCACACAAGTCGTCAATCCTGAGTACGTGGAAAAGGTGGAGGCGGCCGCAAAGGCCTATCCGTCGGACGCCGAGACAATCCGCAAAGTGGCCGCCATTCCAACGGCGGTTTGGCTCGATTCGATTGCCTCAGTGGTTAAGATTCCGAAGGTTCTCGACAGTGCCGAGAAACAGCAGGCCGAGACGGGCAAGACGATGCTGTCCGTGTTCGTTGTTTACGATTTGCCCAATCGCGACTGCTCGGCGAAGGCTGCTGCTGGCGAGCTCGCCATCGAAAAGGGTGGCGAGGCGCGCTACAAGACCGAGTTCATCGACAAGATTGCGGCAGCTTTTGCTGCCCATCAGAACCAACGGATCGTTGCCATTCTCGAGCCCGACTCGCTACCGAACATGGCCACCAATCTCAACGTGCCAAAGTGCGCGGCTTCGGATCAAGCGTATCGGCGCAGCACCGCGTACGCGATATCGAAGCTCAAGCTGTCCAACGTTTCCATCTATCTCGATGCAGCGCACGCAGGCTGGCTTGGCTGGGGGAACAACAGCGATAAGATCGCAGCCATTTTCAAGGACGTTCTCACGCAAGCCGGGGGAGCCGACAAGATTCGTGGGTTTGCCACGAACGTATCGAACTACAACACAGTCAGCGGTAAGGACGGCAAGAAGCTTGGTCCGCAAAACCCCTGTCCCGACGAGCAGACGTATATTACCCACCTGACAGCGGCGCTCGCCAAGGAAGGGATTACGGGCAAGCAGTTCATCATCGATACCGCGAGGAACGGGAAGGTAGTTCGCGGCTCTTGGAGCAGTTGGTGCAACATCAAAGGTGCTGGGCTCGGACCAAGGCCGCAGGCCTCTCCAATTCCAACGGTTGATGCCTACGTATGGGTAAAACCACCAGGGGAATCGGATGGAACCACGGACGAAACAGCGGCTCGTTTCGATACTGGGTGCAAATCAGTAGACAGCATGCCCAATGCCCCCGAAGGCGGGCAATGGTTCGCCGAGCACTTCATCGATATGGTTCGGAACGCTGAGCCAAAGCTCTGAGCGCGCATCCCGCCCAACGGCCACGTGCCGTCATGACCCCAGAAACAGCCGGTACGAGAACCAGACAACCGTGGCGGGGAAAGCCCCGATCTTGGTTCAATCACAGTGGTTCAGCGCAGCAACGAAAGCCTTCGCAATAATAGTACGTGGTTTCGTCGTGGCTGACGGTGATGGGACGGCAGCGATTGCGCGCGCCGCTGATCCAGTGTCCTCCCTTGAAGGCCGACTGATAGGGTTTGCCGTGCGAGGTCACGTTCGTCGTCCACTCGTCAACGTTGCCACCCATGTCCATGACGCCGTACGGCGATTTGCACTTCGGCATTGATCCAGAGGGAACCCTCTTCGACAGGTGGTCGACCTCAGCTTGGATTTCGCTCGGACTTGCGCTGTGGCTGCCGAGTATCCCATCATTGGGCTGTACCCAGAGGTGACCAATGTTGCATGCGGTGCTATCGCGCGCCCAGCCGTAGGGATACGGTAAGCGCTCCGGCCCTTCGCAAGCTAGCGTCCATTCATCATCCCCACACAAACGCTTGCTCTGAACCTCACAGAGTCGTTTGGCTTCGTACCAGCTCACCATGACCATGGGAATGGCACCCGCCTGATTCGGGTATTCGAATTCATCGATGCAGAAGTGCTTTGGTTCTTCCTTTTCCAAGCACTTGGCAAAGCCAGGCTGGTAGGCATCGCAGTAATAGGGTTCCGGTTCGTCCGTCTCTTCTTCCGTGTGTGTTCGTCCACCCTTAGTGCAGCGATGCATGAGGTCGGTGCAATAGTTTCCATCCACCGCGAGCATTCCCTCTGGGCAGTGGGCTAGCTTGGGCTTTGGCATATCCAATGACGCGTGCACGCCTTGATTCGCGCCGCCATCCGAGGGCGGCGCCCCGACATTGGACGTTACTGCCGCGGAATTCATCGGCGCGACGCCCAATGTCACTATCGGTGCGGAGCTCAAGGCATGGCTGTCGGCTTTCCCTCCCACAAGCTTCGTCACTTCCCCCGCCCTGCCGCCGCCTGGCTCGGTATCCTGATTGGCGACATTGAAGGTACAGGCGGCATTGAAGAGGGGTGCGCCCCATGCAAAAGAAGTAACCGCAACCAAGGGCCAACAATCGACGGTGACCTTCATCGAAGCGACCTCGATGAACCGCGCGCGCGGCCCCAGACCATAATGGCACTCGCCAGCAGTGAAGCCAACGCAACTAAGGCCAGCGAGTTGCCGAGATTTCGCCGCACACGCAATACGAGAACCGGTGACTCTTTGAATCCAAGAAACGCGTTCTCACCGGTCCATTCGGGGTCGAGCGGCAGAAGTTCTCGCCGGTTGCCGATCGTGACTTCTGCCTTGGGCACTGAAACCGAGGACTCGGGTTCAGGGTCGTGAATCGAATTAAGCAGGATCGTGTCGCCTCCTTCCTGCACCGGCTTGGCTGGCGAAAGTTCAACTCGCCCCTGGCCGTGACGCAGGATCACAGTGTCATTGACCACGTTCGCACGATCCATCGCTAATTGGTGCGTTCCGAATACGGATGCCCACGTAAGGCTGCGATTGACGCGGAGTCGTTCGGAGATGGCTCCCACCCGCCGCTCGAGCCAAGCTGTCAATTGCCTCCGTGATCCAGGCCGGCGTCCACGAGCCTCAACGCGCAGCGCACGATAGGACTCGCCGTGAATATCGGTACCCTTGGCCGTGACTACGAACTTCTCCTCGGGCGGGCGAACCTCGAGCCACACATACGCCCCTAGGGCCAACACCCAGCCCAGCTGCAAAATCGCCAACCCGAGCCGCAACCCGGAACTGACCTGGTGATTTACTCGATCTGCAACCGAGTCACGGACGCAAAGCATCGAGTGACCACACCAGACAACCAGAGCAACAATCAATGCAGCTACCCAGATCGTGTGCCAATGTGGCGCTGACCACCAGCCTCCCAAGTGGCGATTGAAAATATCCGGAAATCGCTTGAAGAGAAGACTTCCTGTTCCGCAAAGTGCTGCAGTCAAGAGTGCACAAGCGATGCCAGTGCGAGGCTGTGTCAGCCAAGCGCGGAACCGCTTAAGCATTGTCACCACCATCGGGCACTCTCAGGATTCGGCTCCCGTCGAGCAACTTTTGAACTTCTGATTTTGATTGAGCTAACTTGGAAGTTGCGATTTGGGGTCATCCAGCGGAACTTTTGCGAAGTTGGCAGTATACTACAATTTGCCTTGGGTAAGGAGATCTTCATGATTCCGATTCGCGTCAGGGGGCTTTGCGAACTGAACTTGTTGATTGGATTTCCTAGCCATCGAGGGACTTGCGGCCTTTGACATTCACCAGAACGTTTTGATGTTTACGTTTGATGACGCGTCGGTTTGCTCCTCTTCACCATTGTTGTGAAATAGGTTGGACGCCGCACTGGAGCCTCGAAACACCGATGACAGGGCGTGTACCGAATAGACCCGTGGATTCAGCCAGTGGTGGCCAGCATGTTGCAGTCGCGTGCAACGTTTCCACATTTGCCGGGCGTTGTGGCCTACCCAATGCTCTTGCCGGCCGCTCAATACTTTTTTGGACTATGTGTTGGATGTCGGGATAAGTAGTGCTATGCGGGGGCGAGTGCGCTTTGGGTGCGCACTCGTGCCGGCTTCACTAAAGGGCCGTCGCGTTCGGGATGGCAGAGAAAGGGGTATTGTATGATGCGCGACCAAACGTTCATTTCGATTGTGGTAGTAGCTGGCTCAATGGCCGCCATGGCCTGTGGCAGCGCTGATCCGGCGAGTTCGAATTCCGAGGGTAGTCTCGGGAAGAATGCGAGTGCAGTGGTGAGGAAATCGGACGGTCTTTGTCCGATGCCGCAGTTCTACGTGCCGCCGCCCCAGACGGGCGCGATCAAGCAAATCGGCAAGCTCATGCGGTCGTGGGACGGCCTGGGTGCAGCCCGAGTCGAAGCCATGGAAGCCACTCCGCAGGCCGTGTGGTTCGAGGGTGGCACGCCGAGCGACGTCCAGAAGGGCGTCCGGGAGACCATGAGGGCTGCCGCATTCCAGTGGAAAGTTCCAATCCTGGTATCCTACAACCTGCCATTCCGCGATTGCGCACAGTACTCTGTGGGTGGGGCAACCGACGCTTCAGCCTACCAGGCATGGATTGACGGAATGGCCAAGGGAATTGGCAGAGGCCAGGCCGTCGTCATTCTCGAGCCTGATGGATTAGGACTCATTCCGTTCAACACGACCATTTTCGGCGTGTCTGAATGGTGTCAGCCAAAAGTCACCGACGCGAGCGGAGCCTCGGTGCCCGCTCCGGGTGCCGACTCTGCTACGCGTTACGCGCTCATCAATTACGCTGTGGACAGTTTTGCGAAGAATGCTCCCAACGCGCTGGTTTATCTCGACGCGACGCACAGCGCGTGGCTGGGCGTGGGTGAAGCCGCATCCCGTCTCGAAAGGGCCGGCGTACGTCGTGCGAGGGGCTTCTTTCTCAATGCGTCCAACTACCAGCTCACGAGCGACTCGACCCAATTCGGAACCTGGATTTCGTTGGCGCTCGCCACTGCTACGTCAGCTCAGTCCTGGGCGTATGATGCAAATGGCAACTTCCATTACGATTGGTTGCCAAGCCAGTATGATCCGGCAATGAATTACACGACCGTCAACTACAGTGCCGATTACGCGGCAACTGTGACAGCGGGGATTCAAGGGTTCCAGGCTACCGCCGTCGCAGGGTCGATTCCATTCGTGATCGACACGAGTCGCAATGCCAAGGGCCCGCTCAATACGGCACCCTATGCTGCGGCACCCTATTTGCAGCCCGCCAGCGTCGTCACTGCGCTGAATTCCGGCAATTGGTGCAATCCACCCGGCGCGGGACTCGGGCTCCGCCCCACAGCGCACACTGGCGTGGCGTTAGTCGACGCTTATGTTTGGATCAAGACACCGGGCGAGTCTGACGGCAGTTGCAACGCCGCGGGTGGCGCCCGCGGATGGGATTACACCGTGTACAATCCGTGGAAAGTCGCAGACGCCGACCAAGCCAATTTCGACCCACTGTGGGGCATGGTCGATCCTGCAGCAGGTGCATGGTTCGAGGAGCAGACGTTGCAGCTCGTCAAGAACGCCGATCCGCCCATTCTTGGGAATATGCGGCACCGATAGGCGAGTCGATGAGGCGGACCTATCCGCCTATTGAATGAACTGAGGGGCACTGCCAAGTGCCCTTTGGTCCATTTGGGGTGCTATCACTGAACGCCCAGTCACTGATCCCACTCCCGTTGCCGCGCGGTATTCTGGATTCTCGGACGCAAGTGCGGCATAAGCTGCGCCTCGCGATTCTGAACCGCTTGGTCTTCTGTCGTATACATGCCATTGACGAAGAAAACTTTAGTGCGTTCCTTATTGCCTGCGCAATCCTCACTTTGAGCGACCTCATGGCAACACCGTTGGCGAGAAGCCGGCCAAATCAAAGTTGCACGCTCCGGGAAGTTCACTGTCGCTGCGTCCTCGCCAGACGGAGCCCCCCAGATGCTTCAAGGAGCGGGCATAGGCAAGTGCTCGGTCCTTGGTGTTGAAAGTTCGCGCTCGCAGCTCGTCTTGGACCGCGTTGGCCTTTGCGACCATCGGGAACTGCCTTGTTCGCGGAAAAACGTAGTACATACAATCCATTGCTTTGAAACCGGCATCAGCGAGTTGTTGATCGCCTCGGCGTTATCAGAAGCATCAATCTTGCCCTGGAGTGCTGCCGCGTATTGGAACGCTGCCCTCTTCTCGTACTCAGTCGCTAATTCCGTATTGATGTACTCACGCACGTCAGGCCGTACTCGATTCGGCGCTTTGGGTGCCCGGGTTAGATTTATCAACATACAGAGAAAACCTGAAGTTCTTGTCAATATCGGAATTGTCCGGACCGGATATGCTCAACTGCCCGCTCATGAAGTTGTACTCACAGGCAACGCCTTCGAAAGTGTTCACTTTCTGCCCAGAGAAGGCCACATATGCAGTTCCTGGTGCAGGATCTGCCAGCGCACTCTTTGGTGTTGTAGAGGTGTCGTCGGCCGCATCACAACTGTATTCCCAGTGTAAAGTGCCGTCGTCAGAGTCGAGAATCCCGTGCTTCCCATTCTGGGAAACCGTGAGAGTCGCAAAGTTGTCCAACCTGAGATTCAAGCCCGCGCCATTATCCTTGTAGATCTCAGTGTATGCTGATGAGTACACTCCATCACCGTGGTAGTCTGCGAGCTTGACTAAGGTCTCCATACCTGGTTCGGTCGTCTTGTCGCCAAACGCGACGGCATAACCAATGACAGCCCCCTGTGTATTACGCCGAGTTTCGCAAGTTAGCTCAACCAGGCTAGCGGGGTTCCCGTCGAATAAAACACTGCCGGCACCGGATCTTGTGGCCGTGTCAGAATTGTAGGAGCTGAATTCGGGGACATTACATGAATTTCCGGCCTGCGACTTGGCGTTGAGTTCCACGCCGTTAGCGCTAGCGTGGTCTGCACCGGAACCCGAACAAGCGATTGCGAATAGAACGGGAAGGATTGCTAAACGGGGCATCGAAATACTCCATTGCTGAATTTCATTCTCGATTCGACAGCCCAGACCCGACGACTGCACTGCCGATGGGAGTTTGGGTCTGCGAATTGAACGCAATCTTTCTTCGGTCTCTCGCTTAGCTCAGTTGCGGAAAATCGTTCTGTGCGACTCTCCGTGGGGAACAATAGTCGGCGAACGGCAGTCCAGTGGGCGCGGCGGAACCCCGCGCGATCCGCGCTCCAGGCAACCCCCCTCCTAAATCCCCTATGATTCCAACCTAGTGCACGAGAAAGGACTTGAACCTTCACGGTGTTACCCGCCGGAACCTAAAGACGTGGGACATGCAGCGAACGGAGGTGAACGGAAGCATTTCGAATGGTTGCAAGTGTCGGTTGGGTGCAGTTGCCGGCCATTGGCGATAAGGTGCCGGCCATTCGCCGGCCAAATGCGCCTGCCGATCAGGTTGGGGCTACATGGCCCGTCACGGGACGTCGGGATCCTTTTACTGGTGTGCTTTGCTTGGTCGCAAGGACATTCGTCAGGTTTCAGGTAGAGACCCCTTTCCACGAATCTCCTGGCAGGCGACTAATCAGTTCGCCCCATACGAGTTCGAATGCCTCGTCAAAATGCCAGGACTGTCCGTGAGCCAACAGCAGCGTCATGTCAGCATTGAATGTCTTGTCCGTCCGCTTGTTTAGCAGATTCTGCTCGAACAGTGCGCGAGTTATGTGAGATCCTTCGTGCTTCATGTATTGCAGAAATGAATCGACGATGCGCTCCTTGGACACGTCGCGTTGACGGAGCGCAAAGGCGAGATCGAAGAGATCACGTCCCTTTTTGCGCTGGTAGAGCGCTCGAAGCTTGGTTCCGAGTAGTTCGTCCAATTGATAAGTGCAAATATTTGCCTTTCCTGCGAACCAGCGTGATTTAACCTCAAGGGACTGCCTGCCGTAACCAAATGCCGAGAAATGTTCGCGGGTGTTCATTTCCACCTTCAGCCGCATGCGTACTGGCGAAACTTCTTCCGACTCAAAGTGGTAATACAACGTGACGCGCCCCTCGGTTTGCTTCCAACGCGGTTCACCTAGCCAGCCATCAAGCGATTGGTGGATGGCATCGAGAATGGGACCGATGGGGCCAGAACTGACTTGCACAAGGTCGATATCCTCGGAGTAGCGAGCCGCAGGCCGAAAGTAGAGCTTGTACAATGCCGTCCCACCACGAAATGCAAGTGTGTCAGCTAAGGTCGTTTGCGAGAACAGGTCGACTAATGCGCGCGATATCACCAAGTCTTGTTCTACTTGGCGGTCATCGACCCAAGGAGCATGCTGTCGCCATTCGGTTATGAAGTCCTTGGGAATCATTCTTGAGGCTCCACCGTCGCGTTGATGGCTAGCTTCCACCTTTCGGAGCGTGGCGCTTGGGTAATTGGTTGGGAGCGTACTAGAGGTGCAACCACCTGGGCCCGTGCCGCAACGACAGAAATAAGCGCCTCGGCAATTTTCTCGTGGCCGGCGAGGTCCAGCAAATAGCCGAGGCGTTGCACCCAGGCGACGGGACAGTTCTTTGCGGCTACTTTCAATCTTCGCTTGTTGAGCACATCCACCAATTCAGTCAGAACCGAGATTACATTATCAAGGCCCGCGCATTGATCAGCGTAGCCCACGAGTTCGAGAGCGGTAGCTTCGGGCGATGCCACACGAATCCGTCCGCGGGGCGTGTTTCGTTCAACAATTGCGGTTTGTTTGAGATCGTTCCGCGCGTAGAACTGCACACGGACTTTGCCGCAGACGATTGGACGCCGGTTGGACCGGATCATGACCTGCAACCCCTGCGGGCGTTGATGGGCCGCGCCATGCAATTCGGCGGCGCTGAGAAGTGCCACATAATAGGTTTGGTCGAGGTGCTTCATCAATTGGGGCAGGAACTGATCTGCTGGTAAGCACCCGAGTCGCCGATACTCGGGCGGCACAATCGTGTAAAATCCCTTGTAAGGGCTTGCTAACTCGCCCTTCGCAGTGAGTCTGCGAAGGGCGGCGCGCACGGCCACTGCGGAACTACGCAAGGCATCGATCGCCTCACCAGTGGTGAACGTGAATTGCCCTTGAGCAGCGAGGCCATTGATGTAGCTGGCGGCGGTCAACATGGCGTCGTAGTCATTACTTGCCTAAAGTAACAATATTCATTCCTTTAAGCAATAGATGACTATCTGGAAAGTAGCCAAAAGAGCTGCGCTTTAGCGCTAAGTGTTGCACGCACTGTAGAATTACTCGCCGCGGATCTCGAATACAGCCAGACAAGCACGTTTGCGAGAGAACCAGGACTCAAGAATTTGGCCTGAAAGCCTGGGGGTCAGTAGGCTCGCTCTTCCGGATGGGAAGTTTGATGGCAGGCAAACCCGAGGGGACAACCGCGGCAGTCGGAACCGACGCAATTGACGGGCTCGGACCGCAACGTGACGCCGGTATTCGTCCGACGGTCACAAAGACCAGGGGCACGGGAGCCGTTGCATTCGAGGACGAGCGACAACGACTTGAACAACAACTCACGATTGAAGAAACTCAACTTGAGGTGGCGGAACGCGCCCGCAATGCAAACCGCCTCAGAATTTCAGAACAGAAGGCAAAGCTAGCCGAACTGTCGATTGACGAGCCGCCGAACGCAATAGCAGCTGCGCCACCCAACGGTCAATTGACCCAAACATTCTCGACAGAGCAAAAGCTGACAATCTTTCGGCTGCTCTTTCGAGGCCGCGAGGATGTGTATCCAGTCCGCTGGCAAAGCAAGAAGACTGGCGCCTCAGGGTACATGCCAGAATGCTCCAATAAGTTCGACCGACGAGTCTGCGATATAGAGCATGTGCGCTGTCATGCGTGAGCTTATCGCGCGTACCGCCCCGTCACGGACAATGGAATTCTGACCCATTTGAAGGCCAACATGTCATGGGTGTCTATCCGCTCTTGCCCGATGACAACTGCTGATTCTTGGCCATCGATTTCGACGAAGACCATTGGCAGGACGACATCGCTGCCGTGCGTGACACTTGCCAGACATTGGACATCCCGGTGTACGTTGAGCGTTCGCGATCTGGGAATGGTGGCCATTTGTGGTTCTTCTTCAGCGCAGCCGTGCCTGCCCGCGAGGCTCGCAAATTGGGCAGTTATCTACTCACCGAAACAATGAGTCGATACCCCGATCTGTCGTTTGAGTCGTATGATCGTCTCTTCCCCAATCAGGACACAATGCCCAAGGGAGGACTTGGAAACCTCATCGCATTGCCACTTCAAGGGGCATCTCGGTCGAAAGGCAACTCCGTATTCGTTGACGATTACTTCATCGCATACCCGGGTGACGAACAGTGGTCTCTGCTTTCCAAGGTCGTGCGATTGACACCCGACCGAGTCGCACAAATCGCCAATCAAGCTACGAGGAACGGTCGCGTTCTCAATGCTGAACCAGTGCCTTCACCCGACGACGAAGCCAAGTCACCATGGACACGAAGTCCTTCAGGCAAGCCCACGCGAATTCAACTATCAGGCCCCTTGCCTTCCCAAGTCAGCGCCGTTCTGGCGCAACGACTGTTCGTCGAGCGTGCCGGTCTCCCCCCGGCACTCATCAATCGAGTTCGGCGCCTCGCGGCTTTTCAAAATCCCGAGTTCTACAAGAGACAAGCGCTTCGGCTACCAATTGCTGGCACCCCGCGCATCATCTACCTTGCTGAAGACACCGAACATCATGTGGCACTGCCGCGTGGCTGTGTGGTGCAGTTGGCTGAGCTTGCGCGCGAGACTGGAGTCCCGCTGGCAATAGACGACAAGCGCAACACAGGCACGCCATTGTCGGTGTCCTTTCAAGGTGCGCTGACGGACGTTCAGACTCGAGCGCTTTCCACACTTTCTGCCGAGGATACCGGCGTCCTTGTAGCGCCGCCCGGAGCTGGCAAGACCGTAATCGCTATAGCCCTGATCGCGAAGCGGGCACGCAACACGCTCGTCCTGGTACACAGGCGACCGCTGCTGGACCAATGGCGAAGCCAGTTGGCGCTGTTTCTCGATATGGACAAGGATGACATTGGAGAAATTAGCGGAACCAGAAACCGTGCCAATGGGCGACTCGATGTCGCCATGTTGCAGACTCTGCTGCACGACAAGGGCGTCGATGACGTGGTGGCACAATACGGTCAGGTCATTGTCGACGAATGTCACCACATTCCAGCAGTAACGTTCGATCGTGTCATTTCAGAGGCAAGGGCCCGTTATGTGACCGGCCTAACTGCGACTCCACGACGACAAGACGGTCGCGATCCGATAATACGAATGCAACTGGGTCCGACCCGCTTTCAAGTGAGTGCGAAATCCCAAGCCGCCGCTCGCAGATCCCGATGCAGAAGCAGATGTCACGTCGTTTCCCCTCGAGCCGGACGAATTCTGCAATCTTGATTGAACAGCGATTCATCGTCGCCCTAAAAATTCGGATTTCGGCTACCAGACCCGCGCTGAGCCGATGAGGAAGCGTGGGAACAATGCGCGCGCGAGTTGCCGAGGCTGACCGGTAGAGTAGGTGCGCGTTCACGATGACGCACCGTGAACGACGCAGCTACGACCATCGAGTCAAGGCCCAGATCATCGCCTCTGGTAATGTCAACCTCTTCCCTGAGCTTAATATCCCACGCTCTACGGCTTCCAGTTGGATCCAACGTGGACTCGGTGAGGTGGTGGCACTCGACGAGGGCTTGGATGCCGAATCCCAATTTCGGGACCGGGTTGCGAGATTGGAGCATCGAGTGTCGATGCTCACGGCGGTCTTGCGACTTGTGTTCGCACTGCTGCGCGTGTCGGGATTCAAGCTTGATCTCGTCCGAATTCCAGGCGCGGAAGGGAAGCGGCGATTGCTCAGTGCCATTGAGCGAGCGCGACAGATCATGCCTTTGGCAGCAGCCCTCCGAGTCCTGGGTTTGTCTGCTGCTCGCTACCACGTATGGGTGGAACGCCGATTGAACTGCTCGTTGGATGACGGCTCAAGCTGTCCTCGGTTCAAGCCACAAAGTTTGACGTTTGAGGAAGTTGGTACGATCGGTGACATGGTTCAGTCGAAGCAGCACCGTCACATGTCAATTCGTGGGCTTGTCACGCGCAGCGCATTGGCAAAGTATTTGCCCACCCAGGCACCTGGGCCAAGCTGTTTCGAGAAAATGCGCTACGGCTGAAGTGCCAGAAGTTGCCTCAAAACCAAATATGGACGGCAATATGGACGGCAGTACGACACCGCCATCACGTGATCCAACGACACCTCATCGCAATCTCCAATAATTTCCTTTTAGTGCACGAGAAAGGACTTGAACCTTCACGGTGTTACCCGCCGGAACCTAAATCCGGTGCGTCTGCCAATTCCGCCACTCGTGCGCGAGAAGGACCCAGGCATAGCCTTTCAATTGCCTTGAGTCCACAGTTACGCATCGTTGCGACAGGCGCTGCAATTGCTGTAACTATTCAATATCACACATAAAGTTATCAAGACAGGCCAGGTGCGTGAGCCGAATTGGCGACCTGTAGTCAGTCGCCCCGTTATCGACGTAATGCGGGGCCGCGACGAGGCTCCTGCTGCGTGCTGCAGTGCAATGTGCCTAAACCGAGTAGCAATTCAAGGGCATGAATACCTACAACGCGGCGCTCGGGAAAAAGTTCGGCCAAAATTCCCAGCGCTTGCCTGTCTTTCGCATCGTTAAAGGTTGGAACGAGCAGGCATTCCGAACCAATGTAAAAATTGGCGTAGCTTGCCGGCAGGCGTACACCCCGATCCGTTACGGGTTCCGGCATAGGTAGTGAAACGATCTGCAAACGGCGTCCCTTCGCATCTCGCGCCGCCTTCAAGCGCTCTTTGGCTATTGCCAAGATGCGATGATTAGGATCGCCCCGTCGCTTTTCTTCGCACAGAACGACCCATCCTGGTCGCACGAAGCGTGTAAAGTCATCAATGTGACCGGAGGTGTCATCGCCAGCTATGCCGTCGGGCAGCCAAATCACCCGCTCAATTCCCAGGTATTCTCCCAATAGCCGTTCACTCTCGGCTTGGCCCAGCGTCTTATGTCTTGCACGCCGACCGGTGAGTAAACACGCTTCCGTTGTCAATAAAGTTCCCTCGCCGTCGATGTCGATGGACCCCCCTTCCAGGGTGACGCGCGTTGAACGTCCGCGCGATATCGTGCGCGGGTAAAAGACTTGCTCGGCGAAATGCTCCGCCACATACTCGCCCGCTTGATCGTCTAGCTGATGGTCTGGATAGCGATTCCAACCGTCAAATCGCCACTTCACAGCGCCAACCGAGCGGAGCTTGATGCGCGGCTTTTGTGGTTCACGAACGACAAACGTGGGCAGAAAATCCCGCGTCCAAGAACGATTCGTGTCGCAACGTATGCAGTCAACTTTCGCTAGATCGGCGCCGACACGTCCGAACACGTACTGGGCTCGTTGCGCCTCGCGCGCGTCGCGAACTAGAATGCGGACCCGTTCGCCGCGCGTGAGTTGCTTGACGATTTCTGCGTAGACCCAGATAATTGAATCAGCCTTGCCAGGCCAATCCCCGCGCTTGTGAGGAAATGCGAGCCAGGTCGCCGCATGCGGTTCCCACTCGGCAGGCATGTGCCAACCGAGCGATCTTGGGCTGGGCTCGGTCAATTCGGTCGCGGTGCCCATTACCGATCCTTCGCGTCAATCCATCGCTCGAGTAACCCGTCGTACGCATCGATTCGGCGGTCCCGGAAAAATGGCCACCAGTGACGCTGCTCGTCGATAAGCTGCAAATTGCACTCCACGACTAAAACTTCCTCTTGATCTCCCGCTTCGGCAATGATTCGACCCATCGGATCGCAGACAAAGGAATGGCCCCAGAACTCAAGAGCTCCCGCCGCGGATCCCTCATGCCCCACGCGATTTACGGCGACAACAAAGGTTCCATTGGCGATCGCGTGGGCACGTTGAACTGTGCGCCACGCATCGAGTTGCATGCCGCCCAGGAGTTCCTTTTCCGCGGGCATCCAGCCGATCGCAGTCGGATAGACGAGAAGTTCTGCCCCGGCCAGCGCCATGGACCTAGCTGCCTCTGGAAACCATTGATCCCAACAGATGAGAGTGCCCAGGCATGCCGCAGGCGTTTGAATCGGTGAGAAACCCTGATCGCCGGGCGTAAAGTAGAACTTCTCGCAAAATTGAGGATCTTCGGGAATATGCATTTTCCGATAGATACCTAGGGGCAGCCCATCGGCACCGATAACTACCAGCGAGTTGTGATAGAGGCCGCGGGCACGCCGCTCGAAGAGGGGCGTGACTATGACGACCTGAAGCTCACGGGCCAGCTCAGAGATAGTCGTAACGGTTGGGCCTTGCAGAGTTTCCGCCCAATCGAAGAATGCCGGATCTTCTGTCTGGCAGAAGTAATCCGTCGCAAACAGCTCAGGCAGGATGACTATCGAAGCGCCGCGGCCTGCGGCGTCCCGGATCCCGGCACAAGCGTGCGCCACATTTTTCGATTTGTCGTGCAGGCTTGCTTGCTGAACCAAGCCAATGTTTAGGACTGGACGGGCCATCTGGACCCAAGGGTAACTAAGGCCGCACAACGGGGCCACCCCTGAACGATGCCCCGACTATAAGGGTAGCCACGTGCCGTCAATCCCCCAAATAACCCCGGCCCGCCTAAGCCTCGATCGGTATTGCCCATTCCGTCCGTCGTCGGTGCGAAATCGAGGCTAACCGGGAGATTTTCGTCCAGGCGGGCCATCGCCGCTACCAGAATTGCGTTATTAGGTCACCACTGGAGATTGGCCCTGGTCCAACCCCCGAGCACGCGCATGTAGTTGGCGCGCTCATAGGCACCTGGATCTGGGCAATGTGACAAGTTCATGCTGCCAAGCGCCTGTTGCAGCGACTCGTACTCGTGCTTGATGAGCCATTGCTCCAATTCCGCGCGAGCCTTTTCAATCCATCCGGGACCTTGCTGGAGAATAGCGCTGACCACCTGCACGGCGTGCGCGCCGGCCATTATGGATTTGAGCACATCCATCGACGAATGCACACCTCCGGTGACCGCAAGGGAGCCCTTGACATTGGCACTTAGCACCGCAAGCCAACGCAGGCGCATTAGCAACTCAGACGGGGTCGATAGCTCAAGCGTGTGTTTGACTTCAAGTTGCTCGATGTCGATGTCGGGCTGATAAAAACGATTGAACACCACAAAACCGCTCGCTCCTACGTGCTCGAGTTGCGATACGAAAAAGACCGGCGACGTGTAAAACGGCGAAAGCTTCACCGCGATGGGAATCGTCACCTTATGCTTTATCGTCCGGACCATTTCGATCGTCCGCGACTCAAGCATGCTGCTCGATTCCTTCGGATTCGTGGGCAGCGAATACACGTTGAGCTCCAATGCGTCTGCCCCGGCCTGTTGAATGCGCTTGGCGTAATCCAACCAGCCGGTATTGGTAACGCCATTGAGGGAACCGATAACGGGAATATCCACGGCTGCTTTAACTTTGTGCAGCAACTCAAGATATTCTTCAGGTCCAACGGAATAGGCGCTTGGCTTGGGAACGAAGTCCGTGGCCTCCGCGTTGGTGTTCTCATGCGCCTCAACGTGAGCTTGCTGCGCCGATTGCTCCTGAAGAATCTGCTCCTCAAATAATGAGTGCATCACTATTGCTGCAGCACCAGCATCGGCGATTTGCTTGGCTTGGTCCGTGTCATGAGCCAGAGGCGAAGCCCCCAGGATTATGGGGTGCTTCAGCTTCAGACCGAGGTAATTCGTCGAAAGATCCATTACTCATTCTCCGTGCTGGAGGTAGTTGCCGCTGGTTGTGTGCCGCCGTGGGCGGACACCACGAGTTTTGCCAGCTGTTCGTAAGTTTCCGTACGTCGCCGGGCGTCGCGCTCCGCGTATTCCATCAAGACGGCGAAGCGCTTTGGATCCATTTTCTCGACCATGCGGAAACGGTTTTCGTTCAACATGTACTGTCGCAAACTGCCCTTGGGTGGACCGGAATCCAGCAGCAGCGGGGGTTCGCCAGCTTGGATCCGCTTTGGATCGAAGCGGTAAAGCGGCCAGGCGCCAGCTTCGACAGCCAACTTCTGCTGATTGCAACCTTGGGACAGCTCATAACCGTGCGCAATACAGTGTGAGTACGCAATAATAATCGACGGTCCAGGATGTGCGTCGGCCTCAACGAATGCCTTTAGAGTTTGCTGATCCTTAGCGCCGAAGGCAATGCGGGCGACGTAGACATGACCGTAGGCCATCGCGAGCATGCCCAAGTCTTTCTTGGGAGTCGCTTTGCCAGCCATCGCGAATTTCGCTGATGCGCCAATAGGCGTGGCCTTGGAGGCTTGACCGCCCGTATTCGAGTACACTTCCGTATCGAGCACGAGGATGTTCACGTTTCTGTCCGAAGCCAGCACGTGATCAAGTCCGCCATAGCCAATGTCGTAGGCCCAACCGTCGCCACCGACGAGCCAGACACTCTTCTTGACGAGATAATCTGCCAAGCTCTTGAGGTGAACGACGTCGCGGCTGGGTGTGAGGGTGGCGAGCTTCTTCTTAAGTTCCACCACTCGGGCGCGCTGGGCCTCAATGCCCGTCTCATCGCTTTGTTCGGCCGCTGCTAGGGCGTCAACGAGGTTCTCCCCGAGTTGAGAAGCCAGCCGGACCAGCAGAAGCTTAGCGTATTGCTGATGCGCATCGACGCTCAAGCGGAAGCCTAGGCCGAACTCCGCGTTGTCTTCAAACAAGGAGTTTGACCAGGCTGGTCCCCGTCCGTCGTCATTGACGGCGTAGGGAGTCGTCGGCAGGTTGCCGCCGTAGATTGACGTACACCCCGTGGCATTCGCAATTAGAGCGCGATCGCCAAACAGCTGTGTCATCAACTTGAGATAAGGCGTCTCGCCGCATCCGGGACAGGCGCCCGAGTACTCGAAGAGCGGGCGCAACAATTGAGAGCCCTTGACGTCCAGCTTGACAATCTTTCGATCGGCCTCTGGAATCGAAAGGAAGAAGGCGTACCGCTCCCGCTCGGCGTCACGTAGCGGGCGCTGAAGCGCCATGTCGAGGGACTTATGCCGCGGATTGCTCTTGTCTTTCGCTGGGCAGACCTCGACGCAGAGTTTGCAACCGGTGCAGTCTTCCGGTGCCACTTGAATCGTATATTTCTTGCCTTTGAAGGGCTCGGCCTTAAACGTCATGCTCTTGAAGCCGTTGGGGGCCTTCGCTAAAACATCATCGTCGTAGACTTTGGCTCGAATTGCGGCATGCGGGCAGGCGAGAGCACATTTGTTGCACTGAATGCAGATGCTCGAGTCCCACACAGGTATTTCAAGTGCGATATTTCGCTTTTCCCACTGAGTCGTGGCCGTCGGCCAGGTGCCGTCGACCGGGAATGCGCTAACCGGGAGCAGATCTCCCTTTCCAGCGAGAATTGTTGCCGTCACACGCTGCACGAAGTCCGGCGCTTTTGTCGAAACCAGTGGGGGTCGCTTATGGTGATCATTTATGCCGCCCGGCACACTCAGCTTCTTCATATTGGCGACGGCCTCGTCGACCGCTGCCATGTTCTTGCGCACGAGTTCAGCGCCCTTCTTGCCGTAAGTGTACTCGATAGTTCGCTTAATTTCGTCGATCGCCCGCTGCGGGTCGAGAACCTTGGCAAGGGAGAAATAGCAGGTCTGCATAACGGTATTCGTTCGGCGCCCGAGGCCAGCCTTTTGAGCGACCTGATAGGCGTCAATGACGTACACTTGGACGTGCTTCTCGATGACTTGCTGCGCCATCTCAACGGGCAAATTCGCCCAAGTCTCTTCGGGGGAATAGGGGCTATTGATCAGCAGCGTGCCGCCGTCTCGAATTAGCGACAGCATGTCGATCTGATCGACAAACTCCCACTGGTGGCAGCCAATAAAGTCGGCTTGCTCAATCAAATAGGGGGCATCGAAATTGCCCGCCCCGAAACGTACGTGAGACACCGTGATTGTGCCCGACTTCTTCGAGTCATATACGAAGTAGCCCTGCGCCTGCATTTCCGTCTGAGTACCAACGATCTTTATCGTGTTCTTGTTGGCGCCCACCGTGCCGTCCGACCCAAGACCGTAGAACAAGGCTTGGTGAACACCCTGAAGTACATCGAGCGGCTCGGTCACAGGTAAGCTTAGATGCGTAACATCGTCGACGATTCCAATCGTGAATCGACGTTTTGGTTGGGCGCTCGACAAGTTGTCAAAGATGGCCTTGACCATTGAGGGCGTGAACTCTTTGCTCGAAAGACCATAGCGTCCCGACGTCACCTTCGGCATTGAGCCGGACCAATTCTCCATGAGTGTCGTCATGACATCCAAGAATAGAGGTTCGCCGGTGGCACCAGGCTCCTTGGTGCGATCCAATACGGCGATTTGCTTGACGGACTTCGGTAACGCGCCAATAAACCTATCTGCCGCGAAGGGCCGATATAGTCGTACGGTCACCACGCCCACCTTTTCTCCGCGGGCGACAAGGGCTTTGACTGTCTGTTTTACGGTGAGGGCGCCCGAACCCATGACGACTATGACGCGCTCGGCATCCGGTGCGCCGTCATAATCGAAAAGCTTGTAATTGCGCCCCGTTCGCTCGCCGAACTTTACCAACTCACGCTCCACAATTTCTGGGCAAGCGTCGTAGTAAATGTTGCAGGCTTCGCGTGCTTGGAAAAATACATCGGGATTCTGTGCGGTGCCTCGAAGCAGCGGCCTGTCCGGTGTAAGTGCACGATCACGGTGCGCCTTAATCAGATCGTCATCAATAAAGTGGTGAAGGTCCTCGTCGCTGAGCTTTTGGATGCGCGTTACCTCATGCGACGTCCGAAAGCCGTCGAAATAGTGCAAAAACGGAATGCGAGAACGTAGCGTTGCGCTATGCGCGACGGCCGCCATGTCGTGGGCTTCCTGAACGCTCGACGACGCGAGCATCGCGAACCCCGTCATACGGCAGGCCATCACATCTGAGTGGTCACCAAAGATACTAAGCGCGTGTGTCGCCAGGGTTCTCGCCGCTACGTGCAGCACGAAAGGCGTCAATTCGCCGGCGATCTTGTACATGTTCGGGATCATCAGCAGCAGGCCCTGCGACGCGGTAAACGTCGTGCCCAGCGACCCTGCCTGAAGTGCCCCGTGTATGGCGCCCGCCGCTCCCGCTTCTGATTGCATCTCGACGACGGTTGGAACTGACCCCCAGATGTTCTGGGATTGACGTGCTGCCCATTCGTCGGAAAACTCACCCATTGGGGATGCGGGTGTAATCGGATAGATGGCGATGACTTCACTCAACCGGTAGGCAACCGAAGCTGCTGCCTCATTGCCGTCCACGACCATCGACGTCTTGTCACTCATGGCTGTAATGCCTCCACCGGGGTTCTAGATTTCGGTTAACTACGGGTATTTTAGAGCCAACGCATCACCGGGCGTCCGGATGCTATGCTTCCTGGACCACGTAACAAACGAGAAAGTTCCGGGAGAGCAACCGGGAAAACACGCAAGTGCTGCGGCGCTGCTCGAGGTTCCGGTGAATGACGTGATCTCGGACAAACCGAGGGATTTTAGTTGTCTTAGCGCCTAGTGCCGACCAGAAGCCTCTTACCGCTCGCAATGCAGATTCTGCGTAGAAAACCACATCATTTGCCGTGAGTAATGTCTCTTCGACGCAAGGCGTGCGCAGCATACCACGCTCGGTTGAACTCGTTAGTCCTTTCGTTGACTTTCAAGGGTAATCCGGCGCTGGCCGGACAGTCAATTCCAGGCCTATGTTTTTCCATGAGGCAAGTCGCCATGCAGCACCGGGTAACGGCTGACCGGTTAGCTTTCTTAAAAATGATATCCGGAGAATGTGCACTTCAGCACACACGCAAATGATGCCGGCCGTTTCCCTTCTCAATTAGCTTTTTATTGTTGTGCAACCACCTGGACACTTGTCATCACAATGTGAAGGCTTGATGATCCTCGCCAAAGTTCCGTAAAAGGTTTGTGCGCATCTCTTGCGCGAATGTGCTTCAAATAGCTGCGCTAGTATTTCAGAGCAAAGTACTGGCGTCCAGCCGCAGTCAAATTTGTCTATCGTTGCGCGACGTTGTGTGTCCGCCGCGCAAATATCCGGCTTCGCCCACTTCAGTGGGAAGGTGGGTCACACTTTCGCACAACAGGCGCGCATAACCGCAAGCTAAACGGATGACAATCCGGTCATTCCCAAAGCTTCGGGTTTTCCACATGTCAGCCGTGCAATATCCCTTAAGAAGACATCGGGTTTATCCGTTGTTGACCGAAGTGGTATGGGCGACATCGGACCACAGGTGACAGGTCGTATTCTACCGTTGCCGTCCTGAAATCAGTGTATACTGGCCGAACGTCGTAGGAGCCGTTCCCGTTCGTTAAGTGTGGAGTCATTCATGCAGTTATCGGGGGTATTACTTGTAGTTGTTGAAAGCCGTGCGACGCTGCCACCGTGGCTAGGCTCTTGTCAGGGCAAAGTCAACGATACTATCGTCTTGGTGTCTGCTCCGGAAGAATTAGCGACTCGTTTCTCAGCTCGCGCCATTCAGAGGTTAGATGCGCTGAGAGATTCGGAACAGCGCATTCAAACGGCGGTGATTGTCCCGTCCAATGCTGCGGTTAGCAGCGAAATGTTGGCCACTCGCCAAAACATTGCTCAAGCAATCTTGACTCACATGGCACGCCACGGCCACGGAAAGCTTTTGCTGCTGACTGGCCATGAACTTCATCCTGATGCGCAATTGCAGCTGCTCAACTTGGCAGGGAAGCTCTCTGAACACCTGCACGGCACCCGGCTCACGGTTGCGCTGCGGTTTGGTGGGGCCTCACAGCAAGAACCGCCGCACGAGCTCAGTGATTCCGCACCACCGTCGCAAAGACGCTCGTCACGCCGCCCGTCGTCACGCCGCCCGTCGTTACGCAGTGGTCCATTGGCAAAGACTGTGCCGCCGCCAGAGCCGGAGCTGGTGTCCGCGGTGGTGCAGACCGCTGACCCGTCGATTGAATCTACAGGCTAGCACCTCAATTCTATTGAATTGAGGTGCTAGAAATTCGCGAAGCGAATTTTGGGTTTGGGCGAAGCCCAAGAAAATAAGGCTAGGGGGCGCGATGGCCGCGCAGCGGCCGGTCCGAAGGACCCATAAGTTCTGATGAATCGCGCCACTAGTACATCGATTCGCGGAGAGAATTCGGTGTTGGGCGAAACCCAAGGCAGCCAGGCTCGGGCGCGATACGATTGGGTCACATAGTAGCTGCGGCAGCGGCTACGGCATTTGGCGAAGTCACGCCATAACCGTCAAGGCACGTCTGCTCCACCTTATCCTTTTTCACAACGTCCCTAATTGAGGGCATGATCGTCACGTTGCCAATTGCGGCTAGTGTCGTTAGCGCGCCGGGCAAACCCCCAACCAAAGAGGGGCACTGACCGAAGCCCCATTGATACTCCACGTCTTTGTCCCCAGAAGCCACCTTCACCGAGCCTTTGGTTCCCTTGGACTCAACGGATGTGCTCTTTACCGTGCCGGCCGGCGCCGATCGCACGGCCGTCAGTTTTGCCGCAACGTCTGCAATAACAAACGCTGAACTCCCCGCCTGGTCCAGTCCTGATTCAACAACAACTATATAGCGGCCGCGGGGAAGATTGTCCGGTATCGTCCAATCGAATTGGCCCCCTTCTGCCGTCCATGAGGAACTGGCCCCCACCGGCGGGGCGATGTAGCGAACCTTATCGCTGCGCAGACCGTCGGAGGTGGCGGTGTAGAGCCATACCTGAATCTTTGGGTCAGGCGTCGTCTTTTGCCAGCTGATTGACATGGCACTTCCACCCTCGAACTGGCCCCCCTTTGGCGCCGTTACAACGATTCTTTGTTGCACCTTAGTAGTACTACCTTGCGAGTAGTAGTTCGGCGCGGCGTGAACGTTGTGAAACTGTACGCCGCTCAATACAATGAGGGCTACACCAAATGCCAGGGGAAGCGAATGAAATCTCAACATTGTCATTCTCCGGTAGCGTTCTTAGCGCCGAAACGTCATAGCGTTTGAGTCAAGTTTTCAGAATACGGTTTTTAGGCAGGGGCCTGGAAATTCAACGCGAGCAAAGGGCAGGGGGCCTCGACTTGGGCGGTCCGCGCCGCCCGGGCCCCTTGCGAGTTACTTTCCTCAGAGCCGTGTGAGGGCTCATCGTCAAGGATAGTAAGTCAGTTTCCCCTCTTCGCAATCGATGGCTGCCGGCAAACGCAATCATTGAAGCATTGTCTGTACATGCTTGGAATTGTGGCACAAACAACTTTATCTCATAACGCGCACAAGCTCGCTGCGCCAATACACGTAGCCCGCTGTTAGCTGCCACGCCGCCTCCAATTACAAGCGTATGAACCCCCTCTGCGCGCGCTGCGCGTACCGCTTTACTCACCAATGACTCAATCACTCGATACTGAAAAGCCGCGCATAGATTGCGCAACTCCTGTACTTCGCGTGGTGCACCATGCTCGGCCACATATCGCACCACATTGGTCTTCAGTCCAGAAAAGCTAAACTCAAGAGAATTGCGTGCCGGCATCGGTCGACTCAACTCGATTGCTCCGGAATCGCCCTCCTGGGCCAATCGATCGATCTCTGGGCCGCCCGGGTACCCAAGGCCCAGCAGTTTTGCGACCTTGTCAAATGCCTCCCCTGCGGCATCATCCCTCGTCGCGCCTAGTTCCTGAATTTGGGATAGGTCAAAGCCATCCACTCGATAAAGCGCAGTGTGTCCACCAGAGGCCAAGAGTGAAATGAAGGGCAAGTCGGGTTGACTTGTTGGTGCATCTGGATATTGAAGGTAAGCCGCCATTAGGTGTCCCACCAGGTGATCGACACCCACAATGGGTTTGTTAGCAGCCCAGGCCAATCCTTTTGCCACCTGCAGACCCACTAGCAAGGCCCCCGACAATCCCGGACAGCAAGTGACAGCGATTCCGTCAATTTCGGAAAGGGTCCTGTTTGCTTTTTCCAGGGCGCGACTTATCACGAAGCCGATGTTTCTCATGTGATCCCGCGACGCAAGTTCCGGGACTACTCCGCCGAAAGGGGCGTGTACGGCAATTTGACTCTGCACGACGTCTGCCAGCACCGCGCCGTCGTCCCCGACGACGGCCGCCGCGGTATCGTCACAAGATGTCTCAATTCCCAATACTAGCACACGCCATTGCCTTAATAACCGCAACCTGACTCACTTTTCCTCAGGCTAAATACACCATAGCCAGGTCGGCTGTTTGCTGGAGCGCCCGCATCTAGCTGCGGTTCGGGCTTAGGATTGAATAAGCGCAATTCTACCGTGCCATCCTCCATTAGTGACACAATGCTAACAAAAGTTCCCTGACAAGACGAATCGACCCAGGCAAAAATATCCTGGTCATGGTCTGGTGTTAGTTGCACGGAAGCGATTACATCGTGCAAGGCAGGCTGTATGGTACGCACGCTGGCTCTGTCGAAGAGACGTTGGCCCGGGCAAAGCCCGCCTTGATCGTCGCTGGAAGTCAGAATTCCCGGAACTTTTGTTAGATTATGCGTGTCGAGTGTGAGCGAAAGTTTGAGTGGCGTCGTGCTGCCTTCTGGCATGAGCCCATCAGACGCGAAATTTTCCCCAATTAGATTTCCGCAATAGGCACCCCCAGGGCCTGTATCGAAACGATCGTTACTTTTGCAGCCCAGGATGCTGAGCAAAGTTGCACCAATCAGAATCGCACTTCCAGTTTTCTTCGGTCGCATGACACCTGACCTAGTGCCGAAATTGGTAAAACCGCCGCGGCGGCCATCGAGCCAGCTTTGTCGTTCGTAGCCTATTTAGTAAAGGGCGGCTAGCGTCCCGACTGCGTGCCCAATAATCCCCTATTTTTGAAGGCCGATCCAGCCGAATGCCCTAGAGCAGGCCGGCTACTTGAGTCGCACGTGACACGCATTGGTGGCGACGACTTTGCAATTGGCTTCGACCTGTCGTATCCCTAGTTACTGGCTCGCTTGTCAAAATCGCAATCTGCTCGACTCTGGCGCGTGACACTGGGCTCGGTGATTCTCGTCTTCTTGTTCGCCGCCATACTATGGCGCGGTGGCTTCCCCGTTATTCCCGATCGTGTAGCGCTATCCAGAGTTTCGCCCGGTGTGATCGTCGGTTATGCTGTCTGCTGGCTGTGTGTGCTCCTAGTGCGTTCAGTGCGCTGGCGCTATCTACTAGCGCCCGTTGCGCCGATTCCCCTGTGGCGAGTGGTCAGAGTCTCCCTCATCGGATTTGGGGCACTGTGTCTGCTTCCGTTGAGGCTCGGCGAAGCTGTTCGCCCTACCCTGATACAGCAACGGGATAAAATTGGCTGGTGGGAAGCCGTCGGCACGGTGGGTGCCGAACGAGTACTAGACGGGCTTTTCCTGACTGCCACCTTGGCTTTCGCGCTATTTAGTACAAAATGGTTGGCACCGCTGCCTGATCACATCGGCGCTTTGCCTGTGCCGGTTGCACTGGTGCCCGGCGCAACGACGGCAGCTCTTACTTTATTCACAGTATTATTTGTGGCCCTGGGTCTGTTTTATTGGTCAAGGGACTTTGCCCAGCACATTATCGCGCGCACAGTGGGCAGAATATCCGAGCGAGGGGCAGCTTGGATCACATCGGCGATTACGCGCACGGCTTCGGGCTTGAGTTTCTTGCCCATGTGGCGTTACCTCGGGCCTTTCTTTGCGCTAACCATTGTGTACTGGGTCCTAAACGCAGCCGCATTCATGTGGCTCATGCGCGGGTGTGGCTTGACAAGTGCCACTTTTGGGCAAGCCTGGGTCGCAATGGGCGTGCTCGGTTTGGGAGTTGTTGTACCAAACGCGCCCGGGTACTTCGGAGCATTTCAACTCTCACTCTATGCGGGTCTTGCCCTTTATTTCCAAGCTGACGTGGTCACGGCCGCGGGGGCAGTATTCGTATTTTACGCTTACGTTCTGCAACTTGGTGTTACCGTCTTTGTTGCCCTTCTGGCCTGGCTTGCAAACAGTTGGTATGGCTCGAAACTGGCAGTTCCCTTCGAAGCAGACCGACCGTCACCTGGCCCAGGTTCTATGGCTTGAATGCTTCAACGACGCCATTCATGCGCTCCCCATCTTGCACGAGTCGCACATCCTTGAAACCGGCGGTCGCCTGCCCCCGTCGAATTTCGGAGAACGAGTAAGTACTGCCGCCTTGCGTGCAAACCAGCATGTGAACGGCGAAGAGCGTCCCGGCACGCGGGCGCAACCGATCCTCACTCATTATGTGATCTCGGATGACGATGCGTCCCCCCCGGGACGAGAGCCCGATATGCACGATTGTACTTGGCGCCGCAATTCAAGGCAGACTGACAGTGTATTACTGCCGAAAGAAGTACCAGATTTTGATTTGCGGGCCATTCATCCCTGACAAAACAGCCAATACAGCATGTGGTACATTGTGGGATCAGGACCACGAGCACATGTGTTTATGGGACTTCGAATAGTGGACAATCCCCAGCAAGCTCGTCCCCTCTAACGATTTAGGGTCGCTAACCTATTCGGTTCTGATATCTTTCCGGGGTATCAATGCATACCGTTCGAGGAGTGAACTTTTATGGCAGCGAAAAAGTCTAGTAGCAAAAACAGTGGAAAGTTTGGTGCCAAGGCTGATTTTATTCGAAGCCAGCCCGCATCAATGAGTGCGAAGGATGTGGTGGACGCTGCGAAAAAGGTTGGCTTAAAAGTGACCGTGAACCACGTTTACAACATTCGGGCTGCCGGAAAGAAAGAGGGCGCCTTCGCCCCGCCCCGATCGGTTCCAGCGCCGAGCACAAATCTGCCCGCGGCATCCAGACGCGGACGCAAACCGGCACTCCCCGTACCTACTGCCATAGCCGCCTTGGAAGCTCAACTTCGGCGGGCCATTGCAGAGGTTGGATTGCAACGCGCTCGCGAAATATTCAATAGCGTTGAGTCCGTTTTCGTTGGCGGGTGACGGGCTACACAAATCGGAGGAAGGGCGCGGGTTTTGGGGACCGCGCTCCGCCCCTCCATCTGTTACCTCACTGCAATTAGCGAGACTCCTCAGTCATCTGCGATTACCTTCTCGTAGAAGTCGCCGCAAGCATCTCGGTTTTCCCCAGCCAGCCACGCAATCGCCGCGCGGGGATGCTGGTTTAGTTGACCTGCGATTACGTAGGGAGGCAGTGGTCCCCATTCTATTTTTCTCCGCAACGGCACAATGTGGTCCTGGATCAACTTCCACACCGACCGAATATTGTACTTCGGATTTCGCAGAAAACCGAGCAACAACTCCATACGGCAGTTGCCGGCACCTCGACCGAGGCCCCCGAGCGTCGCGTCAATACGGTTCGCTCCGTGAATGATTGCCTCAATTGTATTGGAAAAAGCCAGTTCTTGATTGTTGTGAGCGTGAATGCCAACTTCTTTGCCCGTGCCCTCCAAGGCCTTCTTGTAACGTTCTACGAGGCTGGCGATCTGCTCACCGTACATTGATCCGAAGCTATCGACGACTACTACTGTCGAGCACGGTGTTTTAGCAATCTCCTCCAAGGCTTGATCGATTTCCGTCTCGCTGCAGGTTGAAATTGCCATGATATTGCAAGTTGCCTCATAGCCCTTGTCGTGAGCATCCTGAATCATATCAACGGCTTCGGGTATTTGATTGATGTAACAAGCGACCCGCACCAGATCGATAACGCTCTTTTCCTTTGGAAAGAAATCAGTGCGATAGTCAGTTTTCCCTCCAGCGTCGGCCATGACCGCGATCTTTACCTTCGGGCTTTCGCCTACTATTCGCCGCAGATCGTCCTCGGTGCAAAACTTCCAGGCCCCATACTTATCACGACCAAACACACGACCTGAGCCCTTGTAACCAATTTCCATGTAGTCGACGCCCGCCGCGGCACAAGTCTCATATACAGCGCGTACAAATCCGTCCTCAAACATGTGGTCGTTTATGAGGCCACCATCGCGAATTGTGGCATCGAGCACTCTGATTTCCGGACGGTACGTTACCCAAGGCGCTTTCATGTCTTCGCTCCTCCTAACTTTTTGCCCCAATTGGGCCTCGTTAGCCAGGCCATATGCCAGACAGACTGCCAGTTGCTAGCAGCCCCGCAGCCGAATGCATTTGAACCGCACATTTTGCCAGAGAGCACAGAGCCCCCCCGGAATTTTAGCCGCTGCCGCAAACCCTCGCCGGCATACCCTGAGCTTGATACGCCGTATTCGTACTTTAGCGGATAACCGGTAGAGATAATGGGTGCGCGAACTCGGAGAAGAAGTCATTCCCCTTGTCGTCAATCACGACGAACGCCGGGAAGTCCTCGACTTCGATTTTCCACACCGCTTCCATACCAAGCTCTGGGTATTCTATTACTTCGATTTTCTTGATGCACTCTTTGGCAAGACGTGCCGCTGGCCCTCCAATACTGCCCAAGTAGAAACCACCATATCTCTTGCAGGATTCTGTCACGACCGCGGACCGATTGCCCTTGGCTAGCATCACGAAGCTTCCGCCATTCGCCTGAAACAACTCAACATATGAGTCCATCCGACCCGCGGTCGTTGGGCCAAAAGAACCTGATGCATATCCCGGTGGTGTCTTGGCGGGGCCCGCGTAATACACGATGTGGTCTTTGAGGTACCGAGGCAGGCCCTCACCTCGATCAAGTTTCTCTTTGATTTTTGCATGGGCGACATCCCGCGCGACGACCATCGGACCCGACAACGATAGACGAGTTCGTATTGGATACGAGGTGAGCTCCGAGCGAAGCTCTTGCATAGATCGATTCAAGTCAACGCGAACCACCGACTCTGATAACTGGTCGCCCGTCACAGCGGGCAAGAATTTTGCGGGATCTTTTTCCAATTGCTCCAAAAACACACCTTCTCGAGAAATTTTCCCAAGCGCCTGTCGATCGGCGGCACAGGAAACGCTAATCGCGACTGGGCATGATGCCGCGTGTCTGGGTAGCCTAATCACACGTACGTCGTGGCAAAAGTACTTCCCTCCAAATTGAGCTCCAATTCCCATTTTCTGCGTGAGATCAAGCACTTGTGCCTCAATGTCGGGGCAACGTATCGCGTGGCCACTAGAATTGCCCCGAACCGGCAACGAATCAAGAAAGCGGGTTGACGCAAGTTTAGAGACCTTTAGAGCCTCTTCAGCGGACGTGCCCCCGACGACAATAGCGAGATGATAGGGAGGACAGGCAGCCGTGCCTAAGTTGCGAAGTTTCGAGTCCAGGAATGCCAGTAACGCGTCCGGTGCGAGAAGCGCCTTGGTCTCTTGATACAAGAAACTCTTATTTGCGCTCCCTCCTCCCTTGGCCATAAACAGAAAGTGATACTCGGCATCGTTTGTAGCGTACAAATCAATCTGGGCCGGCAGATTAGTGCCCGTATTGACCTCGTTGTACATGTCTATAGGAGCCATCTGTGAATACCGCAGATTGTGAGTTGCGTAGGCGTCATACACGCCTCTGGCAATAGCTTCCGCGTCATTGGCCCCTGTAAACACATACTGGCCCTTCTTGCCGGTAATAATGGCCGTGCCCGTATCTTGGCACTGCGGCAAGACCCCCTCTGCAGATATGACCGCATTCTTGAGCATATCCAAAGCCACAAACTTGTCATTCGAACTCGCCTCAGGATCAGTGCAGATTGCTCCAAGCTGTGCCAGGTGCGACGAGCGCAATAGATGGGCGATATCCCGCATGGCCTCATACGTCAGCAACCGGATCGCTTCGGGTTCGACCTTTAGGAACAACTCTCCGTTGGCACTAAAAGAAGATACGTCGTCGTTGGTAAGTAGACGGTACTCAGTTGTTTCTTCGCCTAAAGGAATCATGGGCTGATACGCAAATGTCGCCATGGCAAAAGCAGGATAGCCAATGCCCGCAGCGGACGCACCCAGATATTCGAACCCACAACAAAGACCCTAGTAGCGCGATTCCACTGAAGTGATGGGTCCTTCGGCCCCGGCCGCTTCGCGGCCAATCGCGCTACTATCCTAATTTCCTCGGGCATTCGCCCAAACCCAAAATCGCTTCGCGATTTTCTAGCCCATCGATTCAAGAGAAGCGATGGGCTAGTGGCGCGATTCCACTGAAGTGATGGGTCCTTCGGACCGGCCGCTTCGCGGCCATCGCGACCCTAGCCTTATTTTCTTGGGCTTCGCCCAAACCCAAAATTCGCTTCGCGAATTTCTAGTACCTCAATTCAATAGAATCGAGGTACTAGCCGCCCGCCTCTCGATCGCGCAGCGCCCAACCTGAATATAGCCGATCTTTGATGCGCGCCCGCATGGCCTCGAGGTCTTCTCGACTCTTGACGGGATAAAACCGTCCCCGGTGGCCCTCACGGGGCACCCGCACCAAATTCAAAGACAGCCACGGTTCTCCATTTGGCCGAAGTACTCCACTCGCTTCACAAGTAACGGCTTCGAATCCAATCGATGCGCGGCCCTCGACCTGCTTTGTGACCTTGTAGCGCGGTAGGCTCGGAGGTTCACGTAGTGCTTGAAGCGAGAAATACATATTGTTGGTTTGAAAATCTGGCAGTGCTGCTGTTGACACTGAAGACGGAAATCGGAATCCCTCGACCACTTGCACGTGCTTACCAACGCGCACGGGAGCTCCCCCGACGTCCCACGCGCCGGAGGCGTTTCGTGTTTTCCTAACTAACTCCACAGTCATGTCGCGATTACTCATGATGTGCGTGCCCAAGAGCAAGGGATCAATGGTTGCACCAAGATTATCAATATTTGAAAAAAGCAGATAGCGAATACCACGGCTCACCAACTTCAAGTAGAGCCCGCAAGCGTGGAGGCGTTGAAAGAACTCCCCGTGCCCCGGCGCATAGTAGCGCGCCTGTCCGTCAGCTCCAAAAAAAGGATCCCCCTCTTCTGTGAGGCGTACCGATATGGACTGGTCAAAGAACTCGACATCTTCGGGCGCGATACCAAAATGGGAATGCTTTTGCAGATGCGCAGCGGTTTCATCCCTGGTTGCAAAACTGTTCATAACCAACAAGGGAATCTGTTGCGCGAAAAGTGCTTTTGCTCGAATCAGGTCGGTTATTTTAGCGCCAAGAAAACTTATGTTGTCGAAAACTTCGACGGTGCCTTTGACGACACCCCCAAAGCGCGTGGCAAGTCCTCCGTTCAGCACAAGTACAGCAATCTGACCGCGGGTGAGCGCCCGTACCCCAGCGCGATGGGCCTCCCGCTCCTCAGCGCCATCGTCATATTTTATCTCGGCGATGTCTTCGGGTGCCTCGAAGGGGCAATCAAACTGGGCATCTGATGCGTTGAGTTTGTGGGAGTGAACGGCCTCCATTTGTTCAACACAACGTGAGGCATCAAAATCAAAACGCTGCAATAAATCGATATCAAACCGTGGATCGTCCGAGAACATGGCGGGAAACCTATGCTTCGGGTTGCGATTGGATGACCACCCTGGGTCCATTTAGTTGTTCGTCTCCGACGGTCGGGATCGGTGAACATTGGGCAATTCACCGCAATCACAAAGACCAAAGCTCGCCCCGTCCGCCGCGCACGCTTGACCCCCTTCACAGGCGCCAGCACCGATACAACGCTGAGTTTCCCCGGGACGGCAGACCGCTTTTGTCGGGTGTGACGATTGTACAGGGGCCGTACCGGCCTCTTGGCGTTCAAGCTTCCAGCTACCCGATGCTGGATCGGGGGCGTCTGCTAGGGCGTCTTTACGGCATCTGATATACAGCTCATCTTTGCCGACCACTTTTTGATTGCCGGGAACGCCGTAAAGTTTCTGATCGTGACGCCCACCAATAATGGCAAAACCCGAATCACCACAAATCTTATCGGCGCGTTCTAAACATGCCTTCTGCGCATTGCAGTCAATTGAGTAGCTGCCGTCAACGCGGCGTTTGACGTGTGTCGATGCACAGGCGCCAATAGCAAGCGAGGCCAGCAGATACCGACGAAACATGGGCCTCCCCTACGATGGGTAAACCATTTCGGCAATGCTGCAAAAATAAAATACTGTGCCAGTTTGGCACCCCATCCGGGTGCCTACGCGAGACCTGTGACACGCCGTCACCGGCCCGATATTCTGAAATTAGGAACCCGCGATTTCCGGCGAATAATGCGAGCTGGCATCCGTGGTACGAGTGTTGCACCCAATTGGGGCCATGGCGAACCGTCAGTCACCCGCGCGACAACGTCTGAGAACGCTAAAGATCTGCCTGAGCGTGCTATGTCTTGGATGTCTGGCCATAGCTGTAATTCTCGTCGCGCGTCCGAGTTTAGCTCGCGTCAATCAAGATTCCGTAGCCCGAGTCGCCGAGCCGCTACTCGTTGCCGCACGACAATGGCGCGAGCAGAATCCGGAAGGCTGTCCTACACTAGGTGGACTAATTCATGAGGGTGTCCTTTCGGCCGAAGTCGACCGGGAAGACCCTTGGGGGGGAACGTTTCGGTTGGTATGCAATGACAACGGTGCGTTTACCTTGGTTTCACCGGGAAAAGATGGGCGACTAGGTACGGAAGATGACATTGAGTGGCCCGCGCGCTGATCGTTTGCCTAGTGGCGCCATTCCATCGACATGTTGGATCCTTCGGGCGGGCCGCTTTGCGGCCATTTCGTCACTAGCCTGATTCTCTTGGGTTTCGCCCAAACCGGGGCCGTGGCAATCTGAACCGCGACGAACACGTAAACCTTTCGTCAAGGGTAAACCTGCTTGAGGACGCCAGACGCCGATACTGTACCAGTCCTCGAAATCGCCGAAGCTATTCTGGACTCGGTAAAGTGGACGCACATTGCGGCTGTTATTGGCAAAGGCGAGGCTGAGAATCTTGAACTTCAGTGGATGAGCGAGGCCTTTGCCCAATTGCTCGGTGTTGCGAACAATGGCGAAAGTCTGCGTGGTGAACTGCTTCGCGACCCGCTCCTGACAATTGCGGCAAACGCTTGCCACCACTCAGGACCTGTAAAGGCCTTGGTAACGTCTCTCACCGAGACTGATACTCCGGTTGAAGTTTCGGCGGCCTTGTCAGAGTCCGAACAGAAATATTGGGCTGCAATCGTTGCCGATACGCGTTCTAGCCACGAAATCGAAGAGGCCGTCCGGCGATCCGAAGAGCGTTTCGAGTCGCTGGTCGACTCCCTCGTTGAGAGCGTTTGGATAGTCCGTGCCGGCCGGCTCGTCTATGCCAATTCGGCCGCGCAATCTTTGCTGCAAGTCAGCGGTGGTGAGCTGCAGGGTCAAGCGTTTTTGCCTCTGGTGCATAAGGATGATCAGACGCAGGTCGAGCAGCAATTTTGTCGCGTCACACAAGGTGAACCAGTAGCGCCTTTCGAGTGTCGACTTAATCAAGGGACTCATCAAACGATTCTCGTTGAGCTGAGCTCAATTGGAATCGACTACGAAGGTGGGGCGGCGATTCTATCCTTTGGTCGCGATGTCACTGAACGCAAACGCTCGGAGGCGAGTCTATTGCAATCTGACCGTTTGGCGTCGCTTGGAATGCTAGCGGGTGGCATGGCTCACTCTCTGAACAATCCGCTTACGTATGTGCTCCTCAATCTTGATCATTTGGCGAAAAGGCTTCCGCTCATGGCGGGAGAGGCAAGTTACGTTGCTGACGCGCTGGCCCGAATGGATGAAGCGCGCGAAGGCGCGGAACGCATGGCGAACATTGTCAAGCGAATGCGAAATTTGGCTCGAACGGATGACAATGAGATTCGGGCCATCGACTTGAGATCAGTGCTCGAATCTGTAGTCGAAATTGTTGGCAACGAAATGCACCACCGGGGCCGGCTGACGACCGTTTTCGAACAGGTTCCCCCGGTAATTGCCAATGAATCTCGAATTGAGCAAGTGTGTCTGGGACTATTCCTCTTCGCAGCGCGAATATTGCCTGAAGCTTCTGCCAATACCAACGGAGTGCGTTTGTCATTGTATTCCGAGGATCGACAGAACGCCATAATTGAGATTGTGTGCGAAGGTGTTGAGTTTGACACAGCCCAGCTACGTAGTCTTTTTGAACCATTTGCGTCGAGCGATGAGGCTCGGACGGCGGGTTTTGGTCTAAGTGTTTGCAGTAGTATAGTTGACCAATTAGGTGGACAGATTCAGGCAGAGTCCCTGCCGGGTACTGGGCTGTTCTTGAGAATTACATTTCCCTGCACGCGTCAGTCAGCCTCTACGGAACCACCACCACCCTCAAGCCAACAGTCCTCCAACCCTCCGTCGACTGAGTCCGGTTCCGGGAAAATCCTTGTAATTGACGATGATCCCGGCGTGGGGCGAGCATTGCGATTGATGTTAGAAGAGGAGCACGACGTAACTTGCTTCACGAGTCCACGGGACGCACTCAGGAGGCTCTTACAGGATCCTGGCTTCGACCTGGTCTTCTGTGACCTCATGATGCCTGAGTTGACCGGGATGGATATCTACCAGGTGCTGCGCTTCAACCGGCCAGGCTACGAATCACGCTTAGTATTCATGACCGGTGGCGCATTTACCGCGGCCGCTAAGCGATTTCTGGCTCAGGTGCCAAACTCACGTGTTGAAAAGCCTTTCAATCTGCGAGCTTTGCAGCGCTTGGTTCAACGTTCTGTCGCGAAGCGCAACTGTTAGCGATCTCATAAGTCATCGTCCATGCTCCGACGCCCTACCCTATGTCGGCGTCCCTCGGGCCGCGGCGGAAATATTCTTCGGTCGAGCGGACTCCGACGATCCATCAGCGACCGAAGCCCGGCGGGTTCCGTCAACAGCTGCCTGAGTTGGTCTACATTTTCCAGACCCGACTCGTGAACTTGCTCGGCGTGCATTTCGCAAAGTAGAACAAGACGACCCTCAACGAGCAGATTTCGGATTCGATCGGCCTTTTTCGGGCTTCCCCCGTCACGCCCCAAACTTGCGCAGGCTTCGCACTGTTTTGCCATCCATATACCCTCCCTCAAAGGAGAAGCCGGGCCAAATTAATGACAGCGATTTGGGTGCGAGTGTTGGCGGACCGTCTTGCTGCGCTCCTCGACCCAAGCAATAACGTCTTGTTCAACGGGGCGACCCAAATGGTTTGCTAGCTGCTGCAGACCGGTGGGACTCGTGACGTTGACCTCAATCAAGCGCTCTCCAATTAGGTCGAGGCCGACAAACCACAAGCCTTTGAGGCTCAATTGGCGTCCGACATCGTTGACCAGATGAGATTCAGATGCCGTCAGCTCCGTAGGCTCAACCGAGCCACCCACGTGAATGTTTGCTCGAATGTCAGAGCCTTGCGGGACTCGGCGAATAGCTCCTAACAAATGACCATCTAGAACCAGAACGCGCTTATCGCCCTGTTGCACGGCGGGCAGGTACTCCTGAAGTAGAGCATTCCTTTTCCCTTCAATCGTCAAAAGATCAATCAGCGCACGCAAATTTGGGTCTTGTTTTTTCAAAAGGACGACACCAAAACCTCCCGAACCATCAAGAGGTTTCAATACTCCAGTTCCTCCGAGCCCGTCCAAGAATTGGAGCAACCTACTTGGGCTAGACGAGACCATCGTTTTGGGGACATATTTGGCAAACTGGAGTGCGATAAGTTTCTCATTCGCATCCCGTAAACCCTGGGGCGAATTGACTACAAGAGTCGAGTCGCAAACTAGATCAAGCTGCTGCGTGAGGGTTAGGTAGTTCGTGTCAAAGGGCGGGTCTTTGCGAACAAACACCGCATCAATCTGCGACAACTGCAGATCTTGCGTAGTGCCCAGCACAATGTGAGGTGCAGTGGCATTGACGACAATGGCCGTCGCTTCAGCATAAACTTGTTGTTCCATGACGGTGAGATGTCGCGGTAAACAATGCCAACAGCTATGCCCCCTGGCCAAAGCTCCACGCATGAAGGCAAACGACGTGTCTTTGTCAGGCAACATCGAATCGGCTGGATCCATGACAAACAAAAACCGCATTTTGGTGGGCCTTTCGATCGGACGACCCATAGCATAGGCGCCCCAGGGCCCGCTGCTAGGCCTGCTGTCCGGGCACTCCGACCAAGGACGTGATATAATCGACAGGCTTATGGATCGCGATGACAATAAGACGGCTCCCGGTACCAGCACATCGGCATCGGCATCGGGCGAATCCTCCAACCGGGATGTCGTTCTGATTCATGGTCTTTCGCCCGATGGGAAAGGTCTAGCGGTCCTGCGTCACCGGGAAAACCGAGTGGAGCAGGCACTGGTAATGCCTATCGAGCAAGGCAAACCAATACACGGGGAAATTGTTACGCTAAAGCCCAGGCGCGAGTTCCCTCTGCTCTGCGATGTGAAGGTTGAGTACAGCCCCACCGATGGAAACAAGGCCTTGCCTTCAGACAACCGTGGATCGACCAAGGGTCCCGGACAGATAGCGACCGAGGAGTATAGGACGAACTGGGATCGGATTTTTCAGTCGCGCACGCATTCCGACGGCGTCCTAAACTAGATTAATAATCAGTGAATTTCCTAGTCAATTGCAGGTGCAGTGAGTCACTGAGCGGCGTCTATTAAATTCCTGCTTCTCAAGGCAGTGGCATCGACCGAAAGTGAGGAGGCAGTCGGGGCGTCAATGCGCAAAAGTGTGCCGTCGGAAAGTCTCTTTACCCAGCGCGTTCCGTCAACCAATACCGGCCCAATCAAGATGCGTTCATCATAATGATCCGAAATACCGACAACCGACGAGCGTAACTGAACGAAGTCACTTGATTCCGAGTCGAACCTTACAAGGTTCGCATTTTCGGGGCGGAGCTCTCCGCGCAGCATCACCAACGTGCCCAGAACATCGTTCCCAGTGTCGATGTCCACCCGACGTGACTCGGGCCGACGGAGAAGAAAACTAGAACCCTCACGTTCCAACTCCAGCGATTGACCACGGACGTTTACCGTCAGAGATTCAACCTCGTCCCCACGCAACGAAAAGAGACGATCATCGATCCAATCAGCGGGTGCCCGTTCTAGCGCAGTTGTCAAACCTTGAATGTCGGCACAAGCCATAGCATCCAACGCCCCAGACACGCGCACACGACCCAGGCCGGCTCGTTTGTCACACTTTGCGTAAAACTCGACCTGAACAGTTCGGCGCGGCTTGTCCATTTCCAACTCAACTACCGCAAGTCCGCCGCCCAAGATTGGCAGAGGCAGCTCGGGTGAGGGTGCGAAGTGCTGACCTTTGAGCCTCGTGAGTAGAAGCAGCAGCTCATCGATTTTATCCCTAGAAATCCGGCGCTGTTGGCCGTCGGCAGCGAACCAACGTGCCCGCTTCACATCGAACCGATACTGTGTGTGGCCACGCTTCGTATTCAATGTGAGCTCCTGAATATCAGAGGGCACGTACGGCAAGAGACGCGCTTCGAGCAACTGTTCAGGTCTGATGTCCAGATTCGAAAATGCCCCGCTCACGACGAAAACTTGACGGTGTTGCTGATTGGCCCGGCTAAATTCGATGTAAGTCCCGCCACGGGGAGGCGGAGCAGCTGACCCAACCGCCATCCTCCACAGGGCCCCTTCCAGCTCAACTTGCCAAACATATCGCGGCTTATCGAGGCCGTAGCTTCGCAGCTCTAATGAGGGCAGAGGAGCCTCGTCCCGGACCTCACGAACGATTTGCAGATCACGCATTGAGGTAACCGCCGCGTCAATCAATGCTGAATCGCCGGCACGATTCCAAGGCTGTTCAGCCTGCCATTGTGAAGCGTCAGGGGATACGACTTTCTTTTTGACGTGTACCGTCTGCCCATCGCGGATGAGCGCCAGGCTTTGCGGCTGCGCATGAGAAAGCGCCGGAAAGACCAGATCTGTTTGGGTGCCCGCGGGCGTTGTTGTTCCGTCGTCGCGCACGACGAGAACCGCGACACCCGAAACAATAGCGAGTACAAGTAATGTCACGTCCCAAAAAATCTGTCGCCGAACCCTGCTCATTGATTGCCCCGGTCCCGCCGGGCAGGACGGCGACGCCGTCTGCCAATGGCTACCGCAAGTCCGAGCACCCCAGCGGCTCCAGGCAGGATGAGCAGTACGTAGCGGTTGAGCCGCGCGAGATCCGCGTCCGAAAGATTCATCTGCAACGGTGCGCGATGATTGCTCGGTATCTCAACACCAATCGGGCGTGTCAGAAGCCAAGAAATTGCACCATCGACGAACGCCCGGTTGCCCACTAACGCGGGCAACCTGAACGCGCGATTTTCCGCGACGGATGCCGGTGCAACTATCAAGCGTCGTGCGACACCTTGCGGCAAAGTTCCCAGATCGGCCGCTGCAGCAATCGTCCGAAGTCCCAAATTCATGTCAGTACTGCCGCCGGACTGGGCTTCATCACGCAGGTATGCGCCAACGTCGGTAACTTCCCGAGCCTTGTCGGTGGACGAGAGCAAAAGGCGAGCCTGGCTCCCGTCGGCTAAAGACAAAGCTGGCGCTAAACTTACGAGCACGTGCAGGGATCTTTCCGTGCTGCCGCGCAGCAGCGAACGAGTTACCGCATGGTCAGTAATCTGCGCGAAAAAGGATTCACCAAAGCCGTCGGGTAATCGCTGGCTTTCATCGCGCTCGACGACGATGCTCGTACCTACCGAGATGCCCGCCGCCGAGACAATTGAACTAAGGCCCGTTGAGCGGACCTTGCCGGACTCGTCGGGAATGGTACTCGATAGTACCAATAGCGACCCGCAATCTTGCATAAACGATTCGATTTGTTGCTGCGCGAAGGGCGAAAGTGGCACATCCGGTGCGGCAACAACCAGGAGCCGGCACTGTGCCAAAGAGATCTGTCGACCCGCGCCGAGATCGATCGTTTTCAGATCGATAGGCTCACGCCCGAGCCGATTGCGAAGTTCACTTAGCCCTGTTGGGCCCTCATCTTGCAATGAAAGTTCACGGTGGCCCTGCGTGAAACAAACCAAGGAACGTCTAGCATCGAACAGCTGCCGCAGGCCTCGGGTGATCGCTTGCTCAAGCCGTGGCTCGGACTCGCCCTTGGTTGGATCAAGCAGCGCTATGTCATCAGCTGTAATGTAACTTCGACTTTTGCCGCGAGTCAGAACGATTATTGAGTCACTGACCGCCTTACCATCTCTTGACGTGCCGGCTGAAATTCCCAATTCGGCCTGTAGCGCCAGAAATTGACCTGGGTCACGATCCGGGTCCACCCATTGCAGGGTAATTTGTCGACAAAGCGACAAGTAGCTGGCAACCATCTGCTGCACGGTTGGTGCCAGTGGATCGCCTCGGCTCAGCAGTACTACGATCTTTACAGATTCGGCTATGCCAGCCAACGTTTCGTGCGTCACCTTTGAAAGCGTATACCTATGGTCTGAAGTTGCATCCCAGCGCCGATCGAATCGCGCAGCGAGCACGTTTACACACACCGACAGGAATACCGCGGACACAATACCCACACCACTGGATCCCCGTAGCCTGCGCTGAGCTGAGCCCGAAACCAAAGGCCGTAGCTGCGCTAGCTTCACGACCACCTCCACGCGTCTACGATGCGAATTGAAAAAAATAGAGGCAAGGCAATCAACGTAAAGTCAAACACGAGTCGACGAACTGATACGACCCCCTGTGCCATCTCAGTCAGTTGCGATTGAATGGCCAGTTGGCTGCAAAGTACCTGTACCCACCCATTGTCAAATACGTACTCACCGACTCCAAGTAGAACGAAGGCGAGTATTATTCCGCTCGTGAGCACCAGGGATAAGAACTGGCTCTTGGCCATGGTGCTGCAGAGCACACCGAGCGCCAAGAAACCTGCTCCGAGGCCGAATATCCCTAAGTAACTCGTGGCTACAACCCTCCACTCCACGTCCAACACACTTCGCAACACCAGCGGGTAGAGCGTTGTCGGAAGCCAAAGTAGGACATAGGATAGGAGTGCGGCCAAATATTTCCCACCTACAATGACATTGGCACTGACGGGCGCCGAAAGTAAATTTTCGATCGTCCCGGTTCGCCTTTCCTCGGCAAAAGATCGCATCGTGAGGGCTGGGCAAAGAAATAGCAGCGTCAATGGCACGAACACGCTTTGTCCGTAAAACGCCTGCAGTGGACCAACGTCAAGCGTCAACTCAGGGCTGGTCGCAAAGCTTGTGACAATTGACGTAAAGATGCTTCCCTGCAACAGCAAGAGTACCAAGAGCAATATCCACCCCAGCGGCGTGAGCCACAAACTCGCCAATTCTCGGCGCAGGATCGCGAAAAGGGCACTCAAGTTGACGGCCCCTCATTGCTGTCTGTCAGCTCGGCAAATACGGCCTCGAGTGTTTCCGAAGAGCGGTGTGCGCCACGTACACCTACCCCATGCTCCACCAATTTCGCGATAAGCTCTTCGAGTCTGTCGCCTACGGGGCCATCCAGTGTTGCCGGGTACACAACGAATTGGCACACACCCGACTCGTCCCTACCCCGCTTCGAAGTCGTCGCGGGAGATTCAGCACTTGTGCGCCAGCCCAGATCGGAACAAATTGCAGGTGTCTTATGATCAGGATCTCGTACGAGTAGTGTGATTTCGGCGCCTTGACGGCTCGCACGCAGCGCATCGAGAGAATCGTGCGCGACCAACTGGCCTCGGTCGATTACCAATGCTTCGCTGCAAATAGCCTCAATCTCAGCGAGCACGTGGGTACTTAGTACAATCGTAAGGCGTTGCCCCAACTTTGCTATAAGGTCGCGCACATCCCGAATTTGATTGGGGTCGAGACCGGCAGTGGGTTCATCCAACAACAGCACCGGTGGGTCCCCCAGGAGCGCGTCGGCAAGGCCCACTCGTTGGCGATAGCCACGGGACAGGTTGGACACGCGAACACCTACAACGTCGTTACAATGAGTGGATGTTGCCACCTTTTCGACAGCTTCACGTCGAAGTTTGCGTTTGATTCCCTTGACCGCGGCGCGATACGCCAAATAGTCACCCACGCGCATCTCCGGATACAAAGGCGCTGTTTCCGCCAGATAACCGAGGCATCGGCGCGCCTGAATTGGCGATTCGATCAGGTCGTGCCCACCGATTCGAATCGTTCCAGAGCTGGGCCCCAAAACGCCCGCGAGCATTCGCAGGGTGGTTGTTTTACCGGCACCGTTCGGTCCCAGTAATCCCAGGACCGCGCCCTTACCGGCACGGAATGATACGTTGCGAACCGCGACGACAGAGCCGTATGTTTTTGTGAGGCTCTGAACGTCGATCAAGGTTCTGCTTCCGCACGTTCATCGTCAGCGGCGCCATGACATTGCTTGAATTTCTTACCTGATCCGCAGGGGCAAGGATCATTGCGTCCGATTTTTGGCGCTGCGCGTTGAGGTGTGGGGCGCGCGGGCACAACACCCTCGGAAAGGCTGCGCATTTGCGCCAGCAGCTCCTCGGGAGCAATCTCCCCTTCGTCGCCAATGTGCCGCGCGACGGCTTGATCGAGTTCGGCATGGTGGCGAGCTTCCGCAGCGGCTTCAAGCTCCCGTATTTCGTCGGGGCGTTGGATCTGCACGTTGAAGAACTTGTTCAACACGGCGCCAGACACGTGAGCCATCATGTTGACGAAGAGGGAATAACCTTCCTTCTTGTACTCGTTCTTGGGGTCGCGCTGACCGTAGCCTCTAAGGCCAATCCCATCGCGCAAGTGCTCCATATTGGTGAGATGATCGACCCAGGCTTCATCGATGGTTTCCAAATAAACGTAGCGGAATACCCGCAATGCGAGATCAACCCCCATCTCCTTTTCGCGCGCCCAGTAGGCCTGTTCGGCTAGTTGGTAGAGGTGCCGAACGACGCGGTGCGGCTCGCCCAATTGGTCGATGGCCGAATCCATTTGGCACCCAAAACTTTCGCGAAATCCGTCCCGAACACTCGCGATGTCCCAATCCTCGTGGGGTCGATCGGGCGGGCAGCATTCTTCGACCATCGCCGCTACGACACGGTCAATGAGGTCGAACATCCGCTCGCGTTGTTCCGACAGGCCAGGGCAAACATTCTCGAGCAGCTCGTCGTAGATAGCGGCGGGCGCTGGAAGATTTCGACGTTCGGTATCCAGTCGTATGCCCCACACATGATACACTTCACGTTGTAACTGCTCCGGTTCGGCTATCGACTTGGCCTGCACGAGCTCGACTCTAGTGGGTGCTCGGGAACGGCCCGTATCATCCCGCGGTGTCACCGGTGGGTCGGTATACATGCCGACCAATTGGGCCACTAGCGGCGTCACGCGTTCCCGAATTCCCTCATCGACGGGTATTTTTCGCGTGTTCCCGGTTGGCTTGCCCAGTTCGTCCAATTCTTCTGGGGCGTATCGGCCGAGTAACAATTGCTGCCGAAGACTATACACCGTCTTGCGTTGAGCATTCATTACATCGTCGTATTCGAGGAGGTGCTTGCGAATGTCGAAATTGCGCTCCTCGACTTTTCGCTGCGCGTTCTCGATGCTCTTTGTTACCCAGGGGTGCTCGATGGGTTCATCATCCGGCATACCCATGCGGTCCATCAGGTTCTTCACCCGGTCACCGGCAAAAATGCGCATCAAGTCGTCTTCGAGCGACAGGTAGAATCGGCTGGAACCCGGATCACCCTGACGCCCAGCGCGTCCGCGCAATTGATTGTCGATCCGGCGGGATTCATGCCGTTCCGTGCCTAGGATGTGCAAGCCCCCTAATTCGACGATAGTGTCGTGCTGCTCTTTGCAAGTTTGCTCGATTCTCGCCAGCCGTTCTGAATATTCTTCCGGGTGCGTTTCGTGATTCTTGCCGTCTTGCAGCAACTCCCAGCGCGTGAGCATCTCCGGGTTTCCGCCCAGCATAATGTCTGTGCCGCGACCGGCCATATTGGTAGAGACCGTGATCGACCCGCGGCGGCCGGCCTGCGCCACGACGTAGGCTTCGTTCTCATGGTGCTTCGCGTTAAGAACGTTGTGCGTTATTTTCTTCTTCTTGAGAATTCTTGAAATAGCGGTGCTCTTCTCGACGCTCGTGGTGCCCACCAATACCGGACGGCCCTTCTCATTTTCGTCGAGAATTTCACGAATGACCGCCGTAAACTTCTCACGCTCCGTCTTGTAAACGACGTCCTGGTGGTCGTCCCGCACCATATTACGGTTGGTAGGAATTACGTTCACGTCTAGTTTGTACGTTGAGGAGAATTCCTGGGCTTCTGTTTCGGCCGTGCCCGTCATTCCACCGAGTTTCTTATAGATTCGGAACAGGTTCTGAAACGTAATAGTCGCCATCGTGCGGCTTTCTTCCTGAATCCGCACATTCTCTTTGGCTTCCACAGCTTGGTGCAGGCCGTCACTCCAACGCCGTCCGGGCAGAACGCGCCCAGTAAACTCGTCAATGATCAGTACTTTACCATCTGCCGACACCATGTAGTGCTGGTCACGCTTGTAAAGCGCGTGGGCCCTTAGCAATTGATTCAAAATGTGTAAAGACGAGATGCTGGCTGGGTCGTAGAGATTTGCAACCCCCGCCAATTTCTGGACGTAATCGACACCTTCGTCTGTAAGCGTCGTGCTGTGGCCTTTTTCGTCTACAATGTAGTGCTCGTCGCGCCGCAGCTTTGAAACAATTTCATTTAATGTTCGATATTTCTCACTCGCGGCATCGGCCGGGCCACTGATAATTAGGGGAGTTCGGGCCTCGTCGATCAAAATTGAGTCGACTTCGTCAACGATGGCATAATTGAGCTCCCGCTGAACGTACTCCAGCGCGGAGAACTTCATGTTGTCGCGCAGGTAGTCGAAACCGTATTCGTTATTCTGACCGTAACAAATATCACAGCGGTAAGAACGATACTTCTCCTGATCGGTCTGGCCATTTACGATGACACCAATGCTTTGGCCCAGGAAATTGTAAATTCGCCCCATCCATTCCGCGTCACGCCGCGCGAGGTAATCATTCACCGTAACCAGGTGAACCCCCTTGCCTGCGAGTGCATTCAGATAGATGGGAAGCGTGGCGACCAACGTCTTTCCTTCCCCCGTCCGCATCTCGGCAATTCGCCCCCGGTGAAGAACCACGCCACCGATCAGCTGCACGTCAAAGTGGCGCATTTTTAGGGTGCGCCAGCTGGCTTCGCGGCAAACGGCGAACGCCTCGATGAGAATATCATCAAGGGTCGCGCCGTTATCGAGTTTTTGCCGAAACTCAGCAGTCTTGCCGCGCAATTCGGCATCGCTGAGTTTCTGCATGTTGGACTCCAGTGCGTTGATTCGAACCGATATCGGCTGGATGCGCCGAAGGGCCCGTTCGTTGCTGGTTCCAAAGACCTTTTTTGCTACCCACGTAAGCATGCGATGACCGTTTCACGCCTTCCGGTATCAAGTCCTCCGGGCAGGCCCGGGGAGGCTAGTCCGCTGATATCAGACGCGCCATCGCTCCACCCGAATCGCGACGCGACATTAACTTCAATCTACCACCCGGCCAAAGTTCCGCTGACGCTGCACCCAGAGCTTTCCTGGCTAAATCCTGGGCTATATCCCCAAGTATTTCAAAGTGTGAGCGTCACCTAATTCCGCCTCGCGCGCTCTTTTCATGACCAATGACTATCCGTCCCCAATAACCGAGCGTTATCCTCGTAATTTGGATGACCGCATCCAAATCCATTTTTCCCAATCTTGATCGTGACAAGAAGCGTCAAGCTAGCAAAGCACAGCGCCACTCACAGCGCCGTATTCTAATCATGAACACGGCTAGGGAATTGCTCGTTACTGGAGGCATTGAAAATTTTACGGTCGCTGAGGTAGCTGCGAGCCTGCGGCTAAGCAAGCCTGCCGTCTATTACTATTTCGATTCCAAAGAGTCCCTGGTTTTTGATCTTGCCATTGAGTCTCTACAAATCGAATTCAATAGGCTTGCCGAATCTATGCATGCAGCAAATAGCGGCGTTGAAGCCCTTGTCGATTTGATTCGCACCAGGGTGGACTTTTTCTTGAATGACATCGAAGCATTCAGAATCTTGCACGTTTGGGCGCCCGCCCTCGGACTGCAGCGGCGACTTGCCCAATCGAACGCAAGCAAGCAGATATCCGCGTTGTTGAATGTCATTAGCCAACGTCTCTCTACCGAACGCGCGCCGAGAGTGCACACTATACGCCTGGACGCGCAGCAGTTCCCACAAATTGCCTGGGCGCTTTCGCAAGGCATCCTCGCTCAAAGCGCCGCCAGCGGCATGCAGCCCAAAGACCTAGAACAAAGCCGCGCAATGCGCGACGTCGCCTGTCGATGGCTACTTGACTCACTCTTGCCGTAGGCGACTTCCCGGGTACCAATTATTTTGGGATTTTTGGTGCCACAGCGGCACGCGCAAAGCGGGCGTAGTCCTGGAT
>Ga0075520_1000021_pt1 | contig 44587 bp, 40 predicted proteins | sample NGEPerB_FD_75100 | JGI IMG/M metagenome (GOLD analysis project Ga0075520, IMG submission 75100) | Arctic peat soil microbial communities from the Barrow Environmental Observatory site, Barrow, Alaska, USA - NGEE PermafrostAB12-B | ecosystem: Environmental > Terrestrial > Soil > Wetlands > Peat ... | reverse complement strand
TGCCGGGGGAGTGGGCGGGACTCCCAGCTTCGTCGCCGGCGCCGTCGTGGCCCTCAACCAGCCGCTCTCCGCGGCGGATCCGGCGAACCCGTCGCAGCGCGAGCAACTGACAGGGATGATCGAGACCAGCGCGAACGTCCTGCCGGGTGACTCCGGTGGACCTCTGGTGAACTCCAAGGGCAAGGTCATTGGTATCAACACGGCGGGATCGTCGAGTGGCTTCTACGGCTACGACCGGAACGGATCCGCCTCGGCGCAGTCCTACGCAATACCCATCAACACCGCCCTCGCGATTGCCCAGTCAATAGAAAAGGGCACGTCGTCGTCGACGGTTCACGTGGGAACGACCGCCTACCTGGGCATCGAGGTCGCTCCCGCAGGCGTCCCCACCCCGGGTGAGTTCGGCTCCGGTGTGCCCAGCACCGCGACCGGCATCGTCATTGAGGGCCTCGTCGCTCGGTCGCCCGCCGCGTCCTCTTCGCTGAAAGTAGGCGACACCATCACGTCCATTGACGGAAAGCCCGTCTCCACGTTGGTCGCGTTGAGTCAGTACGAAACGACGCTCAAGGTTGGCGACCGCGTCACAATCGGCTACGCCAACTCGAACGGCGTCGCTGGCACCGTCACCCTGCGACTCGCGGCGGGCCCGCCGCAGTGATCGTCGGTCACGTACGGGCCCGTACCCCCTCGGACCCGTACGTGACCGCACATCTCGTCAGCGCCTTCTTCGCCTTGTCAACGTGTTCGCAGCGAGACGCCGCAATCCGAAACCACTGTTGACCGAACCGTAAGCATTTTCAATATTCTTGATCATCCGTACTCAAAGCAAGGCGTAGAACTATGATTTCATCCAGCTTTTGTGGGAGGGCTCACCCTTCTGTACAAAATATCAATTTCTTTGAGTCCCTCCGCAGTTTCCTCGAAAGAAAAAAAATAGGGTACAAAGTCCCTAGGTCGGGAAAACTAATTAGCACTAGTTTGTTCTTTCAACATGGAAGAACCTGAGCAATTGCAGATTGCGAATGCTCCAAAACACTAGTGGGGGAACAATGCTGAGAAATAAGCCGTGGATCAAGAAGACGGGGGCGCTGGTGTGTACGGCGGCCCTCACGGGTGGAATGTTTGCCGCTGTGGCACCGAGTTCAGGTGCGTCGGCGTTGCCGTCGACGATTGTGATTGGCTCGACGATGCCTCTCACGGGTTCGGGTGCAGCTTTCGGTGACACCATGTTGTTGGGCGAGCAGCAGGCCGCGAAGTACATCAACAGTCATGGTGGTGTGGGAACGAACCACGCGAAGATCAAGATTGTTTCGCTCGACGACCAGGCGCTCGCCGCGCCGGCGGTGGTTGACACGAAACAACTGATCAAGGTCAATCACGCAATCGGCATCATCACCACGTACAACGACCCGCCCCTTGCGCAGTACAAGGTCGGTCAACAGTTGGGTGCGCCGATCATCGCCATCACCAACGACCCAGCTATTCCCAACAAGCCCAACCTGTACTTGATGGGTTCGCTCTTCACCGCTGAAGAAGCCGTCGCCTTCAACTACGCCAAGCTGCACAACGGTCTTAAGAGCGTTGGCCTGCTGTACGCCAACAACTACACGGCCTATGACATCTCGGTGTACCAGAAGATCGCGGACAACGTCTTCGGTAGCCCGCAGACGTCCCAGACGTTTGACGCCACGTCGACCGACGTCACGACGCAGTTGCAGGCACTCCAGGCCAAGAATCCTGGTGCCATCAGCCCGTTGGCTTCGGGATCGTTGATCTTGACGGTTGCCCAGGACATGGCGCAGCTCAAGATGACCCAGAAGATCGTGACCGACGCCGGTTCGCTGAACACGCCGCCGCAGGTGACCACCATGTCGGCGTGGAACGGTGCCATCGCTGGAGTTCCGGTGATGAATCCGACCAGTTGGCTGAACAAGGCATCCGTCGCGGCCAAGCAGGGGCCCGCATCCATCTACACCGAGTTTGCGGCCAACGCTGTCTACCTCATCAAGGTTGCGGTGGAGGACTTGGAGAAGGCCGGTAAGGCCGTCACTGGCAAGAACGTGAACACCCAGATCGCGGCGCTCTCTGCGAAGAGTACGCCGTTCGCGGCCGCGGGAACCACGATCAACATGCTGCCCAATCACACCCTGAGCTGCAAGTACACGGTGACCCAGGTCACCTCAACTGGCACGCTGAAGGTCATCGCCACAATCCCGACGGCGACCGTCGTCAAGTGGGTCAATGCAGCGATGAAGTAGTCGGTTCGGCGACCTCCCGTCGTCCCCCAAACAAGCCAGCCCACCTTCGAACGGGTGGGCTGGCTTGCTCGGGGGGACCGATCGACGTGGTGAGCCGACACACGAAGATGCCCGCATTCGGATCACTCGAAGGGACGTACGGTGACCTGCCGTAGGATGAAAATCAAAGGGAGGGTTTGATGGGACGCACACCTGGCCCCCAGTTTGCTGGCATTGCCGCGACCTCTCCGGGCGCTTGCATTGGAAATGTTTCCGCCAATGGTCACTAGCGCGGGCCGCAAAGGACCGAGCGCCGCTCGCGACAAGACGTCGGGCGAAAGTTCCAGGGCCGTTCAGTTGTACGCCATGGTGGCGCGAATCCGCGCCGCCGAATTGGCCCTTCAGCGACACATCGCCGACCACGGTTTCGGCGGATTTTGGCATCCAGGTCTGGGGCAAGAAGGTGTGCAGGCGGGGGCCGTCGCCGGACTTCGAAGCGATGATTACATGTTTCTCGCGCACCGTGGTCTCGGCTACGCCCTCGCCAAGGGAATGTCGATGGAATCATTGCTTGGCGACTTGTTCGGACGAACCATCGGATCGACGGGTGGCAAGGGCGGAGGGACCGTTCACTTCTGTAACCCCGAGTTGGGCGTGCTGGGACAAGGCGGAACGCTCGGCTCGAGCTTCGTCCTCGGCGCCGGGGCCGCGATCTCGGGTCAGATGCTCGGGACTGATCGCGTGTGCGCCATCTTTTTCGGCGACGGCGCGTCGTCGCGAGGGACCTGGCACGAAGCAGCGCTGCAGGCTTCGGTATGGAAACTGCCCATCGTGTGGGTATGTGAGAACAACGGATGGGCCGTGTCCGCGCGCTTCAGTGAACAGAGCCCGACCGAGAACATCGCGGACCGCGCGAGCGCGTACGGAGTACCAGGGGTGATCGTGGATGGTCAGGACGCGTTGGCGGTGTACGAAGCCGTTAGCGAAGCAGTCGTGCGCGCTCGATCTGGCCTCGGTCCAACGTTGGTCGAAGCCAAGACACTGCGGATTCGAGGTCACTACGAGGGCGATCGCCAAAAGTACCGCGATGACATCGTGCTCGGCCTCGAAGTACCCCGCGACCCGATCGATCTGCTGCGCCGAGACGTCCCCGCGGACGTGGCCGATCAGTTGGATGAAGCCGCTCGTCTGGAAGTGGAGAACGCTTTCACTTTGGTGCTCGCCTCGCCTCGCCCTGATCCGTCGATCATCTTCAAGGACGTGTGGACGTGACGAAACAGCAGGAAGCCCCAAGCACTTCAACGGCGGGCGTCTCCACGATCAACTACGCGATGGCCATCAATCACGCGATGGCCGAGGAGATGCGGCGCGATAGCCGCGTGTGGCTGCTTGGCCAAGACGTGGGACGAATGGGCGGCGTGTTCGGCGTGACGCGCGGCCTGCTTGACGAGTTCGGACCACTGCGAGTGCGAGACACCGCGATCAACGAGACCTTCATCGTCGGCGCCGCCGCCGGCGCCGCGATGACGGGGACCATTCCGATCGCCGAACTTCAGTTCGCCGATTTCCTGCTGATCGCGGGAGATGAGATCTTCGGGAAACTGGCGAAGTGGCGCTACATGCACGGCGGCCAGCTCTCCCTGCCCGCGGTCGTGCGAGTCCCGACCGGTCTCTTGGGCGGCGTCGGTGCGGAGCACTCCCAGAGCCTTGAGGTGTTTTGCATGCACGTACCTGGTCTCAAGGTGGTGCTTCCTTCGAACGCGGCCGACGCGAAGGGACTGCTGAAGACGGCAATCCGTGACCCGAATCCCGTGATGTTCTTCGAGCACAAGGGGCTCTACCGGGTCAAGGGCGAAGTGCCCGACGATCCCGAGTTCCTCGTCCCCTTCGGGGTGGCCGCAATCAGGCGCCGTGGCGACGCGCTCACCGTGGTTGCCACGGGAATGATGGTCGATCGTTCATTGGCGGCGGCCGAGTTGCTGGCGAGCGAGGGCCATGAGGTCGAGGTCATCGACCCGAGGACGCTGGTGCCCCTGGACATGGACACGATCCTCGAGTCCGTGCAGCGCACCGGACGGGCCATGATTGTTCACGAGGCGGTGCGAACGGCGGGAGCCGGCGCCGAGATCGCAAGCCGGATCAATGAGGAGTTGTTCTTCGCCCTTGACGCGCCAGTGTGGCGCCTTGGGGCGATCGATACCCCGATCCCTCAGGACCCAGAGCTTGAGCAACTATGTATTCCTCAGGTCGCTGGTATTGCCAAAGCGATGCGAGGGCTCATCGCTTTGTGAGCCGAGTTGTGGGGGGAATCCAAAAAATGAAGACGATGGAAAACGGTGCAGAGCCCTTGGTCCTAGCGGTCCTTTGGGAAGAGCTGGCCCAGAACTATGACGGTCAGCTTTTGCGTACCGCCTTCGAGGTGAGGCTCCCATGAGATATCTGCAAATTCTCGTCAACGGACTGGTCACCGGTAGCATCTACGGCCTCGCCGCATTGGGATTCAACCTGATCTACGGCACGACCAAGATTTTCCACGTCGCCTACGGTTCGGTGATCATGATCGCGTTGTACTTCGTGACGTCGATCTCGTTGAGCGGTACCTCGGTGTACTGGGCGGTGGCCGTGGGACTGGCGTGCTCCTTAGCGCTCGGCGGTCTCGTCTACGTGGTGCTCTACGCGCCGCTGGAAAAATTGGGTCGCAATAGAACGATCATTTTCATCGCCGCGCTGGGGCTGGCAACGTTGATCGAAGCGGTGATCCCCTGGGTCTACGGTCCCCAACCACTGACATTCAATCTTCCCAGTCTGAACACCGTCGTCTTCATTGGAAAGATCGCGATCAGTCCCCTCGACATGGCCGCGATCGTCGCGGCCCTCGTACTCTCCTTGACACTGTGGGCGGTCATAAAGTGGAGCACCTTTGGACGCCAGCTCCGCGCGATCACCTCGAACGTCGAACTCGGCAGCGCCATGGGCATCCGCCGTGGAGTGATCGTTGGAAGTGTCTTCGCCGTCGGGACAGCCATTGGCTTCATTGGCTTGACAATGCAGTCCATGTCGAGTTCGGTGACACCCGTCGTTGACGTCACCTACACGTTGATCGCGGCGATGATCGTTCTGGGCGGTGGGGCCGGCAGCTTGGTTGGATCGTACCTAATCGCCCTCGCCTGGGGGATTCTGCAAAATGGCGTCACGCTCTGGGTCAGCGCGGACTGGGCCAACGTCATTGTCTACCTGGCGTTCCTGGCGCTGATACTCATTCGTCCCCTCGGTCTGATGACCTCGACCTCGAGGAGGATGCTGTGATCTACATCATCCAAACAATCGTCATCTACAGCCTCACCTACAGCATTGCCGTCCTGGGGCTTTCCTTCGTCGTTGGCTACGCACAGATATTCGTCCTCAGTCAGGCCGCAATCTTCGGCGTTGGATCATTCACCTACGCGGTGCTCGCCGGACGAAATATAACGACCGACCTCCTTCTGGTCATTCCCATTGCGATGGTCATTGGTGGCGCGATGTCCTTGGTCACGGGTCTGCCACTCTTGCGACTCGGAGGTGACTACTACATCGTCGCCTCCTTGGCGTTCCAGTACGTAATTGTCCAGGGAATAGTGAACTGGACGTCGCTGTCGGGCGGGCCCCCGGGGCTGTTCGCCTTTCCCTCACCGACGATCCTGGGATGGAAGATCACGTCGAATATGGACTTCATCTACGTCTTGGTCCCGATTCTCGTCTTGGCTCTCGGCTCATTGTTGTGGGTTCGACGCATGCCCTACGGGCGGGCCCTGGTGGCGATGGCCGATGATGAGGTGGCGCTCGCGGCTGGCGGAGTGAAGGCCGACGCGCTTCGAGTGAGTGTGTTCGTGCTGGCCGGCATCCTCGCTGCGGTCGCCGGCGTACTGTTCACGTCATTCTTGGACGTGGCCTCTCCGGGGGACTACGGCATCACCGAATCCATCTTGATGATCACCATGGTTCTGGTCGGTGGTGCGCGTTCGCTCATCGGACCTTTCATTGGTGCGGTAATTCTCGCGAGCCTTCCCTACTGGCTGAATCTGGTCAACTGGTCGGTCTATATGACCGGGGTCATCACCGGTGTACTCCTATTGCTCGTCGCGTTCTTCTTACCTGACGGAGTAGCCGGACTGGCCAACTCGGGCCTTCGCCGACTTTCTCGATCGAGGAGCAAAGAGAACTTTGCCTTGGATGTTCAGAATGGGAAGGTGACGAGTGATGACCGGCGGTGAGAAGGACGTGCACGATTCGAAAGATGAATCTCCCCAACTGAGCCCCCTGAAGAAGGAGTCGCACCTCGTCGCCCGCGGACTGTTCAAGAGCTTCGGCTCACTCGAAGTGGTCAGCGGATTTCACCACGAGCTCGAAGCGGGCGTCGTGACGGGACTGGTTGGTCCGAACGGTGCCGGAAAGACGACGATATTCAATCTCTTATCCGGTGCACTCAAGCCAGATGCCGGAAGCGTCTGGTTAGCGAACCGAGAGGTCACGGGTAAGTCGTTGTACGTGGTGAGCCGCCTGGGCCTGGGCAGATCGTTCCAAGACGTTCGAGTGTTTCCGACCCTTGACTGCGTCGACAACTGCGCGCTCTACGCCCAGACGGTAAAGGAGACCTCGCTCGTGCGAACGATGATCTTTCCACGCGCCACGCGGCGTCGTTCTCTCCTCGCACGACAGACCGCTCGCGAAGCGGTGGCTTTCGTGGGGTTGGAGAAGGTGGCCAGCAGCCCCGCCGGGTCGCTCTCCTACGCCGACCAGAAATTGCTCGCGATCGCGCGCTTGCTCGCCATCGGGGCGAACACCCTGCTGCTGGATGAGCCGGCGTCGGGACTCGACCGACGCGGAGTCGACACGTTGGTGGGAGTGATCAGCCGTCTACGCGACGAGGGCAGAACCATTCTGCTCATTGAGCACAACTTGGACGTGGTGCGCGAACTCTGCCAAAAGATTCTGTTCTTGGACCGCGGGAAGATCTTGGCCGAAGGCACCGCTGAAGACGTCTTCGCCCGGTCCGAACTAGCCGAACTGTACTTTGGGGCGTGACATGAAGGTCGACGATGCCATTGAACTGAAAGATGTTCGCGTGCGTTACGGAAGCCGCGACGTGCTCTTGGGCTGCACGCTCGACGTTCATCCCGGGGAAATGGTCGCGCTCGTTGGACACAATGGAGCCGGTAAGACGACCTTGCTGCGTGCGATCTGCGGACTGGTGGGCGTGGCGAGCGGCTCGATCACCATGAACGGGAAGGACCTGCAACATCATTCGACAGCGCGGCGCGCTCGACTCGGCTTGGGTATGGTGCCCGATGCCGGGCGAGGCGCCGTGTTCGGGCCCCTTACGGTGAAGGAGAATCTACGCATCGCCCAGGACCTCTCCACCGGCGGCATCGACGTCTCTCAAGAGGTCATCCAGAATCTGTTCCCGCCTCTGTTCAAACATCTCGAGAATCCGTCGTCTGACCTCTCGGGCGGCGAACGCCAGATGTTGGCAATTGCCATGTCACTACTTCGAGAGCCGCGGTTCTTGTTGCTCGACGAGCCGTCGGTCGGGCTCGCGCCGTTGCTCGTGACCGAGGCCATGAACGCGCTGAGAAAAATTGTCGACACGTTCGGTATCGGTGTTCTCCTCGTAGAGCAGAATGTCCAGGCGGCGCTAAGAGTCGCTGACCGAATTGTGGTACTCAAGAATGGCCAGATACTTCGAGAGTTCGTGCCCGCTGAAATCGAAAGCGTTCATCAATTGTGGGAGCTCTTTTAACCGAGTGGCGTGTCAGTCGCTCCAAAGCATCGTCCCGCCGAGTCTGCTCTGAACCCAGACGTGGCGGTGAGAGCGACCATCTCTCAATTGAGGTCGTCAGTCGATAAGCGAATCTCGGTCGCGCCACTGGCGACTCCGTGAACGAGATAGCTCCAGAACGAATAGGCAATGTCCCTTGTTCGCAGCGATCCTTGAGGTCGATACCACTGATAGGCCCAGTTGCACATCCCGAACATCGCTAGTGATACCAATTTTGGGTCAGTGTCGCGGAACTCGCCTGAAGCAATGCCGTCGACGAAGATATCTTCAACCATCGCTTCGTAATGACTCCGTTTTACACGGATGGTCTCTTTGCGTTCTTTTGGCAGTTCTCGATGGTGCTCGAAGAACACCCGGACGTGACCTCTATGAGTTTCCATCAGTTCGAGGATGTCGGCCATGACCTCGAGCAGGAGCACGCTCGGAGTGAGTTGTGCTGAGAGACGCTTCTCGTGACGCTCGATGAGGTGATCGATGAACTCCTCATGAATCCAAAAGAGAATCTCATCCTTGCTCGAGAAGTAGTGATACAGCGACGACTTACCGACTCCCACAGCTTGCGCGATGTCTTCCATTGTGGTGCGTGGATACCCGGCGCTGTCGAACAACTCAGCTGCCATCCGGGCGATCTCTCGGCGACGATCATCAATCGGGGGTCGTCGCCCCTTCGCGCGCGACTTGGCCGGATTCACGATGTCTTCGCCCATTTCTAGATACTCAGTTGGGAGTTGGCCCGTGTCGCATTTGTCAACAGAGTAGCCTCCGCTGTCTCACGAGCCTCGATCGGCACCTCGTTGGACGACGGTGCAAGGCGTGTGACGGTGACTGGTGTTGTTTGGATGAAGAGTCGGCACATTTGTAGGGCAGATGGGCGATGGGACGATCCCCGACAGTGTGTGCTTGCCCGTCGTAGTTGCCTGCGAGGGCCTTTGAGCGTCACGACGTGCGACGACGTGATCAGGCGGACAAACCTTATTGGGATATCGTCGCGATCGACCACGCCAGAGCGCAATCAGATGCTCGGATGGGCCAGCGCAGCCATACTGAATGTGCAGTCCCCCCGGGAAGGATGAGACGAACGTCAAGCGATGTGTTGCGTGCCGCTGTTACGACGAGAGGCGAGACCGTCTCGGGTAGATGCAACATTGAGTTGGTCGGAAATCTCTCGATGCTGACGAAGCGAGCATCGTCTTATGTGAGCCTCTGACGACGTTGATGCGCTGTTGGACGGCACCCGGCCCGATCCAAAGAAGGCGATCGGCACGTCGAGGAACAGTTATCGATCCGGTGACGTATCTCTTCAATACTCGACACGCCGGTCGAGTATTACGGCGAACCGCGGTCCACGCGTTTCGCCTGAGTTTCGAGAACTTATTATCCCTGATAAACAGCCTAAAACTGGTATGGGTTTCTGCGGAGTATTGAGTAGAACAGAATATTTGACATTACATCCTCAAGTCCATAGAGTGGAGATAATCGACTGAAGAGTCGAGTATTGGATTCTGGGGGCGGAAGATGGACGGACCGGGGGTATCGCACCAGCTGTCGAGTTCGGCACGCGCGGGCGGTCACTACCTTCTTCTCGATCATGCGTGTCGAAACTGTGTCGCTTGCGAAGCCGGATGGCCCGCGTGGTGTGAGCAGCCGTCAACTGGCGTGCCCCTCTGCTCGGTGCCAGAGGAACTTGGTTCAACAGACGCGGCGGGGATACTGGCTGCGTCGAGCGCGTTCCTCTCCGCGGCAGTCCCGAGTTCGGCGGCGGTGCTCGCCGTCGCAGCTAGCGGCCAAGAATCGATCCTTGAACTTCTGCGCCTCGTGCATTCGGGCACGGTGCTGTTGGCGCTTGACCCGAGGGACGCGTTGGTCAAGAAACGGCTCGCGCAGTTGAACTCGATCGGTCGCGCCGACGTCGTGGTGTCGCTGCTGAGTGGCCGAGACGGCGTGCTGGCTGTGAAGCGAGGCGGCACCGTGTGTCTCGGAGACAGCGGTGGTGACATGCCGAGCGTCACCGAGCTTGCGCAACGCGAAGTGCGCGTGTTCGGGCCTCGAGACATCTCTGAACTGGTGAACAAGGTCGGACGCGAATCGGTCGAGAGAGTGTTTGAGCGCAGCAACAAGGTCTCTTTGCAGTTGCGCTGAAGTGGCAGGACCCCCAGGTCGGGGAATCAGAAAGGAAGTGGTGATTATGGGTCGCAACGCTGATGGTTCATGGGCAGACGAGTGGGTTCCGCCAAACTTTACCGTTGACAAGAACGGCAAGATCGTTGGTTACGTGAACGATCGCACGCCGAACAACTGGGGACGCTGGGGTGAACTCGACGAACGAGGCACCGTCAATCTACTGACGCCCGAGAAAGTCGCCGCGGCGGCACAACTGATTGAGACCGGACAGGTATTCAGTCTCGCCATTCCTCTCGACAGCACTGGTCCGGTCCACCCAACTCGAACTGGCGTCGTGCACATGTACGGCTACACCGGATCGGACTTCGTGGCGGGGTCGGTCGCCGGAAAGCAGTATCCAAACTTCCAAGGTACCGATGACTACATCTTCATGCCCCTCCAAGGCAGCACGCAGTGGGACGCCATGGCCCACTTCTTCTACAAGGACACGATGTTCAATGGTTTCTGGATCGGTAACGTCGAGTCGTTCGCCGGTGCTCGGCGTGGTTCGATCCACAACATGAAAGACACCCTCGTTGGCCGTGGGGTTCTCTTGGACATTCCTCGTCTGAAGGGTTTGGAGCGACTCGAGAAGGGCTACGCCATCACGCCCCAGGATCTTGAGGACGCGTGTTCGGCACAAGGCGTTGAGGTGCGCGAAGCGGACATCCTCATCATCAGGACCGGCCACGTTCCCTACTTCTACTCCCTCGCGGACCGGAGCACCTTCTGGGTGGGTGGAGCACCCGGCATCAACTTGGACTGCGTGCAGTGGCTCGCGGACAAGGACGTCGCCGCACTCGCAATGGATAACATTGCGATCGAGGTCGAGCCCTTCGAAGAGCCCTACGAGCACGTCTATCCTCTTCACGCACGTCTGATCCGTGACCTGGGTCTCACGCTCGGCGAAGTGTGGTGGCTGGAGGAATTGGCGGACGCCTGCGCGGCCGACGGCAAGTACGAGTTCTTCATCTCCGCTCCGCCGCTCAACGTCACCAACGCGTCCGGTTCGCCCCTCAATCCAATCGTCGTGAAGTAGGAACCGATGCGCGCTACCCAGCCTTCCCCGAAGCCTTCGCACACCGGAGTCCGGTCGTGACCGCCGACAGCGCTGAACGCCGTGGCCTCGAACGAAGCAGGTGTCTCGTCCTCGGAGAGATCCTTGCCCGCAACAGCCGCCGATTCACCGACAAGCCGGCCTTGGTCTTCGAAGGACGCACGCTCACCTTTGGTGCACTGAACTCCAGGGTGAACCAACTGGCGGGGGCGTTGACCCGTCGGGGTGTGGCCCGCGGCGACAAGGTCGCGGTGCTGATGTTGAACCGGCTCGAGGTACTCGAGAGTTTCTTCGCGTGCCACAAGCTTGGCGCCTGCCCGGTACCGGTGAACTTCCGACTCGTACCCAGTGAGGTGAAGTACATCCTCACCAACTCCGACGCCGTGGGGTTGATCGTCGACGAGTCTCTCGAGCCCCTGGCTCGAGAGGCCATGGCCGGAAGTGCGACGTTCATACTGAGTTTGGCCAGTGATCCAGCTCCGGGCGCCGAGTCCTACGAGCAGGCGCTCGCCGATGAGTTGGACGTGGAACCGGACGTGGTCGTACGGGAAGATGAACTGGCGTTCTTGATGTACACATCGGGCACGACGGGACTTCCCAAAGGTGCCATGCTCACTCACCAGAATCTCGTAGCCAACACGGCGAACTGGATACTGGAGATTGAGGCGCGTCAAGATGACGTCTGGCTCTCTGGACTGCCGCTTTTCCACATTGGTGGCGTGAACGGGATACTGCCGTTCATCTACTTGGGTGGCACGTGCGTCATCACCTCATCGACCGGTTTCGATCCGCTGGACTCACTCAAGCAAATCGAGCGTCACGACGTCACGATCTGCTACTTCGTCCCCACCCAGTGGCAGCAGATTTGCTCTCTGCCAGAAGTTGCGAGCGTCGACACCTCGAAGCTGCGCAAGGCGCTCTGGGGCGCGTCGCAGGCACCCGTCAGCACCCTGGAACTGTTGACCTCGACGTTTCCATCGGTGGGGATCGTGAACGCGTTCGGCCAGACCGAGATGTCCTCGAATACGTGCTTCTTGAAAGCTGGCGACGCAGTTTCAAAAATGGGATCGGTGGGCAAGCCCTGTGTGAACGTCGAGGTGCGCGTCGTAGACGACGATATGAAGGACGTCAACGTTGGCGAGATCGGGGAGATTGTCTATCGGGGCCCGACTGTCATGAAGGGGTACTACCGCAACGAGCCCGCCACCGAGGAGGCGTTCGAAGGCGGCTGGTTCCACAGTGGCGACCTCGTGAGAGTCGACGTCGAGGGGTTCATCACGGTGGTGGACCGCAAGAAGGACATGATCATCAGCGGTGGTGAGAACATCTACCCCGCCGAGATCGAACTGGCCCTCGCCGGACACCCCGGCGTCGCCGAAGTGACTGTGGTCGGCGTGCCCCATCCAAAGTGGTTGACCACACCGATTGCTGTCGTGGTGGCCGCCCCCGGTGACGCACCCAGTGAGTACGAGTTGATCGAGTACACCAGGTCCCAGGTCGCTTCGTACAAGAAGCCCAGAGCGGTCGTCTTCGTCGAGGCGCTGCCGCGCAACGCCGCGGGCAAGGTGCTTCGTCGCGAACTGCGCGATCAGTTCGGGGATCTGTTCGCGGGAGACTCGTCGTGACCCCAAGTCAGACCCTTGGCGCACGATTCGATTCCCCAGATGGGCTGGCCCGCTACGACCTCGAGGTCCCGACGAACCTTGTCGACATGCTCGATCGCACGGTCGCCGGCCATGGCTCTGATTGTGCATTCATCGACGGTGAGCGAAGCGTCAACTGGTCCGAGTTCGCCACGATCGTTCACCACACCGCGCGGGGACTCGCCGGCCAGCACGTCGTCGCGGGCGACCGCGTCGCGGTCCTGGCGGGCAACGGCGTCCCACTTACTGCCGCCTACTGGTCCATCTGGCGCCTCGGCGCCATCGCGGTTCCTTTGAATCACCGTCTCACCGCGTCAGATCTCGCGGCCCAGCTTCAAGGCTCGGGTTCGAGCCTGCTGCTTATTGGACGAGGCAAGGAAGACCTGGCAACTGCCGCGTCGGAACTCTCCGGCACGCCCGTGATGTTCCAAGGCGAGGACGAGTACTTCTTCTCGTCGAGTGAGGGTGCGAACTTCGAAGTTCCGCCGATTGACGAGTTCACTCCCGCGGCGATCATGTACACCTCGGGTACGACGGGCAAGGCGAAAGGCGTCGTCATCTCGCACGGAAACGCAGTTCAGAATAGCGTGACCTGCACCGTGGTGATTGGTCGAAACCCCGACGACGTCGAGCTCATAATGGTTCCCCAGTTCAACGTGACCGGACTGTGCTCACAGACCGTCCCCGTGGTGCACCTCGCCATGACGGCCGTGCTGCTCGATGGCTTCAACGCCGATCGAGTCGCGGAACTCGTGCAAGAGCACTCGGTCACCTCGACCGTCGGTGCGCCAACGATGTGGTGGCGAATCCTCGAGTCCGCTGAGACCGAGGGACTGCCGTCGCTGCGCCTCGCGCTGTACGGCGGCGCTCCCATGCCCTCGGCGCTGCTGAAACGGATGCAGGCTGCGCTCAACTCGGCTTCGTTCGGCAACGGCTACGGCATGACCGAGACCTGTTCCATGGTCTCGTACCTCGGGGGCGACGAGGCATTGCTGCATCCAGAATCGGTGGGACGTCCACTACCCGTCACGGAACTTCGAATCCTCGCGACGGACTCTGACAGTGAGGTCGAGAACGGCGAAGTGGGGGAGGTCACGGTTCGAGGGCCGCAGGTGGCCATTGGCTACTGGGTCAACGGCGCAGTGTCTGCGTTCGTGTCTTCCGACGGCTGGCTTCGCACGGGCGACGCGGCCCGGCTGAGCGACGGCTTGATCGTGCTGGCTGACCGATTGAAGGACGTCATCAAACGTGGTGGCGAGTCGATCTTCTCCATCGAGGTTGAAGAAGTGCTGTACCAGCATCCCGACGTGCTCGAAGCCGCGGTGCTCGGAGTACCCGACGAGGTCTTTGGAGAGAAGACGCTGGCGGTGGTGGTACGAAAGCCTGGGGCCACCATCAGCCAGGACGACGTGCAGCGTCACTGCAAAAAATCGCTCGCGCAGTTCAAGGTCCCGAGCTACGTCGAGTTCGTCGACGAACTTCCGCGCAACGCCGGAGGGAAAGTCGTCAAGGCGCTGCTCAAGGAAGGTTTCGACCGTCCGGTGGGATCAGACCGGTGACCGATCGTGACCGCGCGGAGGAGACCTCGCGGCCAGCGAGTGATCAACCAGTCGCCGTGGTGCTGGGTGCCGGACGAAAAGGGGGCATCGGGCGCGCGGTCGTGGTTCGGTTGCTCGCCGATGGGTATCGCGTGATGGCGTCGGACGTCGGTCGAGCGCTGACGTCGCACCCGGACTACGAGGTGGCACCGGCGAGTGACCTCGTCGAGCTCGAGCGCGAGGTCTCGGACCCGGCGAGGCTGCGAACCTTTCCCTGCGACGTCACGCGCGAAGAAGACGTTGAAGAGCTCTTCGCCCAAGTGCGCGGGGCCTTCTCTCGCGTGGACGCGGCGGTCAACTGTGCTGGTCTCGGGATAGGGCTAACGCCGGTCGTGGACCTGACCTTGAAGGACTGGAACGTGAACATCGAGGTGATGGCCACGGGAGCATTCCTCTTCGCCCGCGAGGCGGCTCGTCAACTACTCAGCCAGGGCACCGGCGGGCGAATCGTCACCATCTCCTCACAGGCCGGCAAGACGGGCATGCCCATGCTCGCTGCGTACAGCGCCGCGAAGTTCGCCGTCATCGGGCTCACCCAGAGTCTCGCCGTCGAGCTGGGTCCCCAGGGCATCACGGTGAACGCCGTGTGTCCCGGCACCATCGACACGCCGCTGCTCGAAGTGAAGGGCGGGGTCGTCGAGGCCTTCTCCTCGTTGTCGGGGCACACGACCCAGGAGTACCGAGCGAGGCTCGCCAAGCAGATTCCCCTGCGTCGCTTCGGCCTACCCGATGACGTCGCGGACGCGGTGGCATTTCTGGTCTCACCCCAGGCGTCCTTCGTTACGGGTGAGGCCCTTAACGTCACCGGCGGCCAGGAGGTGCACTGAGCGTGCGCGCGGCGATCTACAAAGGTCCACGTCAGATTGAGGTCCACGACGTGGACGTCGCCGAACTCGGCCCGTCCGACGTGCTACTCGAGGTTGAAGCGTGCGGCGTGTGCGGTTCGGACATCGGCAGCTACAACCACGGCCACTACGTCGAACCCGGCCAGATCATGGGGCATGAGATCTCGGCCCGCATCCGAGCGATTGGCGCGGACCTCGAGGGCCTGGAGACCGGAATGCAGGTCGCGGTACGCCCGATGCGCACCTGCGGTGAGTGCGCGTACTGCACGTCGGGACACTCGAACCTGTGCGGCGCGACCGCCGGTCGTTCCCTCGGCTACGGACTGCGTGGGGGATTCGCCGAGCAGATCCTCATGCGCGACGTCGTCGTCGGTGCCGACCTGATCGCGATCGAGGTCGCCCTGGCACCGACCGAGATGATGTGGGCTGAGCCCTTAGCGGTGGGCGTGCACGCCTTTGGGTTGCTCGACCTGTCAGCGGGGGATTCCCTGCTCGTCCTCGGGGCCGGATCCGTGGGCCTCTGCGTCGTTGCGGTTGCATTGGCCGCCGGGCTGAGCGATATCGTCGTGGTCGAGCCTCGCGAGCAACGCCGGGTCGCGATCGCGACACTCGGCGTTCGTGTTGTCGACGCGGGCCAAACCGAGATCGAGCCTGAGACCGAGACCGGTCAGCCGTTCGACGGAGCGATCGACACCTCAGGTGTCGCCAAGGTGATCGGCGACGCGGCGAGGAAACTCCGCTTCGCCAGCCAGCTGATCCTGCTCGGTCTGGGCGACGGACCGGTGCCGTGGCCGGTGCCGGGCGTCGAACTCGCCGGTTCCTTCGCCTACACGGACGCTGATTTTCGCGGCGCGGTGGATCACATTGTGACCGGCCGGATCAGGCTGGGTCGATTCGTCACCCACCAGTTCTCTCTCGACGAGTCGGCTGACGCCATCGTCGCCTCAGCCGAGGACTCGTCCCTGGTGAAGGCGGCCATCATCCCAGGGAGAAGCAATGCGGTGTTGTAATGATTTCGTTGCACTCCTCGAGCGGAGTGGGAACCGACGTTGGCCGGTGATCGCGACCTCGCTGGAGCTTCGCGCAGTCGCCACCTCGTCGCAGGGCGTGCGGCGTGCCACCAACGCGTGTACGGCGAGCGACACGCGAGCAAAGAGCGCCGTCCAGGTTGGAGTCGCCCGATGAATTTGGAACTTAAGGGAAAGACCGCTCTCGTGACGGGCGGTAGCCGCGGGATCGGCCTCGCCATAGCGAGCGCGTACTGCGAGGCCGGCGGCAACGTGATGCTGGTGTCTCGCAGCGCGGAGAACCTCGAGAGAGCGGCCGAGACGTTGAAGGGGTCGGGCGGCGAAGTTGACTGGATGGTCGCCCACGTGGGGAGTAGTGAGCAAGCCAACGCCGCAGTCGCGGCGACGATGGAGCGTTTCGGAGCGTTGGACGCGCTCGTCAACAACGCGGGAACGAATCCCTACATGGGTCCGCTCGTCGAGATAGATGACGTTCGTATGCAAAAGACGGTCGACGTCAATCAGTTGAGCGTGCTCGTGTGGTCGCGCGCCGCGTGGGCGGCGTCGATGCGCGACCACGGCGGGGTGATCCTCAACATCGCCTCGATTGGTGGCCTCAGTGTCGAGCCCGGCATCGGGTGGTACAACGTCACCAAGGCCGCGGTGATCCATCTTACTCGTCAGCTTTCTTTCGAACTGGCGCCGACGGTTCGCGTGAACGCAATCGCGCCCGGCGTCGTTCGCACCGAGCTCGCTCGGGCCATTTGGGAGAACCGTGAGGATCAGTTGTCCGCGCACATTCCCCTTGGACGAATTGGCGAAGTGCAGGACATCGCACCGATGGCCATGCTGTTATTGTCTGACGCCGGTTCGTGGATCACTGGCCAGACGATCGTTATCGATGGCGGTACTTCGAACCAGCCGTCGGGAGGTGTGCAATGAATTCGACCAAGATGGATGTGAGAGGCGTGATGGGAGAAGCCGTGCGGTCCACGTGTGCAAGTGCCAGGAACGTCGATGACTGTTCTGTGGTCGTCCTCGCTCGGGGGGCGTCATGAGCGCCGAGAACGCGTTGGACGTCGTCATGCCCCAGATGGGGGTATCGGTGAGCGAGGGAGTGGTGGCGAGATGGCTCGTAGGAGTCGGCGACCAGGTCCTCAACGAGCAGCTCGTCTGTGAAGTGTCGACGGACAAGACCGACGTCGAGATCCTTGCGCCGGCCGAAGGTGTCATCATCGAAATTGTGGTCCTCGAGGGCGATTCGGTCGAAGTGGGACACCCGGTCGCTCGGATGTCCGTAGGTGACGCGCCAGTGACGATCGGCGTCGCGGAAGAGACGCCTACGGAAGCAACCTTGGCGGCGCCCGCAACGACAGAAGCTCCACCAACTGTGACGTCGAGCTCGCCCGAACCCCGAGCGAAGAGCGCTCCAATGCTCGGTGTCGTAACGGCACCCAGGGAGTCAACGCACCGCCGCAACGCGCGGTCCGTGAACGAGATGCTCGCCGGAGCGGAGATCGATCCCGAAGGTGCGGCCGACGCAGTGCTCGACCGCCCCTCCGGCGATGGCCGTCCGCTGTCGTCGCCCATGGCCCAGCGCCGAGCGAGAGAGCGCAGCATTGACCTACGAACGGTGAAGGGGACCGGACGGCGCGGTCGCATCTGCGTCCAGGACGTCTTGGCAGCGTCACGAGGAGGCGGCGAAGTGACGCTCTCGTCGCCACCGGCGAAAGAAGGCCTCGGCGTCGGCGGCGTTCCTCTTGGTTATGAGGATGTCCCGTACGAGGCGTTGGCGACGAGCGCGCATCGGCGAGCGATCTCTGAGCACATGCTCCGCTCGCGCCAGACGTCGGCGCACATGACGACCGAAGTCGACGTGGACATGTTCCAGGTCGCCAAGGTCCGCGACATGATGAACGCCGCGCGAGGCGCCACGGGACAGGGGAGGATCTCCTATCTCTCCTTCATCTCCAAGGCTGCGGTCTCCGCACTGAGTGAGTACCGTGACATGAACGCGACCTTCCAGCACGAACGGCTCCTCCAGTGGGACGAGGTGAACCTGGGGATCGCGGTCGACACGCCCGCCGGACTCATCGTGCCCGTGATCCGTCGCGCGCAGGGACTGACCGTTGAGCAGATCGCCGACGCCATTGCTCACCTGGCCGAACGGGCTCGAGCTCGAAAGCTCGTCCCCGACGAACTGCGAGCGGGCACCTTCACGATCTCGAATCCCGGTTCGGTGGGTGCGGTCTCCGCTCCCGCGATCATCAACCAGCCCCAAGTGGCCATTCTCGGAATTCCCGTGATCGCCAAGCGCGTCTGGGTGGTCTCATCACCCGAAGGAACTGAGTCGGTCACGATCCGTCCGATACTTCGTTTGGCGGTCACCTTCGATCATCGGGCGATTGATGGCGCCTACGCGACGAGGTACGCCGTCGCGGTGAAGCAGCACCTGGAAGAATGGGACCTTCGCGACTACACCTGAGCAATCGACTCGATCCGAGGTTCCTTGATCAGCCGGACCGCTGGTGAGTTGGTAGCGGCGTCACGTGCAATAAACATTGTCGGGGTCGGACCCGGCGCACCTCGAGACGACTTGCTAGAGCGAGCGCAGTATGGCCGCGTCGCCCTGGCCGCCTCCTCCGCAGAGTCCTACCGCAGCGACGCCACCGCCGCGGCGTTGCAGCTCCAGAAGTGCGGTGAGGGCGAGGCGCGTTCCGGACATGCCCACCGGGTGGCCGAGCGCGATGGCGCCACCATTCACGTTGACCTTGTCCTCGTCGACGTGCAGTTCGTCGAGCGAGGTAAGCGCCACCGCGGCGAAGGCTTCGTTGATCTCAACGAGATCGAGTCCGCGCACGTCGACGCCGGCCTTCTTCGCGGCGAGTGCGATGGCACGAGCGGGCTGGGAAAGGAGCGAAGAGTCAGGTCCGGCCACCTCGCCGTAGCTGACGAGTTCGCCAATCGGCGTGAGGCCGAGATCACGGGCGCGCTCCTCGGACATGACGATCAGCGCCGAAGCCCCGTCGGAGATCTGCGACGAGTTGCCGGCGGTGATGGTTCCATCCTTGACGAAAGCTGTTCGAAGCTGTCCCAATGACTCGACGGTCGTCTCGGCGCGAACGCCCTCGTCGGTGTCGACGAGCAGGGAAGTGCCCTTGCGTCCGGGGACGTCGACGTTGGTGATCTCCTCGGCGAACTTCCCCGAGGCGATGGCCGCGCCGGCGAGCTCGTGACTGCGAGCCGAGAATTCGTCCTGGCGAGCGCGGCTGACGCGGCCCGCGTTGTAGTTCTCGGTCGAGAGACCCATCGCGCAGTGATCGAACGCGCACGTCAGTCCGTCGTGGAACAGCGCGTCGTCGACCTGCTGGTCCCCGATGCGGAAACCGGAGCGCGCGTTCATGAGAAGGTACGGAGCGTTGGTCATCGACTCCATGCCGCCGGCGACGACGATCTCGGCTTCTCCACATTGGATCATGAGGTCGGCCATGTGCAGGGCCTGCAGGCTCGAGAGGCACGCCTTGTTGATCGTGGTGGAGTTGACCGTCATTGGTATCCCGGCCCTCGCGGCGGCTTGGCGCGCAGTGACTTGGCCCCCACCCGCCTGGATGACCTGGCCCATGAGGACGAGGTCGACCATGTCGGGCGAGACGCCCGCGCGCTCGAGCGCGCCCTTGATGGCGAAGCCGCCGAGATCCTGGGCGCTGAGCGGGGAGAGCGCGCCGGAGAATTTCCCTATGGGCGTGCGTGATCCGGCGACGATGACACTTTTAGACATGGATGCTCCCTGTGTTGGATTTGGTTGTGCGGACTTCAGAAGGGCCGAGTTTGGATCGGCCTTTCGACGAGTGATGAGTGCACTGGGACCTCAAGGCTCGATCCTTAGTTGGACTTGACTTCGGGCGGCGTCGTCGAGTTGACGTCCGGCAGCGCCAATCCGGGGACGTCGCTCGTGCCGTAGATCACCTCGTCCGCCATCTTGATCTTGCCTTCGATGTCGGCCTGACCGAGCATCGCGATGCGCTGGGCCTGGGGCGAACCCGCACCGTGCATGGCCTCGACCATGGTGGTGACGCTCGTCATGTTCTCGATGTAGCGTCCGACGCGGATCCGATCCATCACGTCGTACTCGGGGTTCGCTCCGTAGTACTTGCGCACCCAGCCGGCGATCTCGGGGTTGTCGAAGGCCTTGGAGTCGGGCATCGTCGCGAGGAACCCTCCGGCCAGGTCGTGGCTGAGCCGTCCGATCTCGTAGACGTTGCGGGTGATGTTCTGTTTCACCGTGTTGGCGAGTATCGGGTCGGTCATGAACGAGCCACACGGCAACTTGTAGCCCAGCGCGCTCGATCCGATCGCCGAAGCGTACGTCGTCTCGGTGCGGTGGATCATCTCGATCAGCTTGTCCTTGACGATCGAGTTGCGGTCGGTACCGAGGATGCGGGTCATCTTGGCGGTCGCGCCGATGAGTACGTCGGCGTTGCCACCCTTGCAGCCGCCGTAGTTGGCGCGGTGCCAGGTGGCAAAGTAGTTCACCAGCGTCGCGCAGTGCTCGATCTCACCGTTGAGAAAGACCCGCTCGGTCGGTACGAAGACATCGTCAAAGACGACCATCGCCTCGCCGCCTACGACGCCGAAGCGCGTATTACCGACGTCGCATCCGCCCTCGAGCTTGCGTGAGTCATTGGACTGGCGTCCGAAGATGAAGACAACACCTTCGGCGTCGGCGGGAACCGCACAGGCGATCGCGTACTGCTCCTCGCCGGGTACGAGTCCCGTGCCCGGTAGGACCAGGATCTCGTGGGAGTTGATGCCACCGGTGTTATGAAGCTTCGCGCCGCGGATGACGACACCGTCGGGGCGCTGTTCAACGACGCGCACGAACTGGTCGGGGTCCTCCTGCTGAGACGGCTTCTTCGCGCGGTGCCCCTTGGGATCGGTCATGGCACCGGCCAGCATTAGGTCCTCGCGCTGGACGAAGCCGAGGTACTTCTTGAAGCGTTCGTGGTAGTCCGTCCCTTTGTCTTGGTCTATCTCGTACGAGACGGCGTACATCGCGTTGAGCGCGTCGAGGCCCACGCAGCGCTGAAAACAAGTGCCGGTTGCTTGACCGAGCAGACGCAACATCTGAATCTTCTTGATCAAGTCGTCGCTGCTTTGGAAGATGTGGGTGTAACGGTGGATGCGCTCACCGGTGAGGTGACTGATCGTCGTCATGACGTCTGCGTGCTCTGGTATGTGGGCGAGTTCGTAGGTCTTGGCGACGGTGTTGATGTGCGGCGCCACCGAGGGATGGTCGACGACGTTGTCGACGAGCTCCCCACCGATGTAGGCACGGATCTTCAGGTTACGAAGACTTTCCACATATTCCGTGGGGGTTTTGAGCGACATTTTGGTCCCTTCCCGACTTCGATAGCGCTGCACTCCCATATACTAACTAGTGCTCGTTAGTCACTATATCTCAAGTTCACGTTGTGCGCTCTGGAAATCTCTGCTTCTTGGAAAAAGTACTGCGATTGTTAGATTTTGGACGTACGCGCGTTGACGCCGCCGCTCGATGGCGCCTCAGGGGTCGACTGCCGCCCGAGCAGCAAAAGGTCAGATATGGCGAGAGATCCTTGAAGTTGGCGAGGTGTCGTGCGCCACGGCTATGGATCGGGGGAAACGTGGTGAAAGAGCGCTTGTGTCATGCGGAGTGATGACAAGGTCATTCTGGTTGAGTTTGATGCGTTGGTGAAGAAATCACTTGGTCTGCGACGTCGAGTTAGGGGCCCTAAAATTGCCGACTGCAAGACGGTCCCGTACTTGGAGGTGGTGGTATCTTGCCCTATGAGACTAATAACCATTAGGCATGAGATTTGCTTGACGCTGTAATGATTTCGGATCACGTCGGTTCCCTGGCGGGGAGCCAACACAGCGAAAAAGGTTCTTCGACGATGAGGGGCGGCCGCCGGTCGGACATCCGCGAAGCGGGCCTTACTCTCTTCGCGGAGCGCGGCTACCACGCGACCAGCATGGGCGACATCGGACGTTTCATTGGTGTGAAGGGGCCAAGCCTTTACAACCACCTGAAGTCAAAGCAAGAGATCCTGGTCGACATTATGGTGACCACGATGCGAGAGTTGATCGCACAATTCGACGAGGCCAATTCGACCGGCGGACCACCCGAGCGCCTTCGCGAGGTCGTGTCGGAGCACGTTCGGTATCACGCGACGCATCCGCGCGATGTTCGAATCGGTAATCGGGAAATTCCAAGTCTCGAAGAACCTGCTCACGATTTGGTAGTGAGTTTGCGAAACGAGTACGAAAGCAAATGGCGTGAGCTGATTCAAGAAGGTCTCGACAGTGGAGACTTCTCCATTCCGTCGGTCCGCGTCGCCGTCTACGCAATTCTGGAGATGGGAATCGGAGTGGCGCAGTGGTATCGACCGGATGGCTCGCTCTCGCTTGATCAAATCGCTGAACTGTACGCGGAGATGGCTGCGCGACTATTAAGTGAGAAAGTTTCCGTTGGTAATTAATCGAACGCACATTTAGGGCCGGGTCGATCCAACCAGACCGATCAATGAAGTGAAGATGTCCCCAGTTTCGATCCAGGAACTACCTTGACGAAGGCGTTCAATGATGTTGGAACTTCGTTGCCGTTGAGTGCCCCGAGAATGGTTCCGCCCAATTCGCAGCTCGGCGGCGTTGAACTTCCAATGCACTGTCCGGCCGCTCTCGAGATCGGCGTCGTTCAGGTCGAGTCAGTCGATCGACGAGGTTTGCCCTGGCAGGAATGGCGTTGTGATTCTGTCGACACTCCATTTCCGGGTTCAACACCAAGGGTAGAGTCAAACGAAGCAAGAGGAGAAGCCCATGGATGACGGTCAGCCAGTCTCGTATAGGGGGCTGCCTGCCGTCCAGATCTTGTGCAAGGTGCCGGGCTTCGCCGTAGCCGACGGCAACGATTGGTGGTATCAGATTGCATCCTCGCCGTGGAACAACAGCTACTACGTGTCCGCTGACGCCTTCTACAACAATGGGGCTACCTCAGGGAGTCTGGTCGGCACTCCGTTCTATGATCCTGCCGTGCCGGTGTGTCCGTAGGAAAGTGAAGAAGAATATCTCTCGATGCCGATACGGCGAATCGCGACGATGTTCATTTAGCGAGTTCTCGACTCACTTTCGTTCGCCGAATCCGTGATAGGAACAGGAAGACTTGTGGGGGAGGATTATGCGTCGTTCGATGCAATCTGGGATTCTGACGTTGTCAGTCGTGAGAAAATTGTGGGCTGTCGTACTCATCACAAGCATGGTGGCCATTGTGTATCCGTCAATTGCGGGATCTACTACTACCGACCCAGCCATTAACGACGCGATTACCTGGGCCCTGAACCACAATCATCAAAGTATCTACAATCAACAATGTCTTGCTTTCGTAGCGGAAGCCTACGCGCAGGGCAATATTGCTCTTGGGGCGATCGGGGATAGCAATGGAGCCGCTCAGTACTGGGCGAAGAATCCGAAAAATTATGTTGAGCATCCGAACAACCTGAATCCGCCCGTCGGCGCACTGGTGTTCTGGGGGCCGACGCCGGCTCCGTATGCAAATCCATACGGCCACGTCGGGATCTATCTCGGTAACAACACAGTAATTTCTTCGGCGTCCTGGCCCGAGACAGGAACAGAAGTTCATGAATTCTCATTTACAGGACGAAATGCTGCCAGTGACGGAGTGGCGCCCTTCACACCGGGCTTCTATCCGTATCTTGGATGGATCGCTCCGACTGCGATCTCTTCAGGCGGGGGTTCCTCAAACGGGAGCGACCAACCAACACTCGGTGTCGACTGGGCCAGCTGGATCACCGGATTTAACCAAGTGCGACCATCACAGCTGCATTTCGGTGGAGACGGCTATTCCTCGCTGGGTCGCATCAAATGGAATTCGTGGGGAGGTGCGAGCGCAACGGGCACCGCAATCGGTTGGTACGTGCCGGGAAACAAGCCCAACGCTGACGGTAAGGACGAACGTGTCAACGTCGTGGCTTTCGACCTCAGCTCATGCGGGAGTCAACGCGCCTACACCGGTTTTGCCTGGTACTTCCCGCTGGAGCATCAAACCGAGAAGCTCAGTCCCTACTGGGACACGTGCCTCGGCGACATCATTCAACAGGGGTGCAATCCAGTTGCGCTCGCAAGCGTTGCTGGGAAGTACGTGAGGGCGAACAATTTCTTCCCGGGCTCCAAATTCGAATTAACTGCCTCCTTTTGCCGGGGGCCGTACGCCGTCACCGAATTTGAAATAAGCCCTGCACCAACCAACATTTACGGTGCCGGCACATTCGTCTATAAACGATCCGGTTCGACGTGGGCCGTGATCAACCCCCAACTTTTTGAATTCAACTCCCTACCGGGTGTGTCCGCCGGACTGCTGAACTCACTCACCACAACGATGTCAAAGTATTGGCAACTTGTTTTTCAGGTGCCAGTGCCAACGTGAATATTTGAAGGGCGTGATGCATAAGATACCGATCCGGACTTGGTGGCCGTTGGGATCAGAGGGAGAATGCAAGGTGAGAATTGTTAGGTTTGCGTCAATTGTCCTGACGGTAGGAACGCTGACCGCAGTCAGCGCAGGAATTCTTCCGGTCACGGCATGGTCGATTGGCCCAAACGGGCTTCAGGTTGCTCCATCAATGTTACGACTCAAACCAGCCGCTCTTCGAAGCCAGTCAATGTGCACTGGTCCACGACTCGCCCGCGCGGCGCATTCGTGGGCGGTGGCGAACCACGGTCCCGTGAGTAGTTCAGAGATAACAAGTTTCTATTGCCGCGGCAGTTACGCACTCTCAAACGCGTCCACAACTGAAGACGGCGGTTACGGATTTGAGTTGACATATCGCAAGGCGTCCACCAGCACCTGGAAGGTCTTAGATAGTGCGAATCTTGTACCGCCGAATGGGCTACCCACGAATGTGTATAAAGATTTTCTTGCCATTCAACCAAAGTTCTTCCATCATGGAGTATTCCGTTTCTGATTTCCTTGTCCTGCTCCGTTTCTGAGATGACAGATTGACGATGAGAGTGAGTCGACGACGATGAGTGGGCGCTTCAAAAATGGTTTGTTGAGGGCGACTCGTGGAGTCGCAATTGCCTGAGGACAAGTTTGCATCGAACATGCGAGAAACAGTATCCCCGTTGACGTGGCCCAAACTGAGATTCATGTGGAACTAATCTGACCTGCATCGTTGAACGAGGTGTTTCGCAACTAGCAGCATTGTGAAACGCCTGTTCTTTGTCTAAGTACGAACATCAAATCCAATTGACGTGACTGGAAGTCGGTGTTTATGACCCTTGCGTAGTTTGCAAAAGCAGACCGTCAGCAACTCCGTCAGCAACAGCGGTAAACTTGAGTACGCAGTGGCGAATATTGGTGGACAAGAAGTGCCGAGAAGTGCCGAGATTTGGACGTCAGAAGGTGACGGTGAACAGGAAATATGGGCATGACACGGGCTCGAGACTCATTCAAGCGAGTTCAAATAAGTCCAAACTGACTTCGTCCTTCGGGCTTTCAATTCATCTCCGTTCATGGAAATACATCTCAATTCATTCCAACCGCTGAAGTTAATGCTGAAGCAAACCCCCTGCGCGCTTGGCAAAGGGTCGACGACAATCCCACGCTGGCCCGCAATTGTGACTGCTGAAGCGTCAGGCTTCATGAATACCTTGGCCGGCGCGGCCTAAGTGGTACAGAAACTCGAGTCAACCAATTCGGGGTCAGACCCAATTCGACACTACGAAATCGCGAGCTGAGGGTAAGGGTTCGGCAAGGCTATTGACTACTGCTTGTGGCTTCTGCGCCACCACGATGACCTTGGTAGTGATCATGTGGCCAGTGAACTGATCATTAAAGCGTCACCGGACGATGTCGCCGTGGTGGGCCGAAGGAAGATCGAAAGTTGGCTTACTGGCCAACCCTAACGGCTTTTGCCCAGTCAAGTGGAAAAAATATGTGCTGCCGCTCGGCATCGTCCGACGTGGAAGAGTTGACCATTGAAAAGTTGAAAGGAAAGATACCGGCAGCAAATCCAGGAAGGCAACTGGTCATCCCTGATCCTCCAGATTTGAGTTGACCTGGTAACGAAGAACGTCGCGCAGCGCCGCCATCTGCGGTGCCCAGCCGACCGTGATCCTTGTCCAACCTGGCAAGCCGAGGTCGGCCCCATCTCGCACCGAGAGTCCCTCGGGCGCGAGCGCGTCGCGCAGTTCGGAGAACGAGAGGGCGCAGGTGACGAAGTTTGCTTCGCTGGGGAAGAAGGCCACACCGAGCTTCTCGAGCGTCAGCTCGAGTAGCGCTCGCTCCTCGACGACGTGCGCTACTACGGTGGCGCGCCAGTCCTCGCAACGAAGCACTTCTGACACCGCCGCGAGCGCCAACGCGTTCACGCTGAAGGGTGGACGTGCCCGCCGCAGCGCCTCGATCAGTGTCGCATCGCAGACGGCGTAGCCGACCCGCAAGCCAGCGAGTCCCCAATCCTTCGAGAAAGTCCGCTGGACGAGCAGATTCGGCCGGCCCTCGCTGAGTTTGAGCGCTGCGTCGGGATCGTTATGACGCGTGAATCCGCCGTAGGCCTCGTCGAGTACGACGAGACAGTCGCTGGGCACTTGGTCGAGGAACGTGACGAGCTCGTCGCGCGCGATGGCGACGCCGGTTGGATTGTGCGGACTTGGTAGCCAGACGAGCGTCGCTCCCTCGCGCGCGGCGTGCGCCATCGCGCCCAGGTCGTGGGCGCCGTCAACGAGCGGCACTCGTACGATCGGTGCGCCGGCGAGGGTGCTCGCCGTCGCGTCGATCTGGTAACACGGGTCGCCCACGACCGTGAAGCCCTGTCGCCGGGTGCCCGTGCCGTCCGGCGCGTCGTCGAGGACGAGCCGTGCGAGCAAGTAGCACAACTCGTCGCTTCCATTGGTGAGCACGAGGCGTTCAACGTCGATACCGAGATGCTCGGCGAGCTGATCGAGGACGGGGCTCTCTTCTGGGTAGCGATTGACATTTTCGCCGGCCGCGCTGATCGCGGCGCGCACCGCCGGGGGTGGTCCGAACGGCGACTCGTTCGCGCTGAGCTTGCCGCTAGATCCAGCGCCCCGGGCGGCGCGACCTCGCCGATAACTGGTCACCGCGGCGACCTTCTCGAGTGCCCGCGCCGCGGGCGTGTCCGAGAGGGGCGTTGCCGGGAGGGGCGGTTCGGGACTACGCGGAACTGTGTACGGGCGCGACGTGGACGTCGCGGCGCGCAGCACCACGCGACCCGCGAACTGATCGAGACGTCGTTCGCCCCGAATGCTTGAAATTTCGAGCAACTGACGGAGTCGAGGGAGTTCATCGTTGGCGAGCGCCACCGTGATCACGGGGCGGAACTGCGATGAATGTTCGCCGAGCACCGCGAGGGACTCCATGAGTTCGTCGTCACTGGGCGTTGTATCCCACTCCGAGGGCAGCGACGGGCCCCGCTCCTTGGGTTCGAGCTCGCCTTCGATAATCTCTACTGAGCGATCGGGATGGAGGCGCAAAACCTCGATTCGCGCACACTCGACCGTGCCACCCGGACAAACGCTCGCGTCGATCGACAGTTTTCGCCACGCGCCGTTCTCATCGCGCGCGGCCGCCACGAGCCGCCGGGCTTTGGCGAGTGACGGCCCGAGGCAGCCGAGTGCCGGGTCGAGTGAATCGGGGAGAGGCGTCACTCGTGTCCGCGCAACCCGGGAGTTCCCTCGGACGAGATTCAAGAGATCTCGCGTGGTGAGATCATCGAATTCGACGAGCACGAGCGCGGGGACGTCGTCCTCTTTGATCAATTCGCCCACCACGTCGGCGCTGCCACGACGCTCCGAAGAGTGTGGGTCGTCGGCGAGAAGGGCGATGCCAACGACGTCGGGAAGCACCCACAGTGGGCGCACCGCGACGTCATCAACGCTCAACGGGGTGTTCAACGCAGGACCTCTCGCCGGACCGGCGCGCCGCTGACGGAAGAACGGACACGCCCAACATCCAACACGTCCGCGTGCGGCCGCACGCCACCGAGTCGGAGCGTCGCGTTCGCGGCGGCAGCGACGACCGCGTCGATGATCGCCTCACGCGTCGGCTCGCCGCGGACGAGTGTGCTGACGCTAATCGCGCCGCAGCACCCATTGGGCGAAAACACTGGCGCCGCAGCACTCGTTAATCCCGGAACGGTGCCGCCCTCGTCGAGTGCGTAGCCAAGGGCTCGAATGCGCGCGAACTCCACGAAACGCGACGAATCGAACCGTTCCTCTGCGTCGCGTGCCGTCATAAACGCGAGCTGCGCCTTGCCAACGGCTGTCGTCGCGGCGGGGAGACGAGTACCGAGAGCGTTCGCCAGATCGAACCCACATCGCGGGGGGTCATTCTTCGCGAGGTAGACGACCTGGCTGCCGTCGAGCACCGCGAAGTGTGACGTGGCGCAGAGTTCGCTGGTCAGCGCCTTGAGTTCTGGCTCGACGGCGGCGACGGGCGTCATCGCTCGCAGATAGGACGCACCGATCTCGAAAGTCCCGAGTCCGAGACAACAGCGACCACTCTCGTCTTGGGCGACGAAGTCCCTTGCGACGAGCGCGCGAAGTACGTCGGCGGCCGACGATTTCGGGATCGCAAGCGTTCGAGCAATCTCACCGAGTCCGAGCCCGCCTCGCTCTGCGAGCAGTCGTAGCAGTGAGACGGCGCGATCCACGGATCGAGTGCCAGCGTGTGCGGATATGCGGACATCATCTACCATGCACGCTCACCGTAGACCAGCACTCATTCGGCGTCAAGGTCCCGTATGAGTGCGGGACATCGTTCACGCCCGGCAAAATTAGATCGTTCACAGAATTGTCCTTGACATCTCCGCCGCCTACTGCTTAGATCACATATCAAATATCGGCCTACGCGGAGGGATCAGCGACGATGAGTTCAGATTCGCTGACAACGGACTCCCAGTTGGTCACCGACATCGTCATTGGTGGCGGGTACGCCGCCGCCGCAGTTGTGGAAACCGGCGACCTACTAGAAATCGTCGACCTCGAAGGTCAGCAGGTCTGCGATCTGATCGCGTTCGCTTCGCTCGACCGGCGCGAGTGGCTGTCGATGAGTCACACCCGCGCGTCCACCTTGCGGCTCAACCTCGCACCTGGCGATGCGCTGCAAAGCAACTGGCGCCGTACGATGCTCGAAGTCCTAACCGACGATGTTGGTATGCACGACCTCATCACCCAGATGTGCGACGCGCGTCGCTACCGCTTCGACTACAACGTCGAAGATCATCGAAGCTGCCGCACCAATTTCACTGAGGTTCTCGAACCGTGGGGCATCCAGGAGTGGGAGATGCCTGATCCGCTCAACGTGTTCCAAAATGCCCCGATCCACGCGGATCGGACCTTCGGCAACCAGGTGCCGACGAGCGTGGCCGGCGATTCGATCGTCTTTCGCGTCGTGATGCCGATGATCGTCGCGGGCAGCGCCTGTCCACAGGACCTCAATCCCTGCAACGGATTCTTACCGAGTCCCATCGGGCTCAAGGTATGGCGAGCTCGCACTGCGGACGGTCGATCGTGAGTGCGATGGGGGGCGCCGGTATCGTCCGGCACCGCTTCGCCGACGTCCTCGCTGAGCCGGTCAGCCACTACACCGACGCGGTCGTCGCCGGAGGGTTCATCTTCATCGCGGGCATGCTCGCCGATGACGCGAACGGAGTCCTCGTGGGCGTGGGCGACGTCGTCGCGCAGACCGAGCAGATCTTCGAGAACATCGAGGCGATATTGGCTCGTCTCGACGCCTCGCTGGACGATGTCGTCAAGATCGTGGTGTACGTGACCGACATTGCCGATCGCGCCGCGATCAACACCGTCCGGGTACGCCGATTCGGAGAGACACGACCGACGAGCACCCTCGTGCAAGTGGGCGCGCTCGTAAATCCTGAATCTCGCGTTGAGATCGAGACGGTTGCGTTGGCGCCGACGCCGCACCCAGAGCGTGCTCGGTGAACGTCGACGCTGGCGAGGCGACGTCTCGGTCGGTCAATGGTAGATAGGTGTTGCACGTTCGCAAGATTTGAAGTTGGAAGATCCGATAAGGGGAGAACGTCATGAGTGAACAGATGTTGTCGAAGTTGCGCAAGTCCACCAGGCTCGCCCTCGCGTGTGGACTCACCGCCGGGGTCTTGGCGATGACCGGCGGGGCTCCGGTCTCCGCCGCCCCATCGACCATCGTGATCGGTAACTTCAATCCATTCTCGGGCGCGGACGCTTCGTTCGGTCCCGAGATGGTCGCTGGATGCCAGCCCGCGATTCGCCTCATCAACGCCGGCGGCGGCGTTCTCGGTCACCAGTTCTCCTGTGTCGAATTCGACACGCGCGGAGACCCCGCGGACGCGGTGCCCGCCGCGAACAAGATGATCGCCACGAACTCCTCCTTGGGCGGCATCCTCGGACCGAGCGCGGACGAAGCGCTCGCCACAGTGCCGATCCTCGAACAGGCGAAGGTGCCGATGTTCGCCGACACCGGACAGGCCTTCTTTGACAAGTCGAGCTACCACTACTTCTGGCGCATCACCCCCGCCGACGACGTGAAGGGCTACGCGCTCGCGCTGTGGGCCAAGAAGGCGGGCTTCACGCGCGCCGCGGCGATCTTCGGCAATGACGCGGGCTCACAGTCGGACGTGCCCACGTTGTTAAAGGCGTGGAAGAAGCTCGGCGGCAAGATGGTCGACAACGTCAAGCTGGCGCTCGACCAGTCGTCGTATCGCACAGAGATCGAGCAGATGCTCGCCTCCAAACCACAGGTCATCTTCACCGAGATCGATCCCCAGACGGCGGGAACCTTTCTCTCCGAGCTCCAACAGTTGCACGGGCTCATCCCAGTTCTCGGCACCGAGATCACTCTCCAGGCACCGTGGCTGAAGGCCGTGACCGGGGCGATCGGCAAGCAGGCGATGACGAAGTACATCACCGGCATGCAGCCCTACGCTCCGACCGCCGGCGCGTCCTGGACGACATTCAACACGGCGCTCTTGGCCTCGAAGTCCCAAGTACCTCAGCCCTCGCAGTGGTCGTCGGACCCCTACACGATGACGTACTACGACGGCGTGGTGACGATGGCGCTCGCGATGCTGTCGGCGCACTCCATCGACCGCGGCAAGTACAACAAGTCGATTATGGCGGTGACCGAGCCCGGCGCGGGCAAAACAATTGTCCACTCCTTCGCCCAAGGCAAGGCAGCGCTCGCGAAGGGTGAGAAGATTCAGTTCGTCGGTGCCGGCGGCTCGATTGCGTTCGACAAGTGGCACAACTCCTCGGGAGCGTTCGAGGCTGCGGTGCAGGTGAAGGGGAACGTGAAGATCGTTGGTGAGGTCACCGCCAACCAAATCGCGGCTCTTACCAAGTGAGTCGCCGTCCGGGGCACGTTCCGGATCTGCGTTGTTCCGACCGAGTCGGTGCCGGCGGTGACGCCAGGTGAACCTCTACGTCCTGTCCTTCGGCTTCGGGCTCATCACGGCCTCCATCCTCGCCATCGCGAGCGTCGGCTTCACGTTGCAGTTCGGCGTAACCAACATATTGAACCTCGCCTACGGCGACGTGATGACGGGCTGCGCGTTCATTGCCTACCTCGTGACTCGTGCCGGCGGTAGCCTCGCCGAGGCACTCTTGGCCGGCGCGGCATCGGGCGCACTCGCGTCCTACGGCCTGAACCGCTTCGTCTACACACCGTTCGTGCGCCGCGGAACGCGGATGTTCGGCATGATCATCGTCACGATCTCCGTGAGCCTCGTCTTGCAGAACGGGCTCCAGGGGATCTTCAAAGCGACGTTCTTCTCACTCGCGTTGCCGCGACCGAGTTCCTACACCTTTGCGGGAATGATCTTCACCAGCCAGCAGTTCGTGATCATCGCCTTGGCGGTGGTGGCGATGCTTTTCGTCCATGCCCTCCTGTCGTGGACCAAGCTCGGGCGCGCGATGCGGGCCACGGCGGCGGACCCCGAGCTCGCGCGCTCGTGCGGCATCGCGACCGACCGCGTCATCGACGTCGCGTGGCTGCTCTCGGGCGCACTGTGTGGGACCGCGGGCGTCGCCCTCGCGCTCAACGTGACGAGCTTCACCTCGACGGCCGGTGGGCAGTTCCTCATACCCATCATCGCCGCCGCGGTGCTGGGTGGCGTCGGCCACCCCTACGGCGCGATGGTCGGGGCGGTCGTGATCGGGCTCTCGGCTGAGCTCTCGGCCGCGGTCATCCCGCCTTCGTACAAGGAGGTCGTCGCCTTCTTGATCCTCATTGTGGTGCTACTGATCCGCCCGCAGGGGATCTTCGCGGAAGTCGCCACCCAAAAGGAGGTCGTCGCGTGAGCTCGTCGATGCAGTTTTATATCTCGAACCTGCTCGTGTACTTGGGTGTCGACGTGATGGCCTGCCTCGGGCTCAATCTGCAATTCGGTGTGGCGGGTCTTATCAATTTGGCCTTCATTGTCTTCCAGGCGGCCGGCGCGTACACCGCCGCGGTCCTCACGCTCGGGCCCTCGACGGCCCGGGGAGGGTTCCAGAGCTACATCCTCGGTGCGCACCTGCAATTTCCTCTGCCATGGCTGGCCGCGGCAGTGGTCGGCGGAGCACTGTCGTTCGTCGTTGGTCTCATCGTGCTTCGTCGACTGCGCACCGACTACCAGGCGATGGTGATGCTCGTCATCTCGCTTATCGCGACGACGGTGGTGACGAACGCGACGGGACTGTTCAACGGCTCGAACGGGCTCGCGCTCATTCCCCAACCCCTAGAGAGCGTCCTCAAACTTTCTCCGGTCGGTTACCAGTGGTTCTACGTGGGCCTCACGTTCGCGTGCACGATCCTCGTGTGGGTGATCGTGCGGCGCATCACCGGCTCGCCGCTCGGGCGAACACTTCGAGCCGTGCGCGACAACGACGTCGCCGCAGCCTCGCTCGGCAAGAACGTGACGCAACTGCGACTCATCGCGTTCGTCGCCGGGGGAGCGATCGCCGGTCTCTCCGGGGCAATCCTGGCGCAGTTCATCTCCGCGTGGTCGCCCGGGAGCTGGCTGTTCCCCGAGAGCTTCGTGTATTTCTCTGCGGTGATCGTCGGTGGCGCGGGTAACAACATGGGGGCGGTCGTGGGCGCCGCACTCGTGCCGGTGGCGTTCCTCGAGGCGACGCGCTACATACCCCAGTTCGGGTACCCCGGCCTCGTCGACGCCCTGCAGTGGGTCGTCGTCGGACTCCTCACGCTCGGCGTCATGTGGTTCCGTCCCCGCGGCGTGTTCCCCGAGCGCACCCGGCGCTTCGCGCGCCCACCCGGTTCCGAGCCAACCCATGAGTAGCGAACCCATGAGTGGCGAACCACTGCTCTCGGTGCGGGGCCTCGCGAAGAGTTTCGGAGGCGTGGAGGCGGTGCGCGACGTCTCCTTCGACGTTGCTGCGGGCAGCATTACGGGACTCATCGGGCCGAACGGCGCGGGAAAGTCCAGCGTGCTCGCGATCGTGTCCGGTTTCCTCGCGCCGACGTCGGGGAGCGTGCACTTTGGCGGAGAGTTGGTGTCCGGCCACTCCGCGTACCGGCTGGCTCGCCTCGGACTCGTGCGCACCTTCCAGCTCTCGAGTGAGTTCGAGCGACTCTCCGTGATCGAGAATCTGCTCGTCGCGGCTCCCAATCAGCGCGGCGATCGGTTGCGTGACGTGCTCGCGGGTCGGTGGCGCTGGCGCGCCGAAGAGGACGAGGCGGTCGCGCGCGCCAGAGAGCTGCTCGCGCGTTTCGAGATCCCTGAGAAGGAAGACGACCTCGCGGGCGACCTCTCCGGGGGTCAGAAGCGACTGCTCGAGCTCGCGCGCGCCCTCATGACCGAACCGAAGTTGCTGTTGCTCGACGAGCCGATGGCGGGCGTGAACCCCGCACTCATCCGGCGCATTGAGGCGCACTTGATGGCGCTGCGCGACGAGGGCCTCACGATGCTCATGGTCGAGCACGAGCTCGGCGTCGTTGAGCGGCTCTGTGACCCGGTCGTCGTCATGGCGCAGGGTCAGGTGCTGTCGAGTGGGACGATGGCCGAACTGCGGGCCAACGAGGAGGTGCTTGATGCCTATCTCGCCGGCTGAGGGTACAGCCGTGCGCCCCGAAGCGCTGTTCGACGTGACCGACTTCGCCGTTGGCTACGGCGCCAGCACGGTCATCGAGCACGTCAACATCAGTGTCGGCCGCGCGGAGCTCGTCGCTGTTATCGGGTCGAACGGGTCCGGGAAGTCGACACTGATGAAGGGACTCACGGGCCGGGCGAAGGTGTTCGCCGGTCGCGTCACCTTTGATAGCGAAGACGTGACTGCCATGCGCGGTGACCGCCTCTGTCGACGCGGACTCGGATTCGTTCCCCAGACGAAGGACGTGTTCGCCACCCTGAGTGTCGAGGAGAACCTCCAAATGGGCGGGTATCTCCTCGATCGCAAGGAGATTGACGAGCGAGTTGAGGCTGTCTATGAGCAGTTCCCGGCCCTGAAGCCGATGGCCGCACGCACCGCGAGTCGGCTTTCGGGCGGCGAGCGCAAGATGCTCGCGATGGGACGGGTCCTGATGCTCTCGCCGAAGATACTGCTGCTCGACGAGCCGACCGCGGGCCTCTCTCCCGACCTCGCGCGCCATCTCCTGCACGAGCAAGTACCGAACCTGGTGGCTTCGGGCGTCTCGGTGCTGCTCGTCGAGCAGAAGGCGCTCGACGCGTTGCGCATCGCCGACTATGGCTACGTCCTCGTCGGGGGACACGTCCAGCTCGAGGGCACCGGCGACGTCCTTCTTGCGCGCCCCGACATCCGTGAAGTCTTCCTCGGCAGCGCCGCGCACGATGACACCGCTCCCGAGACGCCGGTGCACCCGTGACGGGCTCGGCCTTTGACGCGGCCCCCGAACGTCTAGGTCGTGACTATCGCTCGAAGGCCGATCTCGTCGCAGAGTCGCTGCGCGAGTTGATAGCGGACGGCACGATCGCGCCAGGCGCACGCCTCCGTCAACGCGAGCTCGCCTTACTCTTCCAACTCTCGCCGACGCCGGTGCGCGAGGGCTTGCAGAAACTCGAGTCTGAGGGGCTCGTTCACTTCGACGTGCATCGGGGTGCGACAGTGACGGCGCTTCCGGTCGAGCGCCTGGAAGAGCATCTGCGGATTCTTGTCGTGCTCGAGACCCTCGCCGGCGAACTTGCGGCGTCGCGCATGACACCCGATCGCGTCGCGGAACTGCGCGCGATCGCTGAGGAGCACGCGTCCTGCGCGGAGGGCGACCCTCGAATCCGCGAACTCAACCGCAACTTCCACTTCTGCATCTACGAGAGCGCCGAATCGCCGATGCTCGTCACCTTGTTGCGCTTCTTGTGGCGCAGCTTTCCTATGGGTCCCCAGTTCTGGCGCCCCCAGGACGAGTCGCGCCGCGAGCACGCGCTAATTGTCGCTGCGCTCGAAGAGCGCGACGTCATCCAAACCGCTGCGTTGCTGCACCAACACGTCGTCGGCTCGATGGAACCGATCCGCCAAGACCGATCGCGTGACGCGATCGACCCGCATTCCTTTACGCCGGCTCCGGAGTTCGATAAGCGTTAAGGGTGACCTCTCCGCCGACGTAAGGCGATCCGCTCGACATGGTGCGTGCCCGGCCAACCGCGAATAGCATCAGCGGTCCAGTGAATGGGGTTCAGTCCTTTTGGTGGAGGTAAGGGGATTCGAACCCCTGACCCCTTGCATGCCATGCGGTCGCTTTCAGTTCGCTGACGTTCGCTGGTGATCGCAGACGGTTGCAATATTGGGGTTCTAATTTGCCGGTGTTCAGGCGCGACCGCACGTAATCATCGACGTTGCTAAAGGCGTTGCTAAAGGAAATACCCCTTGCAAATTGTGCAAGGGTCGGCTTCTTGAAGGCCCTTGACCGCGAGTTAAAAGTCTCGTGGGCAGGGGAAGGTGACAAGCAATCCTTCCGCAGCCTCGCATTCAGTGAAGTGGACCCCAACCCTTGGACAACCTGGCCAGGAACCGGGGTCCACTTCACAGCCCTCCGCGATATGAGCGGGGGAGCGTCCTTTCGAATCATTCTCGTCTTAACTAGCGAAGGTTTATGAGGGTGTTGGAATCAATTCTGCACGGCGAGAGCGGTAATTTCTACCTTCAACCCCTCTGGAAGTTCGACACCGACGGTGGTACGGGTCGGATAGGGCGTTGAGAATACGTGGACGTATTGTTCGTTCATAGCCTCGAAGTCCGACAACGTGGAGAGATAGACGTCAACCCGGATGACGTCGTCAAGTGAGGCACCGCTAGCCGCTAAGACGGCTTCAACGTTCTTGAAAGCCTGGATAGTCTGTGCACCAACGTCTCGCCCAGCGAGTTGACCCGTTTTTGGGTCAAGGCCAACCTGACCCGCGACGGCGATGGTTGAGCCGATCCTGACCGCTTGCGAATACGGCGCATCAGGCTTCGGCGCCGAGCCCGTTCGTCCCTCTAGTCTTGCCATTCTTTTTCTCCTTATTATCTGTTGAAGTGGGGTCCCGACATCAGTTGGCGGTCATTGACAGTTCGTAGTCAAACAAATGGGTCGCGTACTGGGCGTTTCATTCCGTTGGGCGAACCCAGTCGGTAAGCATCCGACGAAGACTCGTGATGCCGTTGATTCGATGTTCGTCGACCAGAAGGCTCGTCAACCGGACATCGCCACTGCGGGCAGCTTGCATGATTGCATCGTGTTCATCATTAATCTGGTGACGATGAGCAGGATCCGCGTAGTACAAGAACCGGTACGGGTCGGTTATCTGCCAGAGCATTCGGATGAAGTTAGTAAGACGAGGCATATCAGCGGCCTCGAATAGAGTGAAGTGGAAGCGATGGTTCGCGTCGCAAAGTGCAACGATGTCGTTGTTCGAAGCGGAAACCTTGCAATCTTGGATTGCCTCGTAAAGCTTTTGGAAGTCTTCTTCAGTTAGTCTCGGAATTGCTCGCACAATTGCTTCGCCCTCGAGGAGCCCTCGGATGCTGTTCACCTCGGCGAACTCTTTTAGATTCAGCCTTGCGACCTGGTACCCGTGGTGGGGCCGATAAGTCACGAGACCTTCAGCCTCTAGCATCTTAAGTGCCTCTCGAACGGGGACAATGCTCGAATTGAGCTCTGCAGCTACTAGTTCCTGGCGAATGCGGTCATCGGGACGGAACTCTCCGTAGGCAATCTTGTTCCGAATGTGCATTATTGCCGTCTCTTGGGCAGTGAGCACTCGTCCTTCTTGATCTAGATCTGGAGTTCTTGTCACTGCAGTTTCCAAACTGCGCCTGCCACCGAACTATTTGTCTCAGTGCGGTATTCGCCTGTAATTGGGCTGGCCAATTCTCCACAAGAAGTCGCTGCATCCGGCAACCGCTTCACTTGCATGTCAACCTCTCGCTCACTAGACGCACCACTCATCGACTCCAAATCCGGATTGAACACCAAAACTGCTATCGCTCGAAAGTTGATCAGGCCGTAATTAAAATAAATATAAGATAATCAATCCCGCTGCGACGTAGATTTCAACTGACTTCGGCAACCCGATTCCTCGAATCTTCATCCAAAAGAACCCATATTACACGTCATACATTCTAAGATCAATGCCATTAAGGGCGTGCTGTCGAGCAATAGGGGTGGGTAAATTTTGGTGGAGCGGTCTGTCAGCGCTCCTTCTTGGCGTAGAGTCCATATATTTACTAGGAATTACCCGATGAGAATGCAGTGATGTGACCTCCGCGATGGGGAAAGATTTTCTAGAAAGTAATTGACTTACTCACTTTCAGTGTTTAGCATGTCGGGATTACCGCTTTCAAATCAAACGAGGGAGACCGTCTCATGAAGTACGCGCATGTACGAGTAAAGCCACACGTCGGTGCCTTGCTTAACGGGCGGCGATCGTCAAGGCAACAATTCCTAGGACTTGTCAGGCGAGTAACTTTCAAGCCGCTGACGGTCGCTCTGACTTTCGGGATGTTGTCCTCCGGGTTCGTGGCCGTTGGCTCATCTACGGCGGGGGCTAGTTCCGTATATAAGGCGCCGTCCTTTCCACGAGTGGCCGCCGCCGTCAAGGAACTCCCTAAGGCCATCGAAAAGAGTGGCGTGATTCATATTGCTATGGTGACCAACCAACCTCCGGGTAGTTATTACGCAGCCGGGACCAAGACCTTGGTAGGAATGGATCCCAGTATCGCTGAACTCCTGGCCCAAGCCCTTGGTCTCAAGCCGGTTTGGGCGGTCACGAGTTTTACGGAGATAATTCCAGGCATATCTGCTGGCCGCTATCAGGTCACGGTTTCCGAGATGGCGCCCGAAATCTCACGGGAAAAGTTACTCGACTTCGTGGACTACGCCCAAACAGGTGATGCTCTCGCCGTTGTTAAGGGCAACCCCAATCACGTCAACATCAACAAGCTTTGCGGGGTCACTGTTGGAGCGATGGCTGGCTCGTACCAGGTCACCGAAGTCCTGCCGGCCTACGAAAAGGCGTGCGCCAAGGCCGGCAAGCCCGCGATCAGTTTGAAGCTCTATCCAGATGAGAGCTCACCCATCCTTGCTCTGGCTGCGGGACGCATTGAGGCGGTCTATGAAGACTCGCCTGTCTTGGACTACGCCGCCACGCAGACTTCAGCGATTGAAATTCAAACGAATCGTAATTTTGGCCCCGTTGCCGTAGGTATGGGTAAGACACTCGGCCTGGAGAAGGCGATTCATACGGCGATGACAGCAATTCTGCACAGTTCCCAATACAAAGCGGTTTTGGCGCACTGGGGGCTCTCGTCCGTAGCGATTAAGACTGCGAAGGTCAACGATAATGGCTAGCCCTTTTGCAAAAAGCAAAGTGGCACGACAGATTTCATAGAACGATTGTTATGCAATCGAACTCGACGGCAAAGAAGGTGGTGCGAGTTAGGCACTGGGAGCGCTGGTTAATGGCGGCGGTTGTTCTTGTCGGCGCCGCCATGGCTACTAACGCGCTGGTGACCGAGAAAGGCTTCCAGTTCGGAGTCGTTGGCCAATATCTCTTCAGCCGCCAAATACTCAGCGGTGTCGTTCTAACCATTGAACTCACAGTAATTGCGATGGCTATCGGCATAGTTCTGGGGATCTTCCTAGCTGTTATACGCACGTCCGCAAATCCGATCCTGGCTGGAGCTAGTGGCGGCTATATCTGGTTCTTTAGGGGTACTCCATTATTGGTGCAGTTGATCTTCTGGTATAACTTGGCAGCTATTTTCCCGAAAGTTGGTATTGGAATACCGTTCGGTGCGCAATTTGTTACAGGCTCTGCAAACTCCCTCGTTGCGCCGCTTACTGCGGCGATCCTTGGTCTTGGTTTGAATGAGGCTGCGTACATGGCGGAGATCGTGCGAGCGGGAATGCTGTCGGTTAATAAGGGACAGGTGGAGGCGGCCCAATCTCTCGGGATGACCCAGAGCCAGACACTTCGGAAGGTCGTACTCCCGCAGGCGATGAGGATAATTGTACCGCCCACTGGAAACGAAACAATTTCAATGCTTAAGAACACTTCGCTGGTCAGCGTGTTAGCCATTGCGGAGCTGCTCTATTCGGCGGAGATCATTTATTCACGCACTTATCAGACCATTCCCCTCTTGATCGACGCAAGTATTTGGTATTTGGTGCTGACAACGGTGCTTTCGGTGGGGCAACATTTCGTGGAGCGAAAATTTGGAAAAGGGTATCGATCGTCGAGTCCAAAGCGGCGCCAACGAGGGTCCGACACAACTGCTGACGTGCCACGCGGATTGGCCAGTGCTTAATCAGCGAAGGGTTTCACAATGACCAACAACACTGTTGTTGAAGCCATCCAGGTTCGTAAGCGATTTGGCTCGTCGGAAGTCCTGCGCGGTATAGACCTTGAAGTGCGTGAGGGCGAGGTCTTGTGCATTATCGGGCCGTCTGGTTCAGGGAAGACGACGTTCCTCCGGTGCATCAATCACCTAGAGAATGTTGACGGAGGTGAGCTCTTTGTTAACGGTCACTTGGTTGGTTACCGGGAACGTGATGGCCGGCTTTATGAAATGCGAGAGAGCGAAACCGCGCGTGCCCGTGCAGGCATCGGAATGGTGTTTCAAAACTTCAATTTGTTTCCCCACTTGACGGCTCTTCAAAACATCACCGTGGGACCTATCACGGTCAAGAGGGAAAAGAATACAGACGTGATGGAACGAGCTCACGCACTACTCGAACGCGTCGGCCTTGGGGATCGCGGAAGTTCATATCCAGCGGAGCTTTCTGGTGGCCAACAGCAAAGGATTGCGATTGCGCGTGCCCTCGCGATGCAACCATCCTTGATGCTCTTTGACGAACCAACGTCGGCGCTTGATCCGGAAATGGTCGGAGAAGTCCTTAACGTTATGCGTGGCCTAGCAAAGGACGGAATGACGATGGTAGTCGTAACTCATGAAGTGGGATTCGCACGCGAGGTTGGAGACAGCCTCGTCTTCATGGACGGGGGCGTAATTGTCGAGTCCGGCCGGCCGATAGACATTCTGACCTCTCCGCAAAACGCCAGAACCAAGTCCTTCCTCGCAAGCGTTCTTTAGTCTATGAGTCGGCCGTGCACGCACGGGGATGCAATTGAGCCCGAGAGCAAGGCCGTCCCCCGGAACCCAACCGAGACTCTTGGTGGCTGCTGTAGAACATCAAATCAAGACCCTTATGAATAGGAGAACAGTTATGGCTAGGAATATGGTCAATGTCGCCGACATGCGAAAGATCGCCAAGCGTCGGTTGCCTCGAATGGTCTTTGACTACTTGGATGGCGCAGCGCTCGATGAAGTAACGTTGCGCGAGAACGCCGCTGATCTCGAGCACTTGCGGTTGCGGCAACGTGTTCTGCAGGACGTAAGTCAGTCGCACTTGGAGACCGACGTCCTAGGGCAACGCGTCGCATTGCCGATCATGATTTCACCGATGGGTGCGCTAACCCTCGTTCATCCCGACGCTGACCTAGCTTTAGCACGAGCAGCCGTACGAGCCGGCACTATCTTCATTCACAGTGCGTGGTCTGGCACTCCTCTTGAAGAGGTTGCAAAAGTGGCGCCGCATTCGACGTGGGCTCAAATAGCTTTCTGGAAAGATAAGGGAATCACTAGAGGGCACGTAGACCGAGCCGCCGCCGCTGGGGTTAACGTTCTCGTCGTCGCGGGTGACGTGGGCGTATCAAGCAAGCGCGAGCGTGACCTCCACCATAGATTTGACTATCGAGCACGACCACTCTTACGCGACATGCTCGATGCGGCGACAAAGCCAGCTTGGCTGACTCGCTTTGCACTGGGCCGCAAGGTTACTTACGGAAACTATCAAATTGACGGTCGTCCAATGCGGTTGAATGAGATGGGGCCATTCATGCATGAAAATGACAACCCCGGATCGACGTGGGCAGACGTCGAGGAACTGCGAAGCCGGTGGTCGGGAAAGATTGTGGTTAAAGGAGTCATGACTGCCGACGACACCCGTCAAGCGGTGAGAAGTGGTGTAGACGCCGTGATCGTGTCTAACCACGGCGGGCGCCAGTTCGATGCGCAGCCCTCGACCATTGCTTCATTACCCGAAGTCGTCGCTGCCGCCGACGGCCATCTGGAGGTTTTCATGGATAGCGGAATCCGTCGAGGCTCTGACGTCGTCAAATGTCTCGCCCTCGGAGCCAATGCATGTCTAATAGGACGGCCTGCTATCTATGGCTTAGCCGCTACAGGGCCCGTCGGCGTAGACCAGGTCTTTGAATTTCTGCGAGAGGAGTTGGTGGTAGCTCTTGGGTTTGTGGGCCTCTCAGACATTGGACAACTAGACAGGTCAGTGATATTTGGGGGTTCGGAAATCAAAGGCTGAAGATTCGATCGGATTGGACGGATATTTGACGATTGCTTTGTCGCCATGCTCGTCCAACGAGCTCGGTGACCGCCTCTGCGAAGGCGTTGCTCAAGACGATGCTGAAGTCCACCGCCGCAACTCCATGTTTGGAGGTGAGAGCGGTGGACAAGGCCCCTCTCATCAGGACTTTATTTGGTGGAGGTAAGGGGATTCGAACCCCTGACCCCTTGCATGCCATGCAAGTGCTCTACCAGCTGAGCTATACCCCCAAAGGCTCCATGATGTTAGCAGTTGAACTATTGGGCGCTTTCGGGAAGCCCGCCTAATCGAAGTCGATAGGGAAACAGTCTTCTCCGCTTCGGAACCCAGCGGATCGACGGGCGTTTGTTCTCAGGCGATCGATGTGGGCCATCGTTCCGACGCCCACGAGATCCAACTGGCGTGTCCAATCGGTGGGGGGTCAATCTCGAGAGATTTCAGTTCAGCCTCGTCAGGCGTCTCGAACATGCGGCGGTACGCGTCAAGTTCTGCATCGCTGATCAAGAAGGTCGATCCGGGCTTCACCGTTAGGCGATGGTCACGACGGCGCCTCTGCTCTGTCTCGTCGATCTCAAGGTAGACAACGTCGCACGATGCGCCCGTCGACGCTGCCAGCGATCGAAGAGCCGATCGCTCGTCCCTACTCCAGAGCCCGAAGTCCAGTACGACATCGATGTCGTTCTCAAGAACTTGAAGCGCTAACCAGATGAGACGGCCCTCGAGCACGTCGCGCTTTCCGTCGGCTTCGGACTCTCCGAAGAGGGGGATCATCCACTCGTCCGGAGTGAGCCGCAGGGCCCGTCGCTCCTCCTCGATCTGCTTGGCCCTCGTGGTCTTACCAGCCGCTGGAAGTCCCACCATGACGAAGAGCGTCGGCGGGTTCTTCACTCCCGAAGAAGATCCTGTTTGGCTCACCGAGTCACCATAGATCTGGGATTCATGTCCTCCTTCAGTGCGGAGCATCCTCTCTACGACGGGGCTGCTTCAGTCCGACGGATAACCAAAGTTGTCCCGTTAGGAGATACCAAGAATCGCTTCAGCGCACTGCGCGGGGTGCGACAAGAAGGGGGAGTGGTCGCTCGAGAACTCGATGACCTCGTCGCAGCCTTCGGCCATTCGCTCCTGCAACGTGGGATCCAGCGCACGATCGTTTCGACAGAGAACGAATCTGCTCGGGACACTCGAGTCGTGAGACTGGCGCTTCGCCCTGAAACTTGCCAACGTCTGTCGTGTCAATTGGGGGATTGCCCACTTTTGGATCTCTGCAGAGCACTCGAGATAGAGGCCGGTAACGGCCAGAGCGCCGTCAAGTCCAACGAACGCGCCGTCCACTTCCATGGCGTCGTCAAGCGCGGTACGGATGTCGACGGTACGCGATGCCTGGCTTGCACTCTGGCTGACGCGGGGGCGAAGTGCGGCGATATAGACCAGGCCGACCAATTGGTCAATTCTCGAAGCGGCTTCGCTGATGACCGCGCCACCATAACTATGGCCGACGAGCACGACCGGGCCGGCGGTGTTGGCGAGGCCCGCTACGGCGGCGGCGTCACTCTCGAGGTCGTTCGTCCCCGCGCCGGCGTCGTGGGAACTCGGAAGGTCAATCGTTCGCCACGCGGCCGACTGACGGTCGAACTCGGGGGTGAGTTCGCGCCAGCACCACGCGCCGTGCCACGCACCGTGGACGAGTATGAAAGTTGGTTGTGGCATCGTGACCTCGGCTCTGCGCTAGAGGATAGGCGGGTCGTTCCCTAGAATGTCTTGATGGCCCGCCCTTTCAACGTCAGCGAAGTCGAAGCCAAGTGGCAGGCGCGTTGGCTTGACGACGGCACCTACGAGGTGGACAACGACGATCCCCGCGAGCGGTTCTACGCCCTGACCATGTACCCGTACCCGTCGGGCACGGCCCACCAGGGCCACATCCGTAACTACACCTTCGGGGACCTCGTGGCGCGTTATCAGACCATGCGCGGCAAGGCGGTCCTCACGCCCTTCGGATTCGACTCCTTCGGACTGCCCGCCGAGAACGCGGCGATCAAGGCCGGGAGCCACCCGCGCCTCTTCACCGAAGCCCGGATGGCGGAACTCAAGTCCTCGATCCGTCGCCTCGGCGCCGTCTACGACTGGCGACGTGAGGTTTACAGCCACGATCCGCAGTTCATGAAGTACTCCCAACAGATCTTCCTCGCGTTCTTGAAGGCCGGTCTCGCGTACCGCGCGGAGGCGCCGGTCAACTGGTGTCCGGGGTGCATGACGGTCCTCGCCAACGAGCAGGTCCTCGCCGACGGCACGTGCGAGCGATCCGGCGACCTCGTCGAG
>Ga0075520_1000020_pt1 | contig 44643 bp, 34 predicted proteins | sample NGEPerB_FD_75100 | JGI IMG/M metagenome (GOLD analysis project Ga0075520, IMG submission 75100) | Arctic peat soil microbial communities from the Barrow Environmental Observatory site, Barrow, Alaska, USA - NGEE PermafrostAB12-B | ecosystem: Environmental > Terrestrial > Soil > Wetlands > Peat ... | reverse complement strand
ATGTTATGTGGAGGCTAAATTGGCCGCAGCGACACAGCCGACTCCGGCGCAAGAGCATCCGGGGACCGTGATTATAGTCGACGACGAGCCAATGGTTCTGCGCGCGCTCGCGCTTATGCTCAGTCGCAGCCCGTACACAGTCGTGCCTTGTCTCACTCCCCATGAAGCGATTCGTCATATCGCCAATGGTAACGTTAGCGTCGTGGTGAGCGACGTCGCGATGCCGGAGATGTCCGGTATCGACCTTCTGCGAACGATTCGGCAACACGATCCGGACCTGCCGGTCGTACTCGTCACGGGACAGCCGGCCCTTGAGACTGCTGCCGAAGCCATCGAATACGGCGCTTTCATGTACTTGCTGAAACCCGTCAACCCCGAAACGTTTGTTCGCACCATCGAGAGGGCTGCACGGCTGTATCGTCTCGCCCAAACCAAGCGTCAAGCAATTGAGCTCTTTGGTGAGAGCTCCGGTGAGTCCGAGCGAGTGGGACTGGAGACGAATTTCGAGCGGGCGCTTAGCGGAATGTGGATTGCGTTTCAACCCATCCTGCGTGCCTCCGATCATACAATCTTCGGCTATGAAGCCCTGCTTCGAAGCGATGCGCCATCAATGCCCGGACCGGAACCCATGCTGCACGCGGCGGAACGCTTGGGGTCACTCAATCGTCTTGGACGCGCGGTGCGCCAACGGGCGGCGGATTCAATGTCGCCTGCGCATCATTCCTATACCCTCTTCGTGAATCTGCACCCCCAAGATTTGCTGGATCCTGACCTGCACGATGAGCATGCCGCGCTCTCTTCCATTGCCGGGCGCGTTGTGCTCGAGATTACCGAGCGAGCGGCCATCACGGATGTAGATAACGCACGGGCCAGAGTTGTCGGATTGCGCGACCGAGGTTTTCGCATCGCTATCGACGACCTGGGGGCAGGCTACGCGGGCCTGAACAGTTTTGCACTATTGGAACCGGAGTTCGTCAAACTCGACATGACCCTGATTCGGGACGTCGACACGTCTACCGTGAAACAGAAACTGGTGAAATCCCTCGCGTCATTGTGCAAAGACATGGGCCTGTATGTTGTCGCCGAAGGCATTGAAACGCGGGGCGAGCGCGACGCGGTGATTGACCTTGGCTGCGACCTGCTCCAAGGCTATCAGTTCGCCCGACCCGGGCCGGCGTTTCCCGAAGCGCGCTGGTGATGCCGCGGGTGCAGTAACAGAATCTGGAGGGATAAGCTCAGATTACATCTGCACACATTGTCAGGTGACGTCGGAGCCGAAAGTCGCGTTTCCGTGCCGTCACGGCACGATCTGAGTAATTGTGAACCATTACTGGATTATGCCGATGGCCGTATGCACTTTTAGGCTTGCGCAGTGCGTCGAGCTTTGAAACGGTACAACACCTCGTGATTGAGCCCGCCCCGAACTCCAATCTCCCCTTGGGACCGAAGCGTTGGTCCGCCTGGGGCCTCGGCGGTCTGGTGGCGATGGGGTTCGTTGGCAGCGGTGCGACCGCGCTCAACAGCGTAACGACTTACGCGCTCTTGGAAGTGGCGGCTCCCAAAATTGCTGCGGCACGGTCCCTGGCGCCGAGGCCCATTTTGACGGCGCAAGCGCTGACGCCGGAGCTGCGGCACCGCGGCTATAATGAGTGCAATCCTTACGACTTTGTTGGACTCGGCCCTTACGCGCCGTATCGAAAGCTTCGGGTGGGGCGCATTGCCATCCCGCAAAAAGGCGGGCACACCAAGGACTTTGGGTACGACGTAATCGTGCACTTTCATGGACAGACTGCGCTCCGAATGACGCTCGCGCAGGTCGCAAAGGGAGTGGCCTTCGTCGGAATCGACCTCGGAATCGCCAGCGGCGCCTATTCAGATGCCTTCGCGACACCTGAGGCTTGGCCCAACCTGAAGCGTTCAATCGAATCTGCCCTCAAAGCCCAGTCGGGTGATTCACGCGCACATATTCGACATGTCGCATTGACAGCCTGGAGCGCAGGCTACGGGGCGGTGAACGAGATCTTGAAGCACGACTCCGACGGCATTGATGCGGTCGTGCTACTCGACGGCCTGCACGCGGCTTGGGACCCGACCCGCAATAGCCATTCGACGGGAGCGGATGTCACCGCAGGCCCGGTAGCGCCAACCTTGGATTTTGCAAAAAGAGCCCTAAAGGGCGAGAAGATCTTCGTTTTTTCCCACTCGGAAGTGGACCCGGTCACTTATCCCTCCACGCGGTTGACCGCGGACATGTTCATGCGCGAGCTCGGGCTCAAGCGCCGAGCGGTATCTACGGGTTCAGATCGATTTGGTCTTTACGGCACGGTAGACACGCGCGGCGTGCACATCTGGTCGTATCGCGGCGGCGACAAGCCCGCGCATTGCACCCACCTGACGCATATCGATCGGGCCGTGCGCGATATCTTGGAACCGACCTGGCATACGCCGGCCATGAATCGAAATGTGCCCATGACCCCCGCCCCAAAATTGGGGCCGGCGCCAACGGCGAATGAACCCGAAGCGAACAACAGGTCCTGTTCCGGCGATCGACCCGCGACGGGTTGACAGACCCCGATAAAGGACTCGACGGGCTCACGCCCGTTTGACGAGCCCCGGCGATTGCGCAATAGCGGCGGACCATGCCTGAGTTCATCTTCACGATGCAAGACGTGACCAAGGTGCACGCTCCGGACAAGAAGGTCCTGGAAAACATCACCTTGGCCTTCTTTCCCGGGGCAAAGATCGGCGTTATTGGGCCCAATGGTTCGGGAAAGTCGTCCCTACTCCGCATCATGGCCGGGGTTGATACGGATCATTTCGGGGAAGCCCGGCCCTATCCGGGAACCCGCGTCGGCTACTTTGCCCAAGAACCCGAACTGGGCGAAGCGAGCACAGTGCGGGAAGCCCTTGAGCTCGGGGTCGCTGACATTCGCGCGATCCTCAACCAATTCGAGCAAGTCAATCTGCGCCTCGGTGAACCGCTCAGCCCCGACGCAATGGAAGCTGCCTTGGCCGAGCAAGCCAGCCTGCAAGATCGGATTGACGCCATTGACGCCTGGAATTTGGACAACACCCTCGAGCTTGCGAGTCAAGCACTTCGGTTGCCACCGCTTGCGGCGGAAATCCGCATTTTGTCTGGTGGGGAAAAACGGCGCGTCGCCTTGGCCTGCGTACTTCTCAGCCGCCCGGACATGTTACTGCTCGATGAACCCACCAATCACCTGGACGCAGAATCTGTGGCTTGGCTCGAGCGGTTCCTGCTCGAATACCCGGGCACGGTCATCGCAGTTACGCATGATCGATACTTCCTGGACAACGTCGCGGGCTGGATTTTGGAGCTGGACCGAGGGCGTGGTTTTCCGTTCAAGGGTAATTATACGGGCTGGCTCGAGCAAAAAAGCGCAAGGCTAGCGATCGAGGAAAAACAGGAGAGCGCCAAGCAGCGCCGACTCAAGCATGAACTCGAGTGGGTGCGCGCGAGCCCGCGAGCCCGGCAAGCTAAGAGCAAAGCCCGCCTTGGAGCTTACGAAAGCCTTCTGGCACAGTCTTCCAAACGGCAGATGGATGCCGCCGAACTCAGCATTCCCCCCGGGCCCCGCCTGGGTGATTTGGTGGTCGAATGCGAGGCGCTTTGCAAGGGCTACGGGGATCATCAGCTCATCGACCATTTGAGCTTTCGTTTGCCGCGAAACGGCATCGTCGGCGTAATTGGCCCGAACGGCGCGGGAAAGACCACACTATTTAGGATATTGGTGGCGCAGGAAACACCGGACAACGGACAGTTGCACGTCGGCGACACAGTCAAGTTTGCCTACGTAGACCAAAGCCGGTCGAGCCTGACCGGCGAGCATAATGTTTGGCAAGAAATATCCCAGGGCGAAGACAAACTAGTGATCGGTAATCGCGAAATTGCGTCACGAGCCTATTGCTCTTGGTTCGGATTCCGGGGCAGCGATCAGCAAAAACTAGTGGGCAGGCTGAGTGGCGGCGAACGCAATCGGGTAAATTTGGCAAAACTACTTAAGGAAGGGGGTAATGTGCTTTTGCTGGACGAACCCACCAATGACCTTGATGTAGATACACTTCGATCTTTGGAAGAGGCTCTGCTCGATTTTGCGGGTTGCGCTGTGGTAATAAGCCATGACAGGTGGTTCTTAGACCGGATATCGACCCACATCTTGGCCTTTGAAGGCAGTGGGCGAGTGACTTGGTTCGAAGGCAATTATCAGACGTACGAGGAAGACCGACAGCGGCGTCTTGCAGCGTCGAACGGCGAGCCGCGGAAAATGAAATTCAACAAGCGCGGGATTTGATTCGGGGTTGAAAACTGGAACGGTTCGCAAAATCCAAGGAAATCCATAGGTTTCATGGCGACTTGCTCGAGACTGTTGCTTATGTTTCGTTGGGCAAGCCATGGGAAGCAACGGGTTTCGGGACTATCCATGGCACCCGGCTTAAGCCGCGGTGTACACTAGGGATCAAGCGTAGCATTCATCGCTGTGGGGGCGCGTCGTGTCTGAATCTGGTTCCGTTCTAGTTATTGATGATCATCCTCGAATTCGAGCGGGGCTCGTTCGGCTCGTTGATGAGCTTGGGCGCAACGCAATTGAGGCTGAATCACTGGAAATCGGGCTGGAGCTTCTGGAGCGCACGCCCTGCTGTCTGGTATTGCTCGACCTCCTGTTGCCAGGCATGCACGGGATTGACGGTCTGCGGGTAATTCACGAGCGTTACCCGGATACGCCGGTGGTTATTATTTCCGGTACGGCCACCGTGGAGCTGGCGGTTGCCTGCATGAAACGCGGGGCGCGTGATGTAATTCCCAAACCCTTCGACCCCGACGTTGCCCTGGAGCTCATTCGGGCTGCGCTTGAGCCCAGCAGCGCTACATATGTTCGAAACGATAATCGCCCCGAACGGGCCCGCGATGCCGCGCGGCGAGCCAACGATTGTTGGGCCCTTTCACCCCGCCAGGCCGAGGTCCTCGAACTATTAGTAACGGGAGCGTCCAATCGTACTATTGCGGATTCGCTGCGATGCGCAGAAAGCACCGTCGAGATGCACGTGACGACGCTTCTGAAGAAGTCGTCGACCGCTCAACGCGCGGAGCTAGTCGCCCGGTTCTGGATAGACTTTGGGACGTAAATCAACGTTTCACAGCTGCCGTTCCCGTGGATTCTTGTTCAGTCGGACGTGTTCGGGTGCCGGATATCATAACTTCCGACCGCTGCGCCGCACCGTTGACGTCAACCAGCGCGCATGCCCGTGGCCAGGTAATGGTCACGCGGGCCCCACCGACGCTTCGGTTAGAAATCTTTAGGGTCCCGCCATCGCGTTTGACCAATTGATGACAACTATAAAGACCGATTCCGGAACCTTGGGCTTTGGTCGATATCCGAGCACTGGGATGAGCCTCGAGCACGACGCTCGAGAACCCGGGCCCATTATCCTCGACAAAGAGTACAACCGAATTGTCATCCACGGCTATACGACACGTGACATCCTTTGGGTGAACGTCGCTGTCCCCTTGGCAGGCATTTATTGCCAGGTTTTCAATGATTCGCTTGAGTGTCGCAGCGCCCCCAACAATACTCACGTTAGCCCGCCTTGCCGACTCATCGCATTCCACGCGGCAACTGACGTCCGGGTAGCACCGCGCGACCTGTTCGACGCAGTTCTGTACGGGCTCAAGCAGGGCGACCGCTGCGCTTTGAATGGGCAACGAACCCACACTTTGGCGTGAAGAAACAATGTGTTCGCTGATTTGGGAAAGCTCGTTGACGAGCTCCTGAGACAGGCAGCGCGCACGACGTAAACTCGGCTCGGTGCCTTTATCAAGCGCCCGCGTCAAATCGCGAAGCATAAAGAGACTGGCCGTCATGGCATTGCTAAGGTCGTGCAATACGCTGTCGTGCTGAGCCCAAGTCGGGTCAGCCTCTTGCGCCTTGAGCTCAGTGGCACTTCTTCCCGAAGGCGCGCTACGCTTGGTCTGCCGCGCTTCGAATACGGCTGAAAGAGCGACACTCAAGGCTGTGCCACTGGCACCCAGCAGCGCAATTATTGGCGAAGCTTGTACCATGCCCCAAACGAATGTAGCCGCGCAAAAGCCGAACGCAGCCCCGCAATAGGTTCCGCAAGCGACCCATCTGGCCCACGGGGCGCCCGTTGTGACTCCTGAAAGGTCCGTCGGTGCCCCCGATCGCGTCCGAGTTGAACGTGCCACCTCTTTAGCTATATCACAGCCTACAGCCGATTAGTTGCCCCGTAGTTCCGGCGAGCCCTTGAAATGTTGCGGTGTGGCTTGATCGCCACCGTGCGATAGTCAAACTCATGATTGCAGCCATATTGTCCACAGGTACAGAATTGACCCGGGGTGAGCTAGCTAACACGAATGCAACGTGGCTCGCTGCGGAACTGTCGCAATTGGGCGTTACGGTCACTGCCATTGACACGGTGGACGACAATCGAGAACGAATTAGCCAGTCGTTTCACCGCCTCACGTCTAATCACGACCTCGTTGTGTGTACAGGTGGTCTTGGCCCGACCACCGATGATGTAACGGCAGAAAGCCTTGCTGCCGCGGCGAATGTGGAATTGCAATTCCACGATCCTTCCTTGCAAGCAATTACTGCTCGTCTGGCCCGCGCCGGCCGAAAGCTTACCGAATCCAACGCCAAACAAGCCCGCGTTCCTGCAGGGTGCACTGTTTTGCCCAATCATCACGGGACGGCCCCGGGTTTTCGCATGAAATTGAACCGCGCCAACGTGTACTGCTTGCCCGGCGTGCCAGCCGAAATGAAGCCAATGTTCTCCTCCTTCATTGTGCCGGCAATCCTAGACGCACTGCAGTCAACGCTCGCGCAAGTCGTAGTTCGTACGTTTGGTGTGGCCGAATCGGCCGTTAATGACGCACTGTCAGGCATCGCGGCAACCCATGGCGTTACGCTCGGTTACCGCGTCCATTTTCCTGAACTAGCAGTCAAAGTCCTTGCCGTGGGACTTTCGGAGACCGAGGCAGCTGAACGCGCGGCGCGAGCAGCAGAAGCCGTGTGCGCAAAGCTGGGCGACAGGGTCGTCTACGGCCAAAATGATGTCACTATTGCCGGGGTCTTGTGTCAAAAACTGCGTGAAAATGGGCTTCGCCTCGGTATAGCTGAGTCGTGCACTGGAGGTTTGGCCAGCGCGATTCTGACAGAACAACCGGGCGTAAGCGACGTTTTCTCGGGGGCTATCGTGGCCTACACCAATGAAGTCAAAGCGACGGCGCTTGGCGTACCTGCTGAGTTAATCAAGAGCGAGGGAGCTGTGAGTAAGCCCGTTGCACTTGCAATGGCCGAGGGCGCGCGTCGCGCCTTTCGCTGTGAGGTCGGATTGTCCATTACTGGGGTTGCGGGGCCAACGGGTGCCACTGCTGAAAAGCCATTGGGGACGGTACACTTTGCAGTCGCCGGCCCCAATTTTGTGCGCCACCACCATCGAGTCATCAACTGGGAACGAGCGAGATTTCAACGTATGGCCGCTTTTGTAGCTCTCAATTGGATGCGCTGTCTGCTCTATGATCAAAATGCGGAACCACCCTGATCGCCCACCAATCGGTTGTCTGTTTCGGGCGTAAACACGCTAATCTGCCAAAATTCTTTCAAACGATAACCCGCCGCTCCCGCGATCCACGCGTACCCGATTACCAGGACCTATCGTGCCGCTGATCACGCGCCGTGCCAGCTCATCTTCGAGGTGCTTTTGCAAGGCGCGTTTCAGTGGGCGCGCGCCATACTGTGCGTCGAACCCAACCTCCGCTAACCAGTCTTTTGCTGCGTTCGTCACTTCCAGCCGGATTTCCCGGCTTGCCAGGCGTGCTTCGATCCGGCTGAGCTGCACGTCAACGATTCGGCGAATATTCGCGGGAGTCAGATGCCGAAATACCAGGGTTTCGTCGATGCGATTTAGGAATTCTGGTCGAAAGTGAGCCTTCAGAGTCTCCGCCATGACGCGCTCCAGTGTCGCACGGCGCTCCTCGTCCGAGAGGTCGCGACGTTCTTCCAGAGCTGCTAGCTTCTCCGAACCAAGATTACTTGTCAAAATGATCACGGTGTTCTTGAAGTCGACCGTGCGCCCCTGGCCATCCGTGAGTCGGCCGTCGTCTAAGAGTTGAAGTAGCGCGTTGAAAACGTCCGGGTGGGCTTTTTCAATTTCATCGAATAGGATGACGCTGTAGGGGCGCCGACGCACGGGTTCAGTTAATTGACCCCCTTCTTCGTAACCGACGTAGCCGGGCGGTGCCCCAAGCAGTCGCGACACTGTGTGACGCTCCATGTACTCGCTCATGTCAAGGCGGATGATGGCTCGTTCATCATCGAAGAGCTGTTCGGCTAGGGCGCGCGCCGTCTCGGTTTTTCCGACGCCGGTGGGCCCGAGAAACAGGAAGCTTCCTATCGGTCGCGACTCGTCGCCCAGGCCTGCGCGTGAACGCCGAACGGCATTCGCAACCGCTTCGAGGGCTTCGTCTTGCCCAATAACGCGGGCCCGCAGGTGGTCTTCCATGGCGAGTAACTTCTGCAGGTCGCCTTCGAGCATTTTTGCAACGGGTATGTGCGTCCATTTGGAGACGACTGTCGCAATGTCCTCGTCCGTGACTTCTTCCTTCAACATGCTTCCGTTCTGTTGAACGCGGCCAAGCTCGTCACGGGCGGCCTGCATGGCCCTTTCGACTTCGGGAATGCGGCCATACTGCAGTTCGGACGCCTGTTGATAGTCCGCCGCGCGCCGTGCCTGGTCCATCTGCACTTTCAAGCCGTCAAGCTTTACCTGCTGCTGTCGGATCGAGTCGATAATATGCTTTTCCCTGAGCCATTTTGCACGTGCCACATCGCGCTCACCGGTAAGTTCTGCCTTCTCTTTGCGCAGTTCAGTCAATCTCACGCGGCTGGCGCCGTCGCGCTCGCGCTCCAACGCTTTTTCTTCGATCGCTAGCTGGATCAAGCGTCGTTCCAATTGGTCGATAGCTGCAGGCATACTATCAATATCCATTTTGATCTTGCTGGCGGCTTCGTCCACCAGATCAATCGCCTTGTCCGGCAGAAATCGATCTGTGATATATCGATGACTGAGCCTTGCGGCGGCAACGAGTGCAGCGTCTTGAATGCGGATTCCATGGTGCAACTCATAGCGTTCTTTGATGCCACGCAGGATGGCAATGGTGGCTTCCACGTCCGGCTCAGCGACAAGTACCGGCTGAAATCGCCTTGCAAGCGCCGCGTCTTTTTCAATGTGCTTGCGGTATTCGTCGAGGGTGGTTGCCCCAATACAGCGTAGCTCGCCGCGCGCCAAGGCCGGTTTTAGCATGTTCGCCGCGTCCATGGCGCCTTCCGCGGCACCAGCCCCGATGAGCGTGTGTAGCTCATCAATGAACAGCACTACTTTTCCCTCGGCCGCTTCGATTTCTTTGAGTACAGCCTTGAGGCGATCCTCAAATTCACCCCGGAATTTAGCGCCAGCCACTAAGCTCGCCAGGTCTAAGGACAATAGGCGCTTGTCCTTCAACGAGTCCGGGACATCACCGGTAGCAATGCGTTGGGCAATACCCTCAGCGATTGCAGTTTTTCCCACTCCGGGTTCACCGATGAGAATCGGGTTGTTCTTTGTTCTCCGGCTCAGGACCTGCATGACCCGACGTATCTCTTCATCACGCCCGATAACAGGGTCTATATTGCCTTTTCTGGCCAGCGCGGTCAGATCCCGAGTGTATTTTTCGAGAGCCAGGAACTTACCCTCCGGGTGCTGGTCTGTCACACGTTGCGAGCCTCGGATGTCCGCCAACGCGTGCAGCAGCTTTTCGTACGTGATGCCCTGCCGATCGAAGATGAGTCTTACATCTTTGTCCAAGTGGGCCGCCGCCAACAAAAATATTTCGGCAGAAACGTAGTCGTCTTTGAGCTTTTTGGCTTCATCCTCGGCGCCCTGCATAAGAGCGAGCATGCGTGGACTCAACCGCGGCTCGGCGCCACCAGACACCTGTGGCAGTTTTTCAAGACGTTCGCTTAGGGCTTGGGTGACCGCGGCGACGCTGGCGGAAGCTCGTTCGATAAGTAAGGCACCAGCGCTGTCCGGCTGCAACAGCACAGCGATCAGTAGGTGTTCGGGCACCAGTTCTGGGTGGCCGCTCCTAATGGCGTTGGAAAGGGCAGCCTGTAGGGCTTCTTGGCTCTTGCTGGTCAATCGGTCAGTGCGCATGTTCTACCGCCAAGATAAGTTGTGCGCCGGCGGTGGCAAGGGCCCGCCTGCGCGAACCGATTCGATCAGTTCGCGAACTAGGGTAGCTAAGTGAGAATCGGAACGTCTACGGTTCGATTGAGGCTTCTACGCGCGCACGCAAGGTCGCGAGAAGTTCCGAAGCCCGGGTGAGGCCGAGTTCCGCAACAATTTGTGCGAATTTCCGCTCAAGTTCGCTGCGTGCTTCCCAGTCGACAGGTACATTCATTGTCTCAATGACGGTGCGGCGGGAAAGCGGTGCGCTTGCGCCGGAAGTCGGCCGAGACCGTCGGCTGGCCGTGGCGCCATTTCGCATGGATGCGCCAACGTTTCGTCCCGGGTCGCGCATGCTGCTCCTTTGGGTCGAAACAGGCTCTTCATCATCCATTTCGTCCAATTGCGCATTTTCGTCGAGCTCGAGTATATAAAAGACATACCCGAATTCTTTCGCGTAGCGTTCAACGATATCCATCTCCCGCTCGGTCTCGTAAAGTATCGCCTCGATCGTCCGCGGAACCGTGTGAGTGGCGCGAAATGCCGCAATGCGCCTCCGAAGCGGGCGGTAGTATTCGTTCCACCAATCATCGGCGGGCAAAATAAAGGTATCAAACACTCGGAAACCGACACGCTGTGCCGAACTGCAATTCCCAGCAGTATTTCGCATACCGGGATAGGCCTTTTTCCAGAAGGCTCGCGGCTCGTCGGAGGGCGCGTCAACAAGCCAAGTTAGCTCGGTGAGCGCGATGTGGCCCCCGGGCGCTAACAAAGGTCTCCAAAGCGACAGCGCTTGTTCGAAACCAACAAGGTAGGCCGCACCTTCCGACCAAATGAGGTCGTAGCTACAAGGCGGTTCCTCGAGCTGGGTGAAATCGCCCCTTCGAACTTGGATGAGCGACTTTAGCCCTTCTTGATCCGCATTTGCCGCCAGTGCCTCGAGAAAGGGTTGATGTTGGTCGATAGCGACGATGGGTGACTGCAACTCGCGCGCGAGCAAAAGCGTTGAGGCGCCGCTTCCGCAACCAAGATCCATGGCTCGCAGGGGCCGTGGCAATGTACCAAGGCGCCGCAAAGCCTCATGGGTGCTGCTTTCGGATCCTGGCCCCTGGCGGGGTAGGCCTTCATACAATGAGAAAAAAGCTTCCTCAGGAGTCATTTTGGCCGCAGGCGCTTAGCACATTCCAAGCGGAGTTACTGTACAACATGCCCGGCCCATAAGCTGAACATGACGACGAATCTCGGTAATGTACACAGAGTAACCTCTTTGGGTTGACGATGACACTAGTCCTGTCGCGACGATTTCAAGGGCTCACAGTCAGCGACTGGCCATTGCGTAAAGGTAACGCGCAATATTGGCGACGTCTTCGTCACTTAACTTTGCACCGTTCTTGCTGCGCATTCGATTGATGGTGGGCTCCCACGCTTCCCGCGGGACGGCAGTCTCGGACTTCAACCCATGGCACTTGCCGCATTGGCTGAGATAGGCGTGCCTTCCCGATTGCAATTGTTCCATGCTGGATCCAGGCCAGTGCAAATTGGCCGATTTCACGTCAGCAGTGCTCGGCGGCGGGAGTGTCCCGCCGCAGGCTAAGAGCAGGGCAACTGAAGCCAACGTCGCTGAGATTCTCGAGACAGTTTGGGGGAAGATATGAGCCAACACAATCATGATCCAGCTTTTGATAGCAGAAAGTCGTACGATATTGCACGTCGAAAGTGTGTCACTCCAGCGGTTCTCAGGGATCTACGTCCCCGCACGCTTGAGCGGCCAATACAGGGGGATCTAAGGAAGTGTAAGAAAATAGGGGTTTTCCGGGACATCGGCCTATTTATGGTCAGATATCTGAATAGGCGTTGCGGCCAACTCGGACAACAATTCCGTTTCATCCAGTGCATGTCGCTCGAAGACAGACTCAAAGAATGCACTCTTTGCGATGGTATCGGAGTAGTTTGGGGATTCCAAATCGCCCGGTATCGCCGATATCAGCCCATTGAACGCCGCCAGAACTTCAGCATGCTGCGCGAGTAAATTCTGCAATCTGGGGCCAATTGCGGGATATCTGTGAGTGAGTTGTGGAAACACCGTAACTTCTTCGAAGGCAAAGTGCTCCGCAAGTTGGCTGCCCAGGAGTTCTATTTGTCGCATGATCTCTGCGAGGAGGGCGGCAGAGTCTAGGCGAGCTTCGCTGAGGGATTTCAAGAGAGCCACGACATGAATGACCTGCGAGCCTAGCAGTGTGTGGTCATCGGACAGCAGCTCAAGGTCATCCGTCATGGATTAGTCGGTGATTATGCCGAAATGGTATCAAGTTAGGTTGAAGAAACGGTGGATTGCGACGTGAAGAGTCAATTCCGGGGCCCGATCCCCACGGCATGGTACTCGTTTCGTTTATGGTTTATGGAGGTGTCAACGGTAGGCCTGACTTCGATTCGAAGGACTGCGATTAATCTGCGTCTTTGGCGCAACGGACACCGGCCATCAGGAGACGCCAATTGCCGGGATGATGGACGCGATTCATGGCGCGAAGACCGGCAGCCGGATAATTGAATGCTCCGCCGCGCAAGACACGCTCACAAGTGACAGGGATCGGATTGGTGCCCGTGTAGCCTTGGCGCCCTTCGCGGCGAAGCCAATTTTGGGTTTCAATAATCTGTTCACACGTGCCCGCATCGCCCCGAGCAGCGTCGGGCCTTCGATACGCGAAAGGATCGTAGTAGTCGGACATCCATTCCCAAATATTTCCTGCGAGATCCAGGTGACCATAGGGCCCTGCGCCTTTCGGGTAAGAGCCGACCGCACAAGTAGTTCCGAGCGCGGTACCCACGGGGCGCGCAAAACAGGCATGTACGGCGGGATCGGGCCGCGTGTTTCCCCATGGATACCTTCGTGCGTCATCACCGCGCGCGGCTCGCTCCCACTCGGCTTCCCGAGGCAACCTTCTGCCGCGAAACTCGCAGAAGATACGTGCATCGTCCCATGATATTCCCGAGATGGGTTGGAACGGCTGCCGAAATTTCGCGTCGTCGCCTGCACCGAAACTCTTGGCCGCATTCTGCCGGTACATCGCGCAAGGCCCCACGTGGGCGCAATCTAGATAGTCCTGTACTGTGACTTCAGTGGCATTTAGCCAGAAGCCGGGCAGTGTGACTTCATGCGAGGGGTGCTCGTCCTCTTCGCCGCCGCTATCCGCGCCCATCGTGAAAGTACCGCCGGGTACCCATAACATGCCCGCAGGTGCCTCTCGCCGCTTAGACTCAGTTTGTGTGACTGCCAAGGATGGCGCGTCCGAGTGAGCCGCATTATGTGGGATGTGGAATGGCTCGCTAGCCGTCATTGGCGATACCTTGGAATTGGGCAGTATTGGAAGAGCGCTACCTTGGGGCGTCGGTCGACTTGAAATGATCGGACGTACCGGCGTGGTATTGGCGCAGCCTATCAAGACGACAATGCCCAAGGCGAATCCAGCGCAACTACGGCGGGTCACAGTATTTGAGCGGCTCCAGATGATTCCTAGATATCGAGATTCCGAACGGTCAGTGCATTGTCTTCGATGAACTTACGCCGCGGTTCGACTTGGTCGCCCATGAGTACACTGAATATTTCGTCGGCAGCCACGGGATCATGGATTCTCACTTGCAGCAAAGTACGCCCATTGGGATCCATTGTTGTTTCCCACAGCTGATCAGCGTTCATCTCTCCGAGACCCTTATACCGGGTAATGTGCATTCCCTTGCGTCCTCGGTCTCCGATATACGCTTCAAGCGCTTCCGGGTCCGCTAGTTCTACGGGCGGATTGCCCTGACCGCACACAGTGTACGGCGGTTCGCCAATCGAGCGGATGTCCTTTTCCAGTTCGAGCAGTTCATGATATTCAGCTGATTCGGCGAGTTTCCAGTCCAATACAGCAGGTTGCGTGGAAGCACCCGGGCGAAATATTACATTGATGCAGGCGGCCCCGTGCCGCTTATCCCACTCGACCGACACGGATAGAGGTGTCAGTTCCGGGTTGCGTTGTAATAGAAATTGTTCAAGCGCCTGCGCCGCGGCCTCGACTTTTGCCCGATCCCGAAAGTCGCTGAGCGCGAGGGGCGCACAGCGCATCAATGCCGCGACTGCGCGGGAGTCACTGCGACGGTCGATTTTTTTCAGAACTTGTCTCTGCGTCTTCAAACGGGTCGCAAACTGATACAGGGGCTTACCCGAAAGCTCAGGGCCATGCTGCGCCTTTACTGCGAGACCTTCGATGCCGTTTTCTAATAGATAGGCCTCCAAGATCGAAGCATCCTTCATGTACAGCATCTTCTTGCCCTTTCGGACGCCGAACAACGGGGGCTGGGCAATGCAAAGATATCCTTTGTCGATTAGCTCGGGCATTTGCCGATAGAAAAATGTCAGGAGCAATGTGCGAATGTGGCTGCCGTCTACGTCAGCGTCAGTCATCAACACAATCTTGTGATACCGCACCTTAGATACGTCAAAACTGCCGTTATCGCCGATGCCACAGCCCAGTGCGGAAATCAGCGTCGCAACCTCTTGAGACGACAACATCTTGTCCAGGCGCGCACGCTCGACATTCAGGATCTTTCCCTTAAGCGGTAAGATGGCTTGAAAGTGTCGATCCCGGCCTTGTTTTGCGCTTCCACCGGCGCTCTCGCCTTCAACGATAAAAAGTTCGCTGACTGCGGGATCTCTACTTTGGCAATCGGCAAGCTTGCCGGATAGTGACGTACTATCCAACACGCCTTTGCGCACTACTTCGCGGGCTTTGCGAGCGGCTTCACGAGCCTTTGCTGCAAGGACTGCCTTCTCAACCACTTTACGTGCGATTTGAGGATGTTCTTCTAAGTAGCGAGCCAGCTGCTCACTCACTGCATTCTCAACAATCCCCTTAACGTCGCTTGATACCAGCTTTGACTTCGTTTGCGAATCAAAAGATGCATCCGGATGCTTAATGTGAATCACGCCGATGACACCCTCGCGCGTGTCTTCCCCGGACAAGCCGTTCTTGGAATCTTTTAACAGATTTTGTTGCTGGGCATAGGTGTTGAGTGTCTTGGTGAGTGCCGTTCGCAAGCCGGTAAGGTGAGTGCCACCGTCTTTGTTGAAGACATTGTTAGTATAGCAATAAATTTGCTCGGCGTAGGCGCTAGTCCATTGCAAAGCTACATCGACCACAATCGACGTTGTTTCATCTGAGGGATTGGGTATTTCTTGCGTAAACGCGATGACTTCTTCGTGTACGGGCTCTTTAGTGTGACTGAGCAAAGCGACGAACTCGCGGATCCCTCCTTGGTATTCGTAGGTCTCTTTGCGACCGTCACCCCGCTCATCAAGGAAGTCGACGATCAACCCGCTATTTAGGCAGGCTAATTCTCGAAGTCGGGTGGCGAGAATGTCGTGGTCATACTCGAGATTCGTGAAGATGTCGGGGTCGGGTTTGAAGGTAACTTTGGTGCCTCTTTGGTCGGTTTCACCTATAGCGACCAATGGAGCTTTCGGGATGCCGCGACGGTATTCCTGAAACCATACTTGACCTTCACGCTGGATCTCGAGGCGAAGCACCTCGCTTACTGCGTTGACTGCGCTTACGCCTACTCCGTGCAACCCGGCGCTTACCTTATAGCTAGCATGATCAAATTTTCCACCAGCGTGCAAGACCGTCATGACGATCTCGGCTGCACTTACATCACGGTCCAGCATCATTCCAACTGGAATGCCTCGGCCGTCGTCTTCGACGGTTACCGAACCATCGAAGTGGACAGTAACGGTAACGTTCTTGCAATACCCCGCAAGATGCTCGTCAACGGAATTGTCGACGCATTCCCAGACAAGATGATGGAGCGCCGAGCCGTCGTGGACGTCTCCAATGTACATCCCCGGTCGTTTTCTTACCGCTTCGAGCCCCTCCAAAATCGTAATGTTTTGTGCGCCGTATTCTTCGGGCGGGCGCGATGACATAGATTGAGGTGCTTCGGAGTTCACATTTCCGTTCATGATTTCGGCCAACGCGCTACGGCTAGGTCATCGCAATGCGCGATGCTGACAGCCTGCCTTTGACAGGGGGCGCGGAAGCCAGCGCAATACGACCGCAACGACAAATTTCACGAGAGCTTCGTATAGTCCTACCGGGCCCCTCCGGCAAGCGAATTGCCCGATAAAATTAGGCTAAATTGGCGATTTCGACGGAAAGAATTTCGGCGATTCGTCGTGAATTTGACCTGGTGGCCAGTGTTGTCAGCCCGCCCGAAGGGCCCATCGTTTCAATGGTATCGAGCTAGTAAGGCAAGTGCCGAATTTCTCCGTTGTCGACCTTGAAATGTCTTTGCTCTTTCTGGGAGATCTCTAGGCCATCCAGTAAATCATCGCGGGGCGAGGTCAAGAAGACTTGGCTTTCAGTGCTTCGTAACCAGTCGAAAACACTGGATGTTCTGTTTTGATCAAGCTCACTTGAAACATCATCCAGCAGGAGCACGGGGTGTGTTTGCCGCACAGCTTGAATACACTTGAACTCGGCAAGTTTAAGTGCCAACGCTAGCAATCGTTGCTGGCCTTGTGAAGCGTGGTGCCGCGCGGTCTTTCGGTCGATGGATAGACTAAGATCGTCGCGATGAGGACCCCAAGAGGCGCGTCTACTGTGCTTGTCTATGACGCGGCGTTCGAAAAGCTCGCGGCGGAATACTTCCGGGTCTGCCGTCGGCGTACCGGAAAAGCATGCTTCTAGAGATAGTGATTGGGAGCAAAGGGCTGCAAAGATCTCGGGGAGATATTGGCACAATCTTGCCGCAGCCATGGAATGGGCCCTGCCGTATTGGAGGCCCTGCTCGGCCAGAATTGATTCAAAGGCAAGCAACGCTTTGGCGTCTCGGCCGCTTTGGTCAAGAAGGTGCTGGCGATGTCTTAGTGCGCGTGAGTAGGCTAAACGGCAGTCTTGGGTACTTGGGTCAGAATATAGCGCAATACGGTCAAGCAGGCTGCGCCGCATGTTGGCGGAGCCCGTGACTAGATCAAGGTCATTGGGGCTAAAGACAACAATCGGCGAATGCATGGCGTAGCTGGCAAGGGCAGATATTCGTTTGTCATTGATGAATGCTTGGCGACTGTGTGGTCCGACCACCACCCGCTGCTGGCGGGTAAGGCCGTCGTCATTCACGTTTGCGCTGACAAGTAGTGCATCGGTTCCTTGCTGTACTACTTCACGGATCTGTTCAGTACGAAAGCTACGAGTCGTGGCGGACACGCAAATCGCCTCGAGCAAACTGGTCTTTCCCTGGCCATTATCGCCGAATAGAACGTTGAGTGCCGGGGAAAATGAGACCTGGGCAGGCTGCAGGTTTCGCACACCGCGGATCGCCAAGTCTTTGAAAGACAGGGGAGTTATCAAATCCGCATCGGCATAACGACGGCAAGAAAGTCGAAGGCTTCAGACGCGGAGGCAGGACGAATAACTGCCGGATCAAGCTCACCGCCAAGGCCAACTAGCAGTTCGTCGTCCGTGATGGCATTGGCGATATCGAGGAAGTACTTCGCGTTAAAGCCGATGGTGATGTCCGGGCCGTCGTAGTCAATCGCAACCTCGTCGAAACCCTGGCCGCTTTCAGGGCTTTCTGTCTCGAAACGCATGGTATTTTGGGTCAAGGTGAGTTTTACACCACCGGTGCGGTCACTCGCCGCGACCGAAACGGCTTTGAGGGCGTCCGCGACACCCTGACGTGGGGCACGAACGACTCGCTCAGAGGCGCTGGGAATCACTTGGTCGTAGGGTGGAAATTGTGCATCGACGAGCTTTACGCTAAATTCAAGCGGTCCCGCGCGAAAAAACGCGTTTGGTCCCTGGCGCATCATTTCAAGCTTTGGTTCCCCTCCAGAGGCGTCGTCGCTCTTGGCAACATCAGCCATCACGTCATCACAAATGCGCTTCAATTGCTGAATTCCTTTAAGGGGAATAAGGAGCGTATGTGTGGTGGAATTGCTTGAAATGGTCGCTTCAGCTTTGGTTAATCGATGGCCGTCCGTTGTGACAATTCGTAGTCGACCGTTTTCCTGCTCAATTAATGCACTGTTGAGAGCAAGTCGGGAGTCATCCGTAGATATGGAAAACTGGGTAGACTGAATTAGCGCGGAAAGAGTTGCAACTGGCAGCACAAGTTGTGGCAAGTTTGCTTCCGGTGTGGGCAGTTGGGGAAACTCGCTGCCAGGCAAACCGTGGATGGTAAATCTTCGTGCACTACCGACGGCTTTTAATGTCAGTGCTGAGCCTTCGGTAACGGACAAGGACAGCTGACCTTCGGGCATCATGCGGACACGCTCGTACAAATCACGCGCACCCACTGCTATCGATCCACCCTTGTCCACCTGGGCCGGAATTACACCACTTACGGCAAGAAACAAATCGGTGGCTGCTAACCGCAATTGATTGGGACCGACAACCTCGACAAGAACATTGCCGAGAACGGGCATAGTGCCCTTCTTATCCGCGACACCCTGGCACCGGTCAAGAATGCGTGAAAAATCCTTCTTGGAAACGACAACCTGCATCGGGATTCGGGTCTTACCGAGGTATCAGTTTTTGCGCCAGACTCATTGCAGCCTGTCCAAAAGTCGGATAACTGGCCGGTGTCCGTTGGACGATACTTGCGTGTCAGATAGGAGAAGCTCTGACGACAAATGTTATAATTTGGTTAATAAACAGTAGTCGTAATAGTGCCTGTGGAAACAGGGGTAAACTCGCTAAATATCGGTAATTATACAGAATTAATTGTAGTGACGTGTGGGAGAACTGGTTCTGTTGGGAGGTGACGGTAGGTGGATATTCAGTCCGCCACACGTTCGTCAAGAAGTTGACACCGAATTGTCCTAAAGGTTCTCCAAAGCTTATCCACAGACTGTGGAGTCTTGTCTGCCGCAGGGCTGATTCCAGCTTTCTTAGTCGGAAGCCGGTTCAAGACGGATCATTGCTTCCACGAGCGTGGCTCGGGTGTCTTCATAGGTTTTTGGACCAATCTGACCAGCCAGTTTCGCTCCTTCAAGTTCCGCCAGTTCCGTCAAGAGGCGATCCCGGGCCCGATCTTGCAGCACCTCTGAGTCGTTGCTGAATTGCCCGCGATTTTTCCTGGACAGGGCAAAGCCGAGTCCCAGCAGCGCCAATATGGCGGCGGCGATTGCTGCCACGATTCGACCAATACCCAGCGTGGGAAGCCCGCGAATCTCGAATCTCAATTCAGTGGGTAACTGACCTCCACGGTTGAAGGTCTGCGATGCCAAGAGCAACCGTTGACCATTTTGTGCCGTGGTTGGCTGGGCGTCTGCAAATCCTTCGACTGCGAGTTCTGCCCCTCGGCTAGATGCCAGACCCACTTTTGCCTGCATTACGTTCGGAGGCATCCCAAGGTCGAAATTGGCGTTCGATGTGTTGTGACGCGGCAATTGAAATGTAAAGGACACTTGGTGTTGCCCGGGTGGCACAACACCGACGAGTCTTACCCCAGAAGGACTGGACTGTACTCGAAGGTCATCGGTGGACTCTTGGGCATTGAAAGCTTTCCGATCGCTCGGCAATCGCACGTTTACATTGTCCGGTACCCACACGGTTGGTCCAACATTGTACAACTCATAGACAACCTCTAACTGGAATACGTCATCGCGCGGTTCGACGAATACCAAGCTCTCGAACGCTACCATTGCTCGGCTGAGATCACGTACTTGAGGATATTGGTGCAAAATGAGGCTGATTCCGGTCTGCTCCGTCAGTTGAAAAGCCTGCATGCCGTACCTGGCGCCGCCGTCATTGAGCAGGATACGGTAGCTGAAAGCTGAATCCGGCACCAAGTGCTCAAAACGAGCTGTACCTGTGCCGTCCGTGACGGCCTCGCGCTGCGCGTCGCTGTTACCTTCCGCGACGGACTCGCGGTGAAGTTGCATAATGAGTGCAGCCTTGGGCACAGGATGATTTTGAACATCTACAACATGCACCTCAATCGTGCCCACTGGCACCGCGGGAGATCGACTCACGGAGTCGCGAGAAATCTGCGTGCCCGTGTCTGAGGTGCCTGGTGCCTGAGCTGGTGATTCGCCTGCTTCTGCCATCTCGTCAATCGGTGGATGACCGGGGGGTAATTCGGCGCGTTGGTTTGGTCCAAGCTCGGCCACGCCACTTGGCGGTGAATCGGATTCTGTTGCCGCAGACGCTTCGGATTCATTTGATATTGTTGGTTTTGACGGCACGGAATCAGCGGGCGCCGCCCGCGCAATAGCGACTAGATGCAGTGCCAATGCGATTGTCAAAATGCTCAGGCATTGCGGTTCTAGGTACCACCATTTTGTCCGACTTTTCACGACGGTTGCCCCTGATCGGAACCCGAAGTCTTCGCTTCGGTCCGAATTACCGCTTGACGACTCTTTAAGTAGCGCTTCAACCGCGCTTCCACTTTGCTTCTGCGCGCCATTGCCGACTCATCCCAAGTGGCAAGCAGGCGTTTTGCTTGATGGCGCATTCGCGAGCTTTCGGCAGCGAATTCCGCATCTGTAATCTTTCCGAACCGATGCTCTTGCTCCAAATCCTTCAAACCTCGAAGAATACTCGCTTTTTCCTGCTCTCGGCGTTCCGGCGCTGCCATCTCGAGGGCTTCGTCCAGCGACAAGGGTTCCTCATTTGTAAGTTCTCCGAGGCTCAGCCAGGCCAAGACTAAGGCCAGTACCAGCAGGCCCCCCGAACCTACTAGGAGAGCTGGCCCAATGCCGTACAACGTGCCGCTCAAAACCACAAAAAGTAACAATACGACTGGCCAATAAGGACGCGCCTTTGATAGCCATTCATCGGCGTTCATTACGATTCACCTCGAGCGATTCGATTTTCAGCCTCCAGCCGCAGGCTGCTACGAGCCAAGACCCACACACCTAATGCGCCCCAAGAGACTTCGGGCCAGATCGACACGGACGTTCCTAGGATTAGTATCAAGACGCCAACCCATATCCAAGAGACGAAGGGATTGACGTGAATTTGAAATTCGGCACGCTTCGTTTCCGGGTTTGCGCTGCCGACGACTACATATAGGTCAGACAGGAGTCCTCGCATCAATCCGACCTCCGTCGTTGGACTTCCCGGCATTCGATTGTAGATGAACTTGGCCGGGCTCATGCGGCCCAGGCTTTGACCGCCCTTCTGCACGCGAAGGTCGGCAAAAATCATTCGCTTCGTTGTATCCGCGTTTTCTTCGTTCGAACAAGCGAGACTGCCCGGGCACACCCGCGGTCCGGAATAGGTCAATGTGAATTTGCCAACAGTAACGGCTTGCCCCGGGGATAGACTCACCTCGCGGGTGAGCGACCAGGCTGTTCCAAGAAATCCGATAAACATTGCGGTAATCCCCAGGTGCACCACATAGCCACCATAGCGTCTGCGATTTTTTCCGAGCAGACGTAAGAAAGCGACTGGCAGTGACTCGGGTGCCCCGCGTTCAGCGGTTGCGGCAAGGCGTGCCCGCAAACCCAGCAGGACTTCCTGCGCAATTACGACAATATTGAGGGTAGCCAGAACGATTGTAATGAGCGGGGCCGAGGAAGCGAGCCTCTGCGTTACTACGCCAAGCACACCCGCTGACGTAAGGTCCTTGGCGACAAATGCCGGATATCCTAGGCCTTTTCCTAAGATCACGTGCAAGGTGCCAACACTCAGCATGGCAATTGCTGGGGCCACGATGTTCTTTCGCAACGTTCGCCCGCTGGTGCGGCGCCAGCCGAATAGGGGGGCTGCGCCCATCAGCAAAAATACCATCAAACCGAGGGGGGCAGCCCATCGATTGAAAAAGGGTGGCCCTACAACGATGGTTTCTCGCCACAGCCAGTCACTTAACTTTGGAAATATTGTTGCTGTCAAAATGAACAGCATGAGCCCCACCAATGCCCAATTATTGAGCACAAATGCCGCTTCACGACTGAGCAGTGTTTCAATGCGTCCTTGGCCTCGCAACAGCGGTATTCGCCATATGACCAGGCCAATCGTCGTTGCCAAAATCAAGCCCATGAACCAAACGAAGAACACACCAATGTCACTTTGGGCGAAACTGTGGACACTCGAGATCAAGCCGGAGCGCGTGAGAAAAGTGCCGAATATCGTCAAGAAGAATGTCAGCCCAATCAAAAAGACATTCCATATCTTAAGCATGCCGCGCCGTTCTTGGATCATGGTCGAATGCAGGTAGGCCGTTGCCGTAAACCAAGGCAATGCTGCAGCGTTCTCTACCGGATCCCAGGCCCAAAACCCACCCCAGCCTAACTCTTCGTAGGCCCATACCATGCCCAGGATATTGCCAATAGTAAGTGCCAGCCAAGCAAACAGCATCCATTTGCGTACGGCCAGTACCCATTCCTCATGGAGGCGTCCGGTCACAAGAGCCGCCACGGCGAATGCAAAGGGAATACTGCAACCGACAAATCCCGTATACAATGCGGGGGGGTGGACAATCATCCAGTAGTTCTGCAGCAGGGGATTGAGTCCCTCGCCTTCCGCGGGTGCTCCAGCCAAGCTCACTTGAAACGGGTTGGCCGCAAACAGCATTAATATGGCAAAAAATCCTTCAATTGCCATCAGGACAGCAATCACGACAGGCTGCAAAACGCGATAGCGACCCCGCATCCAACGCACGCAAATCGCGACGTAAACAGCTAACAGTGCTGACCACCACAGGAGCGATCCATCTTGTCCACCCCAGAGCGCGGCTATCAAGTAGCCCAAAGACATGGATCGGTCGCTGTAGTGCGCGACGTAGCGTAAGCGGAAATCATGCGTCACGAAGGCGTAAGCCAACATCGTGACACCTAGACCTACAAAGGCACTGGTCGCATAAGCTCCCAAGCGGGCACTCCGCAACCACCGCAAGCGATCTCTACTAGCTGCGACCGCTACTGCAAATGTGTAAGCGGCCGATATGAGCACCGCATAGAGAACCAGCGAACCAAACTCAGGCAAGGATTGCCACATGGCCGGTCGAGTCTAGCGCAGCAATTGCGACGCGGTCTAACGCAATGCAAAATAGCCAATTAATCGAGGGGGTAGCGCCCAGAGCGATCAGCCCTCGAGAGAAATCGTCGTTCCAACATCCTCGCCGAAGCAGGCCCGTTGGATATTCCCCCGATCCATGCGAAAAACGCGCACGGGCAGACCATTGTCCCTGCACAGAGCCACCGCGGTCGCATCCATGACGCCTAAATGGTCCTGCAAAAACCGGTCATACGTCACATGATGCAGCAAATTGGCATTTGCATATCGAATTGGGTCTTTATCGTAGATTCCGTCCACCTTTGTAGCTTTAAACAGGGCCTCGGCCCGTATTTCCATCGCCCGGAGTGCCGCGGCGGTATCTGTGGAGAAATACGGATTGCCCGTGCCCGCAGCACAAATCACTACGCGACCTCGTTCTAGGTGGCGGATGGCTCGGCGTCTAATGTACGGCTCCGCTACCTGACTTATTTCAATGGCCGTCATGACGCGGGTCGGTACGTTTCGGCGCTCGAGGGCGTCTTGTAGGGCCAGCGAATTGATGACCGTTGCCAACATGCCCATGTAATCGCTTTGAGCCCGGTCCATGCCCTCGCGTGCTCCGCGCAGCCCCCGAAATATATTTCCACCGCCCACGACTACGGCCACCTGGATTCCGCTGTCCCGGACTTCCGCCAATTCGGCCGCAGTTGCAGTGAGGGTTGCTGTGTCGATGGCCAACCCACTCTCGACGCTACCCAGAGCTTCACCACTCAGTTTGACGACCACTCTCTTGAACTGTAAATTCTGTTTGGATTCGGCCACGGGCAGAGGGCTAACTCGGGCTGCCCAGAATTGCAATGGCCGATCCCCCGCAACGCCTGGCCCCCGGCCATGGGTCGTAGTACAAAATCGCGTGATGCTAGTTCGAGGGCTGAATCGATTGCTGCTCGGGTTGCTTGTGCTGGTCTCACCTTTTACTACCGGCGGCTGCAAGCAAAAGCCTGCTCCGAGCCATGAAAAGCTCGAGATTGCCCCAAAGCCCGCCCAAGGGCTCACTCAGGAACAAGCGGCGCAAGTCTTGGCGCGCGTAGGCGACAAGTCCATTACACTCGGAGATTACGCAGCCGCCCTCGAACGGATGGACCGATTCGAGAGGCTCCGGTACCAATCCCCAGAGCGCCGGAGGCAGCTCCTCGATGAGATTATTGCGGTTGAACTATTGGCCGATGAGGCGAAACGACGTGGGCTCGATCGCGACCCGGAGACGCAGCTTCGTTTGGATCAGGCGCTCCGCGATGAAGTACTTAAGCAATTGCGCAACTCAGCGCCAACGCCGGAAATGCTTCCCGAGCCCGAGGTACGTCAGTACTACGACTCGCATCGCGACGAATTCAGCGAACCCGAGCGGCGTCGAGTGGCAGAAATCATTGTGACCCAAGCCGGTGAAGCCCAGCGGCTGCTCGAAGCGGCCCGCCACGCGACCCCCATTGAGTGGGGCCAAATGGTGCGAAAACATTCCTTGGGCCGGAAGGAGTCGAATGCCGGGGTCCCTCTGGAACTGGAGGGAGATCTCGGCATTGTAAGTGCGCCGGGTCAGGGGGGGGGCAATGAACCTCGATTGCCGGAGGTTCTAGTGCGTGCGGCTTTCGCCATCGAAAAGATAGGTGATGTTTCCAGCGAGCCAATTCATATTGATGGCCAATATCACATTCTTCGCCTCACCAGCCGAATGTCGGCGCGGCAACGCACCTTTGCCGAAGCGGATCGAAGCATTCGCGTAAGAATTGTTCAAGCGCGCGTGTCAACCAGCCAACAGCAGCTCCTGGATGAGCTTCGCAAGAAGCACCCCGTTTTGGTGAATCAGTCTCTCTTGGCAACGGTCAAAATGGGCCGTTAGGGATTTCGAGAGCTCGTGAATCGACTCGCCCGCCCTAGCGTTTCGCACCTCCACGAGGTTCAGGATTGGCATTGGCAAGTGCGTCACGCCGTGCGCTCCGCCGCACAGTTGGCGAGCATTCTCAATTTGTCACGGGACGAACGACAGGGCGCAATCGCGGCGGAAAATGCTGGTTTACCACTGTCGATTACGCCCTATTATCTTGGTCTATGCGACCCGGATAATTCAAAATGCCCGATTCGGCGACAAGTTGTCCCCTCTGTTCTCGAACAACGGGATGTCAAAGGAGAATCGGTCGACCCCCTAGGCGAAATCAGCCATGAAGTCGCGCCGGATCTCATCCAACGGTACCCCGATCGAGCGCTGTTGCTGGTCAACGATCGCTGCGCCGTCTATTGCCGATTTTGCACACGCAGCCGCTGGGTGGCGCAGAGCGGCGGCTCTCGATCTCTCGAACGTCTTTCCGCGGCATTCGCCTATCTGCGATCTCATCCTGAGGTGCGCGACGTAATAATTAGCGGGGGCGATCCCCTGACCATGGCGACCCCTAAAATAACCGCCTTGCTTAGGGAATTAAGGCAAATCGAGTCCGTTGAGACGATTCGCATTGCGACCCGGGTTCCCGTCACGCTCCCACAACGAATTACCGCCGAGCTGGTGGACGCAATGAGTCCGTTTCACCCAGTGTGGGTAATGACCCACTTCAATCACGCAAAAGAGCTGACTAGCAGTGCAGAACTGGCTTGCCGTCGCCTAGCGGATGCAGGCTTTCCCGTAATGAATCAAACCGTATTGCTGCGGGGAGTCAACGACAGTCCGGAGGCACTGACGGAATTGTTTCGAGGCTTGGTTCGTCAACGAGTGCGACCCTACTACCTACTTCAAGGCGATCCGGTACGCGGCTCAAGCCACCTGAGAACACCGGTAAGTGCTGGATTGCATCTTATGGAGGCGTTGCAAGGGAGGTTGAGCGGCATCGCCTTGCCGAAATTAATCGTCGACACACCTGGCGGGCACGGAAAAGTGCCGCTAAGTCCGGACTACGTAGTTTCTCGTAGCATCGGAGTTACCCGGTTTCGCTCGCCATTTGGTGTCGACGTCGATTACTACGACCCGCCTGACTGAAATATCTAGAGCACACAACTGCTATACGTGGCCTAGGGCGGCTTTCGATATTGGTGTTCCGTTACTGTGAAAGCCGCTCTAAGTTACATAGCGCCACAGAATTGCCCATACTAACAATGCCGCCAGCGCTACGGCAATCGCTAGACCGCGTTTTGTCGCGTCGCGATCGTAACTATCGAGTGCCCGTAGATACACTTGGTGTCTGAGCCAGAGTGCGGCAACTGAGTCATCATGGCGCAATAGCTCGTCCAATAACGCATCATCAATGGCAACACGACCGTTCGCCCAAAGAATTGATCGCCCCAAGTCCGCTAAGGCAACTCGACGTTGCTTGACGGCGTCGTGCGTCGCCAACACAGCTTCTCGAACTCGCACAGAGAGCGCCCGCCCGAGTAGATCTTTTCTGCGTTGAAGCTCCTGAAACTGAAACTGTGCCTGATCGACCTCGGTGCAGGCGTCTTTTAGAGCTGCCCGTGATGCCTGCTCCGTATTCTGCGCCTTTTCGATCTGAGGAATTAAGGCTTCGGCTTGTTGTTGAAGCTCCTGAATGCGGGTTAAGGCCTGCGGATCTTGGTTATTAGCTTGCTCAATATTTCGTTGCTCAATGCCCAGGCGTTGGAGTCGCGCCTGCTCGCGTTTCAGATTGACCTGCGCATCGTCATATTTACGTTGCGCTCGCTGCCGGTGCCCCTGTAGCTCAGTGAGCCTTTTATGCTCGTTGAGCAAGGCTTGGTCGAGGGATTGCGTTTCCTCCGATAAGTTGGCCTCGGCCTCTCGAAGTTGTCCCGCCACTTGCCCATGCACTATGTGGGTCGCGTTAACTGCCTGTACTGCTTCGTTAAAGCTCGTGTCGTGTTCGAGGGAATCTTTGAGTCGCTCTGCGAGTCCCGCCAAGCAGTCATCGCGCCGAGTTTCGGCCTGGGAAAGCTGCGCGGCAAGTTGCTTGACCTCAATCATGAGCTCGCGTCGGCCTTGAAAGACGACCCACGCGTACGGCGGCGTCTGCCACCAGTGACTCGGCCCAGAACCCCAGGAGCACAGGGGCTGTACCTGCGACGGGTCGATCTGCGCGGCGCCCGGAACCGGAGTTACGCCCTCCGGCCACAAGCGTTTCAAGGACCCTTTGTTGGCTGGGTCCGCGAGTCGCGAAGGATCCGCGACATCAATCGCTAGTGCTTCCTCTAGGCTCCCGCCCAGCAGGTCATCGTCAAGGATTCCCTCGAATCCGAAAGTTGCCGCGGTTGCCGGTCTTGAATTGACGCGTGCGGGCGGCGTGTGTTCGCGCAAATTCGGCTTCGCAGGTACGGCGAGGTCAAGATCCGGTATATCGGATCCCGCGGAGAATGGGGGCGGCTCTCGGTCTGCCATCGCCAAGTTTAGTATCTTAACTCCACATTCGCATGCCGCGAACCCCAAAAAAGCGCCCCTACCAATGCAACTGGACTCGATCGTGTCCCCGCGCTAGATATGGCGAGTGGCCTGACTGTGGGCCCGCCAACTTTGCGTCTTGAACCCCGCCAGATCCGGAAGGAAGCAACGGTATTGTACAACGAGTGTGGTGGGCCCTTACCCTATTGATTACTTCTTCTTATTCTTGCTAAACGCCAAACATCTCGATGATGCTCCCATTGTGGACTGGTGGGGCGTCCAGAGCGTAGTAGGCGATCGTTTTGGCGACGTCCTCGGGCGTCATGCGCGGGGCAAAGCCGCTGCCTACCAGCATGTCGGTATCGACGGACCCCGGTAACAAGGCCAATGTCATGAGGCCCGAGTCGCGCAGTTCCTCAGCAAGGCTCTTCATGAATCCAACTAGACCCCATTTTGAGGCACAATAGGCGGAGGCGGCCGCAGCCCCGACGGTCGAGGAGATGCTGGCCACGTGAATAATGCGACCGTGCCCCCTGGCACGAATCGCCGGCAACATTTCGCGGGTGATTAGAAACGGGGCTCGCAGATTCACGGCCAGCTGGTGATCCCAGGCCTCCAGGCTCAATTCTTCAATAGGCATGCGATTGACCGTTCCGGCGTTGTTGATCACGATATCGGGAACACCAATTTGGGCAATCACAGCGCGGCAGGCGGCAACTGTGGCCTTGGCATCCGCCAAATCCGCAGTAAAAGCCTTAAACTTTGCACCAAGGCTCGCTAATTGTTGCTCCGTATTCGTGAGAGCTGGCGAGCCGCGACCCAGTAGCAATAACTCCACGCCGCGCCGCGCCAATTCAAGCGCCGTGGCCCGCCCAATGCCCCGACTTGCTCCGGTGAGCAGTGCGATCAACATTCTGAATTCTCCCCGCGAAGTGCTTCAGCGAGTCGCTCGCGGCCCTCGAGCGACTCGAAGTCGCCTGCTACGTGCGTGGTCGTTACAACGGCGTCGCCTTGTTTTGGGCCGCGCAGACGCAAGCAAGCGTGACGGAGATCTAGGCGACAATACGCGCCCTTGGCCCCGCTGTGATTTAAGAGGGCCAGAATCACATTTTGGCCCAATTGTTCCTGCAACGTCAAACGCCGTGAATAGGCGTCCACTAGTCGGGCGATTGTGCCCAAGCCGAGCAAGGTACCGCCTGGCAAGTAGGCGACGGTGGCCGTCCCCTCCGCAGGCAACAAGTGGTGCGGGCACAACGTGCCGACCGCGAGCCCAGAGACTACGACAATGGGAGCGTTGGCCAAGGTATTCTTGATGGCCGAGGCAAACAGGCTGCCGATATCCACTGAGTAGCCACAGAGCCAGTCTCGCTCTAACGCTTCGACCACAAGTGCCGGTGTTTGCTCCAGTTCCGGCTCCTGCTCGGGGTCGTGCCCCAGGGACTTTAGCAAGTCTAAGATGGCTTTTTGGGCAAGCGGGCGATCCAGGGACATCCCGCGTAGGGTAAGAACCCTAGGGGATTAAGGCAACCTCTAGAACGGGAAGATTGCAAAAGTGATCTTCGTCAAGATCAAGTCGGCTATGAGAATCGAGATTGCAATGACGACCACGGTCCGCGTTGTGCTGTTGCCGACGCCCGCCGTTCCGCCCCGCGTTGTCAAACCGAAGTGGCAGCCAACTAGAGCAATGATGGCTCCAAAAAACGGAGTCTTGAATAGCCCGCTCATGAAATCGGACATCGTCACACTACCGAGGGCACTGCGCAGGAAAAACGATCCGGGGATCTTAAACTGCCAATCCGTGACCATCATGGCGCCCGCGAACCCCAGTACCAGGGCGAACGACGCGAGCAAAGGCATCACAATGATGGATGCCAAGAGCCGAGGTAACACAAGTTTCTTCAATGGATCGGCCCCGAGAGCGCGTATGGCGTCAATTTGCTCGGTTACGGCCATTGAACCGACCTCCGCAGCCATGCCGGCTCCGATTCGCCCGCCTACGATGACGGCCGTAAACGTGGGCGCAAGCTCCCGTGAGAAGGTCAATGCGATTACCCTACCCGTGTACTCCATGCCACCGAATTTGCGCAGGCCGAAGGCGAATTGCACGGCCATGACCATGCCAATAAACGTGCTCGTCACGGTCACGATCCCGAGGGAAGCAACGCCGAGCGCGTCGATTTGTTCCAAGATTGCGCGACCTTCAAAGGGTCGGCGAAAAAGGGCCCGACAGGTGCCTACAGTCATCACTGCAATTTGACCCACTTGCGCGACTAACCCCAAGACTTGGTTCAATTGTTGCCGGAAAAAACTTGGCTTGCGCGCGCCGGCTAGACGCAGTCCCAGACCTGTCACTGACGGACGCTCCGAAACCGGACCACCCGAACTGGGGCGGGAAACGGGGCTCGAGTGCGGATCTGAGGACGGGTCGCTCATCGTGGGGTGTTCGTTGAAAAACCCATTACAAACAAGTCGAATTCTGCCTTGCCAGCTGCGTCGACGGTCGGTCCGGCAATCCAAACGAAGTCATAGACACAACCGTTCTTCTTGATTACATACACCACAAAGCGCCTGGGGACACCGTCGAGTTTTGCGGAAAGCTCCGTCCTTAGCGCCTCGCGACCATCGAGGTTGACGCGCGCTTGCGAGGTCACTTGTCGCTCGGTGAAGTACATGAAGAGATGCTGAGTTAGTGCTTCGAGGGGGACATCATCACTGTCCTTTGCGCAACGACCATTTACCGAAATTACCAAGTCGCGATCCACATCGCGGAACGCCAGCATGGTGTTATCCGCTTCGATTCGATGCCAGCCGGCGGGTACCCGCCCTGCGCGAAATGTGACCGAATCACTTTTGTATACTTGACCATCCCACTTTGAACTTGCACAAGCCAGGACTGAAGCGGTAACGCCGAGTATGCCAAAGCAGCGGCGGACTCTGAGTATGCCAAGATTCATCAGCGTGCCGCGGACCATACCATCTAGCTTGCTGAAGGCGCAAAACTCGCTGATCGCGCGATGCCGTCCACAACGCCGGGGTGATTTGACTTGGAAATGGATTTGGCCCCAGGGAAAGTGCCAGCCGGCCGCTGGAATCACCGGCTCCGGGCGGGTCATTTGGCCTTCGTGCTAGGGTAGTCCCGGCGATGATTCCCCTTCGCGACGAGAATCCCACCCGACGGGTCCCGGTCATCAATTACCTGCTGCTCGCGGTCAATGTACTTGTGTGGCTATGGGAACTGATGGCTGACCAGTCCGGCTCCACTTGGTTGACGGCTGCCTATGGACTAGTCCCGCGTCGGTTCTTGGGCGATCCAGGCGGCGAAGCGTTCACTGTCGTGATGGCCATGTTCATGCACGGCAGTTGGGCACATGTTGGTGGCAATATGCTGTTCCTCTACATTTTTGGCGACAATGTTGAGGATGCACTGGGACGGTGGCGCTATCTTGCCTTTTACTTTGTAAGTGGGTTCGCCGCCGCAGCAGCACAAATGTTCGTGGATCCCAGTAGCACGATCCCCATGGTGGGCGCGTCGGGCGCCATTGCTGGTGTGCTCGGCGGATACATGGTCCTATTTCCGCGTGCCCCGATTACTGTGTTAAACCCGGTATTTCCTTTGTGGTTTCTGCTGGGGCCTCTGCTTGTGTTTCCGGCATGGTTGGTCGTGGGTGAATGGTTCGTGATGAATTTTTTTATGGGTACGGGTTCACTTGGGCTCAGTTCCCAAGGCGGCGTCGCGTTTTTCGCACACATTGGAGGTTTTCTAGCCGGCCTTTTGCTCGTGAAACCGATGCGGCAGATACCTACGAGCGCCGCAAGACGCGCCTGGGAAGGATGGCGACCTCCGCCGCGACCACCAGGTTTTGGTGGTTTCGGAGGCAGTTCGCCTGGGGGCTCTGGTGGCTGGCCGGGTTCGCGTGGCCGCCCTTGACGTTGGCCGTGTCTTCGGATCGCGACTTGCCGTTGCTCGCTACCAGCGATAACCCTTTGCTATCTCAATGGTGCTTCCCAAGCTTTACAACACCCTAACGCGAAGTCTTGACCCGATTCAGGCGCCTGACGGGAAAGTTGGCGTTTACTGTTGCGGTCCGACGGTGTACGACGTGCCGCACGCCGGCAATGCCCGGGCCGCCCTCGTCCCCGATATCTTGGTACGCTTGCTTCGAAATTTGGGTCTCGAGGTCACATACGTTCGCAATGTTACCGATGTGGACGACAAGATTTTGGATCGTGCCAAGCAGATCGGAGTGGCACCCCTCGAATTGTCCGCAAAAATGGCTCAAGTCTATCAGGACCTGATGCACCAAATCGGGTGCCTCGCTCCCACGCACGAACCCAAAGTGAGCGAAAATATTGCCGACATTACGCGGCTCATTGAACGGCTTGTCAAGCAAGGCAGTGGCTATGTTGTTGAGCGCACTAACGGTCTGCAGGACGTGTATTTTAGCGTGCGTAGTTTTTCCGAGTACGGCAAACTTTCACGCCGAAAAATTGACGAGCTGCAAGTGGGGGCTCGAATTGAACGGGATGAAGAGAAGAATGACCCGTTAGATTTCGCACTTTGGAAGGGGGTCAGCACCGAAGAATGGGGCTGGAAAAGCCCTTGGGGTTTTGGCCGGCCCGGCTGGCATACCGAATGTTCAGCCATGAGCCACCGCTACTTGGGTCATGGTTTTTCCGTTCACACCGGTGGTATGGACCTCATTTTTCCTCATCACGAAAATGAAATTGCCCAAAGTGAGGCTGTGAATCCTGGCGTCGGGCCCATGGCACGCTGTTGGATTCACAACGGGTTTCTCAATGTCGACAAGGAGAAGATGAGCAAATCCCTCGGAAATTTCGTGACAGTGCCGGATGTCCTAGTGCGAAATGATCCCGAAGGATTTCGGTGGTTTCTGCTAACGGCCCATTACCGCGCTCCCCTCCAGCTGGACACCGAGTCGGCTTCCGATGGACGCGTTGTGTTTCCTGCAATCGACGAAGCGGAGCGTCGCGTGGATTACCTATACGCGACGGTGGAGCGTCTCGCGGAATTGCGGCCCGTTGGCACCAACAAGCCGGTAGTGGCAGCCGCAGCCCCGTCGTCCTTCGAGAAAGCCATCACGAAGGGCATAAGCGAAGTCCACGCAGCATTGCTCGACGATCTCAACACGCCCGTCGCACTGGCATCTCTTGGAGAGCTTCTCAAGTCAGCCAATGAATTGTGCGACCTCAAACAGAAACGCCGCAAGGATGCGACTTTTGTCGCAACTGCTGAGGTGCTTGGCGAAAAAATGCTCAAAGCGCTGCGTCAAATCACCGAATTGTTGGGTTTGTGGCAAAGCACGCTTGCAGAATACCGTGCACGCACTGCACGACGCAGGGCGGATTGTCGCGGGCTTTCACTCGAAGCCATATCGACCAAAGTGGACGAGCGCGAGGCAGCCCGACAATCTCGTGATTTTGCCCGTTCGGATGCGTTGCGCGACGAACTGCTGGGCTGGGGAGTCATTGTCAAGGACACAATCGATGGGCCGGTCTGGACCTTGAGCGTATAACGGCTCAACTATGAGTTCTGGCCTTTGCGCGGCGCAGTCTTTTCTTCATTGGCGGGACACGCATGGCGGCATCGTCGACATTTAGCAATGCCTGGGCCAGCACCGTGAGCATTTCCAAGGTGTGACAGGTTTCGGTAATCTTTGGCAGCGAGGCAATCTTCTTCGCAAAATCGGCAATCGTCAGTTGATCCGCATCAATTAGGCGCTGCGGCACGCTTACCCGCAGATCGATATCAATACAAATGATTAGCAGCGACCAATCGAATTGGTCAAGTTGAGGATTGCGACGCCGCAGCGAACGCAGTGAAGTGCTCAAAGGTGAGGTCCCGTATCGGTGACCGAGCAACTGTACGATGTGCGACACATCGTTTGCGGTTGAAGCTTGTCGATTCACTGAGAAATCCTTCAAACACCAATAAACAGCCGGTGAGCAAAATTTCTTTCTAGCCTTGCGCGCAACACTTTGTCGGCTGCTGTTTCGATATCGTACTCAATTCGCTTGAATTCGAATCGCTTCTTGCCTGTGTCGAAGACGGTATAGCTAGCGCGATTGTCGTAATCCCGCGGTTGTCCTACGGACCCGACGCTCACAATGTATTTCTTGCCGGGTTCCAGTTCGAAGTCAATCGGAGGCAATTCTTCCACTGAATCTTGGGTCAACGCGAAGACTTTGCACAAATGGGAGTGCCCTATCAGTGTGAGGGCCGGCAATTGGCCAAAAATGGGCAGACATTCCCGTGCCTGCTCTGGGGCAAATATGTATTCGAATTCCTCAAGCCGTACGGGCGAACCGTGACACAGATGCAGGTCGATTTCATTCAGTTCAATTTTGTATGCCAGGCTTTTGAGCCACGCCATGCTCTCTGCGGATAGCATTTGTGCGTGAGTGTCAAGGGCATTGCGGGCCGCTTCGTAGTAGTACGAGTAGTCCATTCGGCCTGCGACTGCGGCGTCGTGATTTCCGAGAACCGTGTCTTTGACCAACCCCCGAATGACTTCCGCACATTCATTGGGTGAGCCGCCGTAACCCACGGTGTCGCCCAGACAATAGTACACGTCTATTGTCTCGTCCCGATACGCCTCCAACACCGCGCTCAGCGCTTCATAGTTGGCGTGAATGTCGCTGAGTATTCCGAGCCGCATAGGATGAACAGCGCAATATCCCTTCCTACCGCGTCCCGGTCAGCTCGGCGAGAGCATCTTTGCAATGATTCACCGATCCGCTCGAATTCTACCTTTTCCGGTGAGGTCTTGCGACGGCGTGTTCAATCAGCCCGTACATAGGTGGGCCATCCGGCCACCGACGAGTTCTCGTCGGAAACACCTGGGGTTGCGTGCGAAAAGGGATAGGTCAAGTAACGTAGTCCCATGTGCAGGACTCCACATCCGCCAGAGCTCAACTCAGAATGTGCTTCCGTTTCTACAGAAGACAAGAATACGGATTTCGACTGTAGCCATGAACACCCGGACGACGATATGGACGGGGATCTCGCCCCGAGCGTGGACACGCCGCCCCCCAGCGAGATTGAGACGCTGTGCGGGCTGTGCATCGATTACGTACAACGTGCGCTTGGTATTCCCCTCGACTTCTCTGCCGAGACTCTACCCATTTTGGATCACTACCTACTGCTAGCCCGAGAAAGCATAGCGATTCGGCCAGAATTGAGCCTGCTTATAACTGAGGCCGTCGGCGCATATTTTGGCGAACTGGTACGACGACGTCTCAATGGCCATTGGTTAATACCTAACGCAGACGTTCACAACTGGCGAATCTGCGCAAGAACTGTGTTCCTCAGCCTCAATCCGATTGGCGTAGTGTGCGAAGCCCTGGCCCAACGGGATGAACATGAGGGACCGAGCGGGCAATTGCTGCTCGCCCCCGAGGATCGTGCCAGCGTCGCGCAGCGGCTTGCCCGGGTGCCTGAAGTCCCTTCCGGCCAATACTATCTTTTGTCCACGCGGCTCGAGGCGATTGACATTGCTGTCGAGACCTTGCGGCTCGCCATGGAGCAAGGGGGTCAGGCTGCACTCGAATTTGAGCTTCAAGACTACGAGTTCACGTGATAAATTGCCGCTAATCGACGTCGCCCCATACGGTCAACGCCGCCGCTGTGTCAGCGTCGATGCTTGCGGGCTCCCGCGCTGCCGGGGCCCCGAATGATTTCATTCTCAGCAATTCATTGCGCGTCCATTGCCAGCTTGCCATCGCAGTCCAAGGCCGATCCGAAAATCGATTGGTCGTGCAGGCTGGATCGACGTAGAGTTCACAGAGACTGGGCTCTTTGCCGATCTCTCCGAACAGTAGCCAATTGGCGAGCCGCGAGGCGTAGCGATCACCAAGCGTGGCTATCAGTGGGCGCGCCGCTAGGGGTCCCCTTCCAGCGGCGATATGTGCCAAATCTGCAGCGCTTATCCCGACGGGAAGATCGAGCCCGAAGGCATCATACACGGTGCGAGAGACATCAACGGTAGTAACCGCCGTGTCGACACTGTGCCCCGCACGGATATTACCGGGAAATTTGACCAGCAGGGGCACGATCAGTTGATCCTCACGCAGATTTCCCACTGGATCGAAGGGGACATTAGGTGGCTCCCCCGAGGCCACGTCTCCCAGAAAGATGAACAACGAACTCTGCCAGACGTTCTGTCGCTTGAGCAGATTTATCAGTACGTCGAGAGCCTGTGTTTGATCGGCGAAGGCACTCGTTGTCAATGAATCGAGCCGAAGCCAATCTTCGTCGGAAAGACGCCGCTGCGTCTTGAGGGTCTGTCGTCGAATGCGGCCCAAAGTAATGCCGCCACGTCGAGCATCCAGCGGGCCACCGTATTCTGCCGGTTGCAAAGCTGCGACTTCCTCTTTGGTGAGATCCCAAGGTGGGTGCATGCCGCGAATGTGTACCAAGACAAAGCGCTTTGTGTCGTCGTCTTGCTCCAATTCGCGCTGTAGCCACCGTGTGGCCTGAACCAAAGGCTCCGATGCGGCTTGGTCCTTAACCGGGGAAAATGTCTGTATCTCGTCCCACCCAGAATTGAATCCAAAAGCCGCAAAAGTTGCCGGCACACCGGTAAACAATGCGGTGCGCCCGCTCGCCTGTTTGATCGATTGCTGTAAGGTGTTAATCGACGCAGGAAGGCGCGCGGCTGTGTCCTCCAATCGATGCGCGAAAGGCGAGAGCCCAGTGAGCAATGTTGCCAAGACGGCGGCGGGCACAGTGCTTGACGCTTGGTAGTTCTGAAATGCTACGGCGTCACGCTGCAAATGGCCCAGGGCCGTAAATGTTCCAATCGGACCCCACGGTGGAATTTTACGGCGCGACAAACCTGCCGCGACGACCACCACCACGACCCGCGCATGGCTCACGTCCGGTGTCCCTAATGCTTCTGAACGAACAATTGTCGGCTCGCCGAACGCGACCCGGCCGCCTTGGGACGCCCGCAGCGCGCGGAATTCTAAGGCGACGATGCGATTAGCATATGGACTTAAGTCTAGATCGATAGGTGTCCAACGTGCCCCATTTCCACCCTGTGCCTTCTGCTGGCGCAAGGTCACCGGAGCTTGACCATCTTCAATTACTCTCACTTCACCCAGACCGGTTCCGGATCCCCAGAAGCCCAGAGATACTCGTAGATGAGCGCCAGTCGTCAACAGAAGAGGACACCGAATGCTACTGGGTGCTCGAAGTACGACTGAGCGAAGGGGAACTCCGCCGATGTTCTGGTCGGCAACCAATGTGCGCCGCGTAGGAACAGTTGGTACCGCGTCGCCATCTAGAGTCTGACCAAGATGAATCCAGTCGAGCTCCGCGCTAGGTTCCAATCTGTCCGAGGATTGCCCCCGGAATTCCAGAGATATCGTATGGCGTCCCGGTTCCACTATGCCTTCAATGGCGGGAAATGACCGGGTCTGTAGTTCTCCCTGGGCGAGCTTCGTCGTGCCGACGACGCCGTTATCTAGCCGCACTGTCAAACGTTTGGCTCCGGCGCCTACCAGCCGTACGGTGACCCTCGGACGTTCCATTGGCTCGTCGAGCCAAAGTTCATGGGTGAGTCGGCGATTATGGATACGCATGAACGTACCGCCGCTGCGATCGATTGATTGAGTCAAGCTATCTGCAGATATGCTGTAGCCCAAGCGGGCTGCCTCCACTGAAGTACCAATTTCGAGTACAGGTCCAAGCTGATCGACTTCACAACTCGACAATTCATTGATGAGACTGGTACTGTCAGTCTTGCCCGGGGCCTTTTCCTGGGATACGCGGTCGCCTGGTTTCCCTAGCTTCGATGTGTTGCCGTTTGCAGAGCCGTCCGAGGCGGGACCGGATTTTGTCGAGTGGCGGCAGCCGACAATGAAGGCAAGGGCCGCCATCATCCATATCCCTGTCAACGGTGTCCAAGTGACTTCGCGCCCAAATAACCAAAATACGCGCACCCGGCGAGTCCCGGCTGGCTCCGCCATTTCTATTTCCCGGCTTGCTCAAGAGAGAGTTGAATTACGCGACCGGCGACAATGTCGACAGTCTCAGTGTGCTCTTCGCCGTTAAGAGATGTGCGGATTTTGTGCTGACCTGGGCTTAGTGTTACGGTCCGTTCTGGCCCTCGACCCATAAATTCATCGTCGACAAAAATTGAGTGAACACGTCCTGTTTTCACTAAAACCAAGCCTTTGTCCGGGGGGACAACCAGTCCCGCTGGGGATTCACCGTTCTTCGGATCGATCAGGGCACTGGCTGTTTCAATTGCAGCCGGATCAGGCTCACGTGGAGCGGATGCCGGTAATGTGTCGAGCGACGCAGTTCCGTTACCACTCCCAAGCCCTGGAATATCGCCAGATTTAGCGGAATTCGCCGAGCTGAGCGAGTCGCCAGCGGGGCTCGATTTAAAGCGCTTCACAATGGGTAACGCCAACACAAAGGAAAGCAGTCCGGCAGTTAGAAGCAAACTTACCGGGACGACCCAGTTGTTGCCGCGGGGGCCCGCGGCTTTTGGCGTTTCCTGCCGCACCCTGTCCGGTGCTGATTGATCGTCACTGGTTACTGCTTTCAGTTCGCCCGCGGCCGAATCAGCGACATCGCTGTTGTCATCTAAGATGTGGATTAATGGCCCGACTGCAGGTGAAGGTTGCAGAATTGCGGAGATTGGGGGCGCATCCGTCACGGCATCCCGCGAAGATGTTGCGACTGCAGGTAAATGATCGGGGTTGGCGAGCTGAGGCTCGGGGGCGACAATCTCGCCAATTTCTAGTCGAGGTGCGAGCTCGGAAGATAGCGTGTCCGTAGGTTTTGTCGGCAGAACATCGACGACGGACACAATTTCAGACTGTGGAGTGTTGCGCTGCAGTCGGTGGGCTGGCGCGCCGCTCTGAAGCAGCGGGAATATGGCCTCATCCTCGACGGGTGCCGCGATGTCGGGAAGCCGAGTTATTTCTGGGGGTCCGGGTTCAGTGTCGAGCGAGATTGCCGCCGCCACGACCTCGGATAGTTCCGGCGTTTCATTCAATTTTACCGTCGCCCCTTCGGTCCCGACCCCCGGAGCGGTCCGTTTTTCCGACCCCCATTCTGCCGAAAATCGCGGACGGGAAAATGGACTGGAACGGTCGACGCGGACAGGAGCCTCTGATTCCGGTGAATTGTCAACCTCCCAGGATGCCTCCGCGGTCCAGTCGAATGCATCTGGTTGGTCGCCAGCTGGGGTTGGTGTAGTTGTTGGGGAGGGGCCCACCGCAGCGACATTAATTAGCGTCGGTGCGACTGGAACCGGGCTCGGCGAAAGCTGAAATGTAAAGAGCGAAGCTGGGGCCACGGCCACCGCCTCGGCCGAAGGGTGTTCCGAGTTGGGCGCCGACAGTGCCAGTATTTCTCGAGTCAGCAAGTCCTCGCCACCGGGACCGGTAATTCCGCGCACGGCACCGCGCCGTGCCGCGTCTGTCAGCAGTAACTCGAGTCCGCGCGGCGATGCGGCACCTGATGCTAGAAGTTGTCGCGGGGGTGTGCCCCGCAACAATTCATCAACCAGGGGTCGCAAACTCAAGGGCAACATCGACAGCTCGTCGACAAACGCCTCTGGGTCGAGAGTCACTTGTTCAACCATTCCGAGGGCGGAACCAGACAAGACGCGTTGTGCCGCCCTTGCCCGCAAGATGGGCGCTCGAAGCACCTCATCGAGGCTCGACTCCGAAAAATCATCTTCTGCGGGCTGGTCGTCTTCGACCACGCTGAACCGCCCTGCGCTAACGCCAAGTAGTTTGGCAAGTGCCGATTGCCCACGCTCATCGACACCGTTGACTCGCCTGCGCGTAATCGCACGCATTGAACGATCTCGAACGCGAACATCGTAGTGCGCAGAAGCATCGCGAAGCGCAATTGTCAGGTTTCCGTTGAGTCGACAGGCGGCGTCAATTAACGTCCGGGGCGTTATGCCGTCAAGTCTCCCTCGAACTTCCTGTCCGCCACTGAGACGTCGCTCAAGGCTAATCCTTGGCCATAGCAACTCCCTAACGCGGTCGACTAGCGCAGATGCGCTGGCTTCCTTGCGCAGGTAGCCGTCCGCGTCCGCGCCCAATTCCCGCAAACGAAATAGAAGATCTTCTTTCCAACTCAGAAGAATTACCGGTACGTCCCGAAGAACTACGTCACGTTTGATCTCCCGGCATAGCGCGAAGCCGTCCAATCCGGGCATCAGTACATCGCTCACTACGAGTTCAGGCCACCATTGATACACCAGATTTAGCGCGCGCCGTCCGTCCTGGACTTCGCGCACTTCGGCGCCGGCAGCGCGCAACGTGCCCCCTACGAACCAAAGGACGGCCGGATCATCGTCGGCTACCACAATGCGTCTGCCCGCCAAATCGATCGATGCCGAATCGGCAATTGTGTGCCCGCGCAGACCCGCGCCGGGTGCCAGAACTATGCTGCCGTCAGGGCCCGGCCCGAACTGAACACGACCTTCGGATTGAACCGCCACTATATCGCGAATACGGGTGACGGCGGCCCAAATGGCGGCTCTGACTTCGGTGCCCTCACCTAGGGAAATCAGCGTGGACTGTGCCTCTGCATCGGACGCTTCAAGCAGTCCGCGCCTTATTTCTCGTGATATTCGCTCGCAGAGATCCCGGAGGACTATGTCGCCAAAAGGTTCACCCGCGGGTGGCAAATCGTATTCTTCCGGCCGTGTTCTGTTGACGGCTCGCCAGAGTCCTACGGGAGATACTCCTGAGGTGAGCACGTTGTGCGCGCCGGCGCGCTGGAGTGCGGGAGCCGCGTCTATAGCTGCCTGCGCGACAACGAGCTGTAACCCCGTGGTTTCCGGCGCGTCCTTAAGGGTCCGAAGTTCATCCTCAAGCCGGGGGAGTGCCCCGTCGAGAACCACCACGTCCGGACCGTACATTGCGCACAATTCCCGGAGTTTCGTCGTGTCTTGGGTATGAATGAGCTCGAATCCCGAACTTGCCGTACCGACGCTGCGCAACGTATCAGCTATTACGATGCCACCGCACACCAACACGCACCAAGGGCCTTGCGCGACGGGTGAAGGCGAAGCGGACGCGCCAGGCGGTACCGTCGCCGGCGTGGGCAACATCGAATATGTTCCGCGCAGGACGAACACGGGAAGACCGGCAATCAGATTTCGCACAACGATGAGATCGTCGGACAACGTTTCCGGCAGTCCTGTTCGAAGTTGTCGTTCTGCATGAGATAACGATTCTGCCGCAGCGGCAAAACCAAGAACCTTTGCTGAAGCCCCTAGCGCGTGCAACCGTCGCAAGAGATTGTCTCGGCGCGGGGCCGATAGGGGCTGTTGCTCAAGTGCGGCAAGTGCCGATTGTATGACATCGAGCCGTCGCGCCAGACTTGAAGCGAATTCGGCGCGAGCGACGGAAAGCCCGCCATGCTCCTCTTTTCGCGTTATGTCGGCGTTGGCCATGATGAAATGCCTACCACGGGAGGACGCCCGACGGACACCGTCCGTCGATTGTTCGGAGTACCGGCCGCCCCCCCGAAGGGCCCATCGTTTCGATAGAGTCGCGCCACTAGCGGCCGGCAGCGGCCTCCAATGCCGCCCTCACGAGAAGTGTTATCTGCCGCGGATCGCCCTCCTCGACCGCTCCGAATAGAGCTTCCGCGCGAACCATCGGGATGCCGAAAATGTCACACGCGGCTTCAATACTAGCCCGGGGTTCGTCACCGAGCACGACCACCGCGGCTGAGCCGGGGAGCGTCATACCCCACAGCGGACCGTACTCGCTAGAGTCGGGCAGACCCACGACGTCCAGCTCAGCTCCGTCGTTCAAGCGCAGGGTTGCCAGTGTATGGGCTACCGGCGCGGAGGGCGCGAGCTCGCCGGATTGCCAGGCATCGGCAACTCGGCCGAGGGAGTGCATCGCTGCGGCGAGGCGGCCCTGAGTCGCAAACAGCACGATACGGGGATTTCCCAAGAAACCTGGGCGACGCAGCTGACGCACGACGTTCGAGAGCACATTCATTTGCTCCGCATCGGCCAGCCCCACGCGAACCGCTCCCCGCTCGATTCGACGCACGCTAGCGATATTGAGCAGATTCTGGGTAGATTGGATGATTGCCAAATCGTTGTCTGGCAGCAAGTCGAGCAACTCGTCCACAGTATGAGGTGTTTCGAGCGCCATTAGTACCCGCTGGGCCAGGTCATCGTAGGACGTGCCCGGTGAAGCTAGTGACTGAAGGGCATCTTGATCTGATCCAAGACTCTTACGACAACGTCGCGTTTCGTCAACTTGGCGCAACCCTTCGAGAAGGAGGACTTGTGTTGGCTGTTCGACACGTCGCAATGCCGGTGTTACGCCACTCGCGAATGTGAAGGCCCCGTCGGTTTCTCCAAGTAGCCGAAAGAGTGCCTTGCTGCCCTCAACCCGACGGTAGATGGCATCGACGATTTCACCTTTCGCCAACCGCACTTCGCCGACGCCTACGCCTGTCGAGATGGTAAGCGACCCAGTCCGGCGATTCATACTCAACAGTTGCAGCAAGTCCGTCACGCTCACCTGCTTCAAATCACCTCGGAAATCGCCACCAACATTGGATACGGGGAACGGAGAGCCCTCAAGACTCCAGAGGCGCCGAGCGATTACGTCGGGTTCATACCGCGACAATCGCCCGGGAAATGCCTCCGATCCGGCGCTTGTCACCAGAACAAAGCGCGGCAACGCAGCCAACGCAGGCTCGGCATCGAAAAAGTCTGCCAGTTCACGATCATCAGCCAGTGTTTCCGCGACCAAAATCGCGTTATGCGATAGTTTTCGCGCCTGATCTATGGCAACGACTAAGCTGTCAGCCAAAGTCACGGTTAGACCCCGCGCGCGCAATGATGAAGCTAGTTCACTCAATGCTTCCAAGTCGGAATCAACAAGCAATACGCTGAGCGCCATTAGTCTAGCAACCTCATTCGCACCAGCTCCCCAAGTCGCTGCACTATGAGATCAGCAAGTACCGGCTCGGCAGAGTGTAGCGCGCGCAAAGTACCCCCAGAACTGCGACCGATGAGGGAATACACACCGTGCTCAGCTACCACGACTAAGACCTCCAGTTCGCGACACGATGCGTGGGCTCCTAAATCTACTATTTCGACGCGCAACTGGTCCCGATCGGGGCCAAGACTGCCGCGTACCGCGCCGCCTATGCTCATACCAGGATGTACCGACGCGACAACCCGCGTCTCGCCACCGCGACAGGCTTCATTAACGGCCGCTGCTGCGAGGCTCACCGCATCAAGAAGGGGTAGATTGATCATACGGGGCGCTTCCATCCCGAGGCCTTGGGCGGCTTCGTCCAGTCGCCAGAGCAGGGCATCAAGAATCTCTGGCAAAGACAAGCGATTTAGGCCCAGACTTCGCACCGGGGAATGTCGAGATACCTCAGCCCGATGGCGTGCGATCCGCAACAGTTGAGAAAGGTCTAGGCCGTCCTGGGGAAATGTTGCAACACCCATCGCAATCTCCAGCTCCGGGCTTCCTTGGGCGAAAAGTTCCATCGAGCCTTGCAATTGCCGCATTACCCGGCGTCGACAGATGTGGGCGCCGGTTCCACCGGTTTCCGGCAACAACAAGTAAAACTCACCTTCATCCACGCGGGCCAATACGTCCGTATCGCGCACCGACGCGAGGACTTGCTCAACGATTTGAGTGCCGGGATCGGCAGCCGCGTGACCGTCGGTGGGTCGGGGCAGGTCAATGCCCAACGTCGCAAGCGCAAATCGTCGCCCATAGCGGCGGGCTTTGTCGATCTCGCGCCCCGTGACATCTACGAAATACGCAAAGGTGTAAGCGCTGGAGTGAGGGTCTTTCATCGCACCGCGGCTCGATTGCTCACGTTCAGCGACTAAGCAAAGGGCCGTGGCAACTTGGGTTCCGACGATTCCCAGCATGTCGACGATTGCACTCACCCCGGTTCCCAGCCCGTTCTCCAATAGGATCAGACATACACTTTGTCGGCGCAAGACGAGGCGCACGACTTCAAAACCTTCCTCCTGCGCCCATACCAGCACTTCCATTTCTTCCGCAAAACTCGGGGCAGAGTCGACCTTACCTACGCGGCCTAGCCGCATCCATTGCCGCGACCCTTCGCCGGTGGGCATGTATACGGCCACCTGACTGGCGCCCGCATGCGACAACAACAGTGCGACGCGTTCTGCAGCATCGCGCCGGGAATTTGCATTAGATATGTCCGCAAGGGCCTCGGAAAAATTGCGCGCCTGCTCAGCCACCGCGGCTTGTTTACGCAAATGCGTCCGTTCGGCGCGGTCGACAAGTTCGGCGCGAACGGTGCCGAGGGTCCTCACGATTTCATCCCCGCTCAAGGGCAACACCAGGACTCCGGACGCACCCAGGGCCATGGCTTGCGGCCCCAATTCAAGTGACTGAGGTTCCGTCATTGCATAGATTGAAGTGGCAGTACCAAGGGCACGCAAATGATGAACGACAGCGAGACCTGCGTTATTGCCGAGGCCCAAGTCCACGAGCACGATGTCCGGCACTTCCGCCAGCGCCTTCGACAACCCTTCCGAGAGATCTCCGGCGACACCGGCCACGTCCGACGAGCCCGCAAGAGTGCGTTCGACGAGTTGAGCCGTTGCCAAGTCTTCGGTCATCACCAGGACATGCAACGCGATGCGAAAATCCTGAGGCCGGGTTGTCACAGGGGTCAACTCTAGCTGGGCCTGCGTCCGCCGAACAGCCCGTAGGGGGCTCAAGCTTGTTCGAGCAACAATTTTCGAAGCTTGGAGAGCTCGATACCCAGAAAACGCACCAGTTTGTGGCGTCCGGACCCGCCCGCCGAAAGTTCAATACGGCTGACAGGGATATTGGCCACCCGGGAGAAAAGGAGTAGCAGCTCCTTGTTTGCTCGGCCGTCATGGGGTGGTGCCGCCAAGGAGACCACCAGTGCGCCCTGCTCCACACCGACAATAGCTGAGCGGCGCGCGCTAGGTTTGACCCGCACGCGCAACCCCACGGCGCCCTCTCGCAGTATCAACT